>SL_8KL_010_SEDDRAFT_10000753_pt1 | contig 28394 bp, 33 predicted proteins | sample SodLakKL_010_SED_4_FD_11160 | JGI IMG/M metagenome (IMG submission 11160) | reverse complement strand
TATCGATCTTCGCTTTAATCTATCTTTCTTGGTCATGCCTATCTTTGGTGAAGTTCCATGAAAAGCCAGGTAAACCACATGAGTCTCTTCACAAAAGCCGCCTTCACAGCTCTCGCAGTCCTGCGGCTCAAAAATACATTCCAATCTCGGTATCTCCTCAGAGGCGCACTCGCTGCACTGCCTGAACTTGCTGACGTTCCTTTTTTCGGGACACGGGGTGTATCCGTCTTCAAAGCTTCCAACACATATCTTCTCCTGCGATACGTCGAAATTTATCTCTTCAGTATCCAGATCTTTCACAGACCCACCGTCATAAACATTGAGTTCGTGATCAAAACCTTTCCAACTGGAAGATATAACATGAACCTCTTTCACTTCTTTTTCTTCCTCTTTTTCAGTCAGCAATTCGGCAGCTTTCTTATACACGATGATAGACACCTTCCTCCCGTGATAAATCGGTTTCGGGGGAATTTACTTAAGTTCCTTCGAACTTTCAAAACTGATGAGTTATAAGACTATCCAAGATACAGTTCACGGAAGCGTAAAATTCAGCGGTCCTTTCTTAGAACTTATAGATTGCCCGGAACTGCAAAGGTTAAGAGGGATCAAGCAGCTCGGTCTCACCAATCTTGTCTTCCCGGGAGCTAACCATACTAGGCTTGAACATTCTATAGGGGCATACCACGTAGCGGAAAAGATGGCTCAACAACTCAGGCTAGACGATTCAGAAAAAGACACTGTCAAAGCAGCCGCTCTACTACACGATGTCGGACACGCGCCTTTCAGCCATACTCTCGAATTCATAATCGAAGATGACGACGGAAAAGATCATATGGACGTCACCCAGGAACTCATAAAGGGTGAAAGAAAAATAGAAGATAGAGATCATCCCACGATACCGGAGATACTCGAAAAACACGGTATGGACCCTAAAAAAGTAGCTGAACTGATAAAAGAGAAGCACGATCACATAAAAATCACAGATTTTAATGTACAGGAAGGGCAGAGCTATTTCGGAGAAGATAGATACATGTACCAGATGATCCACGGTTCTTTAGACGTAGATCAATTGGATTATCTGTTGAGAGATTCACATTATACTGGAGCGGCCCACGGGATAATCGACCTAGAAAGATTGATACAGACTGTAGAGGTACATAACGGCAACCTGATGATATCGAAAGGTGGTGTACCTGCAGTAGAAGGGATGTTGGTAGCGAGAGGTCTTATGTACTCTTCCGTCTACTTTCACAAGACTGCAAGGATCGCGGAACTGATGCTGGCTAAAGCGGTCGATGATCACGGGGAACTTCCTGATCATTTTTTCAGTATGTCTGACGATGAATTCACAGCTTATCTGAAAGAGCAGGGCGGATTTCAAAGAGAGATCGTTGAAAAGTTGAAATACAGACGCCTATACAAAAAATGTTTCAGTCTGGACAGAGAAGAGATCGACGATGCGAAAGGGATCGAGATGGAAGAGATAGGCAAGCTGAAGAATATAAGGGATCTTGAGAGAAGGATAGCCTCTAGAGAAAACGTAGATGAGAACTGCGTTTTGGTGGATGTTCCATATGAAGAGGTCAAACTCTCAGAACCTAGACTTTCAAAAACCGGTATAAAGATCCTCGACGGGAACGATGTTGCGCAGTTATCCAAATACAGTCCCTTAGCCCGGGCACTACAAAGGCGCCCTCCCCAACCATGGTCTCTGATGGTATCCTGTCCGACGCGGATGAGGGACCGAATAGGTAAAAAAGCGAAAAGAGAGATAATGCAGGGGTGAAATCTCGTTTTTCCATAATTTATATCCGAAAAAAGCGAAAGCTTTTAAAACTGAGGGTCTCTAATACCTACATGGATGGGATAAGTCTGACGGAAGCAGAGATGGAAGAAAGCACTCTAACCGAAGAGGAAGAAGCTTACGGACGTGTAGGAGTGACTTTTGGAGACGTCGGGACAACTTCTCTAAAATTCAACGTTTCTTCACCTGTAGATAAGGGCGAGTATATCCAGATAGCGCATCCTAATTTAGGTTGGGTTCTTGGACAGATCAGCAAAGTAGAGAGAAAGAGCGATCTTTCGGTGGAAAAAGCGGAAAAGATCAACGAAGGCAAAGATATCGAGATCGACGATACCGTCATCGCAGATGTTAATGTTATAGGTTACAGAGATGAAAACGGTCTTTTGAGACCTCCTAGCAATCCATTTAGAGCCGGGGAACCCGTCTACCTAGCTGAGGAAGAACTCATCCAAGAAGTGCTCGGTCTTAAAGAAGAAAAAGAGGGTGCTTTTCTTGGAAAACTAAGAGGTCACGATATAGAGGTGAATCTAGACATAAACACAATAGTTCAAAAACATCTATCGATCCTGGCTAAAACGGGCAGCGGTAAAAGCTACACCGCCGGAGTGATGATCGAAGAGATGATGAAAAATGACATAACCATGGTTATCCTGGACCCTCACGGAGAGTATTCTTCTCTAGCTAAAGCTGGAAACGGTTCAGATTCGGAAAGATTCGATGTCGATCCCAAAAGCTACGGCGACAAGATAACAGAATTCTCGCCGAATCCAGATATAAACAAGGACGCACAGCCCTTAAAGTTCACGTTCAGATCCATGGATACTAAAGAGATACTAGAGATGGCAGGCATGAGCAAGAGGCAGACTTACGTTAACAGTTTAGAGAACGCCATGACAAAACTTGCGACCCAACAGGGACAGTTCACGATAAGCGAGGTGATCAGGCTTCTCAAAGGCAACGAGGAAGACAATTCGACCTCTCTGATCAGAGGCCTAGAGAATCTGAAGGAGAAAAACATCTTCGCGGGAAAGGGCACGAGTTTAAAAGATATAGTGAGCGAAGGAAGGACCTCTATAATAAATCTAAGAGGGACTGAACCTGACATGCAGGGGTTCATAGTCGACAAACTGGCCTCTTCGATATTCGAATTGAGGAAAAAAGAAAAGGTTCCTCCTCTTATCATGTTCGCGGAAGAAGCACACAACTTTTGTCCGCAGAGAGGAAAAGTAGAGTGTTCAGACACATTCAAGACCCTGGCTTCAGAGGGAAGAAAATTCGGCTTGGGTTTGGGTATAATCACTCAGAGACCGGCCAAAGTGGACAAGAACGTTTTGAGCCAGTGCAACACCCAGGTCATATTGAAGGTCACCAATCCGAACGATCTCAAAGCTATAGAAAAATCAGTTGAAGGGATGAAAAAAGGAATGAAGGAAGAGATAAAGCGACTCCCTGTGGGAGAAGCGCTGGTCTCTGGAGGGAGTCTTTCGGAGCCTTTATTGGTCCAGGTCAGACCTCGTGAGACCCAGGACGGCGGCCAATCTATAAGCGTGATGTGAGTAGAAATGATGGTTTCCGAAGAGCGTGTCGAAAAATACATATCGAAAACTGAAGAAGCGCTCGATAAACTCGAGATTACTCAGCCAGAAAGATCCCATCTCTTCAATATAGCCGAAGATTTTCTTGATATGGCAGAATCTTATTTCGAAGATGCTAAGCACTTCAAAGAGAAAGGTGAGTTAGATACAGCATTCGCATGTATAAACTACGCGCACGGTTGGTTAGACGCTGGAGCACGGTTAGGACTTTTCGATACTGGAGGAGACGATCAGCTGTTCACGTTGGCAAAGGGATGATCATAATAGTCTGACACCTTCATTGTCTATCTTAGTAACATAAACGTTCTCCTCTCCAACCTTTTCTATCATAAGCTCTTCAAGTTCTTCAGTATCGCCAACAAAGAACACAGAATTCCCTATCATCGCCATACTGCCTTTTCCGACACCTTCACAGACTTCTAAAAGGTTTTCAACGCCCTCCTTGGGGAATTCGGTCTCATCAGCGAATCTGTGCGATAATTCTAGAAAGCGCTCGAAACCGTTTTCCGGTAAGAATTCATCCATCAGATCCTCGCCGACAGCGTTTATCCAACCCGCCATAAAAGGGTCTCTCAGTATATCAGGAGTCGATAACGGATCTCCGGCTATAGCCAATACAACATCTCTATCGATATCTTTGACTTCTATCTCGCCGTGTGGGGGTAGGCCTCCTTTCTTCCTTATCTCAAAACCCCCGTGATACTGCGCCAACACGTCGCCCATACCTGTTCTACAGAACATCTCGGCTTTGTGTGCAGCGGACAGCGCTCTCTCAGTATCTTCACCCAGTTCTTCCAATAATGCTGTTCCAGCGGCCAGAGCACACGCTCCGCTCATACCGAAGCCCTGGCTGAAAGGGAGATCGGTCTCTATATCAATAGAGCCACCGCTAGCAAAATTGAATACAGTTTTTTCAACTACCATGAATGATGTTGGCTCTCCATTCACTACTATATCCCAGCCTCTTTTATCCAGTTCGACCTCGGCGGTAGCTCCCAATTCCAAGGAAAACCCGGCACCTCTAGAACCTTCTTTCTCCCCCATCTCCTCACTATCCAAGGGCAGGCTGAAAAAGCCCGTTATATGGGCGGGACAAAAAGCTTTAGACGTCATCGTAGTTCCCTTTCCAATCTATCCAATATCTCTTCGGCTATCTTTCTTTTATCTCCCTTTATCCACTTATCTTCTCCAGTGATGTAGACCCGATTTTCTTCCAATGTGACGTCTTCAAGCGAATTCGCCACGACGATATCTGCACGCTCGGCTTCGATCATGGCCTCTGCCTTCTCAACGGCTTTATCCCTGGTATCTTCAGCCTTGTAAGCGATCAATAATTCGACTTCATCTTTTATCTCGTCTATGAATTTCGGCGTGGGCTCCAATTCAAGATTAAAAGGTTCAGAGGACGATATCTTTTCTTCACTTCTATCCTTAGGTCTGAAATCTGAAAGTGCAGCGGGTACTATCGCAGTCCCTTCAACATCGGAAGACATCGCGATCAAGTCGTCTAAACTCTCGAAACGCCTGGTTGGTATCCAATGTGGTATCTCGGACATCATGCCTCCGTGCCATAGTTCTACGTCCGCACCCCTTCTATAGGCTTTCTTCGCGATCTCCAAACCGCTTTTACCGGTTGCACGATTGGTTATGACCCTCATGCTGTCGATCGACTCAATGGTTCGGCCAGTGATAACGGTGATCCGTTCACCTTCCAGATCGTCGTGTAATTCTCTTATGACCGAATCGACTATCTGTTCTTTTTCAGCGACTTTGGCCGCACCTTCTTCGATCTTCGGACCTATCACAGTGACGTCCAATTTTTCCTGTATCTCCGCTAGATTGTCCATTATAATGTTGTGATTGTACATGGTCTGATGCATAGCCGGAACGACCATGATAGGTATGTCAGAACCTACACAGGTGGTAGCAAAAGTAGTCACCGGCGTATCATCGATACCTTTAGCTATCTTAGATATGGTGTTTGCTGTTGCAGGACACACCAGAAAAAGATCGGCTTTGTCCGGAACATTACCGCAGTGACTGACGTGTTCTACCTGTCCGGTCAATTCGGTTATGGTCTCATTTCCAGTAGCGAATTCTAAAGAATTGGGATGTATTATCTTAGATCCCCAATCCGACATCACGCAGTATACTTCAGATCCCTCTCTGATCAACTCTCTGATCAGCTTGACGCATTCTACTGCAGCGATGCTCCCGGTAACGCCTAAGATTATCTTCTTGCCTGAAAGATCGGAACCTTTTGAACCTTTTAACTCTTCTGAAGGATGCATTGTAGGATTACATTCGTTTTGGTCGTTATATTATTTTCCTTTCGCCATCAATAAACTTCGTAGACCCCTGCATGAAAATCCTCCTGGCCTTTCAATCTCGAGATCCCGTGCTCCTTCGCCATGATGCGGTACCAAAGATCGTCATGCCAATGATAGCCCATGTCCTTTAGAATATTTCTATATGAAGGATTAACATATGAGATGACAACATAGTCTTTTTCGGATACGTCTTCTAATGATCTCAGAAACTCTCGTTTGTGTTCATCCTCTACCGCAAATTCCTTCACAGATAGACTGTTCCTAGAAGACTCGAACATCGCGTAACCTATCCTATCGCCGTCTTTATAGGCAGTCCTGACATCATCGTTGTCAGGCCATCCTCTAGCTTCAGCCATCTCGAAAAAATCATCTTCTCGAACGACCAATCCTGAAAGATCCTCCACCGATCTCTTGTAAAGTGATAACATGTAGTCGGGATCTGCCTCATCTCTGAATTCTATATCTGGATCACGGTCTTCCACTTTTTTATAGGCTTTCGGAGGGACGTGCACTGTTTCGTAACCCAGTTTTTTATAAAGGTTATAAGCGACGCCTGATTTGGAAGTCATCAGGAATGAAGAATCTACTTCATCTTCTAAAATCTCATGGGCCCTTTTCATCAATTTCTTGATCACCCCTCTTCGGGATTCCGAGGGCCTTGAACATACGTTTCTTACCCCTCCAACTTTTTTTACTTCACCAGATATCTTAGCTCTTGGATAGATCAAACCGACACAGCCCAGCAGTTTATCTCCTTCCTTCGCGTAGAGCTCACCGCCCCATTCTGGCATCCTTTTATCGGAACTTATCATGTCCTCTAGATGATCTTTAGAGTACGCGTGATCGAAACACGCTAGCATCAGTTCAGTCATCTGCGATTCATCGACATCCTCATGATGTAGTACTTCCATGTTCAGATGATAGGGAGGATGAGATTAAAAATCTTTAGTATCGAAATCATAAACTAAATAAACTTGCATTTTCATACAGCCCTCGAGAAAATATGTCCAAAGTTTACTTCACCGATCTGACCTCAGATAGCAAAGATGATAATTTCTCCTCACGGATGAAAAAGCTCTATGAAAGAGCCGGGGATAACATCGAATTCGACGAAGAAGAACTGATCGCTCTCAAGCTCCACTTCGGAGAAAAAGGCATAGACACTTTTCTCAGACCTGTTAGAGTCGCTCCGATAGTCGAGTCCATCCAAGAGTCAGGAGGCAAACCATTTCTTGCTGATTCCAACACCCTTTATAAAGGGAGTCGGTCCAACGCGGTAGATCATCATAGAACCGCTGAAGAGAACGGTTGGGTAAGACCCGTAATAGACGCGCCCGTTGTTATAGCCGACGGTCTTCACGGTAACGAGTTCTATTCAGTAGGACTAGATGGAAAACACTTCGACGAAGTCAAGATCGGTGCGGCGTTTTACCAGGCGGACCAGATATTCGCCGTTTCTCATTTCAAGGGTCACGGTATGACCGGATTCGGAGGAGCTCTCAAGAACCTGGGCATGGGATGTGCTTCCAGAGCTGGAAAACTCATGCAGCATTACAATGTAAAGCCAGAAGTGGATATAGATGAATGTATCGGGTGCGGTGAATGCGCCATCTGGTGTCCACAGGAAGCGATCGAAGTTGAAGGATACGCGGAGATAGATTACGACAGATGTATAGGATGTGGTGAATGCAGGATAGTATGTCCAGAAGGAGCGATCGAAGTGGAAGATTCGTCGACGGAACTAGAGATACAGGAGAAGATAGCAGAATTCGCCCACGGAGCTCTGAAAGAAAGACGTGACAAAGCTGTTCATTTCAACTATATAATCAACGTCACTCCCGAATGTGACTGTCCACCTTGGAGGAAAGAACCTATGGTCCACGATATAGGTGTTGTTGCTTCAGACGATCCTGTCGCTCTAGACCAGGCATCATTCGATCTGGTTAAAGACGCGCAAGGGAAGGAATACGACAGCGACGAAGACAAATTCCTAGAGGAACACGATGTCGACGCTACGGTCCAATTGAAACACGGTGAAAGTATAGGGCTCGGAGAGAGGGAATATGAATTGATAGATATTACCGAAGAAGATGAGAGGTAGAAAATATGAGTAAAAAGATATTCGTGACCGGCGCTTTCGGACAGATAGGAACGGAACTAATCGACAATTTGAGAGAACGCCATGGAAAGGAGAACATAGTCGTGCTCGATCTAGATATACCCGATCATTACGACGGACCTGGGAAAGAAGGTGATGTAAGAGAAGGGGAACTGATAAAAGAGTTATGGGATGAATACGATTTCGACGAAGTCTATCATCTTGCTTCTCTGTTATCTGCTACAGGTGAGAAGAAGCCCGATCTCGCCTGGAGTGTGAATATGGAAGGCCTAAAGAACGTCCTTGACTGTGCTAGAGAAAGAGAGAGTAGAGTTTTCTGGGCGAGCTCTATAGCGGTATTCGGTCCGAACACCCCATGTAGAGATACGCCTCAGCACACGATACTCGAACCCGTAACGATGTACGGAGTCACTAAAGTCTCCGGAGAACTGCTTTGTCAATATTACAATGAAAAATACGGCGTAGACGTGAGAGGTATAAGATACCCCGGTCTGATAAGCTGGAAGGAAAAACCAGGAGGGGGTACAACCGACTATGCGGTCGAGATGTTCTACAAAGCTATAAAGGGAGAGGATTACACCTGTTTCGTCAGAGAAGATACAAGATTACCGATGATGTATATGGAGGACGCTATTAGAGGTACTCTTCAGCTCATGGATGCAGACGAGGATCGTATAGATATAAGGACCAGTTACAACCACTCCGCACTTAACTTCAAGGCTAAAGAACTTGAAGAGGAGATAAAGAAACACTATCCTGACTTCGATGTTGAATATCAACCCGACGAGAGGCAGAAGAACGCGGATTCCTGGCCAAACAGTGTTGACGACTCAAAAGCAAGAGCGGACTGGGACTGGGAACCAAGATACGACCTCGAAAAGATGACCGAAGTGATGCTCAAAAATCTAGAAGAAAAACTCGAGGTCTAAAACCAACTTTTCTTTTTCTATCCCTGATACAGCACTATACATCTGTTAAGCTACTTCTTCCTGATTTACTAGATGTTTTAAATACTTCAAACCCTGTACCAACTACAGATGTGATAGTATGAGTGAAGAATGCTGCGAAAGCGAAAGAGAAAGAGATCACGGACACCACGGTGGACATCACCGCAGGCATCACAAAGGTCACGGCCACCACACCCATCAGAAAAAAGGCCACGAGTGCGATTGTTCCTGCACTTGTGGGTGCAATTGTAGTTGTGGATGCAGTTGTGGTTGCTCCTGCGGCGGTCATAAAAGTTCTTGGAGACGCTTCAAGTCCAAAGAAGAAAAACGGAAAGAATTGGAAGATTACAAGGAAGAACTAGAGCATGAACTGCAGGCGGTTAAGGAAAAGCTGGAAGAGATTTGAGGACCTCAAACTACAAAACGATACTAAAAAACCTTTATAGATTATTTTTAAAAAAAAAAAGGGTTTTTAAGATCAGTTTCTACGCTTCAGGGCGTAGATCGCTATAGGCACAGCTATCGCTATCAGTAGTAGTGGTGAACTCAAGAACGGTAGTCTATCTTCTGCAGAGACCTCTATAGTCTGGGTGCTGAAGCTTTCTATTTGGAAGACATACATAGCTCTTCCTCCAGCACTAGCGTTAGATCCGTCTAGTCCTTCATAGTTCACCGCATCGCTGGTCTCTATATCTAGATCATCTTCTGCATCAGCTAGGTGCTCATCCGCGAATTCCTTGTTCATCAGTATAGTTACGCTATTTGACTCCTCTTTTTCGTCGGTCGCCTCGATTATGAGAGTTTCTCCGTCGAATTCAACAGTGACTTCGTCGACACCGTCAGGGTGTCCTGCGTTGATCACTAAAGCCGCCCAGGGCTCGTATCCGTCAACCTTCAAGAAAGTAGCTACACCACTTCTAGCGGCGTCCTCTGCTATAGCCGTTCCCATCTCTCCGGTTCTACCTGGAGGATCAAATGGAGGAGCAAACATCTCGATGCTTTGAGTGCTGAAATGATCTATTTGGAATACGTAAACCGGACCCCCTCCAGCACTTGCATTGGATTCCTCTAAGCCAGCATAGTTAACTGCGTCGCTTGTTTCTATCTCGATATCACTCTGGGCTTCTGAAAGATATTCATCGGCGAATTCTTTGTTTATCAATATGGAAACGCTGTTAGTGTGATTATCATCTTCAGCTTCGATGATGAGGGTATCATCCTCGAAACTGACCGTCACAACGTCGACACCTCTAGGGTCACCTGGATTTATAACCAAAGCAGCCCATGGTTCATAGTCCTCGACCTGTAAAAAGGTCGCAGCTCCATGTGAAGCTGCGTCCTCTGCTCTATCTCGGAATTTCTCACCAAAACCAAATGGAGGATCTAGTTCTTCACCGGATTCGAACTCATCACTTTCACTCTCCAGATAAGAGTCGGAGGAACTCCCAGAGGTCATGACCAAGCCAAATACAGATATCACAAGCATCGCTGCCAACCACGCGACCAACATAGTACGTATTTTCCTATTCATCTCTATCACTACTCTAAATACGGTGCTTTAGAGCATATAAGTCTTATTTAACAGAATTCGAAGAAAAACGTTCGTATTCAAAATATTATACTAAGAGACAGAGATTCCCAAAGATCGATGAATTCATCTACCACATCTTTGGGAGGTTCATATTTGACTAAAAGTTCAGATACTTCTTTAGGCTCACTGATCCAGTAAGCTCGACCTTCTTTGGTCAAAAGACCCTTCTCTCTCATCTTCTTAAGATGATAAGAAAGTGTGGATGCAGCGACATCTAATTGTTCCTTTATATCACCATGAGAAGCGGGTTCACCTCGATTTAAAAGATAAACCACAACATTAAGAGGTATTTTCTCTCTCAATAAAGCTAGATACCTTTTTTCCTCAAAGTCGACTCTTCTATCTCCCTCCTTGGGGTAATACCGTTTGTATTCGTCCTCCTTGACCTCCTCAACAATATCATATTTTTTCAGTTGACCAAGATGATATCGGACCAGATTCATGCTCATATCACTTCTTCTCTTTATCTCTCTCATGTGTAAACCGGGAAATTCCTCTATAATCCGGTATATCTTTTTCCTGTTTTCAACTTGTATCTCTGGTCCAGACATCGAGCTACCCCTTCACTATAGATACGTATAACAATGCTAATATCAGACAATCCAATACTGCAACGGGTATAAGAAATGGACTCCAATCACTCTTAGGTATCTCGAAAAGGGCATAGCTCAACCATAACCCTTTTACGAAAAAGAAGATAAACGCTATCGAAACGAGCATCAATTTTTTTTTCCTAGAACGTCTATATGCGAGGATAGAAATAACGGANAGCACCAGTGCAAACACAGTAAGGACTGCAAAACTTAGATTGTATATCAATTCGAGCGTCATGTGAACTACCTCTTTTCTCTAGAAGGACCAGAGGTTTTAATATTTTCGGCAGCCGGGTCAATCACTCTCTTGAGTGTTCTCAACGCCCTCTTCAGTGTCATCATCTTTCAAACGATCATCCATCGGAACTTTTTTGTCTTCTTTTTTCTTCTTTTTAGATCTCTTATCGAAACCTCTGTTAAGTAGACCAACCAATACAAGTCCAGCAGTCACCACTGCCGTAGGGATATAATACGTTAAAGAACCTAAATACTGCTCTACAGTTTCTGCAGGAGCGGTAAGATATTCTACAGTTATCGAATGGGTCGAGAAATATGGCACATTCACGAGGATATGTGTCCCCTCCTCGCCATGGATCAGCGTGTAAGAAGGGCCATCAGATTCGTCAACACTGTCCACATCTTCTTCGAAAGAGGCTGGTTCTCCATCAAAACGTAGCTCTATGTCGTCTTTAGATTCGATATCCATGATGCTAGATGAGATATCGAGAAGCATCAAAGTACCTTCCTCATGCTCCGATGAAACGAGGATTTCAAGATTTTTTTCATCCCGCATCTGTGATTTCATATTGATATCTCGATAGGTGAAGTGTTTTTGAGCATGTCCTTCTTCTGTCGACTCTATCCTGAATTCAGCACCTATCCGGCCTATCCTCATCTTTTCCCTTACAAAATCCGATATCTCGTCTTCGAATCCATCCATATCCATCCTGAAGATGAAAGTAGAACTATCCTCAACGGTGAAATTTATGAAACCGTCGTTTTCCTCACGGAAATCATCTCTTTCACCAGGATCATGTCTACCGGGATCAGAAGAATCTAACGAGATCAGATCAGCGGAATAATCCCCATTACTTAGGGAGACCATACCCTCTCTTCTTTTTTCGACTTCCATATCTCCTAATCTAAAACTCACTTCTCGACCGGACTCTTCAAAGGAATAGACATCTAATCTTAGCATAGTAGACGGATTATCGTACAATCGGAATTCGGCGGCATTACCCTTCAATAAATAAGTGTGACCGATCACTTTCTCTTTATATCTTCCGAATTCTTCCACGGATATCTCCTCAAATAAACATATCTGTTGGTCTTCCGCGACGGTGAGATGATGGTTTGAAATTCCACTTTCATTGATTTCAAAAGACGTGAACGATCCGACAGGTTCCTCGATCGTTCCTCCAAAACCACCTATCTTTGTAGTCATGTTACCCGGGTCTGGAACTATCGGATCTGGATCTATATCGCCCGGTGGATCGTTCGCATCTGAATCTTCTACATCAGACGATACATACGAAGGGGCATGAGATGCTGCAGCGGCTGTCGATAATATCATTAACAACGCTATCAATGAAACGCCCAGCATGGTGCTAGATCTTCTATACATCATGATCGCCAACTAAAGCAAGGTTGATAATACATATAAGTTTTCTTTAACAGAATTCGAACAATTCATCTATGAGAGTTTTTCTCTCTACGGTGCAATGCGGCGGCGAAAAGTATGAAAAACAAGAGACCCAGCAAAACCAATATAGAAGGGATCAATGGTATTTCACCGTCGCTCAACCAGTCCGGCAAAATTTCTTCCAAACCGCCGTCACCCTGGCTGTCAACGTGATCGTGGGGAACCTCGATCCAAGTGCTATTTGTAGCTCCGCCTTCCCCTACCTCATTGACCGCCGACACAGAATATCGATATTCATAACCCGGATAGATGTTTTCATCGAGATGACTGTTCATTTCGCCGTCCAATTCTATCAAAAATTCCATCTCACCCTCTTTTTCTTGCCGATATATCTTGTAATTATCTATCTCCGAGCCACCATCATCGATAGGTTTGTCCCATCGGATATCTATACCATCTTCTAAAAGTTCCGTCTCAACGTTCTCTGGAGCATAGGGTTCTATCGGTTCGTCTCTTGGCGTTGCCCTTACAGGGGAGAGCTTAAGACTTTCTCCTATATCATTGAAAGCCGTGATCGAATAATGGTAAACGTTTTCATTTTGCACCGCAGTGTCCTCGTAGTGAAACTGATCTTCATCCACTTCATCTATCATCTCTAGATCGTCCTTCTCGCTCCCACGATATATCCTATAACCTTCTATAGGTGAAGAGCCCTCATGCCAAGGTTCGCTCCAGCTCAACTCCACTCTACCATCATCTGGCTCAGGCTTTATCTCCTCAACAGGCGTAGGAACTTCACCTCCAGCAGCTCTGTACGCGTTCACCAGACCGTGGCCATAATACTCCTCATTGCCAAGATCTATTGCTGTCTCCTGAAGTGTCTCTCTGACTTCCTCGTTACTTTCTTCCGGATAAGCACCTCTCCTCAAAGCTGCCGCGCCTGTTACGAAAGGCGCTGCCATCGATGTACCTATCTTGTTGCCATAGGTCCCATCTAACTCGGTGGAGTAAATCTGTTTCTCCCTACCCCCACCTGGAGCTGTCATCTCTATCCAATCGCCGTGATTGCTGTAATGGGCTTTCTGCCTCGTCGAGTTGACAGCAGAAACCGAGATTACCGATCCATAAGCCGCCGGATAGAACTCCTCAACATCGTCATCGTTGCCAGCTGCTGCCACGTGAAGTATGTCATCCCACTCATAAGCTCGTTCCATCTGAAATTCGAAAGCCGGCGTAAATAGGTTCTGCTGACCGCCAAAACTCATAGAGATTATGTCCGCACCGTTTTCTCTAGCGTATTCTACCGCCCTAGAAACGTCAACCCAATCGCCGCCTCTTTCCTCAATAACTCTCAATGCCATCAATTCGGCTTCTGGAGCTACGCTTGAGACTATACCAGCGACGTGAGTCCCGTGGCCGTGCTCATCCATCGGGTCTTCATCAGAATCGACAAAATCATAGCCGATACCATCCCACATCTTGTCCTCAAGATCAGGGTGTTCGTAATCTATACCGGTGTCTAAAACAGCTACGCGGACCCCTTCACCGTACTCACCTATCTGGTGCGCGTGACCCGTGCCTATCATATCCCAGGCCCAATCATCACCGGGATAGGGAAATCCAGTTCCCTCTGGATCTCTTTCAGAGACACCTATGGGCACAGTGACTGAAGAAAAGAAGCTGAAAACGAGGATCACAACGGCCAAGAAAGCCCAGCATTTTTTAGCGCATGTCAAATTCATCTTGATCCTTAAATTATTGAACTCCTGTTCATATCACGGTTAGCTAACAAAAATAGTTTTCCTTCAATTAGCATATCATGGTTCATCGTAAAAAAGTAAAGAAACTCCACCGGCTATAAGCATCACTCCCAAAATCGCAAAGCTGAACTCATAAGATCCTACCATCATGAGCAACATCCCTACCGATAGAGGACCAAAAATACCTAGGCCGTTCCCTATACCGTTCATGAGGCCGGTAGCCGAACCCATCTTTTCCGGTTCTACTTCCCTCTGGAGGATAGTAAAATAGATAGGTGGTGCCATCTGTCCCGTGAAAAAGACAAGTACCAATAAAATCAAAACTATGTACAATCCGGTCAGACCAGAGCTGGTCAATATCAAGATCAGAATACCTCCGGTCGATAATGAGAGAAGTATAAGCTCCCTCCTTTTTCCAAATTTATCGCTGACGTATGAGCCGGTATACATCCCGATTATCGCGCCTATGTATGGTAAACTTGCTCCGTATGATATCTGAGATAATTCGAGACCTTTAGCTTCGACCAGATATGTAGGTAACCAGAGAGTTAGGCCCCACCAAACGGAGGACATCAGCGTATAGCCTAACATCAGCACCTGGAAATTACTATCACCCAATATGTTCATATAATCCAGTTCTTTTTTCTTCACCGAAGGTTTTTCAATATCCCTTGGTGTATCAGTCAAGAATAGCACAACGGGTAAGACTAAAATCAGACCTGTCAAGAATATTATCACGAAAGAAAACCTCCAACTGGATGTCATTATCACAGGGGTCAGGATGACCGGTGCGAACATCACCGCCCATGGGCCTCCGCTAACATAGATAGAGTTCGCTAATGCTCTATTATCTGGTGAAAACCAGTTGGAAGTTATTTTACTCGCTACCGGAAACAAAACACCTTGTGATATACCAAGAAGTAGACGGGAAAGCAATATCATGTGATATGTAGGAAAGGCGGCACCTAACAGGAGTGAAAACGACCACAGCAGTATCGAGGACGTTAGGACAACTTTGCTTCCGTAGATATCGATATATTTACTGAAAAGTATATTCGAAACTCCATACCCAAGTAAAAATATGCCTAGTAATATCCCTCCCAGGGCTCCCTGATCTTCTATACTCCAAGAAAATTCCCTTGAGATGAAAGGCAGAGCAATGGAGATAGACATCCTAGCCAGGTATCCTACAAATACGGATATCAAGAGTAGGAAGAGGATATACCACTTTTTACTCCGATCCACTTTCATCTCACTTAAAAATTTTTCTGAGCTATTAAATCTTATCGGGCCTTCAAGATCAACAAAATAGTTATTATCGAGGGGGACAATGATTATAACATGTACGGGAAGGTTATAGTACCTACAGACGGTTCAGAACTGTCGCTTAAAGGAGTGAAGGAAGGGCTGGAGTCCGCTAAAAATTATGATATACCCGCTTTAGCGGTCTATGTAGTGGCTCCAGACACTTTGTCTGGATGGAGTGCCCATAGGTACGAGGATGTGAGTAAAGAAACCATAGATATCCTTAGAGATCATCGGAAAAAAGAAGGAGAAAAAGTACTGAATAAGGTAAAAGATATGGCTGATGAGATGGGTATTGAACTCAAAGTCGAGATCAAAGAGGGCGAACCTTACGAAGAGATAACTGATCTCGCCGAAAAAAACGATCTGATCTACATGTCATCCCACGGTCGGTCTGGGATCTCCTCCTTGTTCATAGGCAGCACCACCGATCGTGTGATAAAAAACACGGAAGCTACGGTGGCAGTGGTCAAGGCAAAAAATTGATCCATGGTATAGTGAAAGGATCATCGAATGGAGTCTTCCGATTCTAAGGACCTGTAAACGTCATTGATCAAGTCCTCCCAGAAATGATTGAAATATACGAAAGTGTACAATACTGTCAGTATAAGGATACCGAACAGATATCCCAGTAAGGAAACGACGAAGATCCTAGGGTCTATTCTACCGTAAGATAATCTGACAAATGTTATGATGGTACCTGTAGCAACAAGGAGGCTGAGCACTCTATTTTTCATACCTTCATAGAGATTGAAATCCCTTGCCGGTCCGTCTATTTCTGCCTCCAATTTTAGAAAAACGAACCAGGGAAGTACTATCATGGGTATGAATATCGCTAGACTAGAAGTGATAGAGAAAAGCTCGTTCAAAGAAAAATGTTCGAGCAGAATGGGATTTAGACTGATATTCACTGCTAAGATCAAACACAAAAAAACCTCCCACATGATAGCGGTCTTGAATTTGTCTTTTGGAAACTTGATATCTCTAGCCGGTTTTTTAACGGACAATGTTACGGTATCTAGATAGGGGGGTATCGCGAACAACCAAGCTATAACTCTACATTTTAAATATAGGGCTATATCTTCATCTTTCGTTTCAGCATCTAGATTTTTTGTTATGCCTTTTATGTCTTCTAAAAGTTTTGGAGTGGAAGCCCTGATCACAGCACTAAGAAGACCGACTATCCCAAAACCCATAACCAACAAGAAAAAGTAGATCAGATTCAAACCGAGCACTGAGGAGATCAGGCCGATGATAAAGGTCTCAACTCTCAAAGCAACTCTTGTATCGAAAACTATGACATCCAAACCTCTGTACTGGATGAAGAGAGCGGAAAGAAAAATCAAAGATATCAGTACTATCAACATCAATATATAGAAAAAGAGTTTCCGATAGCCGATTATGTGTTTCTTACCGTAATAATACCAGGAAACTAACCCTGTTAAGAAAAAGGCTAAAGTAAGACCGTTCAGTACTACGTTGATCGAGGTCAGTATAGCCGGGACTCCTCTGATCAACAGATTGAATATCGAAAAGGTGAATATCAAGATGATAGATATCTTGAATATCAAGATTATCTTACCATCCACTCTTTTCCTTTCTTCGAGAGACTCCAATCTAGCACCCGCTTCCATTATTGTTAGAGTATTAGTGAACTGAAATAAACAAATTGTGCTCTTACAAAATCTCTGAGAAGGATTTATAATAACTAAGGTCTTATACCTTTTCTGATCATGGGATATCTAGTCGTTTATTACTCTAGGAGCGGAAACACACAAAAGGTAGGAAAGGCCATCTCTAGATCTCTAAGATGTAGGGAAGACCGTATATTCGATCGAAAAGATAGATCTGGGGCGATGGGCTTCATAACAGGAGGGTGGGACGCATGGAGAGGGAAAACCACCGATATCTACAGTGAAGGGGAAGAAAGTATCGACGGTGATCATCTGATAATCGGAACACCGGTCTGGGCTGGCAATCCAGCTCCCGCTGTAAGGACCTATCTCAAAGAGTATAAAGACGAAATCGGGAAAGTCAGCTTTTTTTGCACTATGGGCGGCAGCGGACATGAAAAGGCATTTCAGACAATGAGTGGATTATGTGGTAAAGAGCCTGAGAGAACTTTAGCCATCTCGGAAAAAGAAGTGAAGAGAGAAGATATCGGATCTGAAGTGAAAAGATTTATTGATAAAATATCTTAAAAAAGGTTTTAGGTCAGGGCGCGTAAGTCCCCTCGAGAACTGTTTTCGCGATAACGTGACCTTCCATCTCTTTTTCAAGATCGTGTTTTGTCGATTTCGGCGGTAAATCTATGTTTCGATCGAGTGCATAAAGTTTGAACTTGTAAGTATGTCTTTTATCAGGCGGGTTAGGCCCTCCATAGCCTCTCTCACCATAATCATTCTTGCCTTCTACAGCACCAGGGGGTTTTTCATCTTCACCTATCTGACTCGTGTTCGGTTCGATGTTCCAAACCACCCAATGATCCCAGACCTTTCCTGCGGGTTCAACTGCATCGGGATCGTCCATGACCAAGGCCATTGATTGGGTTTTACTGGGCACTCCGCTTATATCCAAAGGTGGATTGACGTTCTCTTCCGTATAACCGAATTTTCTCGGGATCTCCTCCCCATGAGAAAATTCAGGGCTGCTCAATTCTAAATCTGACATATCATCACCTATCTCTCAACCTTAGATGGTAATAGTATTTTAAAAATATTTCGTCAGACTATAGATATTTTACAGTTCCTCTTTTATCCCTCTAAGTTCCTCTTTGATCTCTTTGAGTTCTTTTGTCATCTTTCTAACCTCTTCGGCAAGTTTTTCCTGCCCGGGCTCTCTTCTCGAAGGGGAACCTCTACCTCTTCCTCCCATCATGCCCTGCATCATCTGGGCCATAGGGTTCTGACCTCTTCCGCCCCCGCGCTCTCTAGATCCTCCTCTAGACATCTCTTCTTTCCTTTCTTCCATGCGTTCACGAATCTTCTCTCTTAGATCTTTTTCTTCTTCTTCGTCCATCTCTTCCTGCTCTTCTTCGCTTTCTTCTGCCATGATATCACTACAGCATTCAGAAAGGGGTTTTAAAAAAGTTGTTCATATTATTTTGAATATTTAAAAAATCTATCGAGACAGTCCTCTAAGTTATCAAGACCGCAATTGATCACATCCTTTAAGTCGACTGCCGATCTTGTCTTCAGACCCGAACCAGTGATTATAGAAACGACATCGCTTCCATTTTCGATAGTGCCTTGTTTCCTCAATATTTTAAGTCCAGCTAAAGCAACAGATGAAGACGGCTGACAGAAGATGCCCTCATTAGCTATCTCCCTTTGAGCCGCGATGATATCCTCATCCGAAACGCCAACGCAGATACCATCGTATCTATCCAGTTTTCTCAAAACGTCGTTACCCCCGGGTGGGTAAGGGTTAGAGATCGCGCTCGCGAAAGTGTCCGGTTCAGACCATCTTTTGATCTCTTCATGACCGGATCTATATGCTTCAACTATCGGGGAACATCCTTCTGCTTGAACACTGACCAGTGTTGGCATCTCATCTATCATCCCACTCTTCTCTAGCTCCCTAAAACCCTTACTTATACCTCTAAACAGACCACCGGAACTTGTAGGTATCATGACATAACTAGGTAGTTTTTCCTCAAATATTTCAAAAGCTATGGTCTTATATCCTTCAACTCTGAAGGGCGAATTAGAATTAGTGAAATAGATATTTTCACCGGCCAGTTCAAAACTCTCGTAATAGAGATCTCCATAATCTCCATCTACCTTGATGATTTTAGGACCATAAATACTGATCTGCCGGATCTTCTTTTCCGATATATCTGCCGGCACAAGAACGAAGGTTTGCATCTCGTTGTTTGCTCCATATGCTGACACGCTCGCGGCCATATTGCCCGTGGAAACCGTACCCAATCTGGTCATACCCAGGTCCAAAGCCCTTCTAAGGCTAAAGACGGTCCCTCGATCCTTGAAGCTCCAGGTCGGATTCATCGTCTCGTTCTTCAAGTAAAGCTCGATCCCTAGATCATCCGAAAGTTTAGGTGCCTTGGAGAGCGGTGTGTTTCCTCCGCCTATAGTCAGATCGCTTTCGACTTCAAATGGAAGAAAATCAGCGTATCTTTTCCAGACTCCAGTTCCTTCTTTGATTTCGCCAAAAAGATATTTAAATCTCAGCGGCTCACCGCACTGGCAAACATGGATATTGGCTCTCGGACCGTAAAGTTCTCCACAAGCCTCACATTCCAACATGATTCAAAAAAATCGACCGAGGGATTTGTATGTTTCTATCCTGATCTAACTAGTCTTTTGGAAAACAACAACATTTATAAACAACCTTGGCCACTGCATTGAGACACTCTTGAATAAAAGCACGGTTAAGGAAAATCGTAAAACATTTTCCTTTCCCATGTCGGAGGAGTCAGATATGTCAATAGAAGAAAAAACGAATCCAAATTTGATAAGCCTGATCGAAGAGCTTAAGGATCGGGCGAGAGAAAAAGAAGCGCCTATCTGGCGAGACGTCGCGGAAAGGTTAGAGAAGTCATCCAAACACTGGGCCGAGGTCAACCTTTCTAGCATCGAGCGTGAGGTCGAGGAAGGCGATACCATAGTCATCCCTGGAAAAGTGCTCGGAGCTGGTATACTGAATAAAGAAGTTACCGTCGGGGCGTTCAAAGCCAGTAACAGCGCGGAAAAGAGCATAGCGGAAGCTGGCGGAGAAGTTTTGAATCTCCGCGAGCTGGCAGAACGAAAACCTGAAGGCAGCGGTATAAAGATAATGGGGTGAACAGTATGAAAGTTTATGATGCAGAAGATAAGATCTTAGGACGACTCGCAAGTCAAGTTGCCAACGAGATATTAGACGGCGAAGAGGTCAGGGTGGTCAATGCGGAAAAAGTGTTCATAACCGGTGACAAAGAAAATATCTTGGAAGACTACAGGACCAAAAGAGCTAGAGGAAAACAGATGAACGGACCTAACTTCCCTAGAAGACCAGAAAGGATCTTCAAGAGAAGCGTTAGAGGTATGATACCTCATCAAAAACCCCGAGGGCGAAAAGCATTTAAAAGGTTACGTGCGTATATCGGTACGCCTTCAGAATTAGAAGACGAAGATATCATAGACCCTGATGTTAAGGACTCCACCGGGAAGATCGGTCTTACCCTTGGAGAGATATCCAAACATCTCGGGGCAAAATTCTAGGTGTTGAAATATGACAGAAAATGAACCTATAACCCGGACTGGTAAGAGGAAAGAGGCCATAGCCAAGGCTACGATAAAGCCAGGCAAAGGAAGAGTTAGAGTGAATACTAAGCCTCTAGAGATATACGATCCAGAGATGGCCCGTTTAAAGATAAAGGAACCGGTGCAGTTGATCGGTGATAGAGCTGGAGATATAGACATCGATGTCAACGTCCGCGGCGGAGGAATCATGGGTCAAGCTGATGCAGCTAGAACAGCTATAGCGAACTGTTTAGTAGACTATCTTGAAGACCAAGAACTCGAAGAACTCTTCAAAGAATACGATAGGAGTCTTCTTATATCTGACCCTAGAAGAAAATTACCCAAACAGCCTATGGGTCCTGGGGCACGGGCGAAGAGGCAGAAATCTTACAGGTGATATGATATGATCGTACCTGTCAGGTGTTTTACCTGCGGAAAAGTCATCGGGAACGTGTACGATAACTACAAAAATAGAGTTGATAATGGAGAGGATCCAGAAAAAGTGATGGACGATCTAGGGATAGAACGTTACTGCTGTCGTAGGATGCTCTTGAGTCACACGGATCTGATAGACGAGGTTATGCAGTACTAATCTTTTCTATTTTTTTCTTTTTGGGGCCGTGGGGTAGCTTGGTCGATCCTTCTACCGTGGGGCGGTAGGCACCCGAATTCGAATTTCGGCGGCCCCATCCATTCTAGTTTAGATGTAAAAATGTCTTTTTTATCGCATCATAATAGATGAGGAATCAGCTTAAAACAAACAGTATGAAAACTGTCTGACAAAAAATTTACTCGAAATGACCCTGTTTCGATTTTCCAGAAAACTTGCAAAAAATAATAGGAAAGGGGGGTGGGAGGGTGTTATCGTCATACGATGATCGGTGATCTTATTACAATCACCTTAACTAGGTATATACATATATAATTTTCCCTAGTTAAATATCACATCCTCTCCGATCACTCAAATAAGCGTCCCTCTAACTTCGAAAAGATGATGATATATCTTTTCTAAAACTTGCAAAAAATAATAGGAAAGGGGGGGTGGGAGGGTGTTATCGTCATACGATGATCGGTGATCAGTGACGATTTAGTAACGTCAGGTCTGTTATATATATTTTTCGTTCGTTCAGCGATACATCATCTCTCTACTCTTCTCCGAACCCTTATCTTCCTCTGCATCCTTTTTCTTTTTCTTGATCTTTTTCTCCTGGGTAGGGTTGGTCCCGTGGAACTTTATGTCCGTTCTCTGAAGACGGAGATATTTTTTGTCCGGTAATTCCTGGATATTTATTATATCCCTTGAAACGAGGCCCTTTACCGCTCTCTCGATCCTTGATGTTGAGACCTTGAGTTCCTGGGCGGTCTCTTCCATGGTCAATGGACGACCTTCCATAAGCAGTTTGATTATCTTCGCTTCGAGAGTATCCGCATCCATTTCTATAGGCATCCTTATCACCCAAAATAATTACTCTTTTCTTTATCCTTCTCTTCATCGGGTTCTACCTGTTCTATTATATCAATATTTACCACAGTGTGGTATGGTATTATACGAACCGTACCTTCCTCCTCGTGGGTCTCATCCAACTCTATTTTAAGGGCGTGATGATTTCCTATCTGCACGTAACCTTTGAAGTACCCACTAGATGTCATCACCTCTTCCTTGGACGTGAAGGATCTCACCTTGTAGTGAGAACTTTTAGTGAGCTGATCGCTAAAATTTTCAGGCATTTTCAATCACCTTCATGGTTTCTTTCGACACTTTCTATCTCTTCTCCACAGTTAGGACAGGTGTGGTCCATTATTATCTTTTTGCCGGAAGATAGAGTATTTATCCTTTCAACGGTCTCACGGTAACGTTTTAGATTGGACTCGATATTCAATTCGGTTATATGCCATGCTTTTGATAGATCGCCCTGTCGAAGTCTATAACCTTTTTTGGTGACCTCTCCATCATCTTCGATTGTGAGTTCCTTTTCCTCCAACAATTCCAGGGCCTTCATCTTGTTGAGATGCCTGTATACCGTCGGTTTTGTCGTGTCCAGCATCACCGCGAGTTCATCTATAGTTCTGAATTTTTCCGGTTTCTCTAAAAAACATTCGGTCCATAACCTGAATGGGACGCTGTCATATACTTCTTCTTCGCTCTTTCTACCCGATAGATATCCGATATCGAGCAGAAAATCTTCTAGGACCTCTTCTAAATTATTAGATATCTTTGGTTTATGTTCCGATATCTGTATTTTGAAATCCATCGAACTCACATTGAATCTGAGCATATAATCATTTTGGATTTTCCCGAGAGTAAGGGGTGTAAAAGTTTATATATGGTTGATGTAAAATGATTTACCGATGTCAGGAGAAGTAGAGGTCCTCGTTAAATTTTTCGCCAGCGCTCGGGACGCTGTTGGAAAAAAAAATCTAGAGATGAAGATCGAGAGGGGAAGCAGAGTCAGAGATATCATGGAAAGTCTGTTCAACGACCATCCCGAGTTGAAAGACATGGAAGATCAACTACTAATCTCGGTCAACAAGGATAGAACTGGAAAGGAAGAAGAGCTGAAAGACGGTGATGAGATCGCAGTGATGCCTCCAGTGACAGGCGGTTGAGTCCTCACTGATCGACGATCTCGACTTCTGAACCATCCATCTTGACTTTCAACAGGGACTTTATCTCGACCCCTAATTCCTCTTCCAAACTCTCTTTCACACCCACTTTTTCAAAAACAACCATCACGTCACATATGTCAACGTCAAGGTCCTGAAGAGTTTTTATTATAGCCTTCAAGGTCCCCCCTGTACTCAGAACATCGTCTATCAAAAACACTTTATCGCCTTTTTCTACGAAGTTCAAGAACATCTCATTTTCTGAGTATCCTGTCGATTGTGCGATAGAGACCTCGTCTTCCAAACCATATTCTCTTTTCCTGATGAACTTATACGGGAGTCCGGTCTCCATGGAAAGAGCAGCGGCGAGAGGAAAACCCATGGACTGGGCGGTGAGGATATAATCGCAGTCCAAACAAGCTCTGTCTTTAACGGCGCTCACCACTTCGTGCAGTAATTCCTGTTCTACAACCGGCAGACCGTCCGAAAGGGGATGTATGAAATAGTGGTAATCACCCATATCAACTACGGGACATTCTTTGACCGATCTTTTCAATCTTTCCAGCATCATTTCACCTTCGAAACCAGTTCTTTCGCTCTTTTGTTTGCTCTATTCATTATCTCTTCTTCGCCCTCTACGATGCGACCCTCCATAACTATTTTCCCATCGATCATCACGTCCGTTACGGAGGAACCGTTCATGGCATAGATCAAATTGGAAACCGCATCGTGATCCGGGACTGCTCTAACATCCTTCTCCGTCAATATAATATCGGCAGGAGCTCCTTCCTCGATACCTCTGAAAGGTATATTCAGGGCTCGAGCACCCTGTTCAGTCATCATCTCATACGCTTCTTCTGCTGATAGGAGAGTGGAATCACCAGACATCTTCTGCTGTAGAGCCGCTATCTTGGATTCCTCCAACATATCGAGATCGTTATTAGAAACACACCCATCGGTCGCAAGAGTCACTTTAACATCCTTTTCCTTCATAGCTCCATAATCCATAGGTTTGCCAACGCCCAATTTCATATTGGAAGAAGGATTATGACTGACGGTCACATCATTTTTTCCCAAGAGTTCGTAATCCTTATCTTCCAACCAAACACAGTGCGCAGCGATGGTCCTCTCATTCAGCAGTCCGACACTATCGAGATATTCAGTGAAAGCCATATCATGTTCATCCTTGAAATCCTCTCTCTCTTTTTTGGTCTCCCCTAGGTGAGTGTGGACTAAGATGTCCTTTTTCGAGGAGTATTCTGCTGCCCATTCTAAGCCCTCTCTTGAGACCGTGTAAACCGAGTGGGGGCCTAAAGCGGGCTCTACAAGTTCAGATCTTTCTGCATGTTCAACAAAACTTTTCGTCGCCTCTATCTCTTCATCTAACTTATCGGGATCATTTTCATCTATGAGACCGTAACTCATAACGGATTTCATACCCATATCTTCTACAGCGTCTAACGCGCTCTCCATGAAGAAATACATGTCGTTGAAGGCGACCGTACCTGTTTTTATCATCTCAAGACACGCTAATTTTGTTCCCCAGTAAACATCTTCTTCGGTAAGATTCTCCTCTAGAGGCCATACGATGTTGGGCCAGGCGTCCCAAAAATCTCTATCGTCGGCAACACCTCTGAACAAACTCATCGCAGCATGTGTATGTGTATTGTAAAAACCGGGCGAGAGGTACTTGTCGGAAGCGTCTATCGTTTTATCGCCGCCATCCAAAGAACCGATCTTCTTTATCTTTCCGTCCTCGATGAGCACATCTTTCTTACCTTTTTTGCCTATTATTTCAGCATCTTTTATGACGATAGAAATAGTGATCACCTCTTTTCTAAAAATTTCATTAGAAGTTTTTTTACCATCTGCCAGCTGTCCTCAGCTGTCTCGACGATCTCTTCATAATCCACATCCTCATCCATTATACCGTTACCGTAATTATCAACTGTGACGACAGCGGAATATTCTAAATTGGCTTCCTTAGCTAGCGTCGCTTCCGAACACATTGTCATCCCGACCAGGTCGCCGAACTGTTGAAGTACCTCTATCTCTGTTTTGGTCTCCAGTCTAGGCCCCTGGGTCTGAACATAAACATCTTCGGTGTATACATCTGACAAATCCGACTCCTTCGATGCCTCGATCAGTTCTTCCCTCAAAGTTTGGGAAAGCTCAGGGATGACGTGCTTGATCTTTTCGTTGTAAAAGGTTATTGGGTCCCAAAAATTGACATAGTCTTCTGGTATCGAGATAGAGGGAACTGTCATATCTTCATCTAGAGCTCCGGCAGAACAGATCCCTATGATCTCATCGACTTCTTTTTGCATGGCATAGATATTAGCTTTATGGTTTATCCTGTGAGGGGGTATCGTATGATCTTTACCGTGCCTCAACAAAAGTATTACGTCTTCTCCCTCCAACTTGCCTTTCAAGAGCGGTGAAGAAGGCGTACCCCAAGGAGTGTTTTTTTCTTTCTTCTCCTCGATATCGAAGCCTTTCCAATCTCGTAAAGCTGTTCCACCTATCATTCCTACGTGTTCCATCTGATCACGGTGTGTGAGTTATCTACACGACTTTAATATTTTTGCCTGATAACATCCGAAAGCTATTTTTATTAACTACTCCTATGGTTATAACGTGGTGATAAGAAATGTTAGCGGAATTTTCTATAATTCCCTTAGACAAAGGGGTCAGTCTAAGTGAATACGTCTCTGAGATTATAGATAAAGTGGATGAAAGTGGTATAGATTACAAGTTGACCCCTATGGGGACCGTCGTGGAGGGCGACTGGGACGAGGTCATGGCTCTGATAAGTGATTGCCACCAAAAAATGAGAGATTACTCAGATAGGATTGAGACCAAGATAATAATAGACGATAGGAAAGGCGCAAAAAGTAGATTATCAGGGAAGATAGAATCAGTCGAAAACAATCTAGGTAAAGAAGTGAACAAGTGAGTCGTCAAAAGTCTGACAAAGAAGATTGGTCCGATGAAACTCCTTCCTTTACTTCCTTTATTTCCTTTTTTTCCTCCGACTTCGCTCCTTCAGTGAGTTCCTTATCACTCAGTCTTTCAGCCAAAGTATTTCCTATACCGGATAGCTCCCTCAGGTCTTCCGGTCTCGCACGGCTTATTTCATCTTTGGTCCTGTAACCCGCCTCGTAAAGGCTTCTAGCCCTCACCCTTCCAACGTCTTCGATCTCTACAAGGTGGGCAAGATCTTCCTTTATACCGTGTTTCATCCTCTCGGTGAGTTCACTCAGCTTATTCTCTTTCTGTTTGTTGAACATACCTGCGATCTCGGCCGCTGCGTGGAGTAGCCATTCCGCGGTCTCTACTTTGTTGTAGATATCGCCTGGTCCTATACCGAACTTATCTGCGATCTCATCCTCCGGTACCTCTTCGATCCAGTCCTGAAGGAGCAGAGCGGTCTTCAAGGCCCTCAGGTATTCTTCTAGCTCACCTCTATGATGGGGAAAGTCTTCGAACAGATCTGCTCTCAGAGAGTTGGCCTTATTTTTGTATCTCTGAAGTTCCGATTTAGATGCGAATAGATTGTACATGTTCGGGGTCAGGCAGATTGTATGGAGGTAAGATACGTCTAGTCCCATCTTCCCGCTCTTCACCGCATCTCTTATCTTTACTGCAGAGCGGGGGTCTATGTATAGATCAGATACTCTTTGACCGAATCTGGTAGCTTTCAAACAATCTTCTTCAGTTATCAAACTCTCTTCATCTAAAAAATCTAAAGTCTTCCTGACCCTCTCTTTTATAGACCATATCTCACTCTGCTGAGAGTAGAAGGTCTCTTCCATGAACTCATAGATCTCCTCCTCAAAAGTACAGTGGCCTGTAGCAATCAATGAAAGAAGATGGGTCCTCAGTGCAGGCTCGGTGGCCATCCTCGAAACTATGGCTTCGCTCTCACCGAGGAGATATTCATCATAGAGTTCTTCCACCTGTCTCCTTTTCTTCGCGACCAATATCGCTTCTCCAAGATCATCGTATCCGGGTCTTCCGGCCCTTCCAAGCATCTGCTGTATCTCCATCACGGGTATAGGTGCATTGTAACCCAACATAGCATCGTATCTTTTACAGTCCCTGACTATCACCTTTCTAGCGGGCATGTTTATACCTGCAGCGAGTGTTGGAGTCGCGGTTATAAGTTTTATAAGCCTGTTCCTGAAAGCCTCCTCCACCTTCTTCCTCTGAAAGTTATCCAAACCAGCATTGTGGAACGCGGTTCCGCTTCGAACCACTTTAGCCAGATTTTTTCCAACTGATGTGTTGCTCTTTCCCTCTATCTCATCAGCGACTTCCTCCAATCTTTCCTTCTCCTCATCGGTTAGATGTTTTTCCACCGTACTGGTCATATCCCTGCTGACTGAACGAGTAGAACTCCTACTTCTTACGAAAACAAGACATTGGTCGCCATCTTCTATCGTAGGTTCCGATAAGGTGTTTACAGCGCCGTTCTTGGGCTCGATATCCTCCTCGGAGGCATCGGCATACTTTACCCTGTTCTTGTGAAAAACGCCTTTCCTCAGTTCTACGGGCCTCCATTCGCTCTTGTGATGCTGTGCATCCAACCAATCAGCTATCATGTCTGAGTTCCTTATGGTCGCGGACAAAGCTATTATCTGAGAAGAAGGATTAGCCTGCTTTAACTTTGAGAGAGTGACTTCTAATGTTGCGCCTCTTTCCCTATCATTGACCAGATGTACTTCGTCCGCTACAACGCAGTTCAGCTGAGATAACCAATCCACGTTATGCCTCAGTAGAGAATCGGCTTTCTCCGACGTCGCTATTATCACGTCGTTCTCCTTCAAAGTTGGATCAGGATTGTCGTAATTCCCCATGGATA
>SL_8KL_010_SEDDRAFT_10000750_pt1 | contig 28495 bp, 28 predicted proteins | sample SodLakKL_010_SED_4_FD_11160 | JGI IMG/M metagenome (IMG submission 11160) | reverse complement strand
TTCAAATTTAACTTGGGATTCCCTGAACTTTTTTACTATGGCTTGCCCTAAAGGATGCTCTGAACCTGATTCCACACTGGCGGCCAGTTTTAAAATCTCCTCTTTCTTTTCCGTAAAAGCCGTTATATCCGTCAAGGAGGGTTCTCCCCGGGTTAATGTTCCCGTCTTATCGAAAACAACAGTATTGACTTCCCGCATGGCCTGCAGGCTTTCAGCATCTTTTATTAATACTCCATTTTCAGCTCCAATCCCTGTCCCTACCATGATAGCTGTAGGCGTAGCTAAACCCAGTGCACAGGGGCAGGCTATGACCAATACAGCAATAGAAGCAAAAAGAGCCCTCTCTATGCCACCCAAGCCCCCTAGGGCAAACCAGGTTATAAAAGTTAAGAGGGCAATAGTAACTACAACGGGCACAAAGTAAGCCGTAACCCGGTCAGCCAGAACCTGTATGGGAGCCTTGGAACCCTGGGCTTCCTCTACAGCCTTTATTATCTGAGCTAAAAAAGTGTCTTTGCCAACTTTAGTAGCTTTAATATTGAGAACCCCGTTTTTATTTATGGTAGCTCCGATAACTTCATCTCCAACCGTCCTGTCCACCGGAATACTTTCACCGGTGACCATGGATTCATCTACACTGGAATAACCCTCCATAACCTTCCCATCAACAGGGATCTTTTCTCCAGGTTTGACCAGGAGCACATCCCCGGGTCGTAGAGCTTCTACGGGAACTTCCCTTTCCTCGCCCTGGACAATCACCCGAGCTGTTTTTGCCCCCAGCTCTAAAAGCTTTCTTATGGCTGAAGAAGTTTTGCTTTTAGCAATAGTTTCTAAATAACGGCCCAGAAGATGAAAGGCCATGATCATGGCAGAAAGGCCCATAAAGGAAACCGTTCCCGGCAGGAAAAAAGAAACCATCCCCCAGGTAAAAGCCGCTAAGGTACCCATGGAAATCAGAACATCCATGTTGGCGCTTCCATGACGTAAGGACCTTATCGCTCCTTTATGGGTAGGCAAACCTGCCCAAAAAACTATAGGAAAAGCCGCAACCAACAAAATCCAATTATGACCGGGAACATGGACTATATCCCACATTTCCAGGTACATCAAGGCTTGTATCAGGGCTGTGACAGTCAAAACAATTTTAATAACCCTTTTTCTGGCTTTAACTTCTAATTCTTCCTCTGTTTCATCTTCAGTTTGAAAAACAGGGTCTTCTTCCAGGACTTCGAAACCTAAATCTCTTATGGTACCAACAATTTTGTCATGAGTAATTATCACAGGGTTAAAATCAAGGGTAAGTTTTTGAGCCGCAAAGTTTACTTCTGCCTTATCTATTCCCTCTAATTTATTTAAGTTTTTTTCAATATTGGCAGCACAAGCAGCACAGGTCATACCTCTTATAAGCAGGACCAAATGGTTTTTCTCTTCAGTTTTGTCCTTATTTTCTTTTATTTTAAAGCCTAAATCCTCTATTATATTTTCAATTTCTTGAGGGTCAACTTTATCCGGGTCGTAGCTAACAGAAGCCCTTTCTACTGCTAAATTAACGTTGGCTTCTAAAACCCCTTCCCTCTTCTTTAAACGTTTTTCAATGTTTGCTGCACAAGAGGCACAGTGCATACCTGAAATATCTATGTTTATTTTAATTGCATCAAATTTTTTAGCCATGCTTTCACCTTTTTCCGAATCTATATTAATCCTTAATATATTGATGTATTTAACCCTCTTCCATGAATTTTTCCCATTCTTCCTCCGAAACGATTTCTGTAATTACAGGTTTAAATTGTTGAGACTCTTCTATCTTTTTATCCAGGAACCTGATGCCCACAAAAACTCCAGCCATGGCAACCAGACCTGCTATTACTCCTATCAACTCAAAATCTTCCCGCCCCATACTAATAGCTACCTGCTGACCTATGTACATAGCTGCAACCAGGGCTATTACGGGAATAATATAAACTATCAAAGATGCCAGGAGAACCTTCTTGCCTTCTGCAGATATCTTGACAACTTCTCCTATCTTTGCCCCTATGGGATTAGATGCTTCCAATATCACTTCCTCAGCATCTGTTTTAGTTAAAAAACCGCAGGCACCGCAGTTTTTACATGCTGTATGTTTCCTTACCTTTATTTTTGCACTATTACCCTCCTGGACTTCCAGCACCTGTCCAAACTGATTCATAAAACCACTCCTCTTTATGGATAATACCCTTTTAAATTTTTTTTGCTAAAAATCAAAAAACAAAAAAACAAAAAAAACTTGCAATAGTACTATTTTTATAATATAATGAAGTCTGAAAATAACAAATTTTCTTACATTTATTTAAANTTAAATTGTTAACTACCAACCCTTATTTCATAATTTCCCCATATCCCCAGTTTATACTGGGATTTTTTTTGTCCAAATTTTATTTTCATATTCAAAAATAATCATTTAAGATCCTTAGGATAGTCCAACTCAGTAGTCCGGCACCTATAGATAAAGCATCCTCATTAATATCAAAATTGTAGTGGTGCCAGGGATACACTTCTTTACTCTCTTCTTGGCGGGCACCCAAAAAAACATAGGCCCCGGGAACATGTTCCAGGTAACAGGAAAAATCTTCACTACCCATAAAAGGTTTTTCCAACCAAACTACTCCTTCGTCGCCTAGCACTTCCCTGGAAGCTCCTTCAACTATGTCCATTATTTTATTATCATTAACGAGTGCCGGATAAGAGTGAAAGTAATCTAATTTGTACCCGGCATCAAAGCTAGAAGTAACTCCATTAACTATTTTTTCCATAATATCCTTCATCTTATCCCGCAGGGAGGGGCTAAAGGTTCGAACCGTACCCTGCATTTTTACTTCTCCAGCGATAATATTGAAACCTTCCCCTCCCTTAATAGTTCCAATAGTAAGTACTACCGGTTCAGTAGGCTCCGTCATTCTGCTGGATATCAACTGCAGCGATTGTATAACCTGAGAAGCTACGGCAATAGCATCTACCCCCTGATGGGGTGCTGCTCCGTGACCACCCTTGCCTAGCACTGTTAACTCAAAAATATCGGCGGCAGCCATTACCTCACCTTTTTTTAAGGCTACAGTACCTGCAGGATGATAAGGGGACATATGTGCCCCTAAAAGACAGTCAACAGGAGGATCTTCCAGGACTCCTTCCTTAATCATTAAACTGGCCCCTCCAGGAGGTTTTTCTTCAGCAGGTTGAAAAATAAACTTAACCTGACCTGCAAATTCCCGGTTTATCTCTGAAAGTAAAAAAACCACTCCTATTACTATGGCCATATGTGCATCATGTCCACAGGCATGACATATTCCTTTATTTATAGAAGCATAAGGCGTTTCCTTTTTGTCTTGAACAGGCAGAGCATCCATATCTGCCCTTATGGCTACCGTTCTGCCTGGTTTCTTGCCCTTTAACAAGGCTACAACTCCTGTTCCCCCAACATTCTTCTTTACCTCCAGGCCAAGATCCTGTAGCAGGCTGTAGATATATTCACCTGTTTCCTTCTCCTTAAATGACAGTTCCGGGTGCCGATGAAAGTGACGCCTTATCTCAACCAGCCTTTTCTGTAACCTTTCTGCTCTCCCCTTGATTTCCCCATAAAATAACATTTATACACCGCCTTTTATATGGCTAAATCTTTTAGCACCCCACAACCAACTTCTATAGTTTTTTCTATATCCTCATTACTGTGAGCCGCAGAAACAAAGCCTGCCTCAAACTGGGAGGGAGCCAAATATATACCCCTCTGAAGCATTCCCTGGTAATATTTAACAAACATCTCCAGGTTGCTCCCGGCAGCAGTCTCATAATCCCATACTTCTTCATCATTAAAGTATATACAAAACATGGAACCAATTCTCCGGGAACAGGTGGGAATTTGCAAACTTTTAGCTCCCTCCTGCAGACCTTCCACCAGCTTGCGGGTTTTTTCTTCCAGCTCTTGATAAAGAAGCGTCCTTCCTAAAATTTTAAGAGTAGTTATGCCCGCTGTCATGGCTAGAGGATTTCCCGACAAAGTACCTGCCTGGTAGACAGAACCCAAAGGAGCCATATGCTCCATAATATCCCGTCTTCCACCATAAGCTCCAACCGGCAAGCCGCCTCCTATAATTTTCCCAAGGCAGGTCAAATCAGGCTTAACTTTATATACCTCTTGAGCTCCACCATAGGCTACACGGAAACCGCTCATCACTTCATCAAAGATTAAAAGGGAACCGTATTCTGAAGTAATTTCCCTTAAGCCTTCTAAGAACCCCGGCTTAGGTAGTACTACCCCCATGTTGCCTGCTACCGGTTCTAAAATTACGGCCGCAATATCTTCCCCCTGCTTTTCAAAAACTTCCTTAACAAGGTCAATCCGGTTAAAGGGAAGGCTTATGGTGTCTTTAGCTGTACCTTCGGTCACGCCAGGACTGTCCGGTAACCCCAAAGTGGTAACTCCAGAGCCTGCTTTAATAAGCAGACTGTCCACATGGCCGTGATAACAACCGGTAAATTTAACAATTATATTTCTACCTGTATACCCCCGGGCCAAACGTAAAGCCGACATTGTAGCCTCCGTTCCCGAGTTTACCATCCTTAACATCTCCATAGAAGGAAAGGCTGAGGTAACCAGGTCTGCCATTTCTGTTTCTAATTCTGTGGGTGTTCCAAAACTGGTGCCCTTATCCAGGGCCGAATGTAAAGCCTCAACCACCTCAGGATGACAGTGGCCCAGTATTAAAGGTCCCCAGGAGCAAACATAATCTATAAACTCCCTTCCCTCAAGGTCGTACATTTTAGAACCTGACCCCCTGGAAATATAAACAGGATTTAAATTCACTGAGCGAAAAGCCCTTACCGGGCTATTGACTCCTCCCGGCATAATCTTTTGCGCTTTTGCGTAGGCTTTTTCAGATAAATTATCCGTCATAACTACCACCTCCGGTAAAATACTTCATACTTGTCTTCTTAAATTCCTTTATAGAGTAAAGAAGAGTGAATTTCTCTACCCCGGTTTCCTGTGAAATTTTAGCAGCAACCCTTTCACAGTCCTCCCGGCTTTTCCCGTGAATCATGGTGAACAAATTATAGGGCCAAAAAGGAGGATGAGCCGGCCTCTGGTAAACATGACTTACCTCAGAATAACAGGCCATTTTCTCACCAGTCTTTACTACCATTTCCTCCGGCACCTGCCAACAACCCATAGCGTTAAAGGCATAGCCTGCCTGGTAATGGTGCACTACTGCCCCCACCCGGCGCAGGACGCCCCTTTCTTTAAGCTGGACGATCTTTTCCACCAGCGCATTTTCATCCATGCCGATTTTTTCCGCTATTCTCTTAAAAGGACTTGCTTCCAGGGGAAGGTCCTCCTGAAGACATTTAATTATTTCCTTTTCCTGCGGTGTAACCAAAATTTCACATCCTGTCTACCTACATCTTTTTATCATTAAGGGAAAAATAAGTGGCGATTTTAAACAACCTTATGGAAGGTAAGTTCATGTAACCCTTAACTCCAGACAACTTCTGGGCTGAGTCTATGATTCCCTTCATCCTGTCTTCATTTTCAGCAATAATAGTAAACCATAAGTTATAGCGGTGATTCCGCTGATAGTTATGGGTAACCTCCGGGTAAACACTTATCCGGGAAGCCACTTCTTCTAACCTATCCGACTCTACCTCCAGGGCAACCAGGGTGCTCCTGTACCCCAGGGCTTTAGGATTGAATATTCCGCCAATTCGCCTTATCATTTTCTCTTCTTTTAAATTCTTTACCCTATCTATTACTTCCTTCTCAGAAATTCCTAAAATTTCCCCTACATCTTTGTAAGGCCTGGAGCTTAAGGGGAATTCTTTTTGTATGATATTCAGCAACTTTTTATCTATCAGATCCAAAATTAACCGGCCCCCTTGTACAAACACCACGGGTCCTCCGCCATATAGTCTTCGTTACTGTAATAGTATGCCCTGGCCCGGCAGCCACCACACATTTCTTCGTAACGACAGTCACCGCATTTCCCTTGGGGAGGTTTTCGCAAGTTTTGCAAAACTTCAGATTCCTTCCACAGCTGACTAAAACTTGTTTCTCTTACATTACCTACGCTAATGGGCAGGTAGGGACAGGGATGAAGATCGCCGTTAGGAAGTATGCAGCAATAAGACCTTCCCGCCAGGCATCCCCGGCTAAAGCGCATATCAACTCCCTTTTGAGCGGCAACACGCATAAACTGGGGAGCACAGGTTGGTTTTATCTCTATATCTACTTCTTTCTGCTTTTTAAAAATACGGTGAATTAGCTGTTCATACTGACGCTGCCGGAGAGCTTCTTCTTCAATGTCTTTCCCCCGGCCTGTGGGAACCAAGAAGAAAATGTGATGGGCCCTGGCACCTTTCTGGACAGCAAAATCAGTGATATTTTCAAACTCATCAAAATTTTCATTTACCACAGTAGTATGAATTTGAAAGGGAAGATCTGTTTTAAGGCAGTTTTCCATTCCCTCTATGGCCTTATCCCAGGACCCCGGTACCTGCCGAAATGTATCATGCATTTCTGGAAAAGAACTGTCCAGGCTTATTCCCATGCACATTGCTCCGGCTCCTTTTAACTCCCTGGTTAACCCCAGGTCAAGCTCCGTCCCTGATGTCCCAAAAACGGCCCTTAACCCTGCTTCCCGGGCATAAGCGGTCAGTTCTACAATATCGGGCCGTAACAGAGGTTCCCCTCCACTGAAAATAATCATTTTAAAGCCGCTGGCGGCAATTTGGTCCAGTAATCTTTTCCCTTGGGATGTATCCAGTTCACCTTCATCTTTTAAACCGGCATCACGGTAGCAGTGCTTGCACTTTAAATTACATTGCCTGGTAGTATTCCATGAAACGAGCATCTTAATCCTCTCCCGATTAACAGTTTTTAATAATTATTTAGTTTCCTGGCCATATCTTTGGCAAAATAGGTAAGAATAAGGTCTGCTCCGGCCCTCTTAATGCCGGTCAAAACCTCGGTCATAACTGCTTCCTCCTCCAGCCAGCCCTTTTGTGCAGCAGCTTTTATCATGGCATATTCACCGCTCACATGATAGGCAGCCACTGGCAAAAGGACTTCTTCCTTAACCCGGCAAATTATATCAAGATAAGCCAAAGCCGGTTTAATCATAATAATATCGGCTCCTTCGGCCACATCCATACACACTTCTTTCAAAGCCTCCCTGCTGTTGGCAGGATCCATTTGGTAGGTTTTTCTATCTCCAAAGGATGGGGTAGAATCTGCCGCCTCCCGGAAAGGACCATAAAAGGAGGAAGAGTATTTAGCTGCATAGGACATAATCGCCGTCTGATCAAACCCTTCTTCATCCAAGGCTTCCCTTATGGCCTTTACTCTACCATCCATCATGTCTGAAGGCGCTACCATATCTGCTCCCGCTCGGGCATGGGACAGAGCAATATTGACAAGTATTTCCAGGGTAGGATCATTAAGTATACCGCCCTCCTCAATCAGGCCGCAGTGGCCGTGGTTAGTATATTCACACAGACACACATCGGAGATAACCAAAAGTTCCGGGTAAGTTTCTTTTATCCGCCCTATAGCCCTTTGCAGTACCTCCTGAGGGTCAAAAGCAGAGGAGCCTTTTTCATCCTTGTAATCCGGTATACCAAATAATATTACCGCCTTTATTCCCAGAGAGATACTACTTCTTTTAATTCTTCCAGTAAACTATCTATGGAGTGCTGGTAGATACCGGGCATGGAAGAAATGGGCTTTGTTATTCCTTCTCCATGAACAATAAAAAGGGGATATATAAGATCTTCTGGTCTAAGGGCAGTTTCCCTTACTATTTCCCGGAGAGCTCCGCTGGAACGAAGCCGACGCGGTCTATTGTCTGGAAAGTACATTTCTGACACCCCTTATAATTATTCTTTAACACCTATTTCCTCATTGGTTAAATAGCAGGCCGGATCTGATTCCCAGTAATCCCCTGTAAATCCTTCCGCCCTGGCCCTGAAGTTACCATTACACAAATTCAACCACTGGCACTCCCCACACCTTCCCTTTAAAAGAGGCTTCCTGTTCCTTAAGTGTGCCAGTAAGGTATTGCTTCCGTTTGTCCAGATATCTCGAAAACTTCCTTCTTTTACATTACCCAGAGCGTGATTCCGGGTAAACTGGTCGGGGTAAACGTTCCCAAAGCTGTCAACGGCCCCAACGGCCATACCGCTCCTGTTACCGCCATTCACTTCCAGAAGGCCTCTTATCTCTTCAGCTTTTTCAGGATTATCTTTTTTCATTTTAAGATATAAATAAACACCATCTGCATGGTTATCTACGGTAAGTATTTCTTTTTCCTTACCCCGGCGGGAAAAATCAAGGGTCTTTTCCATGATCAAGTCTAATATTTCCCGGGTTTCTTCGTGGGTAATATCTTCCTCCATCATTTCCTTCCCTCTCCCACTGTAAACAAGGTGATAAAAACAAATCCGCGGGATTCCTTCTTCTTCAATCAGGTAAAATATATCTTCTATTTCTTTATAGTTATGACGGTTTATAGTAAAGCGAAGTCCAACCTTCTGGTCGGCTTCCCGGCAGGCCCTGATTCCCTCCAAAGCCTCTTCAAAAGCGCCTTTTTTGCCCCGGAAACGGTCATTAAGCTCTCCTATTCCATCCAGGCTTACTCCCACATAACCGACGCCTTCCCTCTTTATTTTTTTAGCAACATCTCTGGTTATCAGGGTGCCATTAGTGGATATGGTAACCCTCATGCCCAGCTTAGAAGCTTTGGAGGTCAGGTCAAAAAAATCCTCCTTTAAAAGAGGTTCCCCCCCTGAAAACAAGACAACAGGAACTTTAAAATCTGCCAGGTCTTCCATAAATTTAAGACCTTCTTCCCGGGTCAATTCTCCTGTATATTTTTTCCCATCTGAACTTGCATAACAGTGTTTGCAGTTTAAGTTGCAGCTTTGGGTAGCATTCCAGATAACAACAGGGCCCCTGCCGGGGGATGTTCCATGTATTTCCCGGGCTGCACCGCTACAGTATCTCAGCTGGTCTCCATAATAATTTGATCCGCATAAGAGCTTAGTAAAACTAATCATGAGCTTCCCCCTCTACCTGTTCAGTCTCTTTCTTTTTAACAGGCTTATTTTTAATATTCATTGGTTTCTGTGTATTTTAGAATTCCCTCCAGCAGACCATCCATGGTGTAACTGGAGGCTTCGATATCTACATTTAAACCAAAAGACCTTATGGTTTCGCTGGTTATGGGTCCTATACTGGCCAAAACAGCGCCTTTAACCATTTCCTTGCCACCATCCACTAATAGTTTCATAAAGTTTCGCACCGTAGAGGAGCTGGAAAAGGTGATAATAGGCTTTTTACTTCCAGATAGTAATTCCTCAAAATTAAAATCACCCCTGTCTTCGGGTAATTCATTATAATATGTTGTAACCTCGTGCACGTCCAGTCCCATTTCCTTTAAAGCCCGGGGCAGCTCCAACCTGGCAATATCAGCCCTGGGAAGTAAAACTGCCTCACCTGGACTGGTAAAACCCTTAAGACCTTCTGCAACAGCTTCTGCCCGGTATTCAGCGGGCTGGAATTCTACTTTCAATCCTAAATCATTTATGGCTTCCCCTGTTTTAGGCCCGATTGCTGCCAGTTTAACTCCTTTTAATTCTCTAAAATCTATTTTTTTTACCTTTAATCGGTTAAAAAAGTATTCTACACCATTTATACTGGTAAAGATTATCCAATGGAATTTATCAATTTTCTCCAAAAACCCGTCCAACAAGCTGTAATCCTGTGGGGGTAAAACTTTTACCGTTGGTAATGATACCGGTTCCCCTCCCAACTCCAGTATCTTTTCCCGGAAACCACCTTGAAGATGGTGAGGTCGGGTTATCACCACCGCCCGGCCGGAAAGGGGTTTGTTTTCCCACCATTTTAATTTCTCCCTTAAGTTAATCACTTCTCCCACCATAATTACTGCCGGAGGCTTAAAGTTATTTTCCTTAACCATAGAAACAATATTATCCAAAGTGCCCTTAAGTACTTCCTGCCGACCCAGGGTTCCCCACCTGATCAAGGCAACTGGAGTATGACTAGATTTGCCCCTGGAAACCAGCTGGCTAACAATTAGCTCTAAATTTTTAACTCCCATTAAAAAGATTAGCGTGTCCTTGCCGGCAGCCAGTTTATCCCATTGAATGGCTGTATTTTCTTTTTCATCTTCTTCATGGCCGGTAATAACAGAAAACCCGGAAACATAACTTCGATGGGTTACGGGTATACCGGCATAGGCCGGTACAGCTACAGCTGAAGTTATACCGGGCACAATTTCAAAGGATATCCCCTGTTCTGCCAGAAGCTCTGCTTCTTCGCCACCCCTGCCAAACACAAAGGGGTCTCCCCCCTTTAATCTAACCACTATTTTATTATGAAGTGCCTTTTCCACCAGCAGTTTACTTATCTCCTCCTGGGACAGAGCATGATTGTCCGGCCTTTTGCCAACGAATATTTTCTCCGCTTCAGGGGAGCCATAGTCCAGCAAAGACTGGTTTACTAAACGGTCATACACTAAAACTTCAGCTTTTTTAATGCAGTCAATCCCCCGTAACGTAATTAAGCGGGGATCTCCCGGGCCCGCCCCCACCAGGTATACAATTCCTTTAGTCATTTTAAATACACCTTCTTTTGGATCATTATTTTAACTACTTGTCCGTCTCCATATTGATTAGTTTTTTGGCGCCTTTTCCCAGAAGCCTTTCGGCCAATTGACGTCCCACCATGGCCGCATCGGAAACTGGACCGACCTGATAATCTTTAAGGCATAAACTACCGTCAGGAGAACACACCATCCCCCTTAATTTTACTACCGAATCTTCCAGTTCTGCATAGGCCCCCATGGGGACGCTGCACCCGCCTCCCAGGCACTGTAACAACCCTCTTTCAGCAGTTATGGCTTTTTGTGTAGCGTCATGGTTTAAAAGGGAAACGATGCTCTCTGTCCCTTTATCATCCGACCTTATCTGTATACCCAGGGCTCCCTGGCCTACGGCAGGTGTGCATATTTTAACAGATATCAGCTCTTTCATTTCCTTCAACAGGTCTAACCTCTTAAGGCCTGCATATGCCAGGATAATAGCATCCAGCTCCAGCTCCTTCATCTTGCGAAGACGTGTGTTTACATTGCCCCGGATAGGGCTAAACTGCAAGTCAGGCCTTACATTTAAGAGCTGAGCCTTACGCCTTACACTGCTGGTGCCTACAACAGCTCCCCTGGGAAGAGAGGATAAAAAGTGATCTTTGTTAGAAACCAGGACATCCCTGGGGTTTTCCCTTTCAGTAACAGCAGCAATTTTCAGGGCGTCATCCTCTTCTGAAGGCAGGTCCTTCATACTGTGAACCGCCAGGTCAATTTCTTTCTTTACAAGAGCACTTTCAATCTCCTTGACAAACAATCCTTTACCTTCCAGTTTCTCAAAAGTCTCGTTTAAAAACTTATCTCCTGTTGTCTTAATTATCTTTAGTTCCCAGTTAATATCCGGCTTAACTCTTTTAAGGGCATCAATTATATAATTAGATTGAGCCAGGGCCAGCTGACTTCCTCGAGTGCCAACTACCAAAGTTTTCATGATTATCTCCCCGAACGCTTATTTTTCTAAATAATCCTTTATTATTTCCCGGCATTTATCCTCCAGGCGGCTTAAATCTTCCCCCTCTATCAAGCTAACCAGGGAGGGGTCGGATAGCTTTATTATTAATTCCCTTCTCTTTTCCGGGTCAGGAATCTCTTTAATTAATTTTTTTCTGACTTTACCTAAATACTCTAAAAACAAACCGTATTCTTTTCCGTATATCTTCTCCAGGTCTCTTCTTATTTTGGCGGACATTCCCGGGCTTTCCCCCCCGGTAGAAATACTTATAGTAAGGGGGCCCCGCTTAACTACTGCTGGAACAAGAAAAGTGCATAGCTCTAAATCATCCACTATATTAACAGGAATATTTTCCTCCTCAGCATCCCGAGCTACTATTCGGTTAACCTGGGGGTCATCGGTAGCTCCTATAACCAGAAAACTTTCCCGTAAGAAACCTTTGTTATATTTTTCCCTGTGAAGAATTACTTCACCCTTGCCGGCTAAATCTTCAAAAGCAGGAATCACCTTGGGGCTTACCACGTAAACCTTAGCCTTAAAGGATAAAAGGGTTTTAACTTTTCTTAAGGCTACTTCTCCGCCCCCAATTATTGAAACTTTTTTGTTTTCTATATCTAAATTTATAGGATATAAACTGGTCATAAGAATTAGCCCCTGTCGGATTTTTTAGCTTTTAACCTTTTTTCTTTCTCTATATCTATATCCAGGTCAAACAGGTTACAAAGATTATCAATACTTTCTTCGGAATTTTCTTCGGCAGCCATTTCCTTTAGCCGCAGGACCGGTTCCCGAAGGAAGTCATTAATAATGTTTTTGGAAAGATTCTCTATAACCTTTTTTTCCTTTTCACTCAACCCTTTTAATTTATCCATAGTTCTTTCCAGGTGATCCAGGCGAATATCTTCACCCCTGTCCCTTAGAGCTTTTATTAAAGGAACAACCCTCCTGGCATTCAACCAGTCCTGAAATTCCTGGGCTTCTTCATGAATAATCTTTTTGGCCTTCTTAGCAGCCAACTCCCTTTCCTTCATATTTGATTCTAAAACAGCCTGAAGATCATCAATATTATATAAGTATACTCCATCAATATCTTTAACCTGGGGGTCAATATCCCGGGGTACCGCAATATCTATAAGAAATATCTTTTTATTGCCGCGGCGGGCCATAACATTTTCCATCCTTTCCCGATCAACAACAAAATGAGGAGCGCTGGTAGAGCTTATAACAATGTCTGCTTCCAGCAACATATCAAAAAGATAATTGTAGCCCACGACCCGGCCGTTGAACAATCCTGCTAACTTATTAGCCTGCTCCAGGCTCCGATTAACAATAATTAAATCCTTTACCCTTTTGTCACAGAGATGCTTTAAAGTAAGCTGCGCCATCTCCCCCGCACCTATAACCATGATTTTTTGATCCGAAATAGTTTGGAAAATTTTATTGGCCAAGATAACAGCCACATAGCTTACGGAAGCTGCATGATCATTAATCTCTGTTTCCCGATGCACCCTCTTACCAACAGTCAGGGCCTGCCGGAAGAGAGCATGGAAAACAGTATTTGCCCTGTCCGTTTCCATACTTTTCTGATAAGATTCCTTTACCTGACCTAAAATCTCTGTTTCTCCTAAAACCATAGAATCCAGACCGGTAGCAACTTCAAAAAGGTGAACCATAGCTTCATAGCCCCGGTATAGATAAAAACAGTTTTTTAGTTTCTCCTCCTCTATATCTTTAAATTGAGTAAGAAAGTCTATAACAGATCGTTTGGAATCCGAGAGGCCTTCCACTACACCGTAAACTTCTGTACGGTTGCAGGTTGAAATAATTACTGTTTCTAATAACCTGTCTATGTCTTGACTAAAATTTAAGGCTCTTTCCAGCTCTTTTTCCGTAAAAGCCAGTTTTTCCCTGACTTCTACCGGAGCAGTTTTGTGGTTAATACCTAATACAATAATATCAACATCCATAAAAAACACTCCCCCAGTATTTTTCCCATAATTAGTTACTTTTAGTGAACAAGACTATGAAGAATAATTAGAAAATCTTCTCCAGCAAGCCAGTAATGTCCCCACCATCAAGAATATTGAACCGAGATATAATACAGAAATAAGCGGCTTATTGCTTACCTCTATAATAAATATAGTTTCAGGAGGAGGGGCATCTTTTTCGGCTATCCTTATCATAACCTTCCCCTGGTCAGCATCAACAGCCTCCAGGAAAACCTGGCTTTCTTCTCCAGGCAGGTCTTGAGGTAGATGTTCAGTTTCTTTCCCCTCCATTAGCATGGCAGGCATTATCTCTACTTTATTACCCTCTTTCTCTACTTCTAATACGGCACCTACCTGTACCTTTCCTGCCTGATCATGGGAATCCATATAAAATTCCAGGAATTTTATATCATACCCCATGGTCCGGATACTATCTCCTTCTACCAGGGTTAAGTTGGTGCCTGGTTTTTCCAGCCTTTCCTCCAGGGGACTTATATAAAGGTCACTAAATAAGCCTCTAGCTATATAAGGTTCCCTCATAAGTCTGGTATCAGGCTCTTCTCCTGTATAATACATTCTAGGAGTAGCAATAAATGAACTATCGCCTTTTTTTACCTGCAGCTCTTGAACCTCATTTTCATCTGAAACTCCTGAGCCCAGGTAAGTGAAAGAGTAACCCAAGGCTTCCCCCGTTTCGTTATGCTTTAAAGATATTACATGGCTGTGGTCTAAGGTAGATGAAGTCAATATACCTACCAGCATAAGAGCCAGCCCTACATGGGCTAAATAACCGCCGCTGTTTTTAATGCCTCGTTTTAGAGCATTATAAAGAGCAAAAGAGTTGGTAGCCAGGGCTAAATAGGCAGAGCCCAGAAATAATAACTTTAATGGAGAATAAACTCCAAATATAACGGTAATCACAAGACCTAAAACAGTTAAAAGAGTAGGGACTTTTAGCCTGGTCCAAAGCTTTACATTTTCATTATTCCTCCATTTGACCAGGGGACATATAGCCAGAACCAGGGCAAGCAAAACTGCAATAGGAGCATTTGTTAAATTATAAAAGGAAGTGTCCACACTGGCCGGACTTCCAATAAAGCCGGTTATAATAGGAGAAGAAGTTCCTATGCTTATTATTATGGCGGAAAGAGAGAGCAGTAATATGGTATAAGAAAAAGTAGACACCTTTGAATACCATATTTCGTCAACGGAATCAGATGGTATGTCCCGGTAACGGGCCAGGAAAAGACCCATGCCGATTATAAAAAAGAAAAGCATAAAGGCTAACATGTAAGGGTTAAGACCAGTTTCCGTGAAGGCATGAACGGAAAAATCAGCCAGGATACCGCTCCTGGTCAAGAAAGTAGCGTAAATAATCAAAACAAAAGTTATGATCGCTAAAACTATATTTGACCGCAAATTTAAGCCCCGGGCTTTTTGCACTAAAATTCCGTGAACCAGAGCCGTACAGGTTAACCAGGGAACCAGGGAAGCATTTTCTACGGGATCCCATCCCCAGTAGCCACCCCAGCCCAGCACTTTATAAGCCCAGTAACCACCGATAATAATACCGGCTCCCAGAAAAAACCATCCTGCAACAGCCCAGGGCAGGGCTCGGGAAGCCCATCCCTGGTAGTCTTTTTTCCACAGTCCACCTATAGCATATGCGCAGGGAAGCAGTAAGGCTGCGTAACCTACAAATATTATAGGAGGATGAATTACCATCCAGGGATCCATTAAAAGAGGGTTGAGGCCGTACCCTTCTACCGGTATTCCAGACATAAGCCTGAAGGGGTTATGAACAACCAAAAAGAGAAGGAGAAAAGCCTGTCCTGCTAAAAGAAAGAACATAACCGGAGACTCATATTCCTTTTCCCACTTAATTAAAGCCAGCCCAGTTAAAGCAGCTAAAAAAGCCCATAACAGAAAGGTGCCCTCCTGACCTGCCCAGAAAGCTGAAATCAGGTACTCCAGGGGTAGGTCTGTACTGGTATGGGCGTATACATAATAGTATTGGAACTTATGTGCTAATAAACCCCATAAAAGATAAACGGAAGCAACAGCTAAAGCCGTTGTTTTAATATAAAATGAATAACGGGCATAAGGGATAAGCTCTTTTTTAGGGTAGATAATATTAACAAGATATAAAAGGGCTCCAATAATAGATAAAATAAATGCAAGGTAAATAGCTACATTTCCTACCAATGTGTTTAACCTCCTTCATATTTTGAGGGACATTTAACTAACAAATCTTCGGCTTGGAATACACCGGCTGAACTGTTATACTCACCAATAACTACAATGCTATCAGCATCATCAAAATTGGAAGGTTTAGCCCCATTGTAAATTACCAATGCCCTGGTCCCTTCATCATCAACTAAATTAAACTCTAAGTTCTGATCTTCCAGGTTATAATTAGCCTGCCCCTCCTCTAAATAGCCCATTACCTGAACTTTCCGGGAGGTTTCAAAAGCCTCCTGAAAGGTAACATAAGGGGTTACTGCCGAGTCAAAAGCACTAAAAGCAAACACAGAAAAAATAACAATGATAGTTATGCCTATAATAGTTTTCTTTTTCATTTTTTCTCCAGCTCCTTGACTTTAGCGTCTATCTTTAGAAGATATAAAAATATACCCGCCCAGGACAGCAACGTTACCGTTAAAACCACATATAGTTCCGACATATTTAAAGCCTCCCCTTAATTTTTCCCTTAAGGTTTATGATTCTGTTTTGTAAATTATAAATCCAAAAATATATTCCTGTAAAGCCCGCCAGGGAAGAAATAAATACCCGAAGCATCCTGGCATCCATCTGCAGACGTCCTTCAATGTTAACAATAGGATCAGGATGAAGTGAAGCATATATCCGGGGTATAATAAACACCAAAAAAGGAACGGTTATAAAAGCTATTATAGCATATACTGAAGAAAGCCTGGCCTTCTGCTCTCTATCATCTATAGCTGAACGGAGAGCAAAATAGGATCCATATATTAATAACAACACAAAAATAGATGTCTGTCGAGGATCCCAGTTCCAGTAAGTCCCCCAGGTAGCATTAGCAAAAATGGCTCCTGTAACTGTAGCCAGTAAAGCAAATATAGTTCCCACCTCAGCGTTAAAAGAGGTCCGGTAATCATATTCTATACTGCTGGTGCGGAGGTACTTAATAGCGTTTATCATGGAAACCATATAGGCTAAAACGGCTACCCAGGCCAGGGGAACATGGTAATATATAATTCTAGATACTTCTCCCAGACCTAAGGCCGGAGGCGCATACAAAAAAGAAGCAATAATAACCAGAGACATCCAAATACCTAGACACACCTTCCAGAACAATGAGTTTTCCTCCCGTCCCCAAAATATACTATAACTTTTATTTATAATTAATCCTCCCATACATAGTTAAAAAGGAGTAAAGAAACTGTTGTCATTATCACAAAAAAAGATGATAAAACTCTTAGCTCAGAAGAAGCTTCCCCAAAGGTATACCCTTCCAGGGCCAGCCTGGTACCGTTAATAGATGTAACCAATAAGGGCAGCAAAACAGGAAAAGCTAAAACCGGCAGCAGGTTTCCCTTTACATTTGCTTTAGAAACTATAGCAGACAGGATGGTGGTAGTCCCCGTCAGCCCCAGGCTTCCCAAAAGCAAAACAACTACTAGAAGCAATGGATTGCCTACTGATGGGCTAAGAAAAAAAAAGTAAAAAGGTATTATGACCAGCAAAACTAATAAAAGCAAAAGTAAGTTAAAACAAAATTTGCCCAGATATATGATTTCAGGGGTAGTTGACAGCTTTAAGGCATAAACTGTTCCCCTTTCCTGTTCTTTAATAAAGGCACGGGCTAACCCGGCCATAGCAGAAAAAAATATTATTATCCAGATAAATGATGCGTGCATAACCGGATCCAGGTAGTAAGGACCTACAGCAAAGCTAACTATAACCAGGGTAGTTACAGCAAACATTAAAAAAGAATTAAGAGCATATTTGGTTCTAAATTCGGCTTTAAAATCTTTATTTAATAAAGCACCTGCCTGCCTCGTCCAACTTAAGAACCTGGTCACCATAACGAGCCACCTCCGCCGGGTCATTTGTAGAAAGTATCACGGCTCCTGTTTCTTTTTGTTGGGATATTATCTCCTGTACCAGGGCCTGTCCTTCCTCATCCAGGTTTGCACCGGGTTCATCCAGCAGTAAAAGAAGGGGTTGGTGCAGAAGGGCGTAAGCAAACTTTAAACGCTGCTTCATTCCGGTAGAATAAGTACCTACCAGGCTCCCGCCCCATTTGTCCAGCTGGACTTTTTTTAAAAGCTTTAAACAGTACTCTTCACTTTCAGCAAGGCCCCTTACTTTTACAAAGAACTCTAAATTTTCCAGGGCAGTTAGCTCTTCATACAGATAAAGATCCGGGGACACAAAACCCAGATAATCCTTTCTGTTTTCATCAGCCAGCAAAGTACCGTCTACACTAATAGTAAATTTTCCCGATGCAGGCCTGATAAGGCCGGCCAGTATTTTTAATAGAGTTGTCTTCCCCGAACCATTAGGTCCGGTAATTACAAGACAGCTTCCCTCCCGGAGCGTTTCACATATATCACTGAAAATAATATGCCCATTATAGTCCTTGGTAATTTTTTGGAGCTCAATCAGAAGCATTTTTTTCCTTCTTTCCAGCCCGATTTATTTTTTTTATTTATCTTAAATATTTATATATTTCACTTCACTTAAAATAACACATTTCCCAGGGGAGGTCAAATAACAAGCACAATTATGCTATTAATAAATATTCTATCGATAACATTTATTTATATCCAACATTTTTTCCCTTAATAAATATATCATGCCAGATAAGAAATATTATTATGGTCCACAGTTTTCTACTATTATCAGCTTTCCCCTGCAGGTGATCCTCAAACAATTTTTCCACTGCAGAATAGTTGAAATATTCAGGAGTAAAACTTTCCCGCAAAATTTTCTTTACGGGTTCCTTTAATTCTTCATTAAGCCATATACGGGTAGGTACAGGGAACCCTTTTTTAGGCCGGTTTATAACTTCTTCAGGTAAAAGGTCTTTAAAAGCCTCCCTTAGAACATATTTAGTTGTATTGCCTTTTAGTTTATATTTTGTAGGAATAGTGGCTGCAAATTCAAATACATGATGGTCCAGGTAGGGAACCCTGAGTTCTAGAGAATTAGCCATGGTCATCTTGTCGGCTTTAGCCAGTATGTCCCCCGGCATCCAGGTATGCAAATCAATATACTGCATTTGCGTAACTTCATCATAGGATTCTAAAATATTGGAAAAATATTTCCTGGTTACCTCTTTATATGAAATAAATGGTAACGATTCCCTTAATATTTCTTTTTTTTGCATGTCTTCAAAGATAAAAGCATTGCCCACATAGCGGTCCTCAATTCCTTTTCTGGCTCTTTCTACATAGTTTTTTCCGGTAGTCCCCTGGGGTAATAGATTGCTGAGGTAAAATAAGGTACTCTGCAACGCCCCTGGAAGTTTTCTGAAATAGTTTAAAGACCTGGGTTCTCCATATATTCCGTACCCTCCAAAAACCTCATCAGCACCTTCCCCAGAAAGGCTAACCGTAATCTTTTCTTTAGCCATTTTAGCCACGAAGTACAGGGATATGGCTGCAGGATCCGCTACCGGCTCATCTAAATGCCAGACTAACCAGGGCAAGTTTTCTATAAACTCCCCGGGCGTAATGGTATATTCATGGTGATCTGTTCCTAAAAACTCTGCTGTCTTCCTGGCTTCTTCCAGTTCACTGTAACCCTGCTCTTTATAACCAACACTGAAAGTAGATAATTTCTTTATTTCACTAAGTAAGGCAGCAATAAGGGATGAATCAATTCCACCGCTTAAAAAACCTCCCCAGGGAACATCACTCTGAGTATGCAGATGTACAGACTCCCTTAAAATTTCCCTTGTCCCCTCCAGGAAAAAAGAAAGGGGTTTGTTTTCAGGGGAAAAATTGACTTCCCAATATTTATTAAACTCCAGCTTATTATTTTTGAGAACAAAATAAGTAGCCGGCTGTAATTTTTTTATGCCTTCTAATATAGTATCCGGTTCTGGAACATATTGAAAGGTAAGGTAATGAACCAGGGATGTCTTATCTACCTCCCTTTTAACTCGGGAAAGAGCTAAAATTGCTTTCATCTCTGAAGCAAACAAGAACTCTCCTGGTTTATCGTAATAGTAAAAAGGTTTTATGCCAAACCGGTCCCTTGCTCCATAAAGAATCTTTTTTCTACCATCCCACATGGCAAAGGAAAACATACCTCTAAGACTATTAACACATTCAAAGCCTTCCTCCTCATATAAATGGACAATGACTTCTACATCGCTGTTAGTGCGAAAATAGTGTCCTTTCTTTTGCAGCTCTTCCTTCAAAGTAAGATAGTTATATATTTCTCCGTTACATATTAAGCTTATATTGCCTTCTTCATTTTTTATAGGCTGCATACCTCTGGCCAAATCTATTATTTTCAGGCGCTGGAAACCAAGACCTATGCTCTCCTCAATATAGATCCCTTCTTCATCAGGGCCTCTGTGAATCATGGTTTTTTTCATATCTTCAATTTCTTCTTTGCTGATTTCTATACCTCTTTTGTTGTAAATACCACAGATCCCACACAAGACTTACCCCTCCTATAGTTTTAGATAATGCATCTTATGATAAAACCATGTAGAGGGTGAATAAGGAAACAACAAAGTTGTAATAATAAAGATTAGTATTAATACAATGGGAGGTATTGTATGGAACACTTAAAAAATCTTCAATGGGCCCATCTAACTGAAAGTGAATTGGAAAAACTTAAGGAAACAGAAACTTTTTTAAATGAACAACCTGACCACCAGTCCCTTAAGGAAGAAGGTAAGGAAATATACCTTCTGGCCTTTGTAGATGAAAGTAAAGGAACATAAACTAAGGAGACCAACTCAGGTCTCCTTAGTTTTTAATTCCTTTAATAACTGCTTTATGCTCTTTCCCGTAGGAGGGTGTATAACCTCCGGGGCTATTTCCGCCAGGGGAAGTAGAACAAATTCCCTCTCCGTCATCCTGGGGTGAGGAATAATTAAGCGGGGAATATCTGTTANTTCCAAATTACCATACAATAAAATATCCACGTCTATGGTCCGGGGACCCCACCTTATAGTCTTTACCCTTTTTAAATTATTCTCTATTTCTTGAGTAAACTTCAGAAACTCATAGGGATCTAATGTAGCCTTGCAGGAAAGGGCACCGTTTAAAAACATTCCTTGTTTTTCATAACCTACCGGTTCCGTTTCATAAAAAGAAGAAACTTCTGCTACAGAAATGCTTTCATAGGCATTTAACATTTTTACCGCTTCCTGGAGGTTAGCCTTCCGGTCCCCCAGGTTAGAGCCGATACCTAAATATACAAAAGCCATTTTTACTGCTTCCCTCTCCTTATCTCAACCCCTACAAAATCCAGAATACCTGGAATAGGTGCCCAGGGTTTTTTAATTTTTACTATAACTTCCTGCACCTGCCCCCGCTCCAATATTTTTTCGGNAATCTTTTCAGCCAAAGCCTCTAGCAGGTTAAATTCCTTACCTTCTACCAAATTCTTAACTTCTTCGTAAACAGCCGAGTAGTCGATGGTATCTTCCAGAGCATCTGTTTTCCCTGCTCTAGATAAGTCCACATACAATTCTAAAGATATAATAAATAACTGTCCCTGTACCCTTTCTGAGGGAAGGACCCCGTGGTAACCGTAAAAAGACATTTCGTTTATGATTATTTTATCCAAACCATTTTTCTCCTTCTCCTATTAAGAAATAAAACCTTTAGCTAAATAATATCATATGGCGGCCTTCTTACCATAGTATCTGTCATTTTAACCACTCTTTGCATATACTCAATGTCATGAACCCTGACTATGTCAACTCCTTTAGNTATNCCCAAAGTTAAAGTAGCAGCAGTTCCTTCTAACCGTTCCTCCGCAGGCAGGTCTAAGACTTTTCCTATCATGGATTTACGGGAGGTNCCCAGTAGAACCGGGTACCCCAGGGAAACAAGTTCTTCCAGGTGATGCATGACTTNTAAGTTATCTTCTAGCGTTTTCCCAAAGCCTATACCCGGGTCCAAAATAATGTTTTCTTCTTTGATCCCGGCATTTAAAGCTATGTCTATACTTTCCTTCANATCACCGACTACCTCCGTAATTAAATCCTGGTACTCTGCTACCTTCCGGTTGTGCATTATACAAACAGGCACCTTNTAACTGGATATTACCGGGGCCATCTCGGGATCAGCCTTTAACCCCCACACATCGTTTACCATGTGAACACCCATTTCTAAGGCCCTTTCTGCAACAGAAGCTTTGTAGGTATCAATAGAAATAGGAATTTCTAATTCTCCTAGAAGTTCCTTTAGAATAGGTTCAATTCTTTTTAGTTCCTCTTCTTCTGAAATAGGTTCTGATTGGGGACGGGTTGATTCTCCCCCTATATCTAAGATATCTATACCTTGATCAACCATTTTTTTAGCATGGTCTATAGCCTTTTCCATGCCAAAAAAATAACCGCCATCTGAAAATGAATCAGGGGTAACATTTAGTATGCCCATAACTAAAGTCCTATCCCCCAGGGGTAAGCTTTTTTCCCTTAAATCTAAAATCTTTTTGTTCTTCCTGTCCATATAATGATGGCTGATATGTTTTTTTAGAGCCTTTTCTAATTCCATGGCATAATCTTTTAATGAAAAAGGCTGCTGTTTTAGCTTTTTTGTTAAAAAACGGTACTGTTTTAGGGTTCCCATGAGTAGAATATCTGTTTTTTCGCAGGTCAAGCTTCCCACATCCCGGGGAACTGCTGCTTCCCCCCCCTTGGATAACATTTCCTGCTTTAGCAAAACAGCTCCTTTCAAGGGAACATCATATAGTTTCACCCAAAAAAACTGGCCCTTGGGAACCATAATGTCTGTGCCAGCTTTATCTGTACCTATTTTATCTATTTCCCGCCTGATGTCTTCCCTGTTATGGGGAATAATAACTCTAACTTTCAATTAAAACACCTCTTCAGCATGATTAATATTGCAAACCTTCCCTGGTTGGCATGTCTGCATATTTATAGCATTCTCCCCTGGCCTTACACTGCCAGCAGGGACGGGATAACATGTCAGCCTGGTGAAGTATTTTTCCTAAAAAAGAAAGGTTATCACCATTCTTGCCCCGGTGTTCCTCAACTGCTTTAACTATCTCTTCCCTTTCTTTCCCGGTAAAGCCAGACTTTGTTAATATTTCTACAGATAACTCAGCGCTGGCCTGGGCATGATCCTTTCCTGTCTCATATTCCTCCCACCTGCCAATATCATGAAGCAAGCCGGCGGCATAAACAACATCCCGTGCACAACTTTTATCCTGTTCAATAATTATTAAATATGCTATCCTGGCTACAGAAATTAAATGTTCTAAATCATGAGGACAAAACTTCCGATCTTTTTCCTTTATACTATTTTCTTGTATATATTTTTGAAACTGCTTGTTCTTTAATATTTTTTCAATCCTTTCCATCTTTACCTGCTTCCTTTAATTAAAGAAAATGCTTCGCTCCTGGAAACCTGATTTCGACGGAAAATACCCCTTACCGCAGACGTTATGGTTTGGGAGCCGGGCTTTTTTATTCCCCTTATTGTCATACATAAATGTTCCGCTTCTACTACCACAACTATACCTTTAGGCTCTAAAGTTTCCATCACTACATCAGCCACTTCACTTGTTAATCTTTCCTGCAGCTGAGGTCTCCTGGCAATAGTTTCTACAACTCTGGCTATTTTACTTAAGCCTGTAATCCTACCGTTAGCAGGGATATAAGCNACATGAGTTTTTCCATAAAAGGGCAGCAGATGATGTTCACACATGGAATAAGTGGGAATATCTCTGACCAAAATCATTTCATCATGNTCATCTTCAGTAAAACATTTCCTGAGATGTTCACTGGGATCTTCTTTTANACCTTGAAATATTTCCGCATACATTTTTGCTACTCTCTTGGGGGTCTCTATAAGTCCCTCCCGGTTAGGGTCCTCCCCAATAGCTTCAATAATTATTTTTACAGCTTCTTGTATTTTCCCCTGGTCAATCATTTATGACACTCCTTTAGTTAGATAATTGCCATACGTTTCTCGGAGCTATTTCTTAAAGTTGTCACATACTAATTAGACCTTTTAATTAAAAATCCTTTTTTTAAACCTTATTAATTGTATAAGTTATTTTTTAGATGAAGCAAGATATCAAACTGATCACTATAATCTAAAAACTTAATTGCTGATCTTGGCAAATACTGTTCTTTCGGGTATAAAAAATAAAGATCTCTTTGTAGGGGTATTCCTTCAACATTTCTTTTTACTAAATGCTTAGATAATGCTTCTCTACATACCGCCCAGGCAGAAACAAAGGAAATCCCTAGGCCGGCATTAACTGCCGTAATAATTGACTGGGTACTTCCCAATTCTAAAGCAGGCTGCAGGGACTCCAGAGACAATCCTGCATTCAAAAGTTTTTCTTCTACAACCCTTCTGGTACCTGAACCCTTTTCCCGCCAAATTAATTCTTGATTAATTAAATCATTAGGATATATTTTTTTCTTTTGCGCCAATGGATGCCCTGAGGGAATAATTAATACTAAATTATCTTCTGTGAATTTTCTGGCTTTTAGCTTTTTCCTTTCTACCGANGCCCCTACAATACCTATATGGACTTCTTCTGAAAGTAATTTTTTTACTATTTCCCCTGTATCTCCTATTTCCACTTTTATTTCTACTTCCGGGTAGTGCTGTTTATAAGAGCCTAAAAGGTACGGCAGGAGGTATTCTCCTGGGATAGTACTGGCTCCAATTCTTAAAACTCCTCCAACCTTATCACTTAATTCACTCATAAGTTGCATGCTATTTTCCCATTTTTTAATTATATCTTTTGCCTGGCTGTAAAAAAGCTCTCCACCTTCAGTAAGGGAAACTTTTTGCCCCTGTCGGTGGAATAACTGTACGTTAAAATGTTTCTCCAGTATTTTAATATGCTTACTAACTGCTGGTTGGGTAAGATAAAGTAATTCAGCAGCTTTAGATAAACTTTTCTCCTCTACAGCAATTGTGAATGTTTTTAAAATGGATATTTTCATTTAAAGCTCTCCCGTTTCTTTTATTCTCCAGGGAACCCTTTTATCTTCAACTCTGCGGATAAGTTTTCTCTGATCAAAGCTTTCTAAAAGAGGCAGAGCATATTTCCGGGAAGTGCCCAGCAGTGTTCTGAATTCAGATACTGTAATTTCTCCATTTTTATCCAGGTATTCCCTCAATATTTTCACGCATTCATTAAAAGATTCCCGATGCAGGAAAAAATCTTCACTAATTTTAACCAGTATACCCTTTTCTAAAAGATAACTAATTAAATTGTCGGTAGTTGGAGATGTTGTTTTTAAGATATCGGTTATTTCTTTTCTTACAGGGGGTGAAAATTTGTTAGTAAGGTGTAATTCTTCTATCTTTTGAAGCATATCTTCTTCTTTCGGTGAAGGTTTTGCTTCATGGCCATAAAAAGAAATAGTTTCTCCCTTTATTTCAATAAGTTTCATATCTTGCAGTAGCCCTAAAAAAGAGTCGTAATCCTTTTGATTTAATTCCGTTGAAAGGTGATTTTTCAACTGTGCTTTAGACAATCCGGTAGATAAATTATTTTTACGGTAATGATCCTGTAAAGATTTAATAATAAAATCTTTCCACTCCTCCATGGTTGCACTGTTTAACACAGCATTAGACAAAGGCACAATCCTGCCGGCTTCAATTAATTTGTCTACTTCATTATTTAAGATATCTTCAGGTAGTTTAGTTGTCAACCGAAGCTCATTTACAGAGGCAAATTTTTTTTCTGCCAGTTTTTGAAGAATTAATTCAACAGGGTCGCCTTCCTCTAAAACTTTTAACCGTTTAATTACATCCTCCTTAAAACGCTTGTGTTTTGCTGGATGCCCGTCCAACACAACTCCCCCTCCTATGGTAGTCATAGGGGAATAAGACCTTATAATAAAGCGGTCTCCGGAGTGGGCAACTACTGCCCTGTCTAAACGGCACTGAACAAGTGTAGATTCTCCCGGGAGCAGTTCATCTTTTTCCAAAAGTAAAATTTTCGCTACAAGCCTTTTGGCACCTAAATACAAGTGAACCGGCGCCATATTAACCAGAGAATTTTTTATTTCCGGCAGAAGATTAAGGCGGGCATCTATTAGTGTAGTATCCTTGAAAAAACCCGGCCTGACAACTACATCGCCTCTTTCTATCAAATCTTTTTCTATTCCGGCCATGTTTAAAGCCACCCTGTGACCTGCCACGGCTTTTTCTGTAGTTTCACCAAACAACTGTATCTGCCTTATGCGGGCTTCTAATCTTGAAGGAAGTATTTGAACAGTTTCACCAATTGCAACAGTTCCACTAAGCAATGTTCCGGTTATTATGGTGCCAAAACCGGACACGCTAAAGATCCTGTCTACAGGTATCCTCAAGGGTGCTTCCTGGTCTTTTGAGGGAACATCCAGTGATATTTTGTCCAGTAAATCCTTTAATTCTTCAATGCCGGTCCCGTCAACTACGGAAACACGATGAATTAAAGCCTCTTCTAAAAAGGTGCCTTTAAACTCTTCCTTTATTTCTTCTTCTACTAATTCCAACCATTCTTCTTCAACCAGGTCTATTTTAGTTATAACTACTATCCCTTTATTTATCTCCAAAAGCTGCATTATTTCCAGGTGCTCCCGGGTCTGGGGCATAACTCCTTCCGATGCATCAACAACCAGTATGACCACGTCAATGCCTCCTATCCCCGCCAACATGTTGTGTATAAATCTTTCATGTCCTGGAACGTCAACAATACCCGCCAACCTGCCGCTGGGAAGTGTGAAAGGTGCGAAGCCTAGATCTATGGAAATGCCTCTTTCTTTTTCTTCTCTTAAACGATCCGTATCTTTGCCGGTAAGAGCTTTAATGAGCATAGTTTTTCCATGATCTACATGTCCTGCAGTACCCACAATTATAGAATCCATAAAGGCTCTCCCTCCCGGTTAAACCTTCTTTAATACCCGGACCAGACTGTCCCGCAGTAAAAAAGTTTCGTCTTCCCTTACTGTTCTTAAATCAATTAAAACCTGGTTTTTGTGAATCCGGGCAATTACAGGTATTTCCTCTTCCCGGAGATTTTCTGCTATTTCCGTAGTAGTTATCCTGAAAGGCTGCAAAGAAATTAGCTTGGTTGGTATTTCCTCCAGGGGCATTGCCCCACCGCCTACCTGGGAAAAACCATCTATTACTCTTATTTGAGCCTTACCAATAAGATTATCTTTGAGGTAGGCAGTCATATCCTCAGCCCTGGCCTCAACTTCGGTTAAAGGCATTGCCAGCATCTTTAAAGTAGGAATTTCCCTCATCGCTTTTTCCTCATCCAGGTAAAGCTGCAAAGTAGCCTCCAGGGCCGCCAGGGTCATCTTATCTATTCTCAAGGCCCGGGTCAGCTGATTCTTTTTAATCTTTTCAATATAATGTTTCTTGCCTACTATAATACCCGCCTGGGGGCCCCCTAGCAGTTTATCCCCGCTGAAAGTAACTATATCCAGCCCTTCACCTATACTCTCTGGAACGGTAGGTTCTCCTTTTAAGCCATACCTGGCTAAATCTATCAGTACACCGCTCCCTAAATCTTCAATTACCGGCAGGCTGTACTTTTCTCCCAGATCTACCAGTTCAGAAGTACTAACCTGTGAAGTAAACCCAACAATATCATAGTTGCTGGTATGTACCTTTAATATCATTGCCGTATTTTCACCAATGGCTCTTTGATAGTCCATAAGATGGGTCTTATTAGTAGTTCCTACCTCTACAAGATGAGCACCGCTCTGGGTCATCACTTCAGGAATCCTAAAGGAACCGCCAATCTCCACTAGCTGACCCCGGGAAATAATAACCTCCCTTTCCCTGGCCAGCGTGTTTAACACAAGCAGTACGGCTGCAGCGTTATTGTTTACCACAATAGCTGCCTCTGCCCCTGTTAACTGACATAACAAATCTTCAACATGTATATAACGGGAACCTCTTTCTCCTGTAACAAGTTCAAACTCCAGGTTACTGAAATGACGGGTAACTTCTTTTACTGCTTCTATAGACCTTTCCGCCAAAAGGGATCTTCCTAAATTGGTGTGAAGAATAATTCCCGTGGCATTTATAACATTTTGGAGATTGGGCCTTAGAGTTTCTTTAACTTTTTCCGCTGTAAGCCCGGCTAATTTTTCTATATGAAAATCAACATCCCTGATATCTTCCTCTGTTTCAGCTTGAAGAATTCCAGTCCGGAGGCTATTCACTATCTCCTTGGCTGCATTATTAATTATCCCCTGGGGGTAATCCTTCTGTAGCTGTAACAAAACACTGCTCTGTAAAACCTGGTCAACAGCAGGAAGAGACCTGAGATATTTTTTTCTAAAATTATTCTCCAACCTTACTCACTCCATTTATTTTATATTAAAATTAAAAGCGCAAAAAGCGCTTTTCTATAAAAATGGCGGGAGTAGATGGGAATCGAACCCACCGTGGACGGATCTCGCCCACCATTGGATTTGAAGTCCAAGAGGCGCACCAGCTACCTAGCTACTCCCATTTCCTGCAAAGCCTTATTATATGGGCTTTCGCTTATTTATTGTAACACTACCATGTCCTAAAATCAAGCTGTTTTGCCGGAAACCACCCGGAAACCACCTGGAAATCCTGGAAACAATGATAAAATATGAATTCTATGAAATTATTACATCAACTTATTCTTCGAAACACAAGCGCTACCGTCTA
>SL_8KL_010_SEDDRAFT_10000749_pt1 | contig 28497 bp, 27 predicted proteins | sample SodLakKL_010_SED_4_FD_11160 | JGI IMG/M metagenome (IMG submission 11160) | reverse complement strand
ATCATGGTGCCAGGGGAGGGGATGCTCATCGGCTCGCAGTCGGCCTGCATGCTGCTGGTCCAATCGGAGAGCGAGGAGAGCGGCTACGTGGCCTCGCGGCCGTTCCGCGTCAACGCCGGGGCGGTGCACGCCTACGTCATGACGCCGGGGGGCAAGACCAGGTACCTGTCCGAGCTCAAGAGCGGCGATGAGGTCCTCGTCGTCGGCGCCGACGGCGGCGCCAGACGCTCGGTGGTGGGACGCTGCAAGACCGAGAGCAGACCCATGCTGCTGCTGGAGCTGGAGCATGACGGGAGGCGGTTCAGCGCCGTCGTCCAGAACGCGGAGACGGTAAAACTGATAGGTCCCGACGGCTCCATCTCCGTCAGCGATCTGCAAGCGGGTGACAAGGTACTCGGTGCGGTGTCGGAGGGCGGAAGGCATTTCGGCATGAGCGTCGATGAGACCATAAGGGAGACATGACCCGCATCTGCCTATCAGTGGGCCGCGTCGAGGATCTGGAATCGGACGCGATGCTAATGGCGGACATGGCCGAGCTCAGGCTGGACCGGCTAGGATGGCCGGTGGAGCCCCTGCCGGCCAAGCCCTTCATAGCCACCCTGGGCGACCTGAGGGACACGGACAGGAGGGAGGCGGCCGCATGGGCGGCGGCCGCCGGCGCCTCACTAATCGACGTCGGCGAGGAATGCGACGATATCGATGATACCATGACCATAGCGTCCCATCACGACTGGGAGCGCACTCCGGACTGGGAGGGCATCATCCGCTTGATGGGCGGCATGCGCTGCGAGCTGCGCAAAGGCGCGTTCATGGTGAATTCCCTCCGGGACCTGGTGAGCATAAAACAGGCCGCCGACCTCATCGCGGGAAGGCACGTTATACTGGGCATGGGAGATCTGGGTGCGATCACCCGGGCGAGGTCACGGCTCTTGGGGAACGAGTTCACCTTCGCCCATGCCGGCAAGGCCACCGCCCCGGGGCAGATGTCCGTGCAGGAGATGAGGAGGATGGGGGGCGACCCGCTGTTGCTGGGGATAGTGGGACGGCCGCTGGGGCACAGCTCCTCGCCGGCGATGCACCGCGCCGCCATGGAGGCGGCGGGCCTTGCCGGCAGATACATGCGGTTCGATACCCCCGGACTGGACGGCCTGGCGGCTTTCATGAAGTTCTACGATGTCCGCGGGCTCAATGTCACGATACCGTACAAGGTGGAGGCCTTGGCGCACCTGGACGCCCTGGACGCGTCCGCCGCCGCCGTGGGGGCGGTGAACACCATAAGCAAAGAGGACGGCAGGCTGGTGGGTTACAACACCGATGTGCTGGGGGTGAAGGAGGCTTTGGCCGAGGCCGGCGTCACCATCGCCGGCTCCGAGGCCCTGGTGCTGGGAGCGGGCGGCGCGGCCATGGCCTGCTGTTACGCTCTCCAGTCCGAAGGTTGCGGCGTTACGGTGAGCAACCGGGACATGTCGAAGGCGGAGGCTTTGGCGCAGCGGTACGGATGCTCCGCGGCGGGCGTCCCGCGGAACCTGGAACGCTTCGACCTGATCGTCAACTGCACCCCTCTGGGGATGGAGGGGTATCCTTCGCTCGCACCATTGGATGTGGACCTCCTCGACGAAAGGCACACGGTGTTCGACATGGTGTACCGCCCCCGCGAGACGCCCCTCATCCGCGAGGCGTCCGCCAGAGGGGCGATGACGATAGAAGGGTTGGAGATGCTGGTGCATCAGGCCATGGCCTCGTTCCGCATTTGGACCGGAATAGAGGTGTCCAAGGACGTTATGATGGAGGCGGCGTTATGAGCGGTTGGGGAGAGTCGTTCGGAGCTGTCACGGTTGTTAACGCCATCCCTTGCGGGAAGGGGGCGACGCTCGGCATCGACCTGAAGACGGTGGCCGCCTTCGACCCCGGAGGCGGGGAGCTCAGGATCGAGGTGGAAGGAGGGGACAGGACCGACGACAGGCTGGCTAGGATCTGCGCCAAAAGGATGCACGAGGCGTTGGGCCTTCCTTGCGCCGGCACCCTGAAGATTTGGTCGGAGATACCCGTCTCTCGTGGGTTGAAGAGTTCCAGCTCCGCTGCGAACGCCGTCTGCCTGGCGGTGAACGACGCCCACGGCGGAACGATGGACGAGCTGGAGGCCGTGAGGATAGGATGCCACAGCTCCATCGATGCCGGCGTCTCCGTCACCGGGGCGTTCGATGATGCATGCGGCTGCCACTTCGGAGGCCTGGTGGTCACGGACAACGTGAGAATGCACATCGAGTCCATGGTGCCGAGCGTGGGCGAGCATTCGGTGCTGCTGCATGTGCCCGAGGAGCGCATCGAGAAGAACACCCTCGACATAGAGGCCTTCCGCCGTAGGCGGGAGGACTTCGAGAGGCTGATAGAGCGCAGCGCCACCGACCCGTTCGACGCCATGTCCGAGAACGGCAGGCTGGTGGCGGAGCTGGTCGGGGCGGACGACGGTCTGGCCCGCCGAGCGCTCGAAAAGGGCGCGGCGGCGGCGGGCATGAGCGGCACCGGCCCGGCGGTGGCGGTGATCGCCGATGAGAGCCTCTGCAAGGAGCTGATACTGGAAGAGGGCCGTGGACGCTTCATCCTCAGCCACCTCAGGGGTGTGAAGGAGTGAGGGTCCGCCGCAGCGAGCTCGGCGGCGAGGTGCGAGCAGCACCATCCAAAAGCCACACCCACCGCGCTGTCTTCATGGCGGCGATGGCCGAGGGGCGCTCCGTCGTCGGCGCCCCTCTGCTGTCCGCCGACACCATGGCCTCCTGCCGCGCCATGGAGCATATGGGCGCCAGAATCGAGCGCGATGACACGGCGCTGGTGATAGAAGGTGGTCTGGAAGGCCAGGGGGGCGAGGTCGACGTGGGGAATTCAGGCACGACGCTTCGGTTGCTCGCCGGACTCGCCTCCCTTTTTCCCCATCGCACGGTGATAGACGGGGACGGATCCTTGCGCAGCAGGCCCATGGGTCCGTTGCTGGACTGCCTGGAGTCCCTGGGCGCCCGCTGCCTCTCGAGTGGCGGCAGGCCCCCGGTCACGGTGGAGGGGCCTCTGACCGGCCACAGGGCCTCCATCAGGGGCGACATGAGCTCCCAGTACATCAGCTCGCTGTTGATGGCGGGCGGGCTGAGGGACGAGGGAATGGAGGTGGAGGTCCTCGGCGCCATCTCCTCACGCCCTTACGTGGACATCACCATGGACCTGATGCGCCGTTTCGGATGCAATGTGGCCAAGAGGAACGGATGCTTCGTGGTCGAGGGCGGGGGGTATAATCCCTGCGACTACCGCGTCCCGGGGGACTTCTCCTCCGCGGCCTTCCCCCTGGTGGCGGGGGCGCTGTGCGGAGACGTCACCGTCAACGGCCTGGACCTTAACGACCTGCAGGGGGACAAGGCGATACTTGACATACTGCGGTCCTTCGGTGCCGATGTTGAGACGGGGGAGGAGCGGGCCAGTGCTTCTCGGTCAGAGCTCCATGGCGCCAGGGTGGACATGGGGGATGTGCCGGACCTTTTTCCGGCGGTCGCCGTATTGGCCGCCAACGCCGAGGGTGAGAGCAGACTCCACAACGCCCGTCAGCTGAGGTTCAAGGAGAGCGACAGGATAGCCACCACCGTGGCCATGCTCAAAGCGATGGGAGCCGATATCGAAGCCACTGACGATGGCTGCGTGATACGGAGCGGCAAACGCTTGCGCGGTGCCGTGGTGGAGACCCATGGCGACCACCGTATCATGATGGCCGCGTTCGTGGCCGGGCTCTCCGCCGACGGCGTCACCGAGATAGATTCCAAAGGGGAGCATCAGGTCTCATACCCCATGTTCCTTAATCAGATGAGGTCCATAGGGGCGGTGTTCGAGGAGGATGACGATGAACAGCATGGGTGAGAAGGTGCGCGTCACCTTGTGGGGGAGCAGCCACGGGCCTTATGTCGGCTGCGTGCTCCAAGGAGTGCGGGGGGGGCTTCCTCTCGACGAGGAGGCCATAGCCACGGAGATGGCCCTACGCAAGCCCAGCGCGGGCATAGGAACGAATAGGAAGGAGGGCGATGAGGTGATCATCGCCGCCGGCGAGACCGATGGTGTCAGCAACGGAGACCCTCTTTCCATAATGATAGCCAACAAGGACACCAGGAGCGGCGATTACGAGCAGTTCCGCAGCCGTCCCCGGCCCGGTCATGCCGACCTCACGGCCATGATGCGCAACCCGCATCATGACATCAGGGGCGGAGGAATGTTCTCAGGCAGGATGACGGCCCCATTGGTGGCCGCGGGGGCCATATGCGGCCTCGCCCTCGCCGAGGAGGGCATCGAGGTGAGAGGGTTCACACGGGCCATCGGAGGGATCGAGGACCCGGAGCCGCGATCGTTGGCGGAGGCCCGCGCGTCACGCAGGCATCCCACCCGGGCCTGCGACGAGTCCTTGGACTTCTCATTCATGGAGGCCGTGAAAGGCCGATCGGAGGAGGGGGACAGCCTCGGCGGCGTGGTGGAATGCCGCATCGAAGGACTGCCCGCCGGCATGGGCGAGCCATGGTTCGACACTCTCGACGGCTCTCTCGCCAAAGCGATGTTCTCGATACCCGCCATGCGCGCCTTCGAGATCGGTGAGGGGATAGAGTCGTCGCGCGTCACCGGGTCGCAGAACAACGACCCCTTCATCTTCCACGACGGGGAGCTGCTCACCGGCGCCAACCGNCACGGCGGTGTGCTCGGAGGAATAAGCAGCGGAATGCCATTGGTCTTCCGTTGCTTCTTCAAGCCCACNCCGTCGATATCCATGACGCAGAGGACGGTTGACCTGGAGACTCTGGACAATGTGCAGATCGCCATCAGAGGAAGGCACGACCCCTGCATAGTCCCCCGCGCGGTGGCGGCGGTGGAGGCCATGACGAGGATAATGGCCTTGGACATGCTGGAAAGAGGTGGATTCATTGGACATTGACGCCCTGCGCAGAAGGATAGCCGAGCTTGACCGCGAGATAATGGACACCGCCGGAGAGAGGATGGAGGTGGCCAAGAAGATAGGAGCTTGGAAGATCAGGCACGACCGCGAGATCAGGGACCCTGGAGTGGAGGGCAAGGTCATCGAGCGCTATGTTTCCGCCGGCAAAGATAACGGCGTCAGTCCAAGGACCTCTCGCGATATGGCGGTGGCCCTCATAAGAGAAGCGGTGGATGTTCAGGCCGCCCTGCCGCGCAAGGGCGAGGGTAAGGACGTCCTTATACTGGGAGGGACCGGCAAGATGGGCAGATGGCTGGCCGGTTTCCTCGAGGGCAACGGCCACCGGGTTACCGCGGTAGGGAGCGGAGGGCCTCCTCTAGAGGAGCTCGTCCCCGGCCAGGATGTCATCATAATATCGACCCCGATATCAAGCATCGGAGGAGTCCTGGAAGAGCTCAATGAGATATCCCCCGATTCACTGATATTCGACCTCTCATCGCTCAAATCTCCTTTCATTGATCAATTGAAGAGTATGGCTCAGAGTATGAGAATATGCTCTGTACATCCGATGTTCGGACCATCGATACCGTCGTTGTACGACCGCAACGTGATCTTCTGCGACTGCGGCAACGAAGAGGCAGTCAACGAGGCCATGTCCCTGTTCAACGGGCACGGTGCCAACCTGACACGGCTTCCGGTGGAGGAGCATGACCGCCGGATGTCCTATGTGCTGGGGATGAGCCATGCCATCAACATCGCCTTCTTCACCGCCCTGGCGGACAGCGGCCTCTCGTTCGATGAGCTGAACGAGGCCGCCTCAACCACATTCAGCAAGATGGTGGAGGGGGCGGCGGAGGTCGCGCGGGAGAACCCTCTCCTTTACTATGAGATCCAGAATCTGAATGAGACCGCCAAGGTGACCTGGTCCCGTTTCATGGATGCGGTGGACAAGGTCATGGACGCTTCGCTGGACGACGAGCCGGACAAGTTCGTGGAGATAATGGAGAGGGGGAGAGTGTTCTTCGATGCTCAGTCCAGGTAGGCTCCCTTCGAGGCGCTCTGCACCAGCTGCCGGTACTTCCTAAGGACGCCGCGGGGGGCCTTGTCGATAGGCTTAATGTCATAAAGCCTGGCGGAGATCTCCTCGGCGCTGAGGTCCACCTCGAGTCTTCGGGCGGGTATGTCTATGGTTATGACATCGCCGTCCCGCAGAGCCGCTATCGGCCCCATGTCGTAGGCCTCGGGGCAAACATGGCCTATGCTGCCTCCTCTCGTGGCTCCGGAGAAGCGCCCGTCGGTTATCAGGGCCACGCCCTCCGAGAGCCCCATGCCGGCGATGAGGCTGGTGGGGGATAGCATCTCCGGCATTCCCGGGGCGCCCTTCGGCCCTTCGTACCGGATGACCAGCACCATGCCTTCCTCGACCTCGCCGCCCATGATGGATTCCATTGCCTCGCGCTCGGAGTCGTAAACTTTGGCCTTGCCGGTGAAGCGCAGCATCGAATCGCTGACGGCGGACTGTTTCACCACTGACCCTTCAGGCGCAAGGTTCCCCTTGAGCACCGCGATGCCCCCTTCCTCATGGTACGGCCTGTCCAGGGGGCGCAGCACCTCGTGGTCCTTCACCGATGAGCGGGACGCTATCTCCCTCAACGACGGGCCGCTCACGGTGGGAGCGTCCTCCAGGTGAGGGAGGAGGCGGTTGAGCACCGCCGGGATGCCTCCCGCCTCCTCCAGGTCGCGCATGTGGTATGGACCTCCCGGCCTCAGGCTGGTTATGTGCGGTATCTCGCGCGATATCGAATCGAAGAGGTCGAGGTTCATGTCGACGCCGAACTCCCTGGCGATGGCGGGTATGTGCAGTGCGGTGTTGGTGGAGCCACCGATGGCCATGTCCACGCGCACCGCGTTCCTTATGGACGCGGCATCGACTATCGTCCGCGGGGTAACGCCTTTCTTGGCGAGCTCTACCATCCTCCTACCGGTCTCCCGCGCCAGCTCCAGCTTGCGCGGGTCATTGGCCATCATGGTGCCGCAGCCCTCCAGGCTAAGGCCCATGACCTCGGTGAGGCAAGCCATGGTGTTGGCAGTGAACAGACCGGAGCAGCTGCCCTCGCCCGGGCAGGCGGCGCATTCAGCGCGGTGCACCGCTGATTCGTCGAGCTTGCCTGCGCGGTACTGGCCAAGCGCCTCGAACACCGTCTGCAGGTCGGCGGGCACGCCCTCCAGTTTTCCGGCCTCCATCGGCCCCCCGGTGACCATGGCCGCAGGAACGTCCAAACGGCCGGCCGCCATTAGCATGCCCGGGGTGATCTTGTCGCAGTTGGTGACGCCCACCCATCCGTCCAGGGAGTGGGACTGCACCATTACCTCGCAGCAGTCGGCGATGGTCTCGCGCGAGACCAATGAATAGCGCATCCCCTGGTGGCCCATGGCGACGCCATCGCAGACGCCGGGCACGCCGAAGGTGAAGGCGACGCCTCCGGCCTCCTCGATGCCCTCCCGCACCGCGTCGGCTATGCGATCGAGGTGCACATGGCCAGGAACGATGTCGTTCCATGAGTTGGCAATGCCGATGAACGGTTTGACGAAATCCTCGTCGCTGAGGCCGGTGGCCCGCAGCAGGCTGCGCGAAGGCGCCTTGTCCAGGCCGGTCTTTATCTTGTCGCTCCTCATCGATGCTACCTCTGCGAGGTGGTGGATGATGAATTAGGATTAATAACTTCGGAAGAAGAGATGGTTTGTGTTAAAGGAGACTCGTTGGAGTCAGTTTTTACGTGCTGCGGAGGACGATCTCGATGTTGACGCCATCGGGGACCTGTATCCTCATCAGCTGGCGAAGGGCGCGCTCGTCCGCGTCGAGGTCTATGAGCCTCTTGTGGATGCGCATCTCCCATCGGTCCCATGTCTCCGTGCCCTCTCCGTCGGGGCACTTGCGGCACGGGACCTTGAGCTTCTTGGTGGGCAACGGGACCGGGCCGCGTATGGCCACACCGGTCCTTGTGGATATGCCACGGATCTGGGTGCATACGCTGTCGACCTTCTCCGGGTCGGTGCCGCTGAGTGAAATCCTAGCTCGCTGTGACATGTTCTACCCCGAATATAAAAAGGGAAGGGAGGTGTTTTACCTCTTTTCGATGTCGACGCACATACCGGCGGCGACGGTCTGTCCCATGTCCCTGATGGCGAACCTGCCCAGCTGGGGGAACTCCTTGGCGTTCTCGATGACCATGGGCCGGGTGGGCTCCACCCTGACCAGGGCGATGTCGCCGGTCTTCAGGAACTGCGGGTTCTCCTCCTTCGGCTGGCCGGATTTGGGGTCGATGGTCTTGATGAGCTCGACGAACCTGCAGGCCACCTGGGCGGTGTGGCAGTGGAACACCGGGGTGTAACCGACTGTCATCACCGAGGGGTGGTTCAGCACCGCGATCTGGGCGGTGAAGGACTTGGCGACGGTCGGCGGGTTGTCCGCCGGACCGGCTACGTCCCCCCTGCGCACGTCGTTCTTGGCGATGCCCCTGACGTTGAAGCCGACGTTGTCGCCGGGCTCCGCCTTGGAAAGGACCTCGTGGTGCATCTCGATGCTCTTGACCTCGCCCACCTTGTTGGAGGGTTGGAAGGAGAGCTTCATGTTGGGCTTCAACACGCCGGTCTCCACACGCCCCACGGGGACAGTGCCGATGCCGGTGATGGTGTAGACGTCCTGTATGGGCATCCTCAGCGCCTTGTCGACCGGCCTGTCGGTCTCCTTGAAGTCGTCCAGGGCCTGGAGGACTGTCTTGCCCTTGTACCAGGGTGTGTTGTCGGAGAGTTTCGCCACGTTGTCGCCGGTGAGGGCGGACGCGGGTATGAACGGAACGGTGTCGGGCTTGGCGCCCACCATTGCCAGGAGCTTGGAGGTGGCGGTCTTGACCTCGTTGAACTTCGCCTCGTCGAAGTCGACGGCGTCCATCTTGTTGACGACGATGATGATCTGCTTGACGCCGAGGGTGGTGGCCAGGAACACATGCTCCTTGGTCTGGGCCTGCGGGCCCTCGATGGCGGAGACGGTTATGACCGCGCAGTCGGCCTGGCTGGTGCCGGTGATCATGTTCTTGACGAAGTCACGGTGACCGGGGGCGTCGATAACGGTGAAGAAGTACTTGTCGGTGTAGAACTTCTTGTGGGCGACGTCGATAGTGACGCCGCGCTCCCTCTCTTCCTTCAGTCCGTCCATGACCCAGGCGAAATAGAAGGAGCCTTTCCCCTTCTCAGCGGCCTGTTTCTTGTACTTCTCGACGATGTGGGGCTCTATGGAACCGGTCTCGAGTAGTAACCTGCCCACCAGGGTGGACTTTCCATGGTCGACGTGACCGATAACTACCATGTTGATATGGGGCTTGTCTGCTGCCATTTCTTTTCCTCCTACTATTGATCACTCATTATGAGTCCTTGGATTCTTTTTCACCATACTATCTTTCTTATTTAAGCTTACCTTCATGCGGAGTAGTAGTTGGCATCGTATGGCTCGGGGTTGAGCCCTTTCCTCTGCCGGATCTCTTTCACCACCTGAGGCTGCAGCTCTCCGGGCAACGTTACGAAACCCGAGTTCTCGGTGGACCACAGCGCCCGCCCCTGCGTGGCGCCGCGGATGGCGCTGGCGAAACCGAACATCTCCGCCACCGGAGTGATGGCCGTCACCGCTGCGTCCGGGCCGTCCTGGCCCATCTCATCGATGACTCCGCGCCGGGACTGGATCTCCCTCACCGCATCGCCCATGTAGTCCTGGGGGACGTTGATGAAGACCTTCTGCACCGGCTCGGTGAGGACCCTGCCCGCCTGGCACATGGCGCCGTAGATGCCCGACCTCACGGCCGGTATCACCTGCGCCGGCCCACGGTGTATGGTGTCCTCGTGCAGCCTGGCGTCCATGAGTTTGACCTTGACTCCGCTGACCCTCTCGGCCGCGAGCGGCCCGACGGTGACGGTCTCCTCGAAGGCCTGTTTGATTAGCTCCATCGTCTCGTGCAGGTACTGGATCCCCTTGGTGTTGTCGAAGAAGGCGTTGTCGTCCTTGAACATGATGATGCCCTTGGCCTCCTCCTTGTCCATGCCCATCTCCACCAGCTGGCGGGCGATGGCCTTGGGGTCCTTGAGCTTGCCCTGAGGGAGCTCGTTGGCCTTGATGGCCTTGGCTATCTCGGGGTCCAGGGGCTCCACGACGATGTAGAACTTGTTGTGCTTGTTGGGGGATTTGCCCTCGAATGGGCCCGCCCTCTTGGCCACCGACTCGCGGTAGACCACGATCGGCGGCGAGGCGGTGATCTCCACCCCCTGCTCGTGGGTGATGCGGTACTCGGTGATCTCCAGGTGGAGCTCGCCCATACCGGACATCAGGTGCTCGCCGGTCTCGTTGTTGATCTCGATGTTGAGTGAGGGGTCGGCCTTGGCCACCGAGCGCAGGAGCTCCACCAGCTTGGGGAGGTCCTTCATGTGCTTGGCCTCGATGGCCTTGGTGACCACCGGCTCGGAGTAATGGGTGATCTTCTCGAACGGTTCCATCTCCTTGATGGTGGACACCGTTGATCCGGACACCGCGTCCCTGAGACCGGTCACGGCGACGATGTTGCCGGCGCAGCAGGTCTCCACGGCGATGCGGTCGGCGCCCACGGCGAGGGCCACGGTCTGCACCCTCTGCTGGTTGGGCATCCCGGGGATCCAGAGGCTCTGGCCCTTCTTCACCGTTCCCGAGAACAGCCTCCCCACCGCCACCTCTCCGGCGTGGGGGTCTATGATGATCTTGTTCACCATCAGGGCCACGTCGCCGTTGGGCTCGCAATTGTACATCTGGGTGCCGATCTTGGACTCGGTCTCGCCCTTCCATATGATGGGTATCCTGATCCTCTGCGAGGCCACGGGGTCCTTGATGTGCTTGATGGTCATGTCGAGGACCACATCGTGGAGCGGCGATTTCTTGGCCAGCTCCTTCTGATTCCCGTTGACGCAGTAGTCGAAGACGTCCTTGAAGGTGATGCCGCTCTTCTGCATGTAAGGGGCGGATATCGCCCAGTTGTTGTAGGCGGAGCCGAAGGCCACGGTGCCGTCCTCCACCTTCACCTGCCACTCCTTGTTAAGAGGCGCGGGCAGCTGGGTGGCGACGCGCTTGTTGAATTCGGTGATGATCTTGGTGAACTTCTCCATCATCGACTCCGGCGTGACCTGGAGCTCGTTGATGAGCCTGTCTACCTTGTTTATGAACAGCATCGGCTTCACTCTCTCCTTGAGAGCCTGCCGGATGACGGTCTCGGTCTGGGGCATGACGCCCTCCACGGCGCAGGCGAGGATCAGCACCCCGTCCAAGGCGCGCATGGCCCTGGTGACGTCTCCGCCGAAGTCGACGTGGCCGGGGGTGTCGATGAGGTTGATGAGGTACTCTTTGCCATTGTACTCGTGCACCATCGATGCGTTGGCGGCGTTGATGGTTATGCCCCGGGCCTGCTCCTGCTCATCGTAGTCCATGAACCGCTGCTTGCCGGCGAGTTCCTCGGACATCATTCCCGCCCCGGCGATCAGGTTGTCGCTGAGGGTGGTCTTTCCGTGATCGATGTGCGCCGCGGTCCCGATGTTGCGGATGAACTCAGGCTTGTTCATCAGGAGCGTGGCCTTCTTTATGTTGTCCTCTTTCCTGCCCATGAATATCACTTAACTTAACGGCACATTCACCTCGCCGACTGGGCGACACGCTCTATCTCTTCCTTCTTGGACACGCCCTGGCTGTTCATCTCGTTCTTGCTGCCGAATATTAGCTCCTCGGCGATGCAGACGGAGACGGACTTCTTGTTCTTGAACGAGGCCTTCACCGCTCCCCTGCTTATGTTGCGCAGGGCGATGTCGAGCCTCCGCGAGGGTGATACGTCCACCGCCTTGGGGACGGATATGCCCCCGAACCGCAGGCGGGTGACCTCCTCACGGGGGGCGGCGTTCTGCAACGCCTCCACCAACACCTGCACCGGGTTCTTCTTGGTTTTCTCGGCGATTATGTCGAACGCTTCAGATACCGCCTTGTAAGCCTTGGTCTTCTTGCCGGTGAAGTCCTCGGTCCGCATCACGTTGTTGACCAGCCTCTCGACGATGTTCACCTTGGCCTTCCCGAACCAGCGGTTGGCATGTTTGCCGCCGGAGTGGGGTATGTTCGTGGGGGTGAGGTCTATGTATTTGGCCAGGCCGCCATCCTCGACAGTGACCTCAGAGAGGTCGTACTTCCCGAAAACGAGAACGTCGCCATAAGTATTCTCAGACATTCAGTATCACCGTACCGGTTTCTCCTTGCGGCCCCTGACCATCTCGTTCAGGGACACCTCGTTCACCTTGATGACTTTGTAACGGACACCGGGGATGTCGCCGTATGAACGGCCCATCCTGCCGCCGATGCCTTCGACGACCACCTCGTCGTGCTCGTCGATGAAGTTGATGGCGCCGTCACCGACCGCGAAGGCAGTGATCTGACGGCCGTTCTTGATGAGTTGTATCTTGACGCACTTGCGTATGGCGGAGTTGGGCTGCTTGGCCTCGATGCCTACTTTCTCCAGGACGATGCCGCGGGCCTGGGCGGAGCCCTCCAGCGGGTCCGCCTTCTGCTTGGTCTTCATCATCCTTTTATTGTACGCCCTGTCATGCCATCGGAATTTCTGACGGTCGCTCGCCAGTTTCCTTGCGGTGTGTAGACCTCTTCCCACTATTTCACCTCTATCTGAAGCGTTCTGCGATTCGTATTGTTGTATTAAAGGTTGATGGTTTTTTGAACCGATTCAACCCTGATGGTCTAACTTGAGATACTATTAAAATCTTTTCCAGCCCAGGGGGGCCAATCCAAAGGGTCCGGCTCGGTATTGGTCGTGGACGGCGGGAACGGGTAGCACGGCACTTCACATCAGCTTGAGGTCGCCCGTCAATCGGTCGATGAGCCTTTCGTCCGCGGGCCCAACGCCGATGCAGGTGACGGTACCGGGCTCCACCTCCGTATGGCCCGCGTCACTGATCACCGAAGTTGTTACCCCTGCCGCCTCCACCTTGGACTTGAGCTCGTACAGTTGTTGCAGGTCCTTGAGACGGAGCGTGACCTTCTTCTGCCCCTCATCATGCCAGGCCTTGAATCGTTTCTTGTCGTTCTTGCTGGATGCGAGGGCGCAGTTGACCGATGCATGAGCGACCTGCACGGCGGTCTTGCCTTTGGAGAGCTTGAGGTCGTCGCGCACGGCGATGATCATCTTGTGGCCGTAGGAGCTGCTCATCTGAATGCCTGAGCGCCGCTGACGTTAAAAGATTATCGTAGCTTGGAAGGATTTTTCTACCGTGGCGGGGAATCCATCCCCATGTTGGACATCGAGTACCGTCGCAAATACTCCTTGGACCGGCCCTTCGAGGAGAGCCGTCGGGACGTCTACGACTTCAGTGAGTACCTGGGCTCCTTGGTGGGCGAGGTGAAGTACGCGGGGGTCAGCATCCGCCTGCGGGAGACCGAGCTGCCCGACGACTCCGAAGAGAGCAACGAGGTCCTCATAAACGGAAGGGCCGTGGCGGAGGTGCTAGAAGGCCTGGACCTGGTCATACCCTCATCCAAGGACTGCGGCACCTGCAGCGGCGCCTGCGGCTCCGGCGGCTGCGGCGTCGACGAGGAGGAGCGCGACCCGTTGGACTGGAACCGATGCATCATCGAGGACATACCCGACATCGTCCTCAAGAACGCCATATCCAAGGCCTTGGCGGACGCCCGCGACAACTGAGCTAAGCCCCTGCGGCTATCACCATTTATATAGGTTAGCCGATGGGGACATCGATGTTCGAGATCGTCAAGCGGGACGGGCTGGCCCGTATAGGCGTGCTGCACACCCCCAGGGCCAAGCTCGAGACCCCCGCTCTGCTGCCAGTGATCAATCCCAAGCTGGCGACCGTCAGCCCCTCCGAGCTCTACCATCACTTCGGTTTCAAAGGTCTGATAACCAACTCGTACATAATACGCAACAGCGAGACGCTGAGGGAGAGAGCGCTGGCCGAAGGCCTGCACGGTCTCCTTGACTACCCGGGTGTGGTCATGACCGACTCCGGCACCTTCCAATCGCACATGTACGGCGAGGTCGAGGTCAGTAACGAAGAGATCATCGGATTCCAGAGGTCGGTGGGAAGCGACATAGGCACCGTGCTTGACATCTTCGCCGAACCGTATTGGACCGAAGAGCAGACCGCCGCCTCCGTCGAGATTACTTTGCAACGGACGGAGGAGGCCGCCGCCATGAAGGGGGACATGATGCTCGCCGGCGTCGTGCAGGGGTCGGTGTACCCTCGCCTCAGAGAGGACTGCGGCAGCTCCATGGCCGCCATGGAAGTTGACGTGCACCCCATCGGCGGGGTGGTGCCGCTGATGGAGCAGTACCGCTACCGCGAGCTGGTGGACGTCATCGTGTCCTCGAAGAAAGGGATGTCCCCGGCGAGGCCGGTGCATCTTTTCGGCGCCGGGCACCCCATGCTGATCGCTCTGGCCACGCTGCTGGGATGCGACATGTTCGATTCCGCCTCCTATGCCAAGTTCGCCCGCGACGACCGCTTGATGTTCGTCGACGGCACCGCTCGGCTACAGGACATGCACGGTCTCGAATGCGACTGCCCCGCCTGCGGCGTCCACGACCTGGAGTCGCTACGGGGGCTGCCCTCCAAAGAGAGGGGGACTGTCATCGCGCGCCACAACCTCTACGAGCTGAAGAAGGAGATGGCACGGGTGAGAAGGGCCATATCGGAGGGGACGCTGTGGGAGCTGACGGAGTCGCGCTGCCGCGCCCACCCCGCCCTCTTGGACGGGCTGCGCCGCGTCGGCGACCACGCCGATTTCCTGGAGAGGCACGAGCCCCTCAGCCGCGACGGGGCGATGTTCTACACCGGCCCGGAGACCTTGGGGCGTCCTGTGTTCCAACGCTATCATCAACGGTCACGGCACCGCTACCAGCCTCCGTTCGCGGAATACGTCCAGTTGGAGGAGCGGGGCAAGCCCCACGGCCGTTACCAAGGCGAGGATTTCCAGTCCTTGCTTTCACAAGGGGCGCTGCCCTTGGTGAGGACCGTCTTCGGCGCCGTCCCGCCCGAGCTCGATGAGATCTATCCGCTGGCGCAGTCGTTGTTCCCCGGCCTCAGCGACGGCGACGCCGAGACATCGGCGGACGCGGGGATGGAGAGCTTCGTGGCCGCCCACGGGCTGGCGCGCAGCGGCAAGATCCCCGCGGGCGGCGATTACGACGTGAACGCCCTGCGGGCGGTCGCCGTTGCCAGGTATCAGTTCGGAGACGAGGCCGCCTCGCTGCTCCTCGATGGGCCGCTGGAGCTGGTCGTGTCCCGGAAGACGGGGAAGATCCGCAATGTACTGGTCGCGGGCGAGCACGTCCTGTCGATGCGCGCCTCCGACGGCTTCTACACCCTGAGGCCCGAAGGCGCCGCCAAGCTCATCGGTGGCCTCGAGGCGCCGACGATGAGGGTCACGGTGATGGACGATGCGGTGCCCTTCAACCGCGAGGGTAGGAACGTGTTCTGCGCCTTCGTCTCCGACTGCGACCCGGAGACGAGGCCCATGGACGAGGTGATGGTGGTCTCGGCCGACGACGAGCTGGTGGCCGTGGGGAGGGCGATGATGACCATGGACGAGATGCTGGCATTCAGCAAGGGCGTGGCCGTCAAGACCCGTGACGGTGTTCCATCAAAGGGATGAGACCTCGTCAGCGACCTTCAGGCAGGACAACAGGTCATCGGCGCTCTGCTTGAGCGTTCCGGCATCGACGGCAGACATGCGGAAGATGAGCCATTCGCCCTCTCTGATCCCCTCGACATAGCCTTCGTTGTCAGGGCCCAAGGATTCCGACAACGTTTGCGCTCTACGGCCCTCGGGACAATGCACCATTATCTCCAAGGAATAACGCCTTGGAGCAATCATCTCTTCTCAGGAGGCACTGGCTTGTCGGGGGTGACGCCGTAGTATTTCGTCCGCGCCCTTCCGAACATGCATCCTTCGGGCCCGAACTTGGCGAGTTGCTTCCTCTGGGACTGCACGGCTTTCGGGTCTCCAGCCCTTGCCTTCTTGCAGACCGGGCAGAGCTTCTCGCAGAATATCGGTTTCCATGCCATGGTCAGTCCATTCTACGGGGAGCAAGATAATACTTTCTGATTATCGGACGAGCGACGTGGGGATGTGACCCATAGGACATTTTCGCTCACGACCATCCGCCGTACAGGCCTAAACGTCAATGGAAGAACGAATTTAGGAACAGACAAGGGTGATGAAAGTTGTTTGAGGCTCCAAAATGGAGCAATGCCAGAGTTCCTCCTATGTCTCAACAGTCGCAACCGGGATCGCATCCGCAAACTGGAATTTCGTTGTGATTCTTCAGAGCGTTCAGAGCGAACTCCATCATCCTCTCGTCACCTTTGTCGCTGACCGTACCCGCTATCTTATAGATCTTCTCTATCTCCTCGTTCTCGATTCCAAGGTCCCTTGCCTTGCTGAGATGGTGCTCAAGGCAAGGTTGGCAGTGACCGGCCACTGAGGCGGCTATCGCAGCGATCTCCTTCTCTCTTTCGTTCAACATGCTCGATCTCTCCTCGTTGTGTTCCTCACATTCCGTTTATGGCGTTTCCGCTGGGTTCGCACAGGTTGAGTTCTTCAGCTATCAGCGGGATGGTCTCAGCAAGCATTCTTGATTCCCACAGACCGTGACCGGTGCAGGAGTCATCATCCAATGAGTCTGTAAATATGTGCTGATATCACAGATCATGCGTGCTTCTTCGTGCTCAATGCCTTCACTCATAGTTCTTGTTCTGTTCTTGACCCAAAGTGTTTCAAACTATTTTGAAATGGAATTGATTGCATGTTATATAAAAATGCCTATCGGCTGAGCCTTGGCGCCGATGCATCAGCATCTTTAAACGGATATATTTTGGATTTCACGAACATGGTACGCCGATGTCTGAGGGCCTTTCAATGATGGCTCAGGTCCGAGGACGGCCCCATCATGCATCCCTTTCATCCGCTCCAAAGGCCAGGACTCGCTGCCAAAACCATATGGAACGGCCGCCCCCCATGTCAGTCTTGAAGGAACTCTATGACGTTGCTCCCCTTCTCCCTGGCCCGCGATTTGGCGATAAGCCCCGCCTCTATCCAGGCGGCGGTCAGAACGCCGGAAGGCACGGCGCAATTGGCGCTCATCTTCACCGTCCGGAACCTGTCCAACACCCTGCCGTTCATCTTGTCCGTCAAGTCCACCAATGTCAGATCCTTCAGCTCTTCCACGTAGTCCTTTACATTGGCACAGGAACTGGCGACGCTCACATCATAGTTGTCGTTCTCATTGGTGGTTACTGTGACGGTGCTGACCTTGTCACAAATGTTCATGTGCACCATTACCTTGCTGGTCATGCTTTTCCTCCTTCAATCCTTTATCTTCGCTTATCCAACATCACGGACTCGGCCGGCCATCGGTCCTGACCTGCGTATGAGTCGGTGTGCGGGGAATTTGTTCTTACATCGAATGGCATCGGCGCGGCCCCTCGCCGGGTCGTGATCCGCCTAAACCTTGCCTTTTGCCGGCACGTGACAGAAAGCCCCTGTTCCTGGAATCGGCTATCATTATGCGAGCTCCTNNATTCACAGCCGTACATCACCGACATCATGCCTCCGCTTGGCGTTCCGCGCCATTCCGATGCGGAGACNCCTGCCAGGGGCCGACCAGGGAGCCAGTGAAGGCTTTCCACGGCCGCGATCGCCCTGTGGTCAACACGTCGCCGCCGTCCGAGCTGCATGGTTCTGAGCATGTATGGACCATGAGCCCTATCACGGCACCATCGCAGGAGCGGAGGGGGTTCGCCAGGCTTGAGATCATGCTTTCGCCGCAGAGATGAGCTCTTTGAGCTCGTCCTTCCCCGGTATGCGTCCGCCGCTGACCTCTTCGCCGTCTATGAACAGAGAGGGTGTGATCATCACACCGCGCTCCAGCATGGCCTCGATGTCCTCGACCTTTACCACGTCCGCCTCAACGCCCAGCTCCTGCACCGCCTTTTCGACGAGTTTGTACAGCTTCTTGCATTTCGCGCATCCGGTCCCCAATATCTCTATCTTGATGTTATCGCCTCCTCTCGTGATCGATGTACCTGGTACTTAATCCGCCAACACGGCCCCCTGGACCGGTTAGCGCTGAAGAATGCCGCCCCTTCCAGGCTACGATTTCCCGGGCGAGGGACGGGGCCTTCTTCGGCCACGCTGCGGCCTAACGTTTTCGACTGGCGCCATGTTCGCTTAGATGATTTCAATTAAATTTGAAATACTTTTTCAGTATAAGAGTTTATTGTAGCATCCGCCATGATATGAAGGGAGCGAGACGCTCGGCCGGACCTATTTTTCATCATTATTCTTATGCCGCCCTGGCGATGACCGTGGTTGCATCCTGCTTTCATGATGGTTTGGACCTCATCCCCTCTGGCCATTGCGAGTTCGTCGGATAAAGACCTTCGATACCATCTGGCTGACTGTCACGGCAGGGGACCATGAGGATGCTGTGACTCTAGACGGCCCGAGNGGGGGCTGCTCTGGCAGCGCGGCCGCCCGGTGCATCTCCGTGGATGAGATCGAGGATCGAATCCTGGTGTCACTAATTCCCTCCCCGACTTTCCATGGTACGTTCCTATGCCTGGAGTTCAGCACCATGAAGGCGGAAACGCCGGTGGAGGGGCTGGGTTCGTTCTCAATTACGGTGATGAAGAAGGGAGGACGGATCAAAATGCACATTTCAACGATTTCAGACCCCTGACGTCTCAGGGGCAAAGGACCGCCCGTCCCGGCGCCGAAGGCGCCCGGACATTTAATCCTGTAGCGATTCGAGGCGTAACGGACGTGACTGAGAACGCGGCACGCTCGTTGAAGGCGCCTAGCCTCAGCGGATGCGAGGTTGAAAACGCGTTATGTGTCTAACCCGGGTTTCATAGACATTCGTAATGTGTGCAAATACTAGGAAACGCTGTCAATAACCCGCATGACAGCGTTTACGGTCGGTATAGCATACAACCGTTAATATAGTAGAGCGCTGAGTCACCCTACAGATTGGTCATACGGAAGACTATAGCCTGGTCATATCCCTGAGAACAAGATATTGGTTGAGTTGGGCGTAGAAAACGGGAATCGATCTTATAAGAAAAGGAGATGAGAAAAAGATGTCTTTTGACAGGGATAGACCCCCTAGGGAGTTCCACAAGGCCACATGCACTGACTGCAATCAGGAGTGCGAAGTGCCCTTCAAGCCTACCCAGGGCAAGCCCGTCTATTGCAGGGACTGCTTCAAGAAGCACGCCCCCCCGCGACGTGACAGGTTCTAGGACAGATCTGCTTCCGCAGTGACCAAACCACTTCAACGCTTTACCCTTCCATATTCTTGTAACTGTCCCTCCGTCGGGTCGTTATGGTCCCATTCTTCGCCACGGCCTTGGACGCGGGTTGTTATATGCGTTTGACGAAAAGGCGGCATGGGCAGAATCGTATTCCAAGTGATACAGAATGAGAAACCGCCTTTCATCCATTTGGTCTGCGGATTCCTGGCGATGATGGCGGTCTTGATGCCTGTAATCGATCGGGATTCGACATCAAGGTGAGCGGCCACCCCCTCCCGGGCTGGGTCTGACACTCATGACTGCCATTGTCGGCATAGCCGCCCACGCGCTGCTTCTCCACAACAGGACGGCCGTCACCGTCGATGAGGATGGTTTGCTGATCGACTGCCGCCCCCTCATAAAAAGGCGTATATTCGCCAGTGAGATCGCCTCCGTCAGTACGGTAGGCTACCGCGGCATAACGTAATACGGCGGCGGGGGCATACGATCCCGGCTTCTTACCCACCGTAACAAGGCCTACACCATGAGCGGTCATCAGGGCGTCATGCTGAGCACTGTTTACGGCGATCGGGGTATTGGTGGGCACGGACAGGCGGGAGGACCCGCTCAGAGCCTTGGACGGAATCATTGGATGATCGGGCACAGGCTCCTTTGAGACATGGTAGAGCAAGCGACCGCATTCCTTAAGGCCGTGAGGATCTTGTAACTCATCTCGGAGAAATACCCGATGCACTGGAGGCGGCCTCTCAGCACATGGGCTTGGGCATGCTATTCGCCCGGATGATGTGCATGAAATCGGGCCGATCCGATAAGACCCCCGTTTCGACGGCCGAGGGCATGCGGTCCCGTCGCAACAAATTTTTGACTTCGGTGGCCTCCGGCCTCCCCTCGGTGACCTATCGACCTTGACCCGTTCATCTCAGAGGGCTACACGAAGTTCGTCTTCGGGAGGGGGGTGTTGTTGACCGCACGCCTCCAATCCTTTTGATTGGAGCATTCGAGGTTGGTCCTTTGTGATACTGTCACTCGTCATTGCTATCCCTGCGAGCTAGAATGTGCTCATTGCGGGCCGCGGAGACTGATTTAGATGAACTTTTTCTCTTCTAAACAGAGGAATACAGGAGATGACCGATATCATGTATCATTCCTCACAATTGAAATTGAGTATTTTATAAATACAGGACATGTTGTTTATAGACCACATTGAGTTGATCAGTCTGCATCTAGGTCATGATTTGAAAAGATGATCATTGCACGATTGCATTCTGTCACACTCTAGCTGTCCTGTGTGAATACACACGGTCAGAGAAGAAGGGGATGTGAATGGGGATGACGGGCATGAGCAATATCAAGGCCATAGGCATCGTGGCGGCGGCGATCGTGATCGTATCGGTGTTTATGCCTTGGATGGTCGCGACCACCACGGTCTTGGGGGTGTCGGAGGACACCGAGCTGACGGGCACGGACATATACAATGATGGGGAGCAGGAGTATCGAAGCTATCCAGCGTATGCGGTTATCGCGGCCGTCCTGTTCGGTGCGTTGGTACTAATTGACAGGAAGGGGCTGCCGTCAACCATCGTGGGGATCTCTTTAGGCCTGGCGGTCGTTATCAGCTGCATACTCACCTACCAATCGTTGATGGAGTACGGAATCGATTTCCTCGTCGGGACGATTGAGTTCTCAATCGGTTATGGAATGATCCTGGCGATCATCGGAGGATTGATGATGATAGGCTCGGCATATCTCATTAACAAGTAGTCCCGAACACAATCCGCGGCCAGGAGGGTATGGATGGTAGTCCCGGGAGGATTCGAACCCCCGTCGCTGGCTCCAAAGGCCGGCATGATTGACCACTACACCACGGGACTGTGTTGTCGTGATTCTAGTTCGAATATATAACGATGGTCAGTCGGCTGGCTCGCCGAAGAGGTGGGTGGGCGCCGCATCGACTATGCGCAGCGTCAGCCTCTCGCCGATGTCCGGCCCTGCGGGGATGACCACCGGGCGGTAGCAGTCGCTGCGGCATATCATGCTCCCTTCCGTGCCCCGCTCGCTGACCAGGGCCTGCGCCTCCGTCCCCACCATGGCATTGTTGATGCTCCACCCCAATGTCATCCTCAGGGAGCTCACCTCCCGCGACCGGGACTTACTCACCCTGCCGTGCGGGGCCCCTGGCATCGTGGCGGCCTCCGTGCCCGGCCGAGGGGAGAAGCGGGTGACGTTGATCGTGTCCGGCCTCGCTTGCTCCAAAAGCTCCACGGTGGCGCGGTGGTCCTCCTCCCCCTCACCGGGGAATCCGACTATCACATCGGTCGAGAGGGCGATGTCGGGGAGCCTCTCCCTCGCTTCATCAACCGCTGTGAGGAACTCGTCGGGCTGATAGCGTCTGTTCATGGCCTTGAGCACCCGGCCGCTGCCGCTCTGCACCGGGAGGTGCAGGAAGCGGAAGACGCGGGGGTCCTCCATGCAGTCCATCAGTTCGTCCGCCATCGTAAGGAAATGCTCGGGGTTCATCATCCCCAGCCGGATGCGGAAATCACCCTCTTGACTCAGCAGCGCCTCGAGAAGCGAGGGGAGGTCCTTTCCTATGTCCTGCCCGTAGCACCCGTTGTCCTGGGATGTCAGAAGCAGCTCCTTCGCCCCTTGTCCGATGGCCTCTTGGAAGCTCTCCTCCACCTCCTCGACGGGCACGCTGCGCAGCCCGCCACGGGCGAAGCGGGTTATGCAGTAGCTGCACGAGCCACGGCATCCTTGGGCTATGGGGATTATTGCCGGCCCCGACCTCAGGACGGCCTGGGGCGGTCCTCCCTCCCCGTAACGGGAGCGGAATTCCTCGCAGAAGGCCGGATACTGCTGGGGCGGAACGATCATCGACTCGGGAGAGGCCTCTGACAGCACCGGCGCCTGGACTTTGGCCATGCATCCGGTCAGGACCAGCTCCTTGCCATGGGAGCGCAGCTCCTGCAGACGTCTGAGCATGCGCAGCTCGGTGGTCTCGACCACCGTGCAGGTGTTGAGTACGACGATCTCAGCGTCCTCTGCGCAGCCTTCGGGACAATGGCCCAATGCCGCGAGCTTGCGCGAGAGCTCCCCGCCCTCGCCCTGGTTCATGGTGCAGCCGTACGATTCGACGTGGAACTTCATCGCTGCCTGGCGGTCACTGCGTGACCGGCTCCTGGGTGACCATGCCGTAGGCGGTGCTGCCCGATATCTTGGTCACCTTGACCTTGACCCTTGTGCCCTTGACCGCCCCGGGCACGAATATCACGCGGTTGTTGAACTTGGCCACGCCGTCGCCCTTCTTGCCCACATCCTGGATGAAGAGCTCGTACACGCCGCCCTCGCGTAGCTGGTTGGAGAGGTCGGACTTGATCGTCCTTCGGACGTGCACGGGCCGGTGGGCGCCGCAGGCGTCGCATTCCAGCGTCATGATCCTGCCGTCCTTCACCATGCGGGTGTCCGGGCGTCCGCACTCCGAGCAGACCACGAAGGTGTCGCTGTAGTTCTCGATGCGCTCCATCAACTGGCTGGCGCTGAGCTTGGCCTTGAAGACGGCCCTCCTGCCCTCGAGGTTGCCGGGGGCGCCCATCTCGCGTAGCAGGAACTGGAGCATGTGCTCCGGTTCCCGGCGCAGGGAGTCGGTGATGTCCACGAAATTCCTCAGGACGGTTATCTTACCCTCCTGGAGGATGTCGGGCTCGGGGATCTTGAACCTCTCATGCTTCTCGATGGTCTCGGGAAGCGTCTCTTTGGCCCTGTCCAACAACTCCAGGTAATCGTCTGCCATGGTATCGGGGCTCGATTATGGGTAAGGGTTATAAAAGGTTTGGCTTCACGCCCTTCAGGAGTCCCGCTTCCTTTGCATCGCCGCTTGCACCAGGCCGGAGTGCATGGCGGACGGCCTTCCAGGCCGCGATTTGAACTCCGGATGGAACTGGGAGGCCATGAAGAAGGGGTGGTCCTCCAGCTCGCCAATCTCCATGCGGCGGCCCTCCTCGCAACGACCGCTGAATCGCCATCCCGCCCGCTCGAACTGGTCGATGTACTCGGGATTGACCTCGAAGCGGTGCCTGTGCCTTTCCCAGGCCTCGGTGCTACCATAGAGGGAATGGGCCCTGCTGCCTTCCCTTATCATGACCTTCATGGACCCCAGCCTCATGGTGGCGCCCTTGGAGTTGAGCTCACGCTGCTCCGGCATCAGATCGATGACCGGGTGGAGTGACCGGGGGTCGAACTCGGTGCTGTTGGCCCTCTCCAGGCCGATTACGTTGCGGGCGAACTCGACGGTCGCCACCTGGAACCCTAGGCAGACACCGGCGAAGGGAATGCCTTGCTCCCGGGCGTAGCGGGCGGCGACGATCTTCCCCTCCACCCCGCGGGTGCCGAATCCACCGGGCACCAGTATCCCGTGTGCCTTCCCCAGCACCGCCTCCGGCCCCTCCGACAGGAGACGGTCGCTGTCCGTGAACAGCACGTTCACGCCGCAGTCCTCCTGGGCGGCGGCGTGTGTAAGGGCCTCGAGGTGGCTGAGATAGGAGTCGGCCAGGTCGGTGTACTTCCCCACCAGGGCGATATCCACCGTCATGCTGGGAGACAGGACACTCTGCAGGAAGCCTTTCCATTCCGACAGGTCCATGTCCCTGGTCAGGGGCTTGAGCCTCATCCTGTCGATTATGAGCTCGGAGACGCCCTGCTTCTCCAGCACCAGCGGCACCTCGTATATGGAGCGGGAGTCGGGCGCGGAGATGACGGCCTCCTTGGAAACATCGCAGAACATGGAAATCTTTGATTTAATCGCTTCGTCCAGCTCCACCGAGGACCGACCGACGATGAGGTCGGGCTTGATACCCAGGGCCATGAGCTCCTTGACCGAGTGCTGGGTGGGCTTGGTCTTCTGCTCTCCGACCGAGCCCAATATGGGAATCAGGGTGGTGTGCAGGAATATGCAGTTCTCCCTGCCCACCTCTACCGCCAACTGTCTGACGGACTCCAGGAAGGGCATGGACTCGATGTCGCCCACCGTACCTCCCAGCTCAACGATGGTGAGGTCGGCGTTGCTGCCGCGGGCGATGCTTGTTATCCTCCCCTTGATCTCGTTGGTAACGTGGGGGATGATCTGCACCGTCTTGCCGAGGTAGTCGCCGCGGCGCTCCTTATCGATGACTGTCTGATAGACCTTGCCGGTGGTGATGTTGTGCTCGCTGCTTATCGATATGTCGAGGAAACGCTCGTAATTGCCGAGGTCCAGGTCAACCTCGCCGCCGTCATCGAGCACATAGACCTCGCCGTGCTCGAATGGATTCATGGTTCCGGCGTCGATGTTCAGATAGGGGTCTATCTTGATGGCGGATACCTTCAGGCCCCTGCACATGAGCAGCTTGCCTATCGAAGAAGCGGTGATGCCCTTCCCCAGACCGGAGAGGACTCCTCCCGTGACGAAAATGAACTTCATGTTTTCACGGGACCAGAAGATGGTCTGGATTGTATTTATTTGTTCTTGAACGTTTATTGGAGAAGGTCGTCGTTGCGCGGGTAGCTGCCCAGGACGCGGAGGAAGATGCAACCCTCCTCCAGCTCGGCGAGGGCCTGAGAGATGTCATCGTCCTGCATGTGGCCCTCCATATCGAGGAAGAACACGTAGTCCCAGTTGCGCATCCGCGACGGCCGGCTCTGGATCATGGTCAGGTTTATGTCCCCCTCCTTGAAGGGGTTAAGGGCATCGTACAGGGCGCCGGAGCGGTCGCGCAGGGCGAAGCATATCGATGTCTTGTCGTCGCCGGTGGGCGGCGGGGAGTCGCGGGCGAGTACCAGGAAACGGGTGCTGTTGTCGGGATTGTCCTCGATGGACTCCCGCAGTATGGGAAGGCCGTAGAGCTCCGACGCCATGCGCGAGGCGATGGCGGCGTTGCCGTCGAGCTTGGCCTTGGCGGCGGCGTCGGCGGTGCTCTTCACATCGCGCAGCTCCGCGTGCGGCAGGCGCTCCGATATCCACTCGCGGCATTGGCCGAAGACCTGCGAGTGGGAGTACACCGCATCGATGGACTCCATAGGAGTGTCGGACATCAGGCAATGGCTGATGCGGAGGTTGATCTCCGCGCATATCTGCACCGATGACTGCACCAGAAGGTCCAGGGTGTAGGTCACAGCCCCTTCGGTGGAGTTCTCCACCGGGACCACGCTGAAAGAGGAGCGGCCGGACTCCACGTCGCGGAACACCGAGGGTATGCTGTCGCAGGACACCATGCGGGCGGCGGAGCCGAAACGGCGGTAGGCCGCCTGGTGGGTGAATGACGCATCAGGGCCGAGATAGGACACCTCCGCAACGGCGAGGATACGGCGTGACAGCGAGAACACCTCGCGGAAGACGGCGGCGGCATCCTCGCCCCTCACCGGGCCGGGGTTCTCCGCCAGGACCTCCTTGAGGATTCGCTCGTCCTCGGAGAGCATGTCTGCTCTTTGCCCAGCAGGGCCCTCGGACAGAAGCTCCGCGCGGCGGTTGAGGAGCTCCATTATCCGCTGGTCTATGCTTTTCCTCCCGTCGGGAGAGTCCTCGCCTCGGTCCATTGACTTGGAGTAGGGGTTGGGAAGAAATAAACATTGGCTCGTAGAACAGAGATGTTTTGGGAAGATGACGTTCGATGCTGATTTGGTGCCTGGTGTCCCTGCACAGGAATTGTCCGGGAAATCATTTCGACTTCCTTGCAATACTGGTTGTGAGGGGGGCCGAAGCCCCCCTCGGGAAGACTGAGTCTTCCCAGCGTAGGAGGTGATCCATCTGCAGGTTCCCCTACAGATACCTTGTTACGACTTAACCCTCCTTGCTGAATCTCAGTTCGACCGCCACAATTAGAAGCAGCCTCACTGAAACCCAACTCGGGTGGTTTGACGGGCGGTGTGTGCAAGGAGCAGGGGCATATTCACCGCGGATTGGTGATCCGCGATTACTACGGAATCCAGCTTCATGAGGGTGAGTTACAACCCTCAATCCGAACTACGGACGGGTTTCGAGATTACCTCCGCCTCTCGGCGTAGGAGCCCATTGTCCCGCCCTTTGTAGCGCGCGTGTAGCCCAGGAGATTCGGGGCATACTGACCTACCGTTGACCTCTCCTTCCTCTGACTTAGCGCCAGCGGTCCCATTAGTGTGCTCGGCCCCCGGAGGAACCGGTGGCAACTAATGGTGAGGGTCTCGTTCGTTATCTCACTTAAGAGAACGCCTTACGGTACGAACTGACGACGGCCATGCACCACCTCTCGGAAAATCTAGCAAGGTCATCAGCCTGGCTTTCATGTAACCGTCGCTCCTGGTGAGTTTTCCGGTGTTGAATCCAATTAAACCGCACGCTCCTCCCGTTGCGGTGCTCCCCCGCCAATTCCTTTAAGTTTCATCCTTGCGGACGTACTCCCCAAGTAGCAGGCTTAACAACTTCTCTCCGGCACTGGGCGCCCTCGAAGGACCCCCAACACCAAGCCTGCAGCGTTTACACCCTGGACTACCGGGGTATCTAATCCCGTTTGCGCCCCAGGGCTTCGTCCCTCACCGTCGGATCCGTTCTAGCCAGACGCCTTCGCCACCGGTGGTCCTTCTAGGATTACAGGATTTTACCCCTACCCCAGAAGTACCTCTGGCTTCTCCCGGTCCCAAGTTCAGCAGTCTCTCCGGAATTCGGTCAGTTAAGCTGGCCGATTTACCCAAAGATTTACTGAACAGGCTACGGACGTTTTAGACTCAATAATATCGACCACCACTCGGGCCGCGGGTATTACCGCGGCGGCTGGCACCCGTCTTACCCGGCCCTTATTCCTCCAGCTGTCTACACTGGAGAAAAGCCTACACAAAATGCAGGCACTAGGAATTCCCTCATCAAGGTTTCCCTCAGTGTGAAGGTTTCGCGACTGCTGCGCCCCGTAGGGCCTGGACTCGTGTCTCAGAGTCCATCTCTGGGCTCCCTCTCTCAAGGCCCATACCCGTCATTGGCTAGTGGGTCCGTTACACCCACTACAACCTGATAGGCCGCAGACCAATCCTTAGGCGCCGGAGCTTTGAGCCATGATGCATTCCAGCGATCATGACCTATGGGGTATTATTCTCAATTTCTCGAGATTATCCCCCTCCTAAGGGCATGTTATCCACGTGTTACTGAGCAGTCCGCCGAGTCCCGAAGACTCTCGACTCGCATGTCTTAATCGAATTCCTATAGCGGTGGCCGCCGGCAGGATCAACCGGAGTCAAATCCATTTGACATTATTATACGTCTAGGATGAAGGAAACTTGGCAGGTTACACCAGGTTTCACCTATGGTTGTGTCCCGTCTTACGACGACACAATTAATGGTACAGCATCGAACGTCAGAAACAAGAGGGCACGCCGATTAGGCGGAGATCTTGCTTCTCCATACATCTTCCGCGTCCAGATGTCGGTATTCCCCGGTGTTCCGGGGCATCCCGCATTTGACGCAATCCCTCGAACATCGATGTTGTATTTAACCGTTTCGAGGGCGCCCCTCTCGCTTCGGGAGGCGCTATTCTAAGTCTCATCAACGGTATATAAACATTTGCTGTTGCGTCGGAGAATGGTAGGCCCGGCGTCTCTCGGAATAAGCAAGGGGGGCCGGGGCGGCGAAGCGAAAGCTTTATTTTCATTGTATACAAAGATTTAATAACAGCTTCCCTTTTTCAACAATGCTGCGGAGATGGCCCAGCCTGGTAAGGCGATAGACTGCTAATCTATTGTCCGTAAGGACACGGGGGTTCAAATCCCCCTCTCCGCGCCATCCCATCATTCTCCCTGAGATAATATGTATAATGCGCGTTATGCCTTCTTGATGAGTATGACGGGCATGCGCGAAGCCGCCGCTTTCGTTTCGTTGTTCCTCGCCGTCAACGCCGCCGCCGTCCTGCTTGTGACCCTCATTCCCGAGGGGACGCAGGCGTTCGAGGACCCCGGAGACCCCAGCAACACGCTCGTGTACCTGGCACTGTTCGCCGCCGCCACGGCCGTTGTGCTGCTCCTTGTGACCCTGGGAAGAACGATGTTCCTTGGCGTCATGATGGCAGGGGCTATGCTGGTGGCCGTAACGGCCACCCTCTTCATCCCCTTGCACGCCGCGACCGGGGCTTTCATCCCGTCCCTGGCGGGCGCCGGCGGCGGCG
>SL_8KL_010_SEDDRAFT_10000746_pt1 | contig 28596 bp, 48 predicted proteins | sample SodLakKL_010_SED_4_FD_11160 | JGI IMG/M metagenome (IMG submission 11160) | reverse complement strand
CCATGGACATCGAGCTCATCAGCCCAATCGCAATGGAAGAAGGACTGCGATTTGCGATTCGAGAAGGTGGACGTACGGTAGGAGCCGGAGTAGTAGCTCAAATCATCGAGTAGATTTCAATTTAAGAAATAGGACAAATTTTTATAACTAGTTGTTATCACAGAATTTAGAAGAGGGGGCAACCCTTCTTCTAAATTTCTTTTTTTAAAAAGATGGAAATAAACCTTGAAATTCTCGCCGGAATGGTATAAAATATACTAGTGTGCAAAATGGCGATGAAGCGAAAGGTTGCCTAAGAAGTTTGGGAAATTTTCGTGGAGCATGTCAGATCTATGAATCGGGCGACAAGGGATCGAAAACGAAAAAAAGGTGTGACACACCAGGAGGCGTTTTCCGACAACCCGGTCGTACGTAAAAACAAAAACGTGCGATAAAGGAGGGAAATTGAATGGCAGAAAAGAAAAAAAGTCAAAAGATCAGAATTCGATTAAAGGCTTATGATCACAAGTCTTTAGATCAGTCCGCAAGTAAAATTGTTGAAACTGCAAAAAGAAGTGGTGCAGAGGTATCGGGACCAATTCCGCTACCGACGAGAAAAGAAATCATCACCATTATTCGAGCGGTACACAAGTACAAGGATTCAAGAGAGCAATTTGAAATGCGAACTCACAAAAGATTGATTGATATCCTTGAACCATCACAAAAGACAGTGGATTCTTTAATGAGACTGGATCTACCGGCTGGCGTGGACATTGAAATTAAGTTGTAAGAGCAGTAAAACTAAGATATAGAAGCCCTATTTCTTAGGATGATTATACGAAACTGTATAATCCGCTGTAAGATTATTAGGAGGTGTACATTGATGAAATTTGTATTAGGAAGAAAAGTAGGCATGACTCAGGTGTTCAGTGAAACAGGCGAAGTTACTCCGGTTACCGTAATTGAAATCGGTAAAAATGAAGTAGCACAAATTAAAACCACTGAAAAAGAAGGTTATGAAGCAGTACAGATTGGTTTTGATGAAAAGAAGGAACACCGTACGGTGAAGCCGGAAAAAGGTCACTTTGACAAAGCGGGAATCACCCCGAAGAAATTCTTACGAGAATTCCGTGTGGAAAAAAGCGAAGAGTTTTCCCTGGGTCAAGAAATCAAGGCTACCGTATTTGAAGCCGGTGACAAGGTGGATATTATCGGAACTTCCAAAGGTAAAGGTTTCCAAGGAAACATCAAGCGACACAATCAATCAAGAGGTCCGGAAACTCACGGTTCCAGATATCACAGAAGACCGGGTTCCATGGGAGCGTCAGCTGACCCAGCACGGGTTTTCAAAGGGAAGAACTTACCGGGACAAATGGGTAACGAAAGAGTAACCGTGCGAAATCTTGAAATTGTGAAAGTACTGGAAGATAAAAATGTAATCCTAATTAAAGGTGCCGTACCGGGACCGAAAAAAGGGTTAATCACAATAAAAGAAACGATAAAGCAAAGTAAATAAGGCTTATCGCAGAGAGGAGGATAACAATGCCGAAGGCAGCAGTTTATAATGTATCAGGAGAGCAAGTAAGTGAAATGGAATTAAAGGATAGTGTATTCGGAGTTGAGATTAATGAACACGCGATGCACCAAGTGGTAAAAAATCAATTAGCGAATAAGCGTCAAGGAACTAAATCCACTTTAACCCGTTCAGAGGTTCGAGGTGGAGGAAGAAAACCTTGGAGACAAAAAGGTACCGGACGAGCAAGACACGGAACGATTCGATCTCCCCTATGGGTAGGCGGAGGCGTAACCTTCGCACCGAAGAGCAGAGATTATAGCTACACGTTACCGAAAAAGTTGAAAAGAGTTGCCATGAAATCCGCTTTATCTTCCAAGGTAGCAAACGAGGAAATTAAAGTGTTGGAAGAACTGAAACTTGACGGACCAAAAACAAAAGAGATGGCAAACATCTTAAAGAGTTTAGAAGTAGGGAAAAAAGCCCTAATCGTAATTACTGATAATGACGAAGCGATTGTAAGATCTGCGAAAAACATTCCGGGAGTACAAACAATCTCTGTAAATACTCTTAATGTATACGATATCTTAAAATATGATCACTTCATCATTACTAAAGACGCGGTTGAAAGGGTCGAGGAGGTGTACGCATAATGAGAAATCCACACGATATCATTATCAAGCCCTTAGTAACGGAACAAAGTATGGACGGAATGGCTGAGAGAAAGTACTCGTTTAAGGTAGATCGAAACGCCAACAAAACGGAAATCAAAAAAGCCATCGAGAAAATTTTCGATGTAAAGGTTGAAAAGACCAATACACTGAATATGACCGGAAAAGTTAAGCGAATGGGAAAAAATGAAGGAAAACGAGCAGACTGGAAAAAAGCAATCATTACATTATCCGAAGATAGCAAAGAGATCGAGTTCTTCGAAGGAATGTAAGGAATTTGAATCATAAAGGAGGGAAACGCAATGGCAGTAAGAAAGTTTAAACCCACAAGTCCGGCCAGAAGACAAATGACGGTATCGGACTTTAAGGAGATTTCTAAGGTAGCACCGGAAAGATCATTACTTGCTCCCCTTAAGAAATCCGGAGGACGAAATGTACACGGCAAAATCACCACAAGACACATTGGTGGAGGCGCCAAAAGAAAATATCGAATCATCGATTTTAAAAGAAGTAAAGATGGAATCCCTGCAAAGGTTGCAACCATTGAATATGATCCGAACAGATCCGCAAATATTGCATTGCTTCACTATGTAGATGGTGAGAAGCGATACATCCTGGCTCCTAAAAACTTGTTTGTAGGAGATATGGTAGAATCAGGAGAAGGTTCCGATATTAAAGCAGGGAATGCGTTAAAGTTAAAAGATATGCCTGCCGGTACCGTAATCCATAATATTGAGCTGAAGGCTGGAAAAGGTGGACAAATGGTACGTTCCGCAGGGAACTATGCACAGCTTATGGCAAAGGAAGGGAAATATGCAACAATCAAATTACCTTCCGGAGAAATGAGAAGAGTAAGCCTGGAATGTCGAGCCACCGTGGGACAGGTAGGAAATGTTGAACATGAAAACATTACTATCGGTAAAGCGGGAAGAAATCGACACAAGGGAATTCGACCCACAGTACGTGGTTCCGTAATGAATCCAAATGATCACCCACACGGTGGTGGTGAAGGTAGAGCCCCAATCGGTATGCCATCTCCAGTAACACCATGGGGTAAACCAACCCTAGGTTACAAAACCCGTAAAAAGAACAAAGCATCAAGCAAAATGATTATTTCACGAAAGAAAAAGAAATAATAGCCATTAAAAAGTATATTCGTTTCTGGAAGGAGGCAAAATTAATGAGTCGTTCTGTGAAAAAAGGACCTTTTATTCACAAAAGGTTATTAAAGAAAATTGAAGAAATGAACAAAGCCGATGAGAAAAAAGTAATCAAAGTTTGGTCTCGGTCTTCCACGATCTTCCCGCAAATGATCGGACATACCATAGCAGTACATGACGGAAGAAAGCATGTGCCGGTATACATTACTGAGGATATGGTGGGGCATAAATTAGGTGAGTTTGCACCGACAAGAACTTATCGAGGACATGCCAATACGGAAAAAACAAGCAGAGTAAAATAATCGAATAGATAATTGAAAGGAGGTTGTCTACGTGGAAGCAAAGGCAATAGTAAAGTTTGTAAGAATATCTCCTAGAAAAGCTCAACAGGTAATCGATTTAATCAGAGGAAAGCAAGTAGACGAGGCATTGGCAATTTTAAAGCATGCCCCGAGAAAATCAGCACCGATTGTTGAAAAACTAGTAAACTCCGCAATCGCAAATGCTGAAAATAATCATGAGATGTCTAGAGAAAATCTTGTGGTCTCTGAAATTTTCGCGAATCAAGGACCGACCATAAAAAGATTCAAACCGAGAGCAATGGGACGTGCAACAATGATTAGAAAAAGAACCAGTCATATAGGAGTAACGTTAAAAGAAATTTAGTATTAAGGAGGGACAAGAATGGGTCAAAAAGTAAACCCCCATGGTTTAAGAGTAGGTATTATTAAAGATTGGGATACGAAATGGTATGCCAACAAGAAAAACTTTTCTACGTACCTGGTTGAAGACCATAAGATAAGAAAATTTGTTAAAAAAGAACTTTTTATATCAGGAATTGCTAAAATCGGAATCGAACGAGCAGCTAACAACCGAGTAAAGGTGAATGTTCACACATCCAAGCCAGGAATGGTAATCGGTAAAGGCGGAACAGGGGTGGAGAAACTTCGAAAAGATATTGAAAAGCTTACAAACAAAAGTGTAGCTGTCAATGTTGTAGAAGTAAAACTTCCCGAAAAGAATGCTCAATTAATGGCAGAAAACATAGCTTTTTCACTGGAGAGAAGAGTTTCCTTTAGAAGAGCGATGAAGCAAGCCATGCAGCGAGCAATGCGTTCTGGAGCCAAAGGTGTTCGAGTGGCCACTGCAGGAAGACTTGGTGGAGCGGACATGGCAAGAACCGAAGGTTATAGCGAAGGAAATGTACCTCTACACACCCTAAGAGCAGATATTGATTATGGATTTGCTGAAGCGGATACTACTTATGGTAAACTTGGCGTAAAGGTATGGGTATACAATGGAGAAATTTTGCCTGAGAAGAAGCAACAACCAAAAAAAGAAGAAAAAGCGATCTAATATAGATAGATTCGGTTTAGTAGGAAGGAGGAAAAGCGCATGTTAATGCCAAAAAGAGTAAAACGTCGACGAGTATTCAGAGGAAGAATGAAAGGCGAGGCAAACCGTGGAAATAAAATTTCTTACGGAGAGTACGGAATCATGGCACTGGAACCGGCTTGGATTACATCAAATCAAATTGAGTCCGCCCGTATCGCAATGACGCGATCAATCAAAAGAGGTGGTAAGGTTTGGATTAAAGTATTCCCACATAAGTCAGTAACCAAAAAGCCTGCCGAAACTCGAATGGGTGCCGGTAAAGGAGCTCCCGATCATTGGGTAGCCGTAGTAAAGCCTGGAAGAATCATGTTTGAAATAGCAGGAGTATCGGAAGAAAAAGCAAGAGAGGCAATGAGACTTGCTATGCATAAATTGCCAATAAAAACAAAGTTTGTTATGCGTGACGAACAAGAAGGTAGGGGTGGTGAAGCTAATGAAAGCTAAAGAGATTCGAGAGATGAATCAAACGGAATTAAACAAACAACTATCAGATCTTAAAAGCGAGCTTTTCAATCTGCGTTTTCAATTAGCAACAGGCCAGCTTGAGAACCCTTTAAGGATTCGAAGTGTAAGAAAAGACATTGCGAGAATTAAAACAGTAATGAGGGAACAAGAGTTAGGAATGAAAAGAGCGTAAACTAAGGTTTTAGTGGAAGGAGGCTAACACATGGAAAGAAATAATCGAAAGACCCGTGAAGGTCGAGTAGTTAGTGATAAGATGGATAAAACCGGTGTAATTGAAATAGAAAGTCGTGTAAGCGATAAGCTCTATGGGAAATCGGTTAAACGAACGACGAAGTTAAAGTTTCATGATGAAAACAACGAATGTGGTACCGGTGACTTAGTAAGAGTCATGGAAACAAGACCGTTGTCAAAGGATAAGCGATGGAGACTTGAAACCATCATCGAAAAAGCGAAATAATAGGAAAATGCGAAGGGAGGTATTAACATGATTCAACAAGAATCACGCCTTAAAGTTGCAGATAATTCAGGAGCAAAAGAATTACTTTGCATTAAAGTACTTGGTGGAACAAAGCGAAAGTATGCAGGAGTAGGAGACGAAATCGTTTGTTCCGTTAAAAGTGCAACACCCGGTGGTGTTGTGAAAAAAGGTGAAGTAGTTAGAGCGGTTGTGGTAAGAACCGTAAAGCCAGTGAAAAGAAATGATGGAACCTATATTAAGTTTGATCAAAATGCCGGAGTAATTATTAAAGAAGACAAATCTCCAGCGGGAACAAGAATTTTTGGACCGGTGACAAGAGAACTTAGAGATAAGAACTTTATGAGAATTGTTTCACTTGCTCCAGAGGTACTATAACTAAGGAGGTGCGAAGGATGCATATTAAAAAAGGTGATACCGTAGTAGTAATTGCAGGGAAAGATAAAGATAAAAAAGGCAAAGTCCTTGAAGTTTTCCCGAAAAACGAGCGGGTATTGGTTGAAGGAATTAACATGATGAAAAAACATCAAAAACCTACCCAGCAAATGCAACAAGGTGGAATCATTACTCAAGAAGGCCCGATTCACGTTTCAAATGTCATGGTATTTGACAAGAAAGCGGATCAAGGGGTTCGAGTTGGATATAAAGTAGAAAATGGTAAAAAAATCAGAGTCAGCAAAAAAACTGGTGAAGTTTTAGACTAAATCAATAAAAGAGAGGAGGTACGTCTCTAATGGCCAGACTAAAAGAAATGTATAAAAATGACGTTGCTCCAGCAATGATGGAGAAATTTAACTATAAGAGTGTAATGGAAATTCCAAAGGTTGATAAGATCATCATCAATATGGGAGTGGGCGACGCCCGGGATAACGTTAAAAATTTGGAGATTGCGGTTGAAGAAATGGCAACGATTGCCGGTCAAAAGCCGATCATCACCAAAGCGAAAAGATCTGTCTCTAACTTTAAGGTAAGAGAAGGAATGCCGGTAGGTGCGAAAGTGACGTTAAGAGGCAATACAATGTACGAATTTATGGACCGTTTATTCAATATTGCTCTACCGCGGGTACGGGATTTCAGAGGAGTAAGCACAAAATCCTTTGACGGTCGTGGAAACTATGCCTTAGGTGTAAAAGAGCAGTTGATTTTTCCGGAGATCGAATATGATAAAATCGACAAGGTACGGGGAATGGACATCATATTTGTAACCACTGCTAACAGTGACGAAGAAAGTAGAGAGCTACTAAGACTTATGGGACTAGCGTTCGCTAAGTAAGAAGGAGGGATATTTGTGGCGAAAACATCTATGAAAGTTAAGCAACAACGAAAACAAAAGTATAAAACCCAAGAATATAGCCGATGCAAGCTTTGTGGACGACCACACGGTTATTTAAGAAAGTTCGGCATCTGCCGTATTTGCTTTAGAGAATTAGCGTATAAAGGACAAATTCCAGGAGTAAGAAAAGCCAGCTGGTAGTAACAGGAAGGAGGCAAGTTCAATGATAATGACTGATCCAATTGCGGATATGTTAACCCGTGTTAGAAATGCAAGCTCTGTAAAGCACGAAAGTGTAGAGGTGCCTGCATCCAATATGAAAAAAGAAATTGCAAACATTCTTCTAGAAGAAGGATTTGTTAAAGGATTTGACGTGATCGAAGATGGTAAACAAGGGATCATTCGAATTCAACTTAAATACGGCGAGAACAACGAAAAAATCATCACGGGAATTAAAAGAATTTCAAAGCCCGGATTAAGAGTTTATGCAAACAGAGATGATATTCCACGAGTTCTTGGTGGACTGGGAATCGCAATCATTTCCACATCAAAAGGTGTTGTAACGGACAAAGTAGCAAAGCGAAACGGAGTAGGCGGCGAAGTAATAGCTTACGTTTGGTAATCATGTTAGAATTAAGGGAGGTGTAAGGATGTCTAGAATCGGTATTAGACCTATCGAAATTAAAGAAGGCATTGAAATATCAATTGACAATAAAAATGTAGTGACGGTAAAGGGCCCGAAGGGTACTTTGTCAGAAGCTATTCCTCAGGATATCAAGGTAGCTCAAGAAGAAAACTTACTTGTAGTATCTCGACCTACGGAAAACAAAAAACATAAATCACTGCACGGTCTTTCCAGAACGTTAATCAATAACATGGTGGAAGGTGTAACCAATGGTTTTGAGAAAAAGTTGGAACTAAACGGTGTAGGGTATAGAGCAAACTTACAAGGTAAAAAATTAGTATTAAACTTAGGATTCTCTCACCCGATCGAAATGGATCAACCGGAAGGAATCGAAGTGGAAGTGCCATCACAAACACAAATCACTGTAAAGGGAGCCAACAAGCAGCAAGTTGGAAACTTTGCCGCAAAGGTGCGAGAACTTAGAAAACCTGAACCTTACAAAGGTAAAGGAATCAAATACGTAGATGAGTACATCAGACGTAAAGAAGGTAAAACTGCTAAGTAGGAAAGGAGTGAGATCAGATGATTATTAAAGCCAGTAAAAATTCGACAAGAAGAAAGCGTCATCAACGAGTTCGAAACAAAGTCGCCGGTACTACTGAAAGACCGCGACTGAATGTTTATAGAAGCACCAAGCATATGTATGCGCAAATCATTGATGATATGTCCGGAAGAACTTTAGCTGCAGCCTCAACATTAGATGCTGACGTAAAAGCCGATCTTTCATCAACCAGCAACAAAGAAGCGGCGAAAAAAGTCGGAGAAATCGTTGCCAAGCGTGCAAAAGAAAATGGAATCGAAGAAGTAACCTTTGATCGAGGTGGATACATCTATCACGGTCGTGTTCAAAATCTTGCTGAAGGAGCAAGAGAGGGCGGACTGAAATTTTAAGAAAAAGGAGGTAAATTAATGCCACATGATAAAAGAATTGATGCAAGTCAACTGGATATAAAAGAGCAAGTTGTTGATATAAGAAGGGTAACCAAAGTAGTAAAGGGTGGACGGAACTTTCGTTTTGCAACCCTGGTAATTGTCGGTGACGAGAACGGACATGTAGGAGTGGGTACGGGAAAAGCAATGGAGATTCCCGATGCAATCCGAAAAGGTATTGAAGATGCCAAGAAAAACTTGATCGAAGTACCCATGGTTGGTACCAGTGTACCTCACCAGGTAAACGGACGATTTGGTGCAGGAAATGTATTAATCATGCCTGCTGTGGAAGGTACCGGAATCATCGCCGGAGGTCCTGTTCGAGCGATCTTAGAGCTTGCAGGGTTCCAAGACGTACGAGCCAAGTCACTAGGTACAAACAACTCAAGAAACATGGTAAACGCTACAATGGACGGCCTTCGACAAATGAAAAGAGCCGAAGATGTAGCTAAACTAAGAGGAAAGACTACGGAAGAACTCTTAGGTTAGGAGGGATATGAAATGGCGAATAAACTAAACATTACACTTAAAAAAAGTTTGATCGGATCGCTTCCAAAGCAAAGAAAGACCATGGAAGCCTTAGGACTTAGAAAAATCAACCAAACGGTAGAACAACCGGATAACGGTTCCACTCGTGGAATGATTAACTTAGTTAATCATCTTGTAGAAGTGAAAGAAGCTTAAATAGGGAGGTGCAAAAATGAAGTTACACGAATTAAAACCTGCTGCAGGATCAACAAAGAAGAGAAAAAGAGTCGGTAGAGGAGAATCCAGTGGACTTGGTAAGACCTCGGGACGAGGTGCCAACGGACAAAACGCCAGAAGTGGTGGAGGAACCCGACCGGGTTTTGAAGGTGGACAGATGCCTTTGATTCGAAGAATTCCGAAACGAGGATTCAATAATATCTTCAAAGTTGATTATAGTGTTGTTAAATTAGAAGATTTAAATAGATTCGAAGATGGAGCTGAAGTAACCCCGGAGCTGCTTAAAGAAGCACGACTAGTTAGAAAGCTTGAAAAGGGTGGAGTAAAGATATTAGGCAATGGAAGTATCGACAGAAAACTTACAGTTAAAGCCCATAAATTTACTCAGTCAGCTACAGCAAAGATTGAAGCTGCCGGAGGAAAGGCAGAGGTGATATAAAATGTTGGAAACCTTAAGAAACGCCTGGAAGATCCCGGACTTAAGAAGCAAAATGACTTTTACCTTCTTAATGCTGGTAATCTTCCGGTTCGGCGCCGTAATACCGGTGCCGGGAATTAATCTCGATGTGATACGAAGTGTAGTGGATGATGGTGGAATACTCTCCATGTTTGATATGTTCTCCGGAGGTGCCTTTGGAAACATGACCATATTCGCCCTGGGAATTATGCCATACATTACCGCATCGATTATCATGAATCTTCTTACCATTGCAATCCCAAGTCTTGAGCAATTAGCGAAAGAAGGGGAGGAAGGCAAGAAGAAAATGGCCCAATATACCCGTTACGGAACGGTAATCCTGGCCATTATTCAAGCAACCGGTATCACTGTAGGATTATTCAGAGGTGCTGTTCTTGATCAAACGGCTTTTAGTTTTATCACTGTAATTATTACACTAACCGCAGGAACTGCATTTTTAATGTGGTTGGGGGAACAAATTACAGAAAATGGAATCGGAAATGGAATCTCCCTGATTATCTTCGCAGGGATCATATCCGGTATTCCCGGTGGAATCGGCAATACCTTCGCATTATTACAACAAGGTGAGATTTCCATCATTGCAGTAATTGCTTTTGCTATTATTGCCGTGGTCATCGTAGCCGGTGTCGTATATATTACCGAAGGAAAAAGAAAGATTCCTGTACAATATGCAAAAAGAGTGGTTGGTCGAAAAATGTATGGTGGGCAAAGCTCTCACATTCCATTGAAAGTAAACCAGTCGGGAGTAATCCCGGTAATCTTTGCTATGAGTTTACTGGCTTTTCCTCAAACCTTAATGCTGGTCTTTGGACAAGACAGTGCCCTGGGAAGATTTACCACTACCTGGTTATCGCCTGCGACCACCCAGGGAGCGATTGTATACACGATCATGAGTACAATTCTGATTGTATTTTTCACCTACTTCTATACCGCAGTAACCTTTAATCCGGTGGAAGTTGCGAACAACATGAAAAAACAAGGTGGTTTTATTCCCGGAATTCGACCGGGCAAGTCTACCGTTGAATACTTAAATAAAGTGCTGAATCGAATTACCCTTGCGGGTGGACTGTTCTTAGCCTTAATTGCAGCACTGCCCATCGTAATTTCTGCAGTATTTAATCTGCCGATCGCCTTTGGCGGGACCGCGCTTTTGATTGTGGTAGGGGTTTCCTTGGAAACCGTGAAGCAAATCGAAGCACAAATGCTGATGAGACATTATCAAGGATTTTTAAAGTAAGATTCAGACACATGGAGGAAGCTCTCCATGATTAAATTGAGCTGGGAGATGATAAAGTGAGGCTAATATTACTTGGACCGCCGGGAGCGGGAAAAGGAACACAAGCTGTATCAATATCTGAAAAGTATAAGATCCCTCATATTTCCACCGGAGATATTTTCCGCTACAACATTAAAATGCAGACGGAGTTGGGCAAAAAAGCCAAAGGATATATGGATCAAGGTTTATTGGTTCCCGACGAAGTTGTGGTTGAAATCGTGGAAGATCGGCTGAAAAATCAGGACTGTAAAGCCGGATTTTTACTGGATGGTTTTCCGCGAACCGTAAATCAGGCAAAAGCACTGGAGGCCGTGTTAAGCAAGATGAATACCGGCTTGGATAAAGTGGTGAATATTGAAGTGGATAAAGACATCTTAGTTCAGCGAGCAGTTGGTCGACGAATTTGCAAGAACTGCGGAGCTACCTATCACGTGGAATTCAATCCGCCGGAAAAATCCGGGATCTGTGATAAATGTTCAGGTGAACTATACCAACGGGACGATGATAATGAGAAAACCGTGGGCAAGCGAATTGAAGTTTACGTCGAAGAAACTAAACCCTTAATTGATTTTTATCGAGAAAAAAGCAAATTGGTAACCATCGATGGTAAAAATGATATAAACATCGTATTTGATGAAATTATTGAGGCCTTAGAGGGTAATAGTTTATGATTTCTATCAAATCCGAACGGGAAATTCAATTGATGAAAGAAGCCGGAAGAATCGTCGCAGAAACCCACGCACTTTTGGAAAAAAACATTAAGCCGGGAATTACGACGAAGGAACTGGATGCAATTGCTGAGAATCATATCCGAAAGCAAGGAGCAATACCGGCTTTCAAAGGTTATGGCGGTTTCCCCGCAAGCATATGTGCTTCGATTAATCATGAGGTGGTACACGGAATACCTGGAAATAAAACCCTTCAAGAAGCAGACATTATCAGTATTGACATTGGAACCATCAAAGATGAGTACTATGGAGACGCAGCTCGAACTTATCCTGTAGGCAATATAGACGCTGATGCTCAAAAACTAATCGATGTTACCCGGGAGAGTTTTTATGAAGGGTTGAAATTCATGAGAGAAGGATATCGATTATCGGATATCTCTCATGCGATTCAATCTTACGTAGAAAGTCACGGTTTTTCTATCGTTCGGGACTATACGGGGCATGGAATCGGAAAAGCGATGCATGAAGCGCCGCAAATCCCCAATTACGGACTGAAGGGTAGAGGCCCCAGACTGGAAGCAGGGATGGTACTTGCAGTAGAACCTATGGTGAACATGGGAACTTCAAAAGTGAAAGTCCTTCAAGACGGTTGGACCGTAGTAACTTTAGATGGAAAATATTCCGCTCATTATGAACACACGGTAGCAATTACAAAGGGCGAACCGGAAATACTGACCGCTCTGTAAAAAATGAGGTGAAGCAGTGGAAGATCCAAATGTTAAAGTAGGTCAAATTGTTAAGTCGATTCAAGGAAGAGACAAGGGCAGAAATTTTGTAGTTATTGGAGAGTTTGACAAAGACCATATATTGATAGTCGATGGGAAACTCCGAAAAGTCTCGAAACCGAAGAAGAAAAAATTAAAGCATATTGCTAAATATAATGTGATCTCTGAAGAAATTCGGGAATCGATTATGAGCGGCCGAAGATTAAACAATGCTTTTATTCGAAAAGAGTTGGAACGATTAGGAATGAAACAATAGCCTAAGAATGGAGGTTTGATCTGTTAATGTCAAAACAAGATGTTATAGAGGTTGAAGGTGTTGTAAATGAAGCATTACCCAATGCGATGTTTAAAGTGGAACTGGAGAACGGACATGAGGTACTTGCACATCTGTCGGGTAAACTAAGAATGCATTATATCAAAATATTACCAGGAGATAAGGTGACCATAGAACTTTCTCCCTATGATTTAACTCGAGGCAGAATAACTTGGCGAAAGAAGTAGTAAGGAGGGATTGATATGAAGGTACGAGCATCAGTAAAACCAATGTGCGAAAATTGTAAAGTGATTAAGAGAAAAGGAAAAGTCATGGTCATTTGTACAAACCCTAAGCACAAACAAAAACAAGGCTAATTTAGACTAGTAATTTTGAGTGTTTTATATTATAATAAAACATTGTAGTTGTTTCCTTTTAGGGGCGGCTGAGTCTTAAGGACTTCCTGAAGGGGTTACAATAAATGAATGCTAATTAATGATGGATAAGAGTATTAGGAGGTGTAACTGTAAATGGCTAGAATAGCAGGTGTAGATTTACCGAGAGATAAAAGAGTAGAAATCGCATTAACTTATATATACGGAATCGGAAGAAGCCTATCTAGAGAACTTTTACAAAATGCAGGAATCAATAATGACACAAGGGTAAAAGATTTAACAGAGCAAGAGGTTAACGCCCTAAGAAAGGCTATTGATGAAAGCTACCAGGTAGAAGGAGATCTTCGTCGTGAAAAAAGCTTAAATCTTAAAAGATTAAGAGAAATCCGATGCTACAGAGGACTTCGACATAGAGCCGGTTTACCGGTAAGAGGTCAAAACACAAAAAACAATGCACGAACACGGAAAGGTCCGAAGCGATTAGCGGGACGGAAAAAGTAAACCTAGGTAAGGAGGGAACAAAGAATGGCAAAGGCTACAAAAAAGCGAGTAACTCGTAAGAAAAAAGAGCGTAAAAATATTGAGCGAGGCCAGGCCCATATCCAATCCACATTTAACAACTCCATAATTAACTTAACGGATATGCAGGGAAATACCATCGCATGGTCAAGTTCAGGACAATTAGGATTTAAAGGATCAAGAAAATCCACTCCATTTGCAGCTCAAATGGCTGCAGAAGCTGCTTCAAAAGCTGCAATGGATCATGGACTGAAGAGCGTTGAAGTATTTGTAAACGGACCGGGATCCGGAAGAGAAGCAGCCATTAGAGCACTACAGGCAGCAGGATTAGAGGTTAATGCAATTAAAGATGTAACCCCGATTCCTCACAATGGTTGTCGACCACCCAAGAGAAGAAGAGTATAAGAAAGTAGATTAGGAGGTGTATTCAATATGGCTAGATATACAGGCCCAAGTTGTAGACTTTGTAGAAGAGAAGGCGAAAAACTATACTTAAAAGGTGACCGATGCTACACAGATAAATGTGCAGTGGGCAAACGAAACTTTGCACCGGGACAGCATGGTACAAGCCGAAAGAAATTGTCAAACTACGGATTACAACTACGGGAAAAGCAAAAGGCGAAAAGATTTTATGGTTTATTAGAATCACAATTCAGAAAGTATTTTGAAATGGCGGATCGAAGAAGTGGAATTACCGGTGAGAACTTACTTTCGATTCTGGAAAGCAGATTAGATAATACGGTTTTCAGAATGGGACTTGCGACTTCCAGAAAAGAAGCAAGACAATTAGTAACCCACGGACATTTTACAATAAACGGTAAAAAAGTTGACATTCCTTCATACTTAGTAAATGTTGGCGAAGTTATTGCGGTTAAAGAGAAGTCGAAGGCTTCGAATAAATTCAAAGCAATTGCTGAAGGATTTAAAGGCAGTGCACCACAATGGTTAACTGTAGATGCAGAAAAGTTAGAGGGGAAAGTAGTAGCACTACCTTCAAGAGATGACATAGATCTACCGATAGCAGAAAATCTAATTGTAGAGTTGTACTCCAAGTAGAATTTCTAATGATACAATTGCCCTCAGAAGGATTAAGACAAGAAAATAAGGGAGGGTTTCATTTATGATAGAAATGGAAAAGCCCAAGGTTGAACTGATTGAACAAAATGAAGACAATACCTATGGGAAATTTGTAGCAGAACCCCTGGAAAGAGGTTATGGGATTACACTTGGAAATGCATTAAGAAGAATTATGCTTTCGTCTCTTCCCGGTGCAGCTGTAACTTCGATTAAAATTGAGGGTATTCTCCACGAATTTTCCACGATCCCCGGTATGAAAGAAGATGTAACCGAAATCGTTCTAAACTTAAAAGAACTTTCGATTAAACTTCACACCGATGAACCAAAAACCATCCGTATTGAAAAAGAAGGAGAAGGCGTGATCACAGCAGGAGACATTATTGCAGACTCCGATGTTGAAATTCTTAACCCGGATATGCATATTGCAACCCTGGATCATGACTCGCGATTTTTTATGGAGATTACGGTTTCAAAGGGGAGAGGATATGTTCCTGCGGAAAACAACAAATCCGATGAATTGGCTATTGGTGTAATCCCCGTAGATTCTATTTTCACTCCGGTTAAAAATGTAAGTTATTTTGTTGAAAATACTCGAGTTGGTCAGGTAACCGACTTTGATAAACTCATCATCGAAATGGATACCGACGGCAGTATCAACCCGGAAGAGGCCATTTCCTTAGCGGCTAAAGTAATGAATGAGCACTTGAATCTATTTATCTCTTTAACGAATCATACCGATGAAGTGGAAATCATGGTTCAAAAGGAAGAAGATGAGAAGGAAAAAGTGCTGGAGATGACCATCGAAGAAATGGATCTTTCAGTACGGTCTTACAATTGTCTTAAACGGGCAAATATAAATACTGTAGAAGAGCTTACCAATAAAACTGAAGAGGAAATGATGAAGGTACGGAATCTAGGGAAAAAATCCTTAGTAGAAGTACAAAAGAAGCTTGAAGATTTAGGTCTTGGACTAAGACCTAGCGACGAGTAGATCAGTAGCAAGGAGGGATAAACATGACTAATAGAAAATTAGGCCGTGACAGTGCCCATAGAAATTTAATGCTGAGAAATATGGCCACAGATCTTTTAAGACACGGAAGAATTGAAACAACCATTGCAAAAGCAAAAGAAGCCAGACGAGTTACGGAAAAGATGATCACACTCGGTAAACGAGATGACCTGCATGCAAAACGTCAAGCGTTAGCATATCTAACAGACGAAACTGTAGTAAAGCAGTTGTTTGATGAAATCGGACCCAAATACGCAGAAAGAAATGGTGGATACACACGGATTATGAAAAAAGGTCCAAGACGAGGCGATAACAGCGAGATGGCCATCATTGAATTAGTATAAATAAACCTTTGGGATTAAGTATGGACTTAATCCCTTTTTTTTATAAAGAATTACTCATAAATGAGAATACAATCATGGTAAAAAAACGTGATTTACGATATAATAAATTGGAAAGTTCATAGAAAAGAAGGGATTACTTATGGAGAAAATGATTAAAGTGCAAGGTGTAACNTTTCTATATGAAAGTAACGATCAGGGCGATGTGGTTGAAGCTCTAAAGGATATTAACATAAACGTAGAAAAAGGCGAGTTTGTAACGATCATCGGGCATAATGGTTCAGGCAAGTCCACTTTAGCCAAGCATATCAATGCCTTACTAAAGCCCAGCGAAGGGGATGTATGGGTAAAGGGGATGAACACCAAGGAAGACGAGGAAACCTGGAACATACGGCAAACCGCCGGGATGGTGTTTCAAAATCCCGATAACCAGATTGTTGCCACCATCGTGGAAGAGGACGTTGCTTTCGGTCCGGAAAATTTAGGGATTCCTTCAGCGGAAATAAGAGTCCGGGTGGAAGAATCTTTAAAAACCGTGGGAATGCTGGGATATAGAGACAAAGGACCCCATTTGCTTTCCGGCGGACAAAAACAACGGATCGCTATTGCGGGGGTAATTGCAATGAAGCCGGATTGTATTGTTCTTGATGAACCCACCGCGATGTTGGATCCCTCCGGACGAAAAGATGTAATAGATACCATTAAAAAACTCAATCGGGAAGAAAACATTACCGTGGTAAACATAACCCACTTTATGGAAGAAGCAGTAACTGCCGACCGGGTTATTGTTATGGAAGATGGGGATATCGTCTTGGAAGGAACTCCTCGGGAGGTTTTCTCTCAAGTCGCAAAACTAAAATCCTTGGGCTTGGATGTACCCCAGGTTACGGACCTTGCCTTCGAGCTTCGTAAAGAAGGCATTGAACTGCCGGAAGATATATTAACTGTAGATGAGATGGTGATGCAATTATGTCAATTAAAATAGAAAATGTAACCTATATATATAATCCGAAAAGTCCTTTTGAAACCAAGGCGCTGGACGGGATCAATATTGAAATTGCCGATGGAGAGTTTATCGGTCTTATCGGTCACACCGGTTCGGGAAAATCCACATTGATCCAACACTTAAACGGTCTGATAAAGCCTACCTCAGGGAAAATCACCGTGGGTGATCTGGTAATCACGGGAGAAAAAGTAAAACTGGCGGATCTTAGAAAAAAAGTGGGATTAGTTTTCCAGTACCCGGAGCATCAGCTATTTGAAGAGACCGTCTACAAGGATATCGCTTTCGGTCCGAAAAACCTTAATTTATCGGAATCGGAAATTGATGAGCGGGTACGGGAATCCATGGAGCTTGTCAAACTGGATTTTGAGAGTTTAAAAGAACGCTCTCCCTTTGAACTGAGCGGTGGTCAACGAAGAAGGGTGGCGATTGCGGGAGTTTTAGCAATGAAACCGGATATTTTAATTCTCGACGAACCCACCGCAGGTCTTGATCCGAGAGGTCGAGACGAAATCCTGGAACAAATTAAATATTTACATGATAAATACCAAAACACGGTAATACTGGTCTCTCATAGTATGGAGGATATAGCAAAACTTGTGGATCGAATCATTGTTATGCATGGAGGGAAAATTGAACTTCAAGGTTTTCCCCGAGAGGTGTTTAAACAGTCGAAAAGATTGGAGTCCATCGGACTTGGGATTCCTCAAATTACCCATCTTATGGAAAAACTAAAAAAAGTGGATGGGAGCATTCAAGAAGAGGTATTAACCGTGGAAGAGGCAAAAGTCGAAATTTTACGATGGATAAGGAGTAATAAAGATGCTTAAAGATATAACCATTGGTCAACATTATCCTACGGGATCCGCCATTCATAAAATGGACCCCCGAGTAAAAATTATCATTACCTTTATTTATATCGTATCCCTTTTTGTGGTGAATAATTTTATTGGATACATTTATGTAATAGCCTTTCTTCTTTCAGCCATTCTCATATCAAAAGTTCCGGTAACCTATATCCTAAAGGGACTGAAACCCCTGATGATTTTAATCGGAATTACATTTATGATCAACATTTTTATGACTGCGGGTGAAGTGGTCTTTCGCATAGGTCCCTTTACCATTACGGAGGAAGGACTTTATCAGGCGTTTTTTATGGCCCTGCGATTAGTATTTCTGGTTATGGGAACGTCCCTACTGACACTGACGACGTCTCCGATTGCTTTAACTGACGGGATCGAACACATTTTGAATCCCTTTAAACGCATTGGCGTCCCTGCCCATGAACTGGCCATGATGATGACCATCGCCCTGCGATTCATTCCCACCTTACTGGAGGAAACCGATAAAATTATGAAAGCCCAAATTGCCAGGGGTGCAGATTTTGAGAGCGGAAACCTGATTTCCAGAGCCAAGGGCCTGGTTCCCTTACTGGTCCCCTTATTTATCAGCTCTTTTAGAAGAGCCGATGAACTGGCCATGGCGATGGAAGCCAGATGCTACCGGGGAGGAGAAAACCGAACCCGGATGAAAGAATTGAAAACCCAAGGGAAAGATTATTTTGCACTTTCCGTCGGCACCTTATTGATTGTATTACTGATTGTTAATCGAATATGGTTTTAAAGGATGAGTATATGCGTAATATTTTACTAACAATAACCTATGATGGTACAAACTACTGCGGTTGGCAGATTCAACCGAATGGGATTACCATCGAGGAAAAACTTCAAAGGGCTTTTCAAAGGATGGACGGCAGTGTGGTCAAGATCATAGGGTCGGGAAGAACCGATGCCCGGGTTCATGCCATTGGTCAAAGAGCCAATGTCGTACTGAATAGTTCGGTGCCCACGGACCGGATCCCCTATGCCCTAAATGCCAACCTGCCTCAGGATATTGTCATCAAGGATGCAAAAGAGGTTCCGATGGATTTTCATGCCAGGTATGATGCTGTAGGTAAAACCTACCGGTATCGACTTTATACCGGAAAATTCAGAGATCCCATCGGGCGGAATTATCAATATCATATAACGGATAAAATAGAAATAGGAAAATTAAATGAAGCACTACAAGCCTTAACGGGAACCCATGACTTTAAAGGGTTTATGGCAACGGGAAGCAGTGTAAAGTCTACGGTTCGAACCATTGAGGCCGTCGAAGTTCGGTCCGTTGATCGAAACACCTTAGATGTTTATATCTCCGCCAACGGATTTTTATATAATATGGTGCGGATCATTATCGGTTCCGCTGTTGATGTGGCAAAGGGGAAGATTTCATTAGAACAGCTGAAAAGTGCCCGGGACAGTCAAAAACGTCAGCTGGCCGGTCATACAGCCCCGCCTCAAGGTCTGTTTTTAGAAGAGGTCCGATACTTAATAAATGACTGAATCCTGAAATAAAATCCTTGACACAAAAGGATATTTGTATTAAAATAGTTTAGTGTATGACTTAGATGAAGAGATCCATTAGCCCCGGATCTTCATATATATGATCGTTTATATCAGATCAATAGAATTTAATGGTAATGAAAGATCAATAAGGAGGGAAAATGATGAAAACTTATATGGCAAAGCCGAATGAAGTAGAGAGAAAATGGTTTGTTGTAGATGCTGAAGGTAAAACCTTAGGTAGATTAAGCTCTGAGATCGCAAAAATCTTAAGAGGTAAACATAAACCGGAATTCACACCCCACGTGGACACAGGGGATTTTGTAATTGTAATTAATGCTCAGAAAATTGAAGTAACCGGAAAAAAATTAGACAATGAGTTCTACCGATACCATACAGGACATCCCGGCGGATTGAAAGAAATCAGCTACCGAAGAATGCGGGACGAAAAGCCTGAAATGTTTATTTACAATGCAGTAAAAGGCATGCTTCCTAAGAATCGACTGGGAAGTCAAATCGTAAAAAAACTAAAGGTATATGCTGGCCCTGAGCATGATCATGCTGCACAAAAGCCGGAAGCCTTAGAACTATAAAATCGAAGGGAGGATTTTAACAATGGAAAAGCTTTCTATTCAAGGTACAGGAAGAAGAAAAAGTTCAATTGCCCGGGTGCGACTAGTCCCAGGTAATGGAAACGTTACAATAAATAAAAAAGATTTATCCGAGTATCTAAGCTACGAAACCTTAAGAAATGAAGTAAAACGACCACTGGATATCACCGATACTTTAGGGAAATACGATGTTGTTGCTACTGTTACCGGTGGAGGATTTACCGGTCAAGCGGGAGCACTGCGACACGGAATTGCAAGAGCACTTGTGAAATCCGATGAAGAACTTAGAGGAACTTTAAAAAGAGCCGGATTCTTGACTCGAGATTCAAGAATGAAAGAAAGAAAGAAGTACGGTCTCAAAAAAGCAAGACGAGCTCCACAGTTCTCAAAGAGATAATTTCAAAAATGGTAAACCCCTGGAACTTTCGAGTTTTAGGGGTTTTTCTCTGGAAAGGGAGAGTGCATATGAAAGACCGGAATAAAGGCATACTACTGATGATATTAGCCTCCCTATGCTTTGCTCTAATGGCATCTGCAGTAAAATACACGGGAGAGCTGCCCACGATGCAAAAAGTTTTTTTTCGAAACCTCGTAGGTATGATCATTTCTGGGTATATTATCTATAGGAATGGTGGCAGTTTTAAAGGACGCAACCGGGGAGGGCTTGTTTTCCGATCCCTATTCGGGCTTACGGGAGTTTTCTTATATTTCTACGCCCTGGGAGAAATTCCTCTGTCCGATGCCGTGGTACTAAATCAAATGAGTCCTTTTTTTGTAGTAATTCTATCTGCCTGGTTTTTAAAAGAACCCATAAAAAAACTCCAGATTCCCGCTGTTTTTTTAGCCATGTTAGGCGTCATTTTTATTATAAGACCGGAGTTCAATGCTACGATTCTGCCATCGGTAATTGCACTTTTATCAGCCTTTTTCGCTGCAGCAGCCTACACAACGATACGGCATCTTCGTTTGACAGACAAGCCCCAAATTATCATTTTTTATTTCACGGCTTTTTCCGTATTGATTGCGATTCCCTTTATGTTGTTCGGACAGTTTCAGTGGCCAACCCCGGTACAATTTATCAGTTTGTTGGGGGTCGGAGTATTTGCAACCGGTGCACAATTTCTGATGACCTATGCCTATCGATACGCCCAGGCGGGGGAACTTTCGATTTACTCCTATGGTAAAACCGTGTTCTCGACGTTAATCGGAGCGGTAATCTGGTTGGAAATTCCCGATCAGTACAGTATTTTGGGGATACTCTTCATTCTTGCGGGAGCATACACAAACTACTATTCAAGTAAAAAAAAGGTGGGATAGCCCATGAATAAATCAAGAGAAGTTTTTTTAATGACCTTAGGAGACGATATGCAGGTGGAAATCATTGAAGAGGAACTAAAGAATGCAGGGATTCCTTTGTTGAAGAAACATCGTGAAGGCGGGGCCTATTTAAACATCTATATGGGTAAATCCATGTTCGGCGTGGATCTTTACGTGTCGGAGGATAGTTACGACATTGCCCGGGAAATCATTCATGAGCTTGGAATCACAGATATTGAAGGCAAAGAGGTAACGGAGATGGAGGGCAAAAAAGACTTGGAAGCCAACAAACAAAACAAAGCCCAAGTAAGGATTTTCAAAGTGGGGATTTTTCTTATTTTTCTATTATGGTTAATCCTATGGTGGAGAAGCGCCTAGAACCCTTGTGGCCCTTCGGGGATGATTTAATTGCAAATACAATCTGTTTACGATAAAACCCTGTGAACTATGGAACGCTTTTTAGGAAAGGATAATCAAACTATGGAATATACTGGTGAAAGAGTTATACCGGAGTTTATGAAAATCGATAACGGAATGCTATTGGAGCATATGGAACGATATATCTTTGCAAAGGAATATGTTTTTGGAAGAGTTTTAGATATAGCCTGTGGAGTTGGTTATGGGGCAGATATCTTATTGGAGGAAATATATGATGGAAAAATAAACCATTATTTAGGGATCGATCTCTGTGAAGAATCCATTGCATATGCCCGGGTGATGTATGGGTTTCAAAAAACTCGATTTGAACAGGGGGACGCTTTAGATCGAACCCTTGTGGATCAATACGGAAAGTTCGAGACCATTTTGTCCTTCGAGACAGTTGAACATATAGAAGAAGATCAAAAGTATGTACAAAATCTTAAGCGGTTGTTGGATAAAAAGGGAAAGCTAATCATATCCACTCCCTTTGGTAAAGGTCGGGATGTTTCCTGTGCGTCTCCCTTTCATGTTCGGCAGTATCTGCAGGAGGAATTTATTGAGTTATTGGAGGACTGCGGTTTTGAAGTGGAGCTTTTTTTTCAAAGAGGCACGAAAATCGAGAAGCGAAAAGTGGGAGAGAAGTATTATTTAATGGTTGCATTATGCAGACTCGGGAAGAGCAGCGAAAACGATGATGAAAAATAATAGGAAGCATAATTAAAACAAGGGCCCGGAATAAAGAGGACCCTTGTTTATTTTAAACGATAGTCGGAAATCCTTAGAGTTTATTGATTAAACTTACAAGTGGAGATACTGGGATCTTTTTCTATTTCAATCATTTTTCTGCCGAAATTCTGGAAAAGAGAAAGCTCTTCCAAGGGGGCGTCTAAAAAGTTGTTGAAAGCAAAAAGTAAAGTATTGATATTGTTTCTGTTCAGTCTATAAATAGTTCGCTGACCCTGTTTTTCCATCTCTACAATTTCCGCCTGTCTTAATATCTTTAAATGCTGGGAAATCCTAGGCTGACTCATTTCTAAAATGCTTTCCAACTCGCAGACATACATACTTTTAATGGAAAGCAGTTTGACGATTTTGATGCGGGAAAGCTCTCCCAGGGCTTTGAACATTATATCGTACTCCATGGCTTTATCCTCCTTTTAAAACTATTCTGATATCTATTATATCAAATAAACCGCCGGAAACCTATACGAAGGATATAATAAACTGAATAAATAGAGTTTCCCGGGGTACTGTTTGATTCATGGAAAAAAGACTGTAGGATTTCTCTAGTTGACAAAGAAGACTGTAAAAAGTACAATGAATGAATAGTAAATGCGAACAATATGCAATAACAAGCCTGTTTGAAACGAATTAGTTCGTAAAGACAGAGTGCAGGGGAAAAAGATTATCAGCGGAATTAGGAGAGGTTAATATGCATTTGGCGGAAATAGATCGTATTTCAAATAATACGTACAGTTATTTTCATAGAGCCCGGGTGGCCAGTAAGTTGTTTTTTACAATTCTAATGGTGGGGGCCTTTATTATGAGCGACAGCATCGCTAAAGGATTAAGTCTTTTAGCAGTGGTTTTACTTTCTTTTTGGGTCGGTAAAATACCGATACGGATTGTTTTGCAGTTGGCTTTATATCCTGCATTCTTCAGTTTCATTTTTGCGTTATTGGAGATGGGGAATTCCATTGTGGGTGGATTCTTGATAATTCTCAGGGCTGTTGGAGCAGGCATGACCATGGCGCTGTTAATAACCACAACCCCCTACACAGATCTGTTTTCCTTTCTTTCCCTTTGGATGCCCACATTGCTGGTGGATATTTTCATGTTCACTTATCGAGGGGTTTTTATTCTTATTGAAAAAACCACAAATTTGATGAAAAGCATGCGACTGCGGGGAGGATATCATTCCTTCAACATCTTCAAGAATGCTAAAAACATCGTAGGGACCATCGGGGTCATTATTATTACTTCCTTCGACATGAGCGAGCGGATGTACAAGATCTATTCCCTAAGAGGATACCATGGGGGTATAAAATCAGATGTGGAGTTATGGCCCCTTAGAATACAGGATTTTCTTATAATGCTGGTAGCCATAGGGGCAATGATAGGAGTGAATATAAGATGAATAAAGTAGTTCATGTAAATTGTTTGAAACATGTTTATCCCGACCATACGGAAGTGGATCTGTGCGGATTGGATTTTGTAGTAAACGAAGGTGAAAAAGTTGTGATACTGGCTTCGAACGGTGCCGGTAAAACCACTCTGTTGAATCATATTTTAGGATTTCTTACCCCCTTAGAAGGAACCGTGGAAGTCTTAGGTATGTCGCCGAAAAAAGATTTTGCGAAACTTCGGAAAAAACTGGGGGTGGTCTTTCAAAATGTAGATGAACAGATTATCGGGCCTCGGGTATATGATGATATTGGATTCACGCCTAGAAATGACGGATTGGATAAAGAAAAAGTGGATGAAATGATAAAGAAAGTGGCTAAAGACTTTGGAATTGATGCTTTGTTGCAAAAAATTCCTCACTATTTGAGCGGAGGACAGAAGAAAAAAGTAGCTTTAGCGGGAGCCATGGTCATGAATCCGGAAATTTTGATTCTGGATGAACCTTTTGAATCCCTGGATCCGAAATCTAAAACGGAAATGGTAAAACATCTGAATCACATCAATGAGAAACACAACACCACCATGATTATAACCACCCATGATATCAATCTGGTTCCGGAAATCGCTGATGTAATTTATGTAATAGACCGGGGTCATGTAGTAGCAAAGGGTGACTATAAGGAAGTATTTAATAACTACGACGCCATCGTGAAGGCGGATTTGGAAGTCCCTATATTGATCGAACTATTTTTAAAGCTGAAGGGCCAGGGTTATGATCTGGAGTCTCCGAAGGATTTAGTCGATGCTGAAAATCAATTAATGAAGATTTTTAAAGAAATGGAAGGGAAAACTCACGGATAAATAAGAAAAAAGGCCCCCAAAATAAATTTTGGGGGCCTTTTCAATTAAATCAGTTTTTATTTTTCGCTAAATGAGTTCCAGTGCATAACATCCTCTAAAGCCCGTTTATCCGCAGGGGGGTTGTCATTGCTATAACCTAAGGATACAACTGAAATCAGTTCGAAACCTTCCGGAACTTCAAATTCTTTTTTAATATCATCTTGCATTGTATACAGGTCTGGGATCGGTGTGCAAGGAACACCTTCACACATGGGGATATCTTCATTTTCATAGTAGGGACCCTGGTAGCCTGCAATCCAACAGGATTTTAAACCGTGAAAGCGTGCCGAGACTAAAATATTTTGTGTAGCTGCAGAACCATCCTCTAGAAAATATTCCGTATTCTTGTGACAGAAGACGATAATACCCGCTGCTGCATCCTTAATAAATTCTCCTTGAGGAATGATACCGGATATTTTACGCAACAGCTTTTGATCCGTGACAACGACGAATTCCCAAGGTTGAATATTTCTTGCGGTGGGTGCCATTCTTGCGCAGTCTACGATACTCTTTAAAACTTCCTCCGGAATGGGCTTGTCTAAGTAGCTGCGTACACTTCGGATATCTTTGATGATTTCGAGACATTCTTGTAAATTTTTTTCGCTCATGAAATCCCTCCTATTTTTAATGATTTATTCATGAATTAAGCAGTGCCTGTATTACTAAAAGAACATGTTAGACTTCCAACAACTTATCAAGTTCGCCCTTGGCGTCTAAGGCCATCAGTTCGTCACAACCGCCGATAAACTCATCGTCAATAAAAATCTGAGGTACTGTGTCGCAGTTGGTTTTATGAGACAGACTCATCATGCGCTCTTCATCTTCGGTTATATCGATAATCTCGAATTCAATATTTTTATCCTTAAAAAGTTGAATAGCTCTTTGACAAAAGGGACAATAACTTTTGGAATAAATTTTGACTTTTTTCATTAAATCCTCCTCCTCGGACTCTATTGTGAAAATATTTTAAGATAATCTATTCTTACCCATCTTATATGGGGTTTTAATCATGAAAATGAAAAAGAAGGGACAACTTCTTAAAAAAATGATGAAAATACTTGTCAACAAAGAAAAATTATTGTTTAAAAATACTTCCCAGTGGTATATAATAGGATGTGTGGAACAAACATAAAAAAATACAACAGGAGGTAATGAATTATGCCAGAAAGAATGATAGGAAAAAATGCACCGGACTTTACGATGAAAACCGTAGACGGAAGCGGAGAGAATTTCAGTGAGGTTTCCCTAGGGGATTATAAAGGAAAGTGGTTAGTACTGTTCTTTTATCCTCTGGATTTTACTTTTGTATGCCCAACGGAAATTAAAGGCTTTAATAAAAATATAGAGGACTTCAAAAAAGAAGGGGCAGAAATTTTAGGAGCAAGCACGGATAGTGAACATTCCCATAAGGCTTGGATTAATCAAGCGGAAGAACATGGAGGTTTGGGTGCTTTGAATTTCCCTCTCGCTTCTGATATGACTCAAAAAGTTGCACAGGATTATGGAATATTAGTAGAGGAAGATGGAATCGCCCTGAGAGGACTTTTTATTATTGACCCCCAAGGGATTTTACGGTATTCCGTAGTACATGATTTAAATGTCGGACGTAGCGTGGATGAAACCTTACGAGTACTAAAGGCTCTTAAATCCGGGGGACTGTGCCCCATTGATTGGGATGAAGGGGATCAGCATCTGTAAAGCACTAAACCGATAAATAGGAATACAATCACTGTATTGAGTTTGTGGATTAGACTTTGGCAAATTGAATAAAGTCTTTTCTCCGGAGAAGATTATACAAATAGACATCAAACAAAAAACGGAAAAGGATCTCGGATAGAGAAACTTTTCCGTTCTTTTTTGCCCTAGGGGGTTTTTCATGATTATGGGAGATATTGACGAAAAGAGGAGTAAGCTCTAACGAAGGTTATATTTATTAGCTAAAACCCGTCCCCACTCTTCGGCGGAAGCCAAAGCTTCGGGGTTGTCCACAACCTTAACCCGGTCCACATTGCCAACAAATAAATTGCCTACATACTCAGTGTTAATAGAACGGAAGAATAGGTCCATAACCGGCAAAGTGCCTTTGAAAAGTTCGGGATCATCCTTTATATCCACTCCTGCGGTGGAAATGAACAGCCCTATCCGTTTCCGGTTGCGGTCGATCATAGGATCCTTAAGCACGTATTTACTGGAAAAAATAGCCTGGCAGCGATCAATGATGGCCTTGGCCTGTGCGCTGACGGAGTTAAAATATAAGGGGGAAGCAAATAAAATGATGTGGGAATCGTTAAATGCTTTGTATAGATGGGTCATGTCATCTTGAAAAACACAACCCTTTATTCGGGTGCAACGATCACAAGCAACACAGGGGCTGACTTTCAAATTGTGAACGGAAACGAAATCTACTTCAATAGACTCATCCGTAGAGATATGATTTTCTATACTTTCAACAACTTTTTCAGATAGGGTTTCGCTATTACGTTTACGTATGGGACTACCCAGAATAGCTAATACTTTCACTATGACACTTCCTTTCAAATTTTGTATACCATGAAGTTCGCGTTACTAGTTACTAAGAATATCATTAGTATACAACAGTTTTCTTCGATCAGAAAGCCTAAATGGAAAAATCATTGAATTTACCTTCAAGAGAATTTACAGGGGGTTCTTTAGAGGATATAATGGATGATGAGAAGAGGCATAACTGTTATATATTTTACGTGGTGATCAAGTCATCATGGGATCAAGAGGTGATGTTGATGAAAAACAAGAAAGTAAAGGCGAATATTTTAATCCTATTAACCGTGTTTTTTTGGGGGATCTCCGCAACAAATACAAAAATCGTATTAGAGGAAGTACCGCCGGGGACCCTTGCTTTTATAAGATTCAGCCTGGCATCTTTATTACTATGGGTTGTTAATCGGAGGGTAAACCCCACCATGCGCTTGGCAAAAAAAGACCGAAAAAGAATGATGTTTTGCGGAGGAGCAGGGATTTCTCTGTACTTTATTCTTGAAACCTACGGGATCAGTTTGATCAGCGCCGCCAATGCAACAATTTTACTCGCTTCGATTCCCATTTTCACCATGCTGGGTGAAAGAATGTTTTTAAAGAGAACCATAAAAAAAGCAGAAACCCTGGGTGCGGTGGTGACCTTAGCCGGAGTGGGTCTTGTAATTGGGAACTCTTTTAACATCAGCGGCGGTTACCTGGAAATGATGGGAAGCCTGCTTCTTATCGGGGCGGCACTGAGCTGGGTGGTATTTTCTTTGGCGAATAAGGCCTTGGAGCATAAGTATTCCACGTTGTTTAACTCGACCTATCAAAGTATATTCGGCAGCTTGTTTTTACTTCCCGTGGCATTGATGGAATATCAAAGCTGGGGACCGGTTTCCATGATTTCCTGGGCGAATATATTGTATCTGACATTATTTTGCTCCGCTCTTTGTACCTTTATGTATCTATCCGCATTAAAAGAGTTGGGAGCTACAATTACCAATGTGTATATTAATCTTATGCCCTTTGTAGGGGTGCTTGCAGCGTTCATCGTATTGAAAGAAACCCTTTATCCCCTGCAAATCCTTGGGGGAATCATTATTGTCGTCGGAATCTCCGTAGCGAACCTGAGACCGGACTGGGAAAAACTAAGACAGCGGAATAAAAAAGCATTGACACAAAAAAGCTAAAGTGATATATTAGTTGAGTCGCTAAAAACGGGAGAGCAACCCCGTAGGATGACCGAAAAGACAAAGATGCAAAAAAAGTCTTGACGGGCAGCAGAGAAG
>SL_8KL_010_SEDDRAFT_10000745_pt1 | contig 28596 bp, 29 predicted proteins | sample SodLakKL_010_SED_4_FD_11160 | JGI IMG/M metagenome (IMG submission 11160) | reverse complement strand
TGGGTAACCGGTCTTCTGGATCTGACCATGCTGGATGAACCTGAATACGACCCGGAAGTCTGGGAAGAAAATAAAGGATGTGAATTCCCTGCTACCCGGGTTCACATTGCAATGAACGCTGATCTCGCCGGCCGGGCTCCCGAAATTGTAACTTTCCTGGCAAACTATGAAACTACCCTGGAACAAACCAATGAAGCCCTGGCCTTTATGTACACGGAAGATGCTGATGTAGGCGAAGCTGCCCTGTGGTTTTTAGACAATTTCCAGGATGTATGGAAAGGGTTTTTGTATAATGATGATGTAATCGAGAGGGTCGAACAGGCCCTGGAAGAGGAGCTGAATTAAGAGTGAGCACGGCGATCAAGGTTGCGGGTTTATGGAAAGTATATCCCCGCGAGGGCGGCAAAAAAATAGATACTGATGATCCTGAAATCCTGCAGGAAAAGGCAGAAAAGGGAGAAGCAGTCATTGCAGTCAAAGATGTATCCTTTGAAGTTGCTTCTGGCGATGTATTTGTGGTCATGGGGCTGTCGGGAAGTGGGAAGTCCACTCTCATTCGGTGCCTTCTCCGGCTGGTGGAACCCACCCGGGGACAGGTCTATCTCAATGACAATGAAATAACCAATATTAAACAGGACGAACTAACCCGTTTCCGCCGGGAAGATGCAGCCATGGTATTTCAGCATTTTGGCCTTATGCCCCACCGCTCAGTCCTTGATAATGTGGCTTTTGGTCTTAAACTTAAGGGAATATCCAATAAGGAAAGATATGATAAGGCCAGGGAGATGATTGACCTGGTGGGGCTCGAAGGGTGGGAAAGCTATTATCCTGCCTCTTTGAGTGGTGGTATGCAGCAGCGCGTGGGCATTGCCCGCGCCCTTGCTGCAGACCCTCCCATTCTGCTCATGGATGAACCCTTTAGCGGCCTGGACCCATTAATCAGGAGAGAAATGCAGGATGAACTGGTAAAACTCCAGACCGAGATGAATAAAACAATTTTCTTTGTAACCCACGACCTGGACGAGGGGATGCGCCTGGGTGACAAGATGGCGGTTATGCAGGAGGGCAGCTTTGTTCAGATGGGAACTCCCGAGGAGATCCTGCAGAATCCTGCTGACGATTATGTCGCCCGATTTGTTCAGGATAAAAAGAAACAATTTGCAATGGTTCAGGGTGGAGAAAAGGAGTTGGGCGAAGATGTTTCCTGAGACCTGGAAATTTGAAGTTGCCGGGCCCATAAATGACCTGGTTGACTGGTTACTGGCTACTTTTTCGGTATTCTTCGATGGGATTTCCAGTGGAGTTCTGACTCTTCTTTTACAGATCAGTTCGATACTGGAAGCAATTCCCTGGTTTATTTATATTATTGCTATTGCTGCTATTATTGGTTTTACCAGCCGCCGGGTTTTTTCCACGGTATTTCTGGCCCTGCTGCCGGTTATTGTTGGTATGTTTGGGCTCTGGGATCTGGCCATCGAAAGCCTGGCAGTGGTAATTACTGCTGTTGTTCTGGCCCTGATTATTGGAATTCCCATGGGCATGTTGATGGCCGAGTTCAATTTACTGGAAACAATCATCAGACCTATCCTGGATGCGATGCAGACCATGCCCAGCTTTGTTTACCTTATTCCAGCCCTGATGTTTTTTGGGCTGGGGAGGGTTCCAGCTGTTTTTGCCACATTTATCTTTGCAGTCCCACCCATAATTCGCCTGACCAACCTGGGGTTGCGACTCGTCCCCCAGGAGGTCCAGGAAGCTGCATTATCCTATGGTGCGACCAGGATGCAACTTCTAAGAGAAGTGCGTATTCCGCTGGCCATGCCTTCTATCCTGGCCGGGGTCAATCAGACGACCATGATGGCCTTATCCATGGTGGTAATAGCTTCCATGATCGGAGCGGGTGGACTGGGCTACGAGGTCCTGATCAGTATTAACCGGATCAATGTTGGCCGGGGATTTGAAGCGGGGATCAGTGTAGTTATCTTGGCTATTGTTATTGATCGCCTGACCCAGAGCTTTGCCAAGCGCTATGAACCCCCGAGCCGTTAAATACTGGAAATAAAGCGCCTGCTGCTGCAGGCGCTTTTAGTTTCGCTATTAACCAGCTTGAGATCCAGGTTTCAGTTCACAGGGGCTGGTGACGACCCGAGAAAAGTCTCTTGCCAGAGGCAATATAAAGTGTTAAACTATTAACACCTTAAAATAAGGGGAGGTGGGAATTATGATCTGTGGATATGCAAAACTGGATCAGGATAAGATCAATGCCCTTCAGGGGATGGAAAAAGATATGGGAACAATTCTCCTTGCTTTTAGCTGTCAGGCTATAAAGCCCGCGGAATTGACTTCCGAGCAGCTGGAGCGAATTAAAGAAGTGGAAGAAGAACTGGGCGTTGTAATTGTAGCAGTATAGAAAGTATTAAAACTTTTTTTGTACTGACCTGCCAGCCAATTTGCTGGAAGGTCATTTTTTTGTCCTTGTTCCTGTTTTTACAGGGAATTTAATCACAGCCAATAATGGTGATGTCCTGGATAGCGATAAGTTACGCTGCTCTCATCCGGGGACCTACCCTGGAAAAGCGGAGAAACTCCTTTTCATCCCACTTATTGACTTGCCCTGGCCCCTATGGTAAAATAACTCCAAATGGGCTGTGAACAGGAGGAGTACCTGTTATTCGATTCTTGGAGCGAACCGGGGAAAGTGCGAGCCCGGGAGATAGAAAACAGGGAAAATCACCTGGGAGCTGCAGGTTGAATCTGGAGTAAGCCTGCCGGTTGCTCACCGTTAAAAGAGGGGAATGATAGAGAGGGCTTCGGAGCCAATTAAGGTGGTACCGCGGGAAAACCCGTCCTTAAACAGGAGCGGGTTTTTATTTTTAGCTCAGATCAAAGAAGGAGGAAGGATTATGTTTAAAGAAGTCCCGGCTAAACCTGATTTTCCGGCCCAGGAAAGGGCCATTCTAAAATTCTGGGATGAACAACAGATTTTTCAAAAACTCCAGGAGAAAAATAAGGGTAATGATCATTACTCTTTTATTGACGGGCCCATAACGGCCAACAACCCCATGGGAGTTCATCACGCCTGGGGTCGAACCTACAAGGATGTTTTTCAACGACACCGGGCCATGCACGGTTATGATCAGAGATTTCAAAATGGTTTTGACTGTCAGGGATTATGGGTGGAAGTCGAAGTAGAGAAAGCACTGGATTTGAACTCAAAAAAAGAAATAATTGCCTACGGCCTGGACAATTTTGCTCGCGCCTGTCGGGAACGGGTGGATAAATATGCGGGAATCCAAACCGAACAGTCACGGCGCCTTGGTCAGTGGATGGACTGGGATAATTCATATTTCACCATGGATGATAACAATATTGAGCATATCTGGCATTTTCTCAAGGTCTGCCAGGAGAAAGGGTTGCTGTACCGGGGCAGCAGTGTTATGCCCTGGTGCCTTCGCTGTGGGACTTCCCTTTCTCAACACGAACTGGCCGACTCTTATCGGGATATGACTCACCCTTCGGTTTTTATTGCCCTGCCGATTAAGGAGAGGGAAGGAGAGTTTTTTGCAGTATGGACTACTACTCCCTGGACCCTTCCTGCCAACGTGGCCCTGGCGGTAAACCCTGATTTAACTTATGTGCAGCTGGAACTGGAAGATGGGAGAAAACTGTGGGTGGCCGAAGAAGCCCAGGACAGAATAGACGGGGCCCATAAAATACTGGAGAAGGTAATGGGTAAGAAATTTTTGGGCTGGAATTATCAGGGGCCCTTTGCGGAATTGCCGGTTCAGGCCGGAATTGAGCATAAGGTTATCTCCTGGGAAGAGGTCAGCGGGGAAGAAGGAACTGGTATTGTCCACATTGCTCCAGGTTGTGGAGCGGAAGACTATGCTTTGAGCCAGGAATTTGACCTGGATATTATTGCTCCCATTGATGAGGCCGGAAATTATTATCAGGACTTTGATTTTCTAACCGGTGAAAATGCGGTAGAAGTAGCCCAACCCATCCTGGATAATTTAAGGGGAAAAGGCTATTTATTTAAGGTGGAAGAATATCATCACCGCTACCCGGTTTGCTGGCGCTGCAGTGAGGAACTGGTATTCCGCCTGGAACAGGAATGGTTTATTAGAGGAGAGCCAATGCGGGAACCCATGCTGGCCAATGCTGCCAAGGTTAACTGGCAGCCCCAATATGCCGGAAAACTAATGGCAGACTGGCTTAATAATATGGGAGACTGGTGTATTTCCCGTAAAAGGTTCTGGGGATTACCCCTGCCATTTTACTCCTGCTCCTGTGGTGAAGTAACTATTATATCCTCCCGGGAAGAACTGGAAGAGAAGTCCACCACCCCGGTCCAGGATCTCCCCGAATTACACCGGCCCTGGATAGATCAATACCGTATTGAATGTCCTCGGTGCGGCCAGGAGGTGGAGCGAATTGAAGAGGTTGGTGACTGCTGGCTGGATGCTGGCATAGTTCCCTTCTCTACCCTGGGTTATTTAAACGGGGAAGAAGGGCGACAATACTGGGAAAAGTGGTTTCCCGCCCACTTCGTGGTAGAAATGAGAGAACAGATTCGACTGTGGTTTTATGCCCAGCTTTTCATGAGCAGTGTTCTGGAGGATACTCCCCCCTATAAGCGGGTTATGACCTATGAAAAGGTTCATGATGAGAACGGCCGAGCCATGCATAAAAGCTGGGGCAATGCCATCTGGTTTGATGATGCTGTTGAAGAAATGGGTGCCGATATCATGCGTTATATCTATACCTCCCGTAATCCCAATATTAATTTGAACTTTGGTTACAGCATCGGGGAGGAAATCAAACGCAGACTCCTTACTTTCTGGAACACGTACTCATTTTTTGTCACCTATGCTCGTCTTGATGGCTGGAAACCACAAAAAGATCCTCATAGAGTTCCTCTTACTGCTGAAGATGCAGGGGATAGCCCCTCCCAGCTGCTGGACCGATGGCTGGTGGCCCGGGTGCAGGAAACAACTGCAGCAATGGACCAGGATCTCTGGAATTATGATACCATGCGAGGGGTTCGCCATTTGGATCGTCTGATTGAAGATACCTCTCGCTGGTACGTCCGCAGAAACAGAAGGCGGTTCTGGAAGGGGGAAGAAGATGCTGATAAAGATCAGGCCTATCATGTTCTCTATTATACCCTGCTTTCAATAACCCGGCTTATGGCTCCTCTGCTCCCCTTTATTAGTGAAGAAGTATATCAGAACCTGGTCTGCAATGTTCTTCCAGAGCAGCCTCCCAGCATTCATCTATGTCCCTTCCCCGAAGCAGAAGAGCAGTGGAAAGACGAAGAGCTCCTGGAGGACATGGACCGTATTATGCGGGTCTGCAGTGTGGCCCATTCTGCTCGTAATCAGGAAGGCCTGAAGGTTCGTCAACCCCTGCGGCTCCTGGAGATAGCAGGAGAAGAAGCCATGGACCGGGCTGTAAAAAGAGGACTGGATATTATAAAAGACGAGGTAAATATTAAAGAGATCGATGTTCTGGCTGATCAGAGTGGTTTTTATGAGTTTCGCCTGCAGCCCAATTTTTCCCGGGTAGGGGCCCGGTTTGGTCCCCTGGTACCAGCAATTAAAGAGGCCCTGGAGAAGATGGAAGGGGATCAGGCAGTAAAAAAACTCGACAATGATGGCAAATTGACCCTGGAAATAAAAGGGGAACAGGTGGAGTTGGAAGCAGAGGACATTAACATCCAGAAAAAAGCTCCCGCTGATAAAGCAGTAATTGAAGAAGAAGGGGTGCTGGTGGCCCTGGATACCGAAATAACTCCCGAGCTTCTGAGGGAAGGAATGGCCCGGGATATTCTTCGCCATATTCAGACCCTGCGTAAAGAGGGAGGCCTGGAGGTTGAAACCAGGATAAAGCTAACCTACCGGGCTGAAGGTTTACCGGCCCGGGTAATGGAAGAATATGCTGACTACATTAAGTCCGAAGCCCTGGCTGATAGCCTGCAGGAATGTAAGGAGATTACTATGAACGTTAAGACGGAAATCAACCTGGAGCAGGGCCATATTGAAATTGGTCTGGAGCCCCAGGAATAAGCAAAGCCCTGCGGGGCTTTGTTTAACTTTTAAGGGAGGGGATTATTTTTGCAGGAAAGAATAGCGGCTTTTATGGAGAAAAATAAAGATCGCCTGGTAGAAGTAGCCCGTTACATCTGGGAAAACCCTGAACTGGGACATCAGGAGTTCAAGGGTCAACAGGCCCTGGTTGAGCTCCTGGAGGAATTCGGCTTCCAGGTGGAAAAGGGTACTGCTGGACTGGAAACTGCTTTTTGGGCAGAAACCCGGGGGCAAGAAGGCCCTACAGTTGCCTTTCTGGCTGAATATGATGCTCTACCGGCTCTGGGTCATGCCTGTGGACACAATTTAATTGGGGTAATGTCCGTGGCTGCCGCTGCTGCTCTCAAAGAAAATCTGCCTGAAGATAATGGGAAAATTGTGGTAATTGGTACTCCTGCTGAAGAAACCGACGGCGCCAAGGTGACCATGGTGGAAAAAGGCATCTTTTCCGAAGTGGACCTGGCCCTCATGGCCCATCCCTCGCCTCGATATGGGAAAAGCGGTAATTCTCTGGCCCTGGAGGCGGTACAATTTGATTTCTATGGCCGTTCCTCCCATGCTTCGGCTATGCCTGAAGAGGGCCTCAATGCTCTTGATGCAGCAGTAAACACCTATAACGGGATCAGTGGACTCCGGCAGCAGATCAAAGATGGAATTAGAGTGCATGGAGTAATGGACCGCGGGGGAGAGGCAGCCAACATGATTCCAGACCATACCCGGCTCCGCTATTATCTCCGGGCTCCGGAACTGGAGCAGCTCTGGGATGTAAAAAAGCGGGTGGTAAAATGTGCTGAGGGAGGAGCCCTGGCGGCAGGCTGCCGGGTAGAAGTATCCAACTATGAACTGGGTTATGCTCCCCTCAAGTCCAATGAGATGTTGAATCAGGCTTTTTATGATAATCTTCTTGCCCTGGGTGTTGATCCCGAAGAAATTGAAGAGCAGAAGGCCAGTGGATCGGTGGATATGGGGGATGTCAGTCAGGTCGTACCGGCCATTCACCCTTATATAAAAATTATGGACGAACCCTGTGCGGGTCATACCCGGGAATTTGCTCGTGCTGCGGGATCTCCCCGGGGCATGGAGGGTATGATGCTGGGGGCCAGGGCCCTGGCTGCAACTGCCTATGATTACCTGATCAGTGCCGAATTGCGGGAAAAGGTTCAGCAGGAATTCAGGAAGATGAAAAATAAAGAATAGCAATACAGGATCAAGGAAGAAAAATTTAATCGGGAAAAAAGAGTGTTATTACAATGCGGGTCAGAATTTAGAATCAAGAGCTTGCAATTATCATTGGCAAAAATAGTTTCCAGTACTGGCGGGGGGAGGGGAATTAAGCTTGGGGAGATATGAGTAGGGGTTACCCTCTCCGACCAGGAATGCTTGCCCTAAAGGGTTTTATCCTGATTATGTCTAGGGATATGTTTGAATTTTATTATACAAGTTTAGAAGGAGATAAAATGAGAGAAATTCCCAGGGAAATTAAAAACTTTTTTGATGAAGAGGGTCGTTTGAAAATATGGCCGGGAAAAAGGAAAAAACAGCTATTGGCCCTGGCATATATAGCTGAGTATTTCCATAAGGGCAGGGAATATACTGAAAAGGAAATTAATGAACTCCTGGAAAAAGTTCATGCCTTTAATGATTCAGCTCTCTTACGGCGGGAGTTATTTGAGCTGGGCTACCTGAACAGGGAAAAAGATGGTTCTTCCTACTGGAGGGAGAGGGTGGACGATTATAATTGATGGAAAAACAGGAATTTGACTTCTTTTTCGGGGTGAGAAGTGTTTGGGGAAGTTGAATTATTCAGGGACAGTGTTTAGAAAAAGAGGTTTTCCTGGACCGGATTCTTTTAAGAAATTGCTGGGATAATAAATACAACTTCCAGAGAAAATTGTGAAAAAGGAAGAAAGAAGAACCCCCCCTCCTGTTTTGGAGCGGGGGTCTTTCTGTACGGTATAGGAAAGATATCGAAAGAATGATTAAAACAGGAAATCCCCATCGCGATAAATTAATTCCCCGTCAGCAAGGATTTCACCACCGCTTCGCATATCACATAGCAAATCCCAGTGGATGGCAGACTTGTTCTGGCTGCCGGTTTGCGGATATCCGTTGCCCAGGGCCAGGTGAATGGTACCCCCGATTTTTTCGTCGAAAAGCATGTTCCGGGTAAAATGCTTGATGCCATAATTGGTTCCCATGGCTACTTCCCCCACGTAGCGGGAACCATCATCAGTATCGAGGATGGCCTGGAGTAAATCTTCTCCCTTTTTGGCAGTAGCTTTTTCTACCCTGCCCCGGGCAAAAGTCAGATTAATATCTTCAATTTCCCTTCCCATGTAGATCCCGGGGAAACTAAACCGGATGTGACCTTCTACTGAGTTCTCAATGGGAGCAGAGAAAACTTCCCCATCGGGAAAGTTGTTTTTCCCACTGCAGTTTTCCCAGCGGCGGCCTTCAATAGAAAGTTTTAAATCTGTATCCTCGGATTTAAAGTGTAACTCCCGGCATTGTTCCAGGTGCTGAATGTATTTTTCGTGATTTTCATGTATTTTTTGCCAGGCCGCAATCGGTTCTTCTTCGTTTAAAAGACAGGCTGCAAAAACAAAATCGCTATATTCATCCAGAGACATATTGCCTTCCTGGGCCGCAGCAGGGGTGGGGAATTGGGTTCCACACCAGCTGAATTCGCCCCGGGAAGCCCGCTCCATAATTATTTGCATTATTTCATTTCTGCTTCTCTGAACCTGGCGCATTTTTTCCGGGGGAATATTACTTAAGGACCGGGTATTAAATGGAGCCCCAATATTGAGGAAAGCATCGTATTCCCGGGCCATCAGCATGGTTACCGGGGAAACATATTCTAACTGCTCGTCACTGCCTTCTTTAAGCAAAATTTCCTCCAAACCGGGTAGTAAAGCCCTGACTTCAGGGAAGGAACCTCTGGCAATGGCTTCCCGGTAGACTTCTTTTATGAGGGGGTGAGCGGCTTCTGAGGAATTAATAACCACCTTGCTTTCTTTTCCCAGCTCCAGGGAATAGTTAACCAGGACCCTGGCCATTTTCTTGATTCGGGGATCAGTCATTTTCTTTTACCTCCTTGGGGCATATGATTTTGAAATCCTGAGGAATAATCTCCACCTCCAGGGGGGAGGTGCCGTAAATTGAGCCATCAAACATCTTGGAATAGAGGGAAGCCGTTTTAATCTTAATTTTCCGGGCCCGGAAAAATTCAATTTGAGGGTGATTGCGGTGACCACCGCGATAAACCCGGGGCAGTAAACCAAGTAAGGCTGGCCGGGAAAGATTATTCATGATAACTACATCTAAAAACCCATCGGCAGGGTTGGCCTCGGGAGCTACCAGGAGACCGCCCCCGGTAAAACGGGTATTAAGAATAAAAACTCCGCTGGCCTGCCTCGGATAAATTTGGCCATCCAGCTCCATTTCCAGGGGTATGGGCTGGAGCAGGGAAACTGTTTTAACCACGTTGTAGGCGATGGCCAGTGGCCCCCGAAAAACCCCCTTATAGTCGTTGGTCCGTCGCATAACTTCTGCGGGGAAACCCAGTCCGGCAATGATAGAAAACAGGCGATCTTTCTCCTGACCCAGGTCAATTTTCCTGATGACTCCTTTTTGCAAAAGGTCCAGACTGGCCAGGGGAGCAAGGGGAATATTAAGGCTTCGGGCCAGATCATTCCCTGTTCCCGCAGGAATGATACCAAAAGGTGGCCCGCCCGGCCCTAAGCCATTTATGACTTCATTAACTGTTCCGTCGCCCCCCATGGCAATTACTGCATCAAAATTTTCTTCCCGGGCTTCCCGGGCCAGTTGAACTGCATGTTCGGGGGCCTGGGTAAGACGGATGGTTGCGTTGACGGGGATTTTGTTCAGACGGGCCTGCAGCTCGGGGATCATTTTTCGGGCCCGACCACCCCCGGCAATAGGGTTAATAATAATCAAAACGGAATTAAGAAAACCCACCGTCAATCCTCCTGACTTTTGATGGAAACATTGACTTCATCCAGAAGCAGGGCCGGCAGTAGCATGCTGCCATGCCAGGTTCGTTTTTTTCCAACCGCACTGACTTTTTCCTTAAGGGCCTTAAAAACATTGAGCGAGAACATGGCATCTTTGATCCGGCCCTGGATCCGCCCATTCTTTATTTTATATCCCAGGGAAATATTGCCGCTGACCTGTCCCCCATAGGGATTTCCAGCCCAGGCTCCCATGGTTTGAGCGATTAAAACTCCCTCCTCCAGATCAGAAATCATGGCCTCCATAGTTTCTGAACCTGGCTCCAGCAGGAGGTTGGCCGGGCCAGGACCATTTTCCCCTCCGCATCCATTGGATTTTTCCCCGAGTTTTTCCGCTGTCTCCAGGTCCAGGATATAATTTTTCAATACACCATTTTCCAGCAGGGGAAAAGAAGAGCAGGGAGTTCCTTCCCGGTCAAAAGGTTTACTGGCGGCGCCTCGGTCCAGTGTTCCAGCGTTAATCAGGGTCAGTTGTGGACTGATAGCCTGTTCCCCCAGTTGATCCTGCCAGGGGGACAGTCCCCGGGTTATGGCCTTCCCGTTCAGGCACTCTTCAAGGGGCCACAGGATATCTCCCACGGTAGCCGGGGTCATAATAACCGGGTAATTCCCCGGGGACAGGTTTACGTTCTGTCTTCCCCAGTCAATTTTTTGCAGCAAATCTTCTATTTCCAGCTCCCAGTTAATACTGTCCCAGTGGGTATGTTCCAGAAAAGAATAGGTTTCCAGCATATTCTGACCTTCAATCAGCCGAACTCCCAGCAGAACTTCAAAACTGCTCTTAAAGTATTCACCTTTAAAACCGGAACTATTTTCCAGATGAACCTGCTTCTCCACTTTATTGACCTGGACTGTGGCCTGAAGATCGGAATGATAGGAGCTCGTTTTTTCAACAAAGTCACGGGCGGGATCAATCAGATCCTCCAGTTTCATTTCTGCCCCCTGCTTATCCCACACCTGGGGCTGCTCCAGGGGAGCCGGGCCGGGAAAGGCAAAATCAACCCGGGGCCCCATGAGGGCTGTCTCCCTGGCCATGCGGCCCAGATCACCATGACTGTCGGGGCGGGTATTTTCGGCCAGTCCCAATTGACCGCCGGTTATAAGACGTAGGATTTCCCGTTTTTGTTCCCCGGAATTGATTTTTTTCAGCCGATTATTTTGAAAATTAACAGTAACCTGGCGGCTTTTTTTCTGAAGAAGTTCCCCTTCTTCTCCGGGTTTTAGGAGTTTTTTTAATGACATCAGCCTTCACCCCCAACTATAACGTTTTGCACCCGGATGTGGGGAGAGCCTTCGCTGGTAGGCAGGGGACTCTGCTCAAATTTCCCACAACCGCCTGCATTATTTAAAATAGCAAAATCCTGGCCGATGCTGTCAATATTATTCAGGGTGTGAAATACATTCCCAGTCAGAGTAACATTTTTAACTTGTTCAGCCAGTTTTCCATTGCGGATCATCTGCCCCCGGGTGGCGGTAAAGGTAAACAGCTCCCCATTTGTTTCCCCGCCCAGGCCCCCGATGGCATAAAGCCCATAATCAATACCTGAGATCATATCCTCCAGGGTATCCAGCCCCGGCTCTATGCAGGTGGTGCGCATCCTGCAGATGGGTGGAAAACGGTAATCCATAGCCCTGGCGCTGCCGGTGGGCTCGGTTTCCATGCGGGCTGCAGACTCTCTGGAATGGAGATGACCAACTACTTCTCCATTTTGAATCAAATAGGTCTTCTGGGTAGGGAGACCCTCATCGTCATAATGGCTGGCTCCGCGATTACCCCATTCCCGGCCGCTGTCATATATATTCAAAAAAGAAGGACCGTAGCGGGTGCCGGGTTGCATCAGCTGCAATAAATTTTTATCATCGAAAATTTCATCAGCCTCGCTGAGATGGCCGAAAGCTTCGTGGACGAAGAGCCCAGCCATTTCTGGATCCAGGATGACGGGATATTGGCCACCCCTGACTGTAGGAGCCTGGAGTTGTTCCACAGCGCGCCGGGCTGCTGCAACTACCTGTTCATCGTGGCCTCGAGCTACAGAAAAATCGTTATTCGAACCAAAAGTAACCGCATCGTAGGTTCTCTCCTGCCCTGCACTGGCCCAGGCGCCAAGGTTGCCGCCGATATCCCCTTTTTCCTGATAAATATAGGTTCCACTGGAACTGGCAAAGAACCAGTCGGTATGATGATCAAAATATACTATTCGGCTGCTGTTAACCCGGGAGTCGGTATTCAATATCAAATTATTGTAATGCTGCATCAGTTCCAGTTTTTCTTTCAGAGAAATTTGCCGGGGATCTTCTCCCCAGTCATTTTTTTCCTCTGCAATAATTACCGGGGCCGGAGCCAGTTGGACCTGACCTTTTTTGACCCGGTTAATAGTTCGGGCCTGATCTTCGGCCTGACGGAGTTTTTCTTCCAGGTTGTCCAGGCTGTTAAAAGAAATAAAACCCCATCCACTTCCGATTAGGGTTCTGATACAGCCGCCAAACTGAATTTTTCGCTCCATTTTTTCCAGTTCTCTGCCCCGGTAAGAAATATTGGTGATCTCAGTATCCTCCACCCGGATATCACAATAATCTGCTTTGCTCAGGCTCATCAGGTTTTGCAGTTTTTTTTGCACAAAAAACACCTCCGCCCTGACCGGTCAGGAAATGACGGGTCTGGAGATATAATATAAGTTTTCACCCCCGGCTATTTTCCTTTTTCAGGTTGGGTTGAATTCCAGGAGGAAGAAATCAGGCTCTGTTGTTTTCCCCCAGGGTAAAAAGCCTCTCCGGCGGAAAAATTGGATCAGGGGAGGGTAAGAGGGAAGCTTAACCATTATGGACCCAGCTTTTTGATTTTTGCTTTCATTTATACCCCAGTTAAGAAGAATATTCTGAACCTCCAGGCTGCCCGAAATGGCAGAAATATAAGCAAAGTCGTTGGGGGCAGAGGGAGGGGTGTACAGGAGAAAACCCCGGTGCATGGAATAAATATGGCCTTTTTCCAGATATTTTTCCAGGCTGGGCTGGCTAACTTTCCGGAACTGCCAGTTGGCAGCTATATAGCCGTTGCCATATTTAACAAAGGGACAGGTCTCCAGCTCCTCAACAATACGGGGTGTTATCTCGGTTAACCGACGGGGAGAAGTTTTGGCCGTTGGGGTGGGAGCGGTTAAAGGTCGGGAGAACAGGTGATATTTTCCCGCTATCCGCGCGCCCCGGTTAAGGGCCATGTTGATTGAGGCCTTGTTGGAAGCGTGGGCTGCGTAGCGAACAGCTTCCATATTGTCATTTTTGGCTTTTTTTAAAAAATATTCCAGCAGGGCACTGCCCAGGCCTGAACCACGGTGTTCTTTTTTTATCCGGGCCCCATGCAGCCAGGCTTCTCCAGGACTCAGGACGGTATATTTCCCATAACCAACCAGTTCGCCACCGGAAAGGATGGCGGTAAACTCACCTTCTTCTTCGTTAAGCCATTCGTCCCAGATCAGGTGAATATAGTCCTCACCATCCCAGGTCTCAGATGCAATGGCCAGGGCATCTTCTTTGTCTTCGGGTTTTAACGGACGGAATTGCATCAGGACGATACCTCCTGTACATGAAAAGAAAAATTTTAAAAGGGTTCAAAGCCCATTTCAAACCAGAATTCCTGAATTAGTTGCTGGTACATTCTGTACAGATAATTCAGGTGTTTTTCTTCCCAGGCAGCTAACTCCAGGAAAAGCTGGCGGGCCTTCTCCCCTTTTGCTTTCTGGCCGGCTTTTTTATAAAAATCATGGAAATCTTTCTCGATTAAATATGCCATTCGAATAATGGGGAGGTCATTTTTGCTTTCCTCTTCCAGTTCTCCTTTTTTTCGGGAAGCAAAGGAAACTTCTTCTTCGGAGATGGCAGCTGGTTCAAAGGTTATATCCGCCTTTTCTCTCAACTCATCAATCTTATTTTCAAGGTATTTGACATGTTCCTGTTCAAATTGGGAGAGCCTGTGGAAGAGTTTTCTGATTTCCGCATCTTCAACCTTTTCTGCCTGTTCTCTATAAAAGGCTGCGCCTTTTTTTTCCATGGTCAGTGCGTACTCCAGGATTTTTCTGGTGTCACTCATCCAAAAAACCCCCTTTTGTTGTTATTTCGGCATCCTTTCAGTTTTAACCTTCCCCATTTTGATTAAATTGCCTGCTTATTTCCCTGATCCGGAAAAAATGGTAAAAAAAGATTGTGGTGATGCCCAAAGCCCAGCGAGTTATTTATTCCAAGGAGCAGGCCCTTTATATTATCCCCAGGAAAAAATTGGCCAGCAGGAAGTAGATTAAAATCCCGCTCATATCCTTAATGCTGGTAATGATGGGAACAGATCCTGCAGCCTGATCAAAACCCATGGCCAGAACCAGGCGGGGAATTAAAAAACCCAGGATGCTGGCCAGAACCATGGTGAAAATCAGGGACAGGCCAACCACCAGGCCCATGTTAATGTCGCCCTGCCACACCCCGGCAAATATACCTCCTCCCAGACCAATAAGCAGGCCCAGGGCAAGTCCTACCAGGGATTCTCGCAGAAGGTACTTCCAAAAACTATCCAGTTTTATCTGGCCCAGGGCCAGGGCCCGGGCAAAAATTGTGGAGGACTGGGTGCCAACATTGCCCCCCATATCCATGATAACGGGAATAAAAAAGGCCAGGGCAACTACAGTTTCCAGGGTGTGCTCAAAGGCTCCAATAAGCCTTCCAGCAACCATTCCTCCGAACAGAGTAATAAGCAAAAAAGGAAGCCGGACTCGCAGGGACTGGGTCATGGGACCTTCAATCAGGCGCAGGCTGCGCAGGCCCTCTTGTTCTACCGGGGTAACTCCAACCGAAGAATAAGCGGTCATGGTTTCTTCCCGCTCCAGGACATCAATGGCATCGTCAATGGTGATTATCCCCACCAACCGGTTCTCTTTATCTACTACAGGAATGGCCAGAAAATCCAGATCTCCCAAAAGACGAGCAACCAGTTCCTGCCGGTCATGGGTATTAACCGCAATAACCTCAGGGTCCATCAAATCCCTGACAACCTGATCTGGTTCAGACACTACCAGGTTGCGCAGAGAAATAACTCCTTCCAGGCGCCTTTCCCGATCGGTCACATAACAGTAGTAAATTGTTTCCGAAGTCAGACCTGCCTTGCGGATCCGATCCAGGGCTTCCCGAACGGTCATTTCTTTTTTTAAAGAGAGATAATTGGGGGTCATCAAACGTCCGGCACTGCCCCGGGGATAGCCAATCAGGGTTAGCGCAGTGTCCAGCTTTTCTTTTTCCAGGGAAGCCAGGAGTTTTTTAGCCACCTTGGCCGGGACTTCCTCCAGTAGCTGAACCTGATCATCAGGAGGGAGATGGGAAAACATCTTTGTTCCTTCTTCGGTTCCGAGGCTGTCAATAACCTGGGTTTGATCTTCAGGTTCCAGTTCTTCGAAAACTTCCAGGGCATTGTTTTTGGTTAAAAGGCGGAAAGCAGGTCCAATAAGATGGAAGGGCAGGTGGTCAATTATGTGGGCCGCTTTGGTTAAATTTTGATTGAGGAAATTTTTTGCTTCTTCCAATCGACCTTCTTCCAGCATTTCTTCAACTAATTTTACCTCTTCTCCAATGTTAAGGTTCATGTGGTTCACCTCCAGAAAGGCTCAGATAGGTTAATTATACTATTAAAGAGGCGGGGGAAGCAAATTAAATTTAATAGTAAGGTAAACAATGGAAACAAAAATAGACAATCAGATTTTACCCGCCCGCTGGGAATATTCTGGCTGGCGGAGAAAGGCAGGAGACATTTTATTTTCAACCCGGTTTTCCCAATTCTCGTCAGGGGGTCAAAAGAGGTAAATGAAGAAAGTAGGGGCAGGGGCAAAGACCGGTTGACATGTAATGGGTTAAAGTGATGATTTATTGAATTTTTTGCAGGTATATTTTCCCCGGTGTAGAAACCTAGGTTAAGCTAAAACATAAAAAGGATAATAACCCCCCACCACAGAGAGGGCCACCCAATTCCGGGATTGGGTGACCTCTCTTTTATATGTGCCCGGAAGGGGCGCAGACTAACGGGTGGAAGTCCCACGTGACAGTGTAAAATGAGGAACCGCCGTATACCGAACGGTAGTTACTGTGGCGGGGGAGGTCGGTTGCTCCAATAATGGGTAGTTCCCTACCCGAAGTCCCCTGATTTTTATCCCCGGGGCTTTTTGTCGAAAAGATGATATCGGGGTAGATCCAGAGAAGAAAAAAGGAATCGGCGTTCAAAGAACAGGACTAAAAGGCTGCAAAGTGCCACGCTGGCCAGAATACCCAGCATTATTGTAATCTGGTACTTTATAGCAATAAGGGGAGGCGTTCCTCCCAGGATCTGACCGGTCATCATGCCCGGCAAAAAAACAATTCCCATACCGGTCATGGAAGAAAGGGTTGGTAAAAGCGCTGCACGATAAGCCTGTTTAAAAATCTTCAGGGAAGCCTCCCGGGCGTTGGCTCCCAGGGTAGCCCGGGTCTCAATTTCCAGCCTGTTGTCCCGGACCCCATTGAAGAAGCGTTCCACGGCCAGCGTGCTCCCGTTCATGGAATTACCAATTATCATACCTGCCAGGGGGATAAAAAATTGAGGATCATACCAGGGGCTGACCCCCACAACCAATAGCAGGTAAAATATCAGGACGAAGCCGCTTCCCAGGATGAGAGAAAAAAAGAGGCTAAAAAATATGGGCAGGAAAGTTACTCCGGAGCGCTCCATGATGGTCCAGGCCCCAAAAAAAACCATTACCAGGAAAACGGCTGTAATGATCAGGGGTGATTCCAGTTCGAAAATATAGATCAGGATGCCCCCGATTAAAAACAACTGCAGGCTCATGCGCACGGTGGAAATAATTAAATCCCGGTTAATCTCCAGTCGGTTGATATGGGAAAGAAGAAAAACCAGGAAAAAAAGAACGTAGGCCAGGATCATTCCCAGTGGGGAAATATCAACGGTCATGATAACAACCTCCTCTTTTGCAGGCGACGGTTCTCCAGGTGATAGTGAACATCAGCCTGATTTAGAAGCTCGGGATCGTGGGAAATAAAAATCATCAGGGAAGGGTTGTGGATGGCCTTAATGCGATCCAGGAGAGAACTTGTTAATTCCTGGTCCAGGGCTGAAGTGGGTTCATCCAGGAGCAAAACCCGTGGTTGAAGAAGAAGGCTGCGGGCCAGAGCAATTCTTTGCTTCTCCCCCCCGGATAATTCTGAACTGTTTTTATCAATAAAGCTGGGAGCCAGTTCCATAATTTCCAGCGCTTGAATAAGGGTTTTATCCGGAGGAGGTTTTTCTTGAAAGCGGGGCAGAGTAAAAGGATAGAGGAGATCGTCTCTAACCCGGGGACCGAACAAAGAGGTTCCTGGAAAAGAAGAATAACCTCCCGCCGTAAGCAGGTATGATCATAGTTTTCCAGGAGTTGGTCCTGATAATATACTCGGCCGCTGGAGGGTTCCCACAGGCGGTTAAAGATTTTTAAAAATGTAGTTTTTCCGGTTCCGCTGGGTCCTGAAATCCCCACAATTTCATTTTCGCGGAACTGCATCGTGGTTTCTTCCAGGATAGCTTGCTGATTAATTATTATTGATACATCTTGGAAGCGAAACAGTGACATGATAAACCTCCTTCTCCCTGGAAAAGCTTTATAAAAATTTCCGTTTCTTTCAATTAACTCCTGCTGCGGGAAAACCAGTACCAGAACTGTCGGGCGGTTTCTTGATCGATATCCTTCAATTTAAAAATCCGGGCATTAGGTGAGGAAGCAACACCCACCTGGAGGGTGGCCAGTCTTTTTCTTCGCTGCAAGGGGTTGATAGTCAGCCGTAGATCTTGAATGTTGCTGTAGGGAATAATTGAAATTTGCCGGGCTAAAAGCCGGTTTTGAATGAAGATGTAATTATCCTCAATTGCCCAACCGGTTTCTTTGAACCGGATATTTCCATAGTAAAGTGCAGGGGGAATAAGGATAAGAGTCAGCAGCCCATAGGGCTGAAAAAAGGGAATAAGGGAAAAGATCAGGGACAGGAGGAAAAAAAGAATAGTTGTGCGAAAAATGTAACGAATACGAGCTCTCTGGGGTAGGGGCTTTAGTTTTTCCCGCCAGGAAAATTCGGGCAGGATGGACTGAATAAATTCAGGAGTATCCTCGGGCCGCAATAGGGGATAAAGAACTGAAGCTTCCTCTCCTCCTTCTGTGGCGCGACCAACAATTTCCGGTTTTACCTCCCGGAGGCGCCAGGGTAGGCGCAAAATTCCTTCCTCCAGGGAAATGGCCTGCACCCGGTGTGCTTCCAGAGACATGCTCTTTTTTTCTATCAGTCCCCAGGCAATCTTTATTTCATCCCCCGATCGATATACTGAAAATTTTCCCAGCTGAACAATTTCTTTTATCGAAGAGATAATCCAGGATAGAAGTAATAAGATAAGAATTAAAAAACCAACAATTACAGGACCTCGCTCAGATACAAAAAGGAAAACAAAATCCCAAAACCAGTCGGGGATAATCGGGTACGCCTGAGAAAGGATAACCCCCAAAATGGAGAATAGGATGAGGAAATTCCCGGAGGTTAAACCCGAAATAATAATATCCCGGGGAGATAAACTGAAAGCATTCCCTGTACAGGTCTGGGGTTCGGTTGGAGACATATTTTCCGAATTTATAGCCAGTTTTTTTTCCAGGCGCTCTGCTTCTTCCGCCCGCAAAGCGGTAATATTAAGTTCTGCTTCTCCGGAACCCCCTGCCGTTTCTACCGTAAGAGTAAGCAGATTGAAAATTCGGAGGAAAATTCCCGCCCGGGTATTTATTGCTTGAATTCTTTCCGGGCGAATGTACCTTTCGTTTTTGATCAGTATTCCGGACCGGATATGTAATATACCATCAACCACCTGATAATAAAAAAAGAACCATTCCAGGAAGTTGTAAAATAAAAAAAGACAGAACACCCCCAGAACCCCCAGCAAATGGGTCCAGCCAATTGAAAACTCGCCTTCCCTTAAACCGGTTAGAAGGCTTATCAGGATAATGGGGAGAATAATTCCAAAAAATTGCTTTCCTGCTTTATAGGGGATCATTAAAGGATGCTGCCGTTGAAATTCAGACATCTTCATCACTCACCTGGGCCAGATAGGCAATTTGCCTTCTTAAGGCATGGGCATTTTGGGCGTCCAATGCGGGAATGCGATGGGTGGTTCCTGCAGTATAAATTCGCAGAGTAGCCAGTCCAAAACGCCTTAAAATGGGGCCGTGTTCAGTATCAACATGCTGAACCCGGATCATGGGGATCAGGGATCTTTTTATTATGAGGATTCCATGTTGAATATCAATTTCTTCCTCATTCAATTCGTAGCGCCAGAATTTAAGCCTCAGTTTGGGGATGATTATTGCTTCCAAAAGGGTTAAAATAATAGTAAAAACAAGCAAAATCCAGATCCACCATTCGCCCCAACCCAACCACAGACGATTGATTATGGAAAAGCCAGTAATCAAAACCAGCAAAAAAGCTCCGATAAATATTCCTCGCCAGAACCAGGCATAAAATGCCCTGGGATCTAAATTTTCCTGCGGTTGTTCAAGCAATAGAGTTCCTCCCCCTTATCAGTCTTTTAAAGAGGAATTAGGGACTATTCGGTTATTTCCTGCAATAAAATTAATGACGGTAAAAAAGGAAAAAGGAGGTTGTAAACGAATTAATAATTAAGCAATGGAAAAACCCGGGGGTTCTGATCAAAAAGTGCCCCGTATATTTTTAATTCAGCGGGAAGGAAAGGATGAGAATTGATGTTTGGAAGAATTGGTGTGCCCGAGTTACTATTGATTGCAGCCGTGATTCTGCTTATTTTTGGGCCCAAGAGGCTGCCCGAAATAGGCAAGTCAATTGGAAAGGGTTTGCGGGAATTCCGCAGTGCTTCCAAGGATTTTCAACGGACTCTGGACGAAGAGCCTGATGAAAAAGAAGAAGAAAAAAAGGGCCATGAACAACCGCAGCCTTCCGAGGATTCTGAGGAAGATCAGCAGGATGATTGAAAATGGTGGATGGGAGTGAAAAAGGGTTTTCCGGTATAATTCTATCCGGGGGGATCAGTCGCAGGATGGGGCAGTGTAAGTGGAACCTTTCCCTGGGCAACCGTCCCCTTTTAAGCTGGACGGTTGCAGCCCTGCAATCGGTAGCCCGGGAGATAATAGTGGTGAAAAGACCGGAACAGGAAATCAGGGTAGCTGGGGTCAGGCAGGTAGATGATGATCTGGACTATCCTCCTTCAGCCCTTCGTGGGATTCTGGCGGGGTTGAAGGCCAGTAAAACGGAATGGTCTTTTTTTTGTGGTTGTGATATGCCCTTTATTCAGCCAGGGCTGATTAAATTTCTCTGGAAAATGACTCCTGGCTGGAAGGGCCTAATGCCCCTCTTAGAGGATGGGCCCCATCCCCTGCACAGTTTTTATCACCGGGATTTAATGGAACCAATTCGCGCCAACCTGGAACAGGGAACCCTCAGATTGATGGGTATAGCTCGCCAGCAGGGTGTAAAAAAAGTTACACCTGAAGATCTGAAGGGTTTTAACTGGGATCCCACTTCGTTTTTTAATGTTAATACACCTGAAGATCTGGGCCGGGCGGAGCAAATGCTTGCTGCCAGGGGGGATAAAAGTGGATGAACTGGTGAAAATGTCCCTGATAGAACACCTCCAGGAACTCCGTTACCGCCTGTTGATTGTTCTGGCCTTTGTTTTTGGCTTAAGTCTGATCTGTTTTTTAGTTGCTGACTGGTTGCGGAACATTATCCTGCAGCCCGCGGGAGAAATTTCCCTGATTTACCTGACTCCTCCGGAAGCTTTCCTGGGTAATCTACGCCTCGCTTTCAGTACGGGGCTTTTACTTTCTTTGCCCGCAATTTTGTATCAGGTCCTGGCTTTTATTCTCCCTGGTTTTTATCAGGAAGAAAAGAGGGTTCTGCTCCCTTCTTTCCTGGCCATTGCCTTCCTTTCTTTCCTGGGGCTGGCTTTCAGTTATTACGTGGTGTTTCCCCTGGCTATAAATTTTTTCCTCGGCTTTGCCGGGGAAAGGTTGCTCCCGATGTTTTCTTTTCGAGATTACCTCTCTTTTTTTATCCGATTTCACCTGGCTTTTAGCCTGGTTTTTCAGCTGCCCCTGATTATGTTAATAGTTGGGTTTCTGGGGTTGGTTAGTTATCATACCCTGGCTGGAATCAGAAAGTTTGCCCTTCTGGGTATTATAATAATTGCCGCCATTATTACCCCCCCAGATTTTTTTTCCCAGGTTCTCATGATTGTCCCCCTGTACCTCCTGTATGAACTGGGGCTCATTCTGGTGGGCTGGCTGGAAAAAAGAAGAAAAAAATAAACCCCTGACGGTGGAGGGGAGGCGCAGAGATGAAGATAATGTTTTTGATCTTTACACTCCTTTTCCTGAACTTTTATCCCGGAACTGCCCAGGCAGAAGGGTATTGGTTTCAGGAGGAAGACCTGGAGATTTACTACCGTTACTGGCCGGCGGTCTGTCAACCCCGGGGCAGTCTTCTTTTAATTCACGGCCTGGGAGGTTCAACTTTTAGCTGGCATGTTGTTGCGCCACCCCTGGCCCGCGCCGGTTATGAGGTTTATGCCATAGATTTACCCGGGTTTGGCCTCAGTCCCGCAGCAGATACTCTGGATTTGTCGCGGGGGGGTTATGCTGCCATAGCAGCAGATTTCTGGCAGGCTGTGGAGCCCCCGGCCCCTCATTTCTTAGTGGGCCATTCCATGGGAGGAGGGATAGTAACCCAGATGGTGGGAGAGGAATACCTGGAACCAGAGGGCTTAATTCTTCTCGCTCCGGCATTGCAAAATGGGGGAGGAGGTTCCTGGACCAGAATTTTTGGCTGGAGACCTGTGCGGCAGTTTGGGGGCTGGTTTATGAGCACTTTTTTTCTTAGCGAAAAAAGAGTGTACAGCATCCTGGAATCTGCCTATGGTCGAGAACCTTCAACTCTCGAATTCCAGGCCTATTATGAGCCCCTGCTCCGGGAAGGGGCGCTGGCGACTCTGCTAAAAATGACTGCAGATAATCGACGCAGTCCAGCGGTATTACCGGAGAAGATTGAAATCAGGACCCTTTTTTTGTGGGGGGCTGATGATACCTGGGTAGCACCTCCCTGCTCTGTAGAGGAACTCAAGACCTTTTCCCGCTACTCCCTGAAAATAATTCCAGAGGGAGGGCATTTAATAGCTGAAACCCAGGGGGTCCAGGTCCTGGATCATATTTTGCATTTTCTGGGAGGTAAAAGCAATGATTCCGGTGAGGGATGATGTTCCCTGCAGGAGNTTTCCCCTGATTACCACCCTTTTAATAATAATAAATAGCGGTCTTTTCCTGTGGCAGCTCCAGCTGTCCCAGATGGAATTGATCAGTACTTTTTATAGTTTTGGAATTGTCCCCCGGCTTTTTTTAACCACGGGAACTCCGGATTTTTCAGTGCTAATAACCTCCATGTTTTTTCACGGTAATCTTGGTCATCTTCTGGGGAACATGTGGATCCTGGGCCTTTTTGGCGGGAATGTGGAAGATAGGTTGGGGAGATTTTCCTTCCTGGTTTTTTACCTTTTAACCGGGATTTTTGCAGGTTTTTTCCATATAATATTTAATCCCGCCTCAATGGCTCCCACAATTGGAGCTTCGGGAGCAATTGCTGGAGTAATGGGGGCATATCTTTTGCTGTTTCCCCTGGCCCGGGTTACAGCATTTTTTCCGATTTTATTTTTTCCTTACTTTTTCCGGGTTCGATCATTTGTTTTTATTGGGGTCTGGTTTTTTGTCCAGGTTTATTATGGAACCATGGCCCTGGCCATGGGTGCGGGGTATGGAGGAATTGCCTGGTGGGCTCATATTGGAGGATTTATCTTCGGGGCTATTTTTCACCGGTTTTTCCGGCGGAGCCCTCGTTATATTTAGTCCTTTTACCGCCAATTAACCGGGGCCGGGTGCGAGCCATGGTCAGGTGCCCTTCCCCAATTTTAAAGCTGGGGGGACGGACTGGCACTGCTACCGGGCGCAAATGCATTCCGATAAAAGTATCCCCGATATCAATTCCGGCGTGGCCTTGAATACTTTCCACCAGGACCGGGTTTTGGAAACGCTTCAGAGCCATAGTTGCTGTTGCTCCCCCGGCATCAGGATGGGGAATGGCATTTACAATTTCCAGGTCATATAACCAGGCGCATTCTTCTTCCACTACCAGGGCTCGATTGAGGTGTTCGCAGCACTGTACTGCCAGGAAAATTCCTTCTTTTTGAGTTTCGGGATATATTACATCAAGAAGGTGCTCAGCTACTTCCAGGCTGGAAGCTGAACCAATCTTTTTCCCCAGTACTTCGCTACTGCTGCATCCCAGAATTAAGATATCTCCTTCCTGCATTGCTGCCTGTTCCAGTAGCACCTCCAGAGCAGCCCCGATTTTTTTCTGAATATCTTTTAAATCTACCATTTTAAGCCCTCCCTTCTGATATCAGCATACAACAGGTCTGGTTTTTTTTCTACCCCAAAGGCAGGAATTCCCGAATAGGGTGCGAATTTTAGGATAAAATTAAATGTGAGGAGGGGCATTATGCGTTTAGAGGGAAAACATATTATAATCCTTGCTGAAGCAGAATTTGAGGATATTGAACTTTTTTATCCCCTGCTGCGTTTGCGGGAAGAGGGGGCCCGGGTTTCAATTGTCGGTAAAGAGAAGGAATACAGGGGCAAAAGGGGTATGACCACAAAAGTTGATGCTGCTCCCGAGGAAATTAATGCGGGCCGAATTGATGGAATAATTGTTCCCGGGGGTTGGGCTCCCGATCGTCTCCGGCAACAGGAAAATATTTTGGCGTTAATCCAGTCCATTTATGAGCGAAAAAAACTGGTGGCTACAATCTGTCACGGAGGCTGGGTTTTGATTTCAGCCGATATTGTTGCGGGCCATCAAATGACTTCCTTCGCCGCAATAAAAGATGATTTAAAAAATGCCGGTGCCGATTTCATTGATGAGGAAGTCGTGGTTGATTATAATATTATTTCTTCCCGTACTCCGGCTGATCTGCCGGCTTTTATGCGGGAGATCATAAAGTTTTTGGAATAATCTGGGGAGATTGAGCTGAGTCAAATTGGGGCCTGCCCCTAATTTTTCCAGGGAGGGTACAATGAGTAGAATTGAGATGAGTCGGAATGAAGAAATTTTAAATGCCCTGTTGCATGGTATTGGACTGGGACTGGCAGTGGCCGCACTGGTTGTTTTGCTAGTTATGGCTTCCCTTTATGGAACTGGCTGGCATAAAGGGGCCTTTCTGGTTTATGGCATTACCCTGATCATTCTATACCTTTCCTCGACCCTGTACCACAGCTTTCCGCGGGGTAAAGCCAAGAATATTCTGCGCATAATTGATCATTCAGCCATTTTTCTATTGATAGCGGGAACTTATACGCCGTTTACCCTGGTACTTTTGCGGGGCCCCCTGGGCTGGACCATCTTTGGCCTGATCTGGGGCATTGCTCTCCTGGGTATATTAGGGAAAATTTTCTGGAGAGAAAAATTTTCGGGTCCCGCCATAGTCCTTTATTTGCTTATGGGTTGGTTAATTGTTTTTGCCATCCGGCCGCTAATTGAGGGCTTAGATTCTGTTGCCCTGATGCTTTTAATCGGGGGAGGGCTTTTCTATACGGTAGGTCTGATTTTTTACGGCCTGAAGAGGATGAAATTTCATCATGCGGTGTGGCATATTTTTGTCCTGGCCGGAAGTGTGAGCCACTTTTTTACGGTGCTTTTTCTTCTCCCCAATTGAACCCAAATGTTGTTAGGAAGGCCCCCGCCTGGCAGTGGGGCCTTTTTAATTTCGGGACAATTTGATCTATCAGGTCCCAAAAAGATTAGATATGGTTTTACCCGGGAACTGGCTGTTTAAGGCAGCTTTACAGCAAAAGGGTTACTAACACGAAAAATAAATCTGCAGTTATGATAATAAGCTCCCTTAAAAATTTATTTCAATTATTTTCTCTGGAACTCCATGGGGGTGGTTAAAAGGAAGATGAACTTTAAAAACCTCCCCCGCTGGAAGCAGAGGAGGTCCGAGCTGAATTCCTGGGAAAAAAACTAAACCATCCAGTTCCAAACTGCACTTTCGGATTCGGAGTGCCAGTGGTCCCGGTTAGTCAGGTAGTAGTATACGTTCTGTAGAGCCTCGAAATGGCGTTTTTCTTCTTCTTTCATTTTTTTAAAAAATTCCTGGGCTCGTTCTTCAGTTGCTTCTTGAAGGAAACGATCGTACATTTCATAACCCCGATTTTCAATTTCCATGGCCATTTCGTAGCCGTCCAGGTTGCTCATACTCTTTTCCTGCATCTGTTCCGGGTTAAAGGCTCCAAAATATTCTTTCATCTGTTCTTCTATGGTGGTTTTCAGATCCAGCTCCTGATCTGCTTTTTCTCCCCGATCCAGCCTGCGGCGGATATCATCAATAATCAGGATGTGTTCCACCTCTTCTTTGGCCAGAGTATAGAACAGGCGGCGGCCAAGGCGGTTTTCAGTCTGAGCAGCCAGTTCCATGTAAAAAGAAACGCCTTTCCTCTCAAAATTAATAGCCCCATTTACTGCTTCCTGGATGTTCATGGTTCAATCTCCCCTTTCATTTTGCTATTCAGTAATAATTCTTGATCTTTTTCCCAATACCTTCATTTCCGTAGAATAAATATCCTGAAAACAATAAAAGGATTGCAGACAGGAAAGAGCGGGGAAAAAGACCCTGATTTTTCCCATTGCAGGGTAAAAAAACAGAAAAGAGAAGTATATAGAAGGTGGACAAAAAAGATTGGAAAGGAAGTGGACAGTAAATTATGGTGGAAATCAAATCAGATCAGGCAATTTATTCTTTTTCCCCCGATGCTCAAGCGGCAGCTACAATCAAGCCAGGAGCTACGGCAACCTTTGTTACCAGGGACTGCTTTAGCAATCAGATCAACTCCCCGGATCAATTGTTTGAAAGTACCGACTGGTCTTCTATCAATCCTGCAACCGGACCCCTGGCAATAGAAGAGGCGGAACCGGGAGACGTGCTGGCGGTGGATATTCTGGATATTGAAACTGCTGAATATGGAGTAATGACTGCAGTAAAGGATATGGGGGCAATTCCCGGACTCCTGGATGGGTCCGAAACGCGAATAATCCCTATAAAAAATGGGTGGGCTCGTTTTAATGAAATTTTAAGCTTTCCGGTTCAACCCATGGTAGGAGTAATTGGAACTGCTCCCCGAGAAGCAACAGTTCCCTGTGGAACTCCAGGAACCCATGGGGGCAATATGGATAATAAAGAGATTATCAAGGGAACCCGCATCTATCTTCCTGTGTGGCAAAGGGGAGGTCTTCTGGCCCTGGGGGACTTGCATGCCCTGCAGGGTGATGGAGAAGTCCTTTTTTGTGGAATAGAAGTAGCCGGCCGGGTCACAGTGCGGGTAAATGTGATCAAAGAACTGGAACTGGCCACACCGGTCCTGGAAAACAGAGACTATTTTTACATTATAGGTTCTGGGGATGACCTGGACGAGGCGGCAAAATTGGTAATGGATTGGACCCATCAGTTCCTCAAGACTCGCCTTCCGCTGAGCAATAATGAGGTTGCAATGCTGATGAGTATTGTTTGCGATTTGCAGATCTGTCAGATCGTTGATCCTCTGATAACCTGCCGAATGGCTATACCCAAAAAAGCATTCAGTTCCTATCAGCTTTCATTTGCTGATTAGTCCCATAGGTCAGATCAATTAGCCAGCTTCCCAGGAAAAAACGCATGGCAGAAAGATATATCACTGCTCCCCAGATCGCCAGGAGGGTTTCCCAGCCCCAGCTATTATAAATTAACCCGATGGCCAGGCCGGCAGCAGGAGGATGTTCGGCATTGGTGGCAGCCATTAAAAAAAGAGTTGCGCCTGCAGCCCCGGCCCCGATCATAATCAGGGGAAGAGCTTCTAGATCCGCTGTTATAATCAAATAATGGCCGCCTATACCTATGACACTGCCCCAGAAATAACCGCCAAGGATGCGGCGGGGTTGGGAGGAATAAGAACGGGGCAGGGAAAAAACAACAAAAATTGTAGCTCCCAGGGTGCTGATAATTGCGGAATGCTGCTCAATATTCAACAGGAGGAACAGTATAAAAACAGATCCCACGGCCAGCAGGCACTGCTTTAGATACTGAAAGGGGTTATTCTTCAACTGAGCGTCCAGAAAGGGCATAAAAAAACAACTCCTTTGGGGATAGTCTCTGAAGGGTATTACCGGATTATTTATCCCGATATTAATCTAAATATTTCCCGCCCGTTGGCTTTTTACCTTCATTTTCGGTGGTCTGAGGTTGAAAAAGAACTCCAGGTAAAATTCTTTTTTGGCCTGGAAGGGAAATTTTCATCCTGAGCAGTTGACAGGAGGGATAGAGGGGATTAAAATAAAAGCATGTAATCAGGTAGAATTTTAGGGTTAGGGGAGGAGCTGATAAGAATGATCGGAAAAGGAGCTGCTCTTTTACTGGCAGTCTTTATCCTGGTGTTCCTGGTTTTTGCAGTGACCGGAGAAGAAGAGCAAAAAATCGATATAAATTGGGAAGAAGCCCTGGAGTTAATGGAGAAAAAATCAGAAGATGATAAACTGGTGCTGCTTGATGTTAGAACTCCAGAGGAGTATCAGGCCGGACACATTGAAGGGGCGTTAAACCTTGATTATTACAGCCCTGATTTCCAGGAAGCCTTAAAGGAACTGGATCCCGAGAAAACCTTCATTGTATACTGTCGTTCGGGCAACCGCAGTGCAACTGCAGTGGCCCAGATGAATGAACTGGGCCTGCATCAGGCCTACAACCTTCTGGGAGGAATAATTGCCTGGCAGGAGGCCGGCCTCCCTTTGATCTCCCCGGAATAGTTTTCCCATAAGAAAACCCGCCCTGAAAAAGGACGGGTTTTTTTAGCTCATTTTTTGGAACTACAAAAATGTTAGAAACACTATATGCAAATCCAGAAAAATTCAAGTTAATTGGGAGAATTACCGCCTCGCACATCGTAGGGAATATGATTATGATCCCCCTGAAAAACTGAACAATCTATTGTCTGCCTAATATAAGAAAACAGAGAGCCCCCGACTTTGATCTTCGTTTATTCCATCTACCCAAGGACTTTTTACAATCATTCCAGAACTAATTAATTCATTACCCTGGAGGTCATAGATTATCAGCCTGTCCTATTCCAAAAACAGGATGGCATCAATAGCAGTAATAAAGGTGGCTGGGCACATATCTTTTCTTTAATTATGGGCCTGGGCTTCTACAATTTCGCAGGCGAGATCCCAGGGTTTCCCTTTGATTTTTTCTCAGAGATAATAACTCCTCTTTGGTTTTCTGCCAGCAGGAGAACTTTTTCGTCAGGAGTAAAAATAGGTTCTAAATAACTTTTAGA
>SL_8KL_010_SEDDRAFT_10000740_pt1 | contig 28641 bp, 26 predicted proteins | sample SodLakKL_010_SED_4_FD_11160 | JGI IMG/M metagenome (IMG submission 11160) | reverse complement strand
CCACGTAACCAACCGGGGAGGGAAAATTACTACACTCTTTCTCCCTTCCTACTAACAAACTTTCCAGCCTATAACAAAACTAATCCAGATCTTCTAAAATTCTTGACCACTTGGTGATTTTACGTTATAATAATGCAGGCAGGCTGGCGTAGCTCAGTCGGTAGAGCAGGTGACTTGTAATCACCAGGTAACCGGTTCGAATCCGGTCGCCAGCTCCATGAAAATTAAGCGGGGTTATTCCACCCCGCTTTTTTATTCTTAAATACCCGAAATTTACTAAAAAATCCGGGCGGAAAGGAATTGTACTTATGGAAAAAAAGAAAATTGGTTACGGTTTGATTGGATTGGGCAACATAGGGCTTTTACACCTGATGGGCCTGAAAAACCTGTCAATTTGGAACACCTTCTCCGAAGGAGAAATATCCCTCACGGGGCTATATTCCACCCATCCCAAAAAAAATATTAACCAGGCCAAAAAAATTGGTTTTTCCCGGGTTGTTGCCACTCTTGACCAACTCCTTGAACTTCCGGACCTGGATGTTGTCGACATTTGCACTCCAAACTACCTTCACCACGCGCAGGTTCTTGCTTCCGCAGCAGCCGGAAAACACATTTACTGCGAAAAACCCCTGGGTTTGAATAAAAAAGAAGCCCTAGAAATGCTAAAAGCAGTTGAAAAAAATAACCTGCACCATCAAATCCCCTTTGTTCTTCGCTTTTTGCCTGCAGTTGCAAAAACCAGGGCCCTCTTAAATGCTGGAGCAATAGGAAATGTTTATTATCTCAGAACTGAACTACTGCACTCGGGATACCTTGATCCTTCCCGTCCTTTCGCCTGGAGACTGGAAAAGAATAGTTCTGGCGGAGGAGCCCTTGCTGATCTGGGCAGCCATCTTCTAGACCTCTTACTGTTTTTATTTGGTGAAATCAAAACAGTCCAGGCCCAAACAAAGACAATTATTAAAAGCCGCAAAAACCCTGAAGGGAAATTCTGCAGCGTCGATGTTGATGACTGGGCTGAAATGTCACTTCAGCTAGAAAATGATCTTGTAGCCAGTTTAGAAGTATCCCGCCTGGCTGTGGGTAACGAAGGCCTGAGTATTTCCATATATGGTGATAAGGGAGCCCTGCACATCAGGGATAATGATCCTCTTTCCCCTTCTCTTTATAACCCAAAAGGTCAACAGGTTGCAATCAAAGAGGTTCCCTCGGATTCTTATTACAAGCTTTTACAGGCCTGTTATCCCCCCTCCAAACTATCAATTGGCTGGCTGGGTGACACCCACGCCGCGAGCCTGGCCTGGTTCCTTAACTGTATAGTAAAGGATCAAAAAAGAACTGAAACCCCCGATTTTTCAAGCGGACTTGCTGTCCAGGAAGTTCTTGACCTGGCTTACCAGTCCTCTGCAGAAGGTGGTAATTTATTAGTTTTAAGAAAATAACTGGAAAGGGGAAACTTAAATGCCCCTCTGGGAAGCATGTGTTGATAATTATACCCAAGCAATTGCCAAAGAAAAATTAGGCGCCGATAGGCTTGAACTCTGTACAAATTTAGCCCAGGGAGGCACAACCCCAAGTTTCGGGACAATTAAAACTGTGCTCCGGGATACTTCAATTCCCGTTATGGTCATGATCCGCCCCCGAGGAGGCAACTTTCACTTTTCTCATGAAGAAGTTGATATTATGCTGGAGGACATCGAGGTAGTAAAAAAACTTGGTGCTAATGGAATTGTCCTGGGAGCATTAAAGGGAAAAGAGATTGACCTCGACCTTACTAAAATCCTNTCAGACAAAGCCAAACCGCTCGAAATCACTTTTCACATGGCTTTCGATGAAGTTAAGGATAAATTTAAGGCCATCGATCAATTAATTGAACTGGGCATTCAACGCATTTTAACCCGGGGAGGGGCATCAGATGCTCTTGCAGGAAAAAATTTAATAAAAGAATTAGTTGATTATGCTGGAGAAAGAATTGTTATTATGCCCGGAAAAGGAATTACGAAAAATAACCGTGACCATATCGCTCGCTTTACCAGAGCCCGGGAACTACACGGAACCAGAATTGTGTAAAATAGTTGATTAACAAATTAAGGAGCCCGGAAAACCCCGGGCTCCCTTTTTATTGTTTTTTTGTTGCGACAACTACTTCTAAATTGCTTTTTATCCGGTCAACATCCGATTGTAAGGGTTTTGCAAACTCAAGGTAATTAGTTTTGGTTTTCTTCCATCCAGACCAGGCCAATCATATTTGGGCCCCCATGGACCGCCAAACCGGGACCCATTTCTGTAATAAAGGATTGAGAACAATTGAATCTTTCTCTTGCTTTTTCCAGGAAATCATTTGCTTTATCCATTGCATTGGAGTGAATAACAGCAACCTGAAGTCGAGAATCTCCCAGACGTTTATAGGTAAGTTCAAGCATTTTATTTAAAGAAGTTCCTACTGAACGGGTCTTATCAATTAATTTAACTTCCCCTTGATTAATTATAAGAATGGGTTTTAAAGAGAGGATATTTCCCAGCAGAGCTTTGACCTGGGAAACACGACCACTTTTGGCCAGGTATTTAAGGGTAGGTAAAACAACCATTCCACCCACTCTTTCTTTAACTTTTTCAACAAAGGTGATTATTTCTTCTGAAGAACAGCCTTCAATTGCTTTCCGGGCTGCTGTCATAACAATGAATCCTGTGGCCATGGAGATGTTGTTGGAATCAATTACATGGATGTCTTCATAGGGTAGCATTTCCCGGGCAAGTTTGGCCGACTGGTAGGTTGCACTGACTTTACCGCTGATAAGGATTGAAATTACTGTATCGTACTCCTCGCAGGCTTCCTTGAATTTTTCCAGGAAATCCCCTGGAGCAGGCGCAGAAGTTTTCGGCATCTTTCCTTTCTCTAAAACCCGGTAAAATTCCTGGAGGTCATCAGAAGGAATTTCCTCTCCATCACAGGTCACCGGAATTTTAACCACACCAATATTTAGTTTTTCCACCAGGAACTGAGGAAGGCTCGCCGCACCATCGGTTATTATTTTAATTTTTCCCAAAGCCAGGCCTCCTTAAAGGTTGTTTGGTTGATTATAACATAAAATTCCAAAAAAATTAAGAAAATTGATTCTACCAAAGGCTTACTCTTTTCCCGCGAATTTTATATTGGCAAACTTAAACCTACCAATTCAACTTTTTTAACTCAGGTATTTCTTCGTGGCTGGTCAGGTCAACGCAAAGAGGCGTTATTGAAACATACCCTTCCCTGATGGCCATGGTATCACTATCCTTTTCGTCCATCTCCTCAATGCTGCCCGTCATCCAGTAATACTTCTGGCCTCTGGGATCAACACGTTGGTCAAAAACATTGGCGTAATTTCGCCGGCTGAGTTTGGTAATTTTGGTTCCTTGAATCTGTTCAGCCGGGCGGGGAGGGAAGTTTATATTTAGAAGATATTTTTCTTCTAAAATTTTCGAGCCGTGCTTGGCTAAAAGTTCATTAATATAATATGCCCCAAAAGAAAAATCCCGAAACTCACCTTCAAGGACGAGAGATACCGCAAGAGAAGGATATCCAAGGAAAAACCCCTCCACTGCTGCAGAAACGGTTCCCGAGTAAAAGACATCATTGCCAAGATTGGGACCACTATTAATTCCCGAAATCACAAGATCGGGAGGCGAGGGTAATATTGCCTCGAGCGCGAGCTTTACACAATCAGAGGGAGTCCCATTTACCGCCCGGGCAACTCCTGCTTCTAACTCCACTTCCTTGACCCGGAGTGGTTTATGCAGGGTAATTGCATGCCCCGTCGCACTCATTTCCTTCTCCGGGGCTACAGTATAAACAGTATGTTTTTCTTTTAAAACCTGGTATAAGCGATTAATTCCAGGCGCCTGCAATCCATCATCATTTGTTAAAAGGATTTTCATCTTTTCCTCCCCCTAGTAAATTCCATAACTCATTGCAATAAAAACGATAAGAAGGCCCATTCCGTTCCAGACAATATGAGCAATTACCGGAGCCCAGAGACTCCTTGCCTTTTCAAAAACATACGTAAAACCAAGTCCTGCCAGAAATGTAGGGAAAAAAGCCCAGACTTCACCGTGGGCAAGGGCAAAAAACCCGCTGCTAATCAATGCCGCTCCCCTTATATTAACCCATTTCCGCAAATAAGTATAGAGTAATCCCCGGAAAAAAACTTCTTCTGCGATTGGGGCCAGAATAACAATAAGTAAACCATAAAAGATAATATGGACACCTTCAACATTTTTCACAATATAAGAAATAACTTCCTGGGGTTGAGGCGAGAGACCAAAAAAACCGGCCAGGAAAAGTTGAAACAAAAAGTTAAGGGCAGTAGCTCCAAACCAGAGGATAAAACTCCATTTAATTATCCGCCCAAAAAATCCAGTAATATCAAGAAACTTCTTATCCCAGATATCATAACGGTAACTCAGACCAATAAATAACCAGGTAAAAAGAAGTAAACCCAGCGCCTGGACCATCCCTGAAACTAAAGGCGCCCAGACACCTTGCAGGTTAAAAAAAATGTCAACCAGGACAATTAATAGAAGGGGACCGGCAAAAATCAGGACCAGTTCTGAAAAACCCCATCGGGAATGAAATGGCTCTTGCAAATCATTTGTCATTGCCTACCCCTCCAAAATGAAATTACGAATTTGCTCAACAAGCCAGGGCCGGAAAGGTTCCTGCCAGGACTGAATATATTCGTAGGGATTTAAATAATCAGGAAATTCCAGAAGGAAAAAATCAAAAACCGGTTGAATAAGCATCAGAATAAAAAACAGAAAAATTACCATATGCCCCGCAGTTAAAATACCTCCCAAAATCCGGGAAAAAACATACGGTTGTCTTTTTTTCCTGAAAATAGTCTCCATAATTAAAATTACCACTTTCTCTCCTAAAAAAGCCACGAAAAAAAGCAATAAAAAAGCTGCATGCAGGGCAAAGACGAAGGCCAGGGTTTCTCCCAGAAGCTCAATTATCTGAGCCGAACCCATTCCTGCTTCGGTAATTTCTTCTATAATTAAAGCTTCCTGGATAATTGAATCGCTAGGCTGAGAAATAGATAGCTGTTGTAAATAAGTGTTAAATTGTTCAGCAAAATCGCCACTTACCGGGCTTATAACCTCCCGTAAAGCCATTTCCATATAGCCGGTTAAATCCAGGCTTTCAATAATGGATCGGGCTACCGGAAAAGCCCAGAGATAAAATAAAACAGGTGCAGCGATAAATTTCATTGTCCTTAACAGAGAGGAGAAAAAACCTCGCCTCCCTCCAACTATCATTGCCAGAAGAAGAAGGGCTACAAATACCATTTCATACCAGGTCATATTAAACCTCTAAAACAAGAAATGCCAGACCAGGAAACCTATTACACCCAGCCCGACCAGGACCACTATTATAATAAGTAATAAAAACCGCCCTGAATCTTCATCTTCGCCTTCCTCTGGCAGGGAAGGAGGAACCTCCTGGGTCCGGGACATATTATAGCTTTCCACAAAATCTTTGCCGTCAAGACCCAGGGCATCGGCATAGGTCCTCAAAAAACCTCGCAGGTAAACTTCTTCGGGCAGTTCTCTCCAGTTTCCACTTTCAATAGCTTTCAGAAAACGAGGTTGAATTTTGGTTTTTTCAGAAATTTCCTCCAGAGAAATTCCTTTTTCTTCCCGAACTTCCTTTAATTCTTTTCCTATTTGCTTCATCGCACCCACCCTTTAACTTATGTCAAATTGGTTATACGGAAGCGGTTCCAGTTCCTCTTCATCTTCTCCATTTTCATCCCGCTTGAGGAATATAAGGGCGTCAAAATACCCGTACTCATAGCCAAGTTCTTCAACAAAAACTCCGGGATGTTCAATAATTTTAGCCTGAGGTTGTTCAAGAACATCTTTGAGTAATTGGCGGTGCTTAGGACCCGCCCGGTGCAGGGAAGTTAAAGCATCAATAATTATAACACTGTCGGTGTCAAGCTCTGAAAAATCCATTGCTTCCCGGGCCAGTTGTCTGACAAATGTTGTGGAAAAAAGAATCCACTTTTTATTGGCATGAACACAGGAAGCAATTGCCACCTCCGTTTTCCCCACCCGGGGAGACCCCTGAATTCCTATCACGGGAAATTCTTTTTCCCGGAAGGTTTCTGCCAGGAAATCAACCAAAACTGGAAGTTCCTGGCGCCGAAAATGGAACATCGGGGGATCTCCTTCAGCGTAAATTTTACGTCCGTGACGCATGGTCAGCATATCTAAATAGGTTGGAGGATGTAATTCCAATAATTCCAGGTGCGGAGAAAGCCCAAGCGAACTTTTAACAGGAGTCAGGTATTCCGAACCGGGAACTTCCAAAAGAAAACATCTCCGATCAGGGGGAATCCCCCCGATCCTGATGATGTTAATTCCCAGCATACCCATGAGAGAGGTAACGTCCCCCAGCAAACCAACTCGGTTCTCTAAAATCTTGTATTCAAGGTAATACTTTTCCATCTTAATCCAGCCCTATCTGCTTTGGATTTCCTCAAGGAATTCGGGAAGATCCTCCTTATCCAGAAGAACCTTGCGGGGCTTACTTCCTGCAAAAGCACCAATAATTCCATCCTGTTCCATTGTATCAATCATCCTGGCCGCGCGAGTATAACCGATATTCATCCGCCTCTGTAAAATGGAAATGGAGGCCTGTCCGCTTTCAACAACCAGTTGAACTGCTTCAGAGTAGAGAGTATCCCTTTTCTCACTGGTCAAACTGGTTTCAGCTGTCCCAATATCTTCAAGTTCCATCTCGTAATTGGGATCTTGCTGATCTTTTATAAATTTTACTACCTTTTTTACTTCTGCAGTTGAAACAAAAGGTCCCTGGATGCGGACCGGTTTGATCGCGCCTACTGGAGAATAGAGCATATCCCCGTCCCCCATCAATTTCTCCGCGCCACCCATATCCAGGATAGTTCGGGAATCTGTTTGGGAGGAAACATAGAAGGAAATCCGGGTTGGAATATTTACCTTAATCAACCCGGTAATTATATCAACTGAAGGCCGCTGAGTTGCTATAATCAAGTGTATCCCCGCAGCCCTGGCCATTTGCGCCAGCCGACAGATAGAATCTTCGACATCCTTGGGAGCAGCCATCATTAAATCAGCAAGTTCATCAATTATTATTACAATCAAAGGAAGAACCTTTTCCGGGTCTTCCATTTCCTGAATTTCATTATATTCACTGATCCCCCGAACACCCAATTCGGAAAAAAGCTCGTACCTGTTCTGCATCTCCTGGACCATTTGCTGCAAAACTCCTGCGGCCTTATTCACCTGGTTCACCACAGGAACAAGCAGGTGAGGAAGTGCTTTGAAATTGGTCAATTCTACCTGCTTTGGATCTATCAATACCAGTCTTACCTCTTCAGGAGTTGCCCGGTAAAGAAGGCTCAAAATCAAGGTATTTAAGGCGACACTTTTTCCGGTCCCGGTTGCTCCAGCAATTAGAAGATGGGGCATTTTGCCAAGATCTTTTACAACAGGCTGGCCAGCAATATCTTTACCCAGGACAAGAGACAGTAAAGCTGGGTTATCAGCGTAAGCACTGCTGGCAAGGATTTGCCTTAAACCAACCACCTGTTGGGCGTTATGGGGAACTTCAATTCCCAGAGCTGCTTTCCCGGGAATTGGGGCCTCAATTCGGACATCTGGAGCAGCAAGGGCAAGAGCGATATCGTCTGCAAGGTTTACTATCCGACTCACCTTGACCCCTGGAGCTGGTTGTAATTCATAACGGGAAATTCTGGGGCCATGAGTCACCTTAATTACCTGGGCATCAATTCCAAAATCACTCAGGGTCTTCTCCAAAAGTTGGGTTTGATCTTCGGGCTTTTTATGAGCTGTCCCGTTATGGTTCCGCAGAAGATGCAGCGGGGGCAGGCGATAGCCCGTTCCGGGTTTGGGAACAATTACTGGTGCTTCTTCCGGTTCTTCCTCTTTTTTATCTTCCCAGCTCTCCTCTATTACCCGTTTTTTGGGTGCAGCCCGTTTTTTCCTTCGGGGAGGCTTCTCCTTTTTCCTGAAAGAAAACAATCCAACTATTTTCCGCCATAGATCAGCTAATTCCATTCCCGACCAGAATAAAAGCCCAATCAAACCAATAACTACCAAGACCATATAAGAAAATGGGTCGGAGAAAAATTGCCTGACCAGCCAGATAAGGCTTCCGCCAAACAAGCCTCCCCCACGGCTGCGCATTCCTTCATATATCTCTTCCCCTGAGGGCAAACCGGCATGGAAAAATGCTAAAAAAACCAGGAAAACCAGGGTAATTCCCAGTTGAGACAAACCCAGTTGAATTTTTTTATTCTTTAATAGCTGGTAACCAAGATAAAAAAGCAGGAAGGGAAAAAGGAAAACACCCTGGCCCAGGAAAAGATGAATTAATCCAAACATTGATTCCCCAAATCTTCCAGTATCACCCCAAAAAAGGTGCAATATGTTGATAAGGCCCAGGACGAGGAAAATAATCCCCAGGATTTCATTTTTTCTCTTTTCCGTAAGCCTTTTCATGGGTGTTTCACCTCGTGATATATATTCTCCCTTTTTAATCTTTGTCCTTCTTACCAGCTCCCCTAAAAGGAATAATATACCATTTAACCTCCGGGAATAAAAGAATTAATTCCGATCTTTTAGCATGATTTTGGCAATGTTGGAAACGTGGTCACCTATTCTTTCCAGGTTACTCAGAATATCAACGAATACAATTCCCGATCCCGGATAGCACAATCCTTCATTTAATCTCTGGATATGATTTTCCCGATATTCATTTTCCAGATCATCTACTTCATCTTCAAAACGAAGAACTTTCACTGCAGTGGCAAGATCTCCTGTACTCAGGGATTTTATACCCTCATCAATCGTCTGCATAACCCGATCAAACATATTGTTGAGTTCGCCAATGGCCCGGTCGGAAAAAGGAAGTTTGTTTTCCATCTTATATTCCGCAAGTTCTACAATATTTTCTGCATGATCTCCTATCCTCTCAATATCATTGATTATGTGGAAATAATTATTGAGCCTTGCAGAATAGACCTCGTCCATGGACTGACGGGATAATTTGGCCAGGTAATCAGTAATTTTTGTTTCCAGGGCATCAATAGCTTCTTCCCGTTCAAAGAAATTATCTATAAGGTTTTCTTCTTCATCCATAAAAATCCGGCGGGAATCCCCAACATTTACATAGGCCAGGTCAGCCATCCGCAGTAATTCTTTATGGGCCTGTTCTAAAGCAACAACTGGAGTTTTAAGCATCCTTTCATCCAGGTAAATGGGACCTTTGTGTAATATTTCCTCTTTCCCTGGAATCAGTCTAATAACCAGGTTGGTTAAAAAAGCAATAAATGGGAACCAGATTAAGGTATTGGTAATATTAAAAGCTGTGTGTGTGTTGGCGATTAATCTCTGTACATTCCAGGTGTGGCCGAAATATTCGGCTATGTTCTGGAAAAAGGATTCCAAATAACCTGAAAATCCTGGAACAAGGTAAAAAACGACAATAAATACACCCGTTCCCAGGACATTAAAAACCATATGGGCCATTGCAGTACGCCGGGCTGAAAGTTTGGTGCCCAGACTAGATAACATGGCTGTAAAAGTTGTCCCAATATTATCTCCCAGCAAAATAGGGATCGCAACAGTAAAATCGATAGCCCCAACCGAAGCTAAACTAATCAAAATACCAATAGTCGCACTACTGCTCTGAACAAGGGCAGTTGTCATTGCCCCAACCAGAATCCCCAGGATGGGAAGAGCCCCAAACTTAGAGAAAAATTCCCGGAAAGCAGCAGAATCAGCCAGGGGAGCCATGGAGCCCTGCATAACAGTCATCCCCAGGAAGAGAAGCCCAAACCCGAAGATAACCTGTCCCAGTTGTTTAAACCTTTTTTGTTTGGTAAAAAATAACAAGAAAGCGCCTATCGCAATAGCAGGGAGAGAAAACCCTCCCAGATCAAAGGCAATCAACTGGGCGGTTATAGTTGTCCCAATATTTGCTCCCATTATAATCCCTACTGCCTGGCGCAAGGTCATCAGGCCGGCGTTAACAAAACCAACAGTCATAATGGTGGTAGCACTACTGCTCTGAATTATAGCAGTAACACCCGCCCCGACCAGGACACCGGCCAGGGGATTGGAAGTCAATAGCTCAATAAAGCGTTGTAGTTTATCTCCTGCGGTTTTCTGGAGCCCTTCTCCCATCTGCCGCATGCCATAAATAAAGAGGCCAACGCCCCCGAGTAATTCTAAAATCATGAAGTACGACAATCCCCACACCCTCCTCCATCCGGTTCCAACTGGGCTATTACCTTTTTCCTTCTATGCCCAGACGAACAATTCCTTTATTGATAGCAATAAATTGGGTTATAAAGTTCTTCTAACAGTAACTATCAGAAAAAAATGAAGCACCCCTCCTGGCTTTTTTTGGCAGGAGGGGATTTTTGCTATACATCCATGATAATAGGTAGGATCATGGGGCGTCGCTTAATTTTTTGATAAACAAAACCACTCAAGGCATCCCGGATCCGGTTTTTAAGTCGGGACCATTGTTTTATTCCGTTTGCCGAACACTTACCAAGGGTTCTTTCTACGATTTCCGTTGCCTGTTGAATCAGCTCTTCAGATTCCCGCATGTAAACAAACCCCCGGGTTACAATATCCGGTCCAGAAACAATTTTACCTGTTTCACGATCAATGGTTAAAACGACAATTAAAATCCCGTCCTGGGAAAGAAGCCTGCGATCTCTTAAAACAACTGTCCCCACATCACCAATTCCCAGTCCGTCAACTAAAACCCGGTCAACGCCAACATTTCCGTTGATCTTTCCCCGGTCATCATTTAGATCAAGAACAGCCCCGGGTTCGAGAATAAAAATATTATCTTTTTTAATCCCCAGGCTTTCTGCAAGTTGAGCATGATGGTACAAATGACGGTATTCACCATGAACCGGGATAAAATAACGGGGGCGAACCAGGTTGCACATTAACTTTAATTCTTCTCTGCTGGCGTGTCCGGATACATGGACACCGGAAATAGCCTGGTAAACCACATTCGCCCCAAGACGGTACAGCTTATTGATTGTTTCCCCGACCAGTCTTTCATTGCCCGGAATGGGCGATGCCGAAACCATGACTGTATCTCCAGCACAGACATTGACCTGCCGGTGTTCTCCATTAGCCATCCGGGTGAGAGCGGCCATCGGTTCTCCCTGGCTACCTGTGGTAAGGATAGCGATTTTATCATGTTCAAGACTGTGCAGGTCTTTCATTTCTACCTGAATATCGTTGGGAATATCAAGAAAGCCCAATTCCGAAGCAATCTGACAGTTATGAATCATGCTCCTCCCAGTAATTGCAACCTTGCGCCGATACCGATTGGCTGCATCAAACACCTGCTGGATCCGGTGAATATTGGAAGCAAATGTTGCAACGATTATCCTTCCCCGGGCCGTGGAGAAAACATCATCAATTTTCTCACCGACAACCCTTTCTGATGGGGTAAAGCCTTCTCGTTCTGCATTGGTACTATCAGAAAACAGGGCCAAAACCCCTGAATCCCCGTACTCACTCAATTTATGATAATCAACCACAATCCCATCGACAGGAGTTTGATCAAACTTAAAATCACTTGCATAGATAATTGGACCATAAGGGGTTTGTATAGCCAGGGCACAGGTATCAGCAATACTGTGGTTAACTCTAATCAATTCTACTTCAAAAGAACCAATCTTGGTTTTTTGGCGGGGCGATATTTCATTGAATTTTACTTCCTTGGATAAATTGAATTCTTTTAATTTGGCCTTGACCAGTCCCAAAGCCAGTCTCGTCCCGTAAATAGGGACATCCAATTCTTCGATTATATAGGGGATCGCCCCTATATGGTCTTCGTGACCGTGGGTCAGGACCATCCCATCAATTCTTTTTTTGTTCTCCACAAGATAAGAAATATCAGGGATAACCAGATCTATTCCGAGGAGGTCATCTTCAGGGAACATAACCCCGGCGTCAATAATTAAAATCCTTCCATCTTTTTCAATCAACATCATGTTTTTCCCGATTTCGCCAACCCCGCCCAGGGGGATGGCCTTAATACTATCCATTTATGTCAANACACCTCCAAATANTTATCTTTNTCAGTAAATAAACCATTTTCATTATANAACAGGGTNTGTAAAAAAACAAGGAAAACCCCTTTCTACAAACCTTTACAGGGTCTAGAGAAAATTACTTATTTTAAAATTTGCTCTTTTAGCTATCTTTTTTATTTTCCTGTTTGCCCAAAACCTTTATCTTTTCTTTCACTTTCTCTCAGCTCAACAACATGTTTCCATTCAACCTGTTCATACTTGTGGATTATTAACTGGGCAATTCGGTCCCCTTTTTTTATTGAAAAAGGCTTTTTCCCGTGGTTAATAAGGATTACACATATTTCACCTCTAAAGCCAGAATCAATGACCCCGTCGGAGTTTAAAACGGTTACCCCGTGTCGATTGGCTAATCCACTGCGGGGATTAACATAACCCACATAACCCCGGGGAATAGCGATAGCAATCCCCGTGGGGACCTGGGAAAATTCGCCGGGGTTTATTAGAAAATCTCCCCTAGATTGTAGATCCATCCCAGCATCCTCGCCCGGGTGTTGGTAGGTGGGGGTCTGCCAGTCATCTTCCAAAAGCTTGATTTCTATTTCCATTATAATTCCTCCCGAATAAGAAAAATAAAGGGAGCCCTTCGGCTCCCCCAAAATATTATCTTGCAAAAACATGATTCCCGATTATAACAGTTACCTCCCGACTCTTAACCCAGGAAGTATTGGTAGCAGTATTGGGATTAAAATAATAAATTGCCCCCCGTGTGGGGTCATTTCCCCGCAGAGCCTCCCTGGCAGCATCAAAGGCCTGTTGGTTGGGGGGAAGATTTATCTGTCCGTCCCGAACAACACAGAACTGCCCTGGTTGGTAAATAACCCCATGGAAAGTATCCGGGTAGTTGGGGCTTAATACCCGGTTAATTATAACTGCTCCAACGGCAACCTGTCCTATAAATGGTTCTCCCCGGGCTTCACCATGGATGGCTCGGGCCAGGATGTCTCTTTCCTCGGTACTTATGGTCCTCTCCACTGCCTGGCGGGGAGTTAAATTGTGAATCGGCAAATAGATTCGCTGCCCAATCCTTATATTTGGGCTGTCCAGCTCATTCAAGGCCTGGAGAAAAGCTGTGGTGGTATTAAATTCCCGGGCCAGGTCATATAGGCTGTCACCCCGTCGGACCTGGTAAATAATAACTTTATCCCTGGGCAAATCAACTTCGGGCATTGGGGGCCTGATGTATATTGCACGAGGAATACGTTCCAGGGTTAATTCGGGAGACCCATTGGGGTTCAAGTTATCGTTTAAAGAAGGGATTTCTTTAACTGGTTTTTGCGGGATTATCAGTTCATCTCCCAGCCTGATCAGGTCATCCTTCAATCCGTTGGCCCACCGCAGACCATCAATGCTGGTCCCAAACCGTTGAGCTATTCCACTTAAAGTATCTCCTTCCACAACCTCATAAACAAAATAAAAATCAGGGAAAAAATTCGAGGCTTGAATGGAGAATGTAATGGTTAAAGTTAAAATAAAGGTAAGTATAAATACTATGCTGATTAATTTCCTCCCCATAAAAACCCTCCCTTTCCACCCAAATTCGTCTTATTATTTTTCAACCTCGGTCCAGATTTCTCCTGCTCTTTCCCAGAATTTTTTACCTGCGGTAAAAAGTTTTTGGGCTGACCCCTCTATAATTGGAAGCCTCTCGGGCAGAGTACTGCAGAAAATTTTCCCATAATTTTTGGTAAGAATCCTTCGATCCAGAACCAGAAGGATACCCCGGTCGGAAAAGCTTCTAATCAAACGCCCCCAACCCTGCTTGAACCGAATAATAGCCCGGGGTAGCATTAAATGAGTAAAGGAGTTTTTCCCCTGTTTCTCCAGTTCCCTGGCTTTTCCTGAAATCCAGGGATCATCAGGCACGGGAAAGGGAAGTCGAAATAAAATAACTGAGGTTAAATCTGCCCCTGGAAGGTCCACTCCTTCCCAGAAACTTGCTGTCCCCAGCATTATGGCTCGAGGGCTTTCCCTGAAATCACGGAGAAGTTGACTTACAGCCCTTTTACCCTGAACAAAAACTTCAACTCCTTTTTCCTCGCAAAAACCCTCGATCTCCCTATAGAAACTCTGCAGCATTTGATAAGAGGTAAACAAGAGTAAATTGCGGGGCCCCAGAACAGGAAAAACTTCCTGGAAAATCTCGATGCTTTTCCCCACAAAATCAGGATCCTGAGGCGGAGGGATGTCCCGGGGTATTAAAAGGATTGCCTGCTGGTCATAATCAAAAGGCGAACCCAGGATCATGGTATCAGTTCGTTCTGAAGGTAGGCCTAAGTTTTCAGCAAAGTAAGCGCCCTGGTCGTTAATGGAAAGAGTTGCCGAGGTAAAAATCAGGCTTTCTACCTGTGGATACAGGGACTGGATCAGAAAATCATCTAGAAATAAAGGTAACGAGCGAAGAATTAAATTTTTCCCGTCCCCCTCCAGCCAGGAAACAAAATTATCTCCCGGAAGATCAAGAAAATAATCCAGGGAGGCAATAAGCTTGCCCCAGCGATTTCTTAATTCGCCCAGGGCCAGGGTCAGTTCTTCGGGGAAAACTTCTTCCCCCACAACAAGCCCTCTATTCAATGCTTCCATACTCTCCAGCAATTCCAGGGGGGAATTCTGCAGTTTTTGCCACCAGCCCGGATAAATAAATCGGGGGTTATTCCTTTCAAGTTCCCTGTCAAACTCAAAGAAAAAAGCCTGGGCCTTTTCCTCTAATCCCTGCAGGGCAGAAAAAAGAGTGGCAAAGTTCAAACCGTCTTTTTTTTCTTTCTGCAGTCGCCCCAAAAAATCCCTGATTTCCCCAATAATTTCTATTACCTCAACCTGGGAAAAATCAGTTCCCAGAAAATCAATTCCCGTTTGTTCCAGGTGATGAGCCTCGTCAAATATTATTACTTGATGAGAAGGCAAAAGGCTTTGTTCCTCAGAATTTTGCATCTTAAGGTCACTGAAAAAAAGGTGGTGATTAATTACAATTATATCGGCCTGCTGGCATTTCCGCCGGGCTTTTTGGACAAAGCAATCATTCTGATGGGGACAAAACTGCCCCTGGCAACCATCGGCATCTGCAGCAATTAAAGACCAGATTTCGGGGTGGTCTGCGAAAGACCATTCTTCAAAAGTCCCCTCTTCTGTTTCCTGGGCCCATAAATAAATCTGGGGTAAAAGGCGGACCGGGAATTGTTCTTTTTTTTGATGCAGAAACTGCAACCTGGTTCGGCACAAATAGTTGGACCGTCCCATTAAAACAGCAATTTCAAGATTTAAGTCCAGAATTTGGGCAACCTGGGGGATATCTTTTTGAGCCAGTTGCATCTGCAAATTTTTGGTGTAAGTAGAAATAACCAGGGGTTGTTCTTCCTGGTCTGCATATAACATAGCAGGAACAAGGTATGAAAAAGTCTTTCCTACCCCGGTTCCTGCTTCGGCGATTAAAAACCTTTTTTCATTTATTGTCCTGGTTATTCTCCTGGCCAGATCCCTCTGAGAAGTTCTAATTTCAAACGGGGGGAAATTCTGCTGGAAAAGGCCTTCTGGAGCAAAAAATTCTTCAATCTTACTGTACTCAATCAATGGGCGACTCTCCTTCATAGACTCCGCAGAAAATCCAGGTTTCGTTTTCCTTGTTTCCGGGCTTCTCCAGGCGTTTCCAGGATCAGGGGGATATTTCTAAGTTCGGGAAGTTTAACCATTGCTTCAAATCCCTGTCGTCCGATTTCCCCTTCTCCAAGATGAGTATGCCGGTCTTTTTTTTCCCCGAGTTTATGGACCGAATCATTTACATGAATCAGACCAAGTCTTTGATGGTCAATATGGGAAAAAAATTTATCCAGGGTCTTTCTCCATCCTCTTTCAGACCGAATATCAAATCCCGAACCAAAAAGGTGACAGGTATCCAAACAAATTCCAACTTTTTCCGGATCAAAAGGAGAAACTATCTTGCTTAGCTCCAGGAAATCTGCTCCCAGTTCAGTTCCAGCCCCTGCCATCCCTTCAACCAGAAAGCTTATTGCATGGAAATTTTCCAGCAGGTGGTTGAGGGTGTCCTGCAATCGGTTGATCGCCTCCTGGGAAGAACTTTTCTTCCTGTTTCCCGGGTGGATAACAAAAAACTCTGCTCCCATCTCCTCCGCTCTTCCAACTTCCAGCTCCAGGGCGGAAATTGAACGGGAATAGAGGTCATCATCAGGGGAACAGGCATTAATCAAGTAGGTCGCATGGACTACCCAGGGGTCAATACCCTGATCCTTTTTATTCTGCCGAATAAAAGCGGCCCCTTTTTGATCAAATGCTCCGGCCTTCCAGCTCCGGGGATTTTTTGCAAATATCTGTACTGTATTACATTTAAGGTCGAGGGCCTCCTCCATTGTTTTTTGGAGGCCCTGACCAATTGAAAGGTGAATTCCCAATCGCAATGCAATTACCCCTCGTTAACGGCGATCCCGGTTTCCTCCACTCCGGTTCCCACCGCGTCTTTGATCATTTCTTCTTTCTGAATTACCCGAATCCGATTTAGCTTTAGGTTGAGGATTGCGGCTTTCTTCTTCCATGCATTCAGAACCTTTTTCCTTGAGGACAGCTTCCCGGGATAGATTAATCCGGTCCTTATCGTCAATTTCCGTTACCTTAACCCATATTTTGTCCCCAACGCTAACAACATCTTCAACACTGCGGACTCTATAATCTGCCAGGCGGGAAATATGAACAAGGCCTTCTTTTCCTGGTAACACTTCAACAAAAGCACCAAAGTTCATGAGCCGCTTCACAGTCCCCATGTAGGTTTCGCCAACTTCCACATCTCGAGTTAATTCCTCAATCATGACAATTGCTTTGTCCACATCTTCCTTGCTGTATCCCAGGATAAATATCTTTCCAGTATCTTCAATGTCAATTTTGGTTTCTGTTTCCTCGGTGATTTTACGGATTGTTTTACCCTGCGGACCGATTATTTCCCGTATCTGTTCGGGATCGATTTGAATTGAAATCATCCGGGGGGCATATGGAGAAAGTTCACTTCTGGGCTCAGAAATGGCTTCTTCCATATTATCCAGGATTTCCAGGCGGGCTTTTCGGGCCTGCATTAGTGCTTGCTCCATTATTTCCCTGCTGATTCCCTTTATTTTAATATCCATCTGCAGGGCTGTAACTCCATTTCTTGTTCCGGCTACCTTAAAATCCATGTCTCCATAAAAATCCTCAAGACCCTGAATATCTGAAAGGACTGCGTAATCCTCTCCTTCTTTCATCAGCCCCATTGCAATTCCTGCAACATGGTTTTTAAGAGGTACCCCGCCGTCCATCAAAGCCAAAGAACTGGCACATATGCTGGCCTGGGAGGTTGAACCATTGGATTCCAGGATTTCTGAAACCAGCCGAATCGTATAGGGAAATTCTTCATTGTCGGGTAAAATTGGTTCTATGGCTTTCTCACCGAGAGCACCGTGTCCAATTTCTCTTCGTCCTGGTGGCCGCATGGGCCAGGTTTCTCCCACAGAATATGGCGGGAAATTGTAGTGAAGCATAAAGCGTTTTTGCTCAAATTCTCCCAGGTCAAACATTATCTGACTATCTCCGATAGCTCCAAGAGTTAGAACTGATAGAGCCTGGGTCTGGCCACGGGTAAATTCTGCTGAACCATGCACCCTGGGTAAAATTGAAACTTCACTGTGCAGGTTTCTGACTTCATCGAGATCTCTGCCATCAGGCCTTTTCTTTTCTTTAATTACCATTTGCCGCACATTATCTTTAAGCATTGCTTCGAATTCATTTTTAATTATCTTTTCAACTTCTTCTTCTTCTCCGTCTTCCGCAAACCGGGGAATCAGGATTTCAAGGATCTGTTCTTTTAACATATCAACAGCTTCCTGTCGGTCAAGCTTATCCTCAACCCGCAGGGCCCGATTAAGGTCAGAAGAATAAGATTGAACTTCCTCAACAATCTTTTGGTCCGTTTCGGCGGGCTCAAATTCTGCTTTTTCTTTCCCTACTTCGGTCCGCATTTTTTCCTGGATTTCAACGATCTTGCGCAGGTAAACCTGCCCGAATTCCAGGGCTTCAATCAATTTATCTTCTGGAATTTCGTGGGCGCAGGCTTCCACCATTGTTACTTCTTCCTTGGTTCCAGCTATAATTAATTCTAACTTGCTTTTTTCCCTTTCTTCTTCGGTAGGATTGACAACAAACTCATTATCTAACATACCTACCTTAATTCCCCCAATGGGTGTGGTAAAGGGGATATCAGAAATAATTAGTGACGCCGAGGCCCCGATAAAAGCCAGCATTTCTGGTTCATAATCGGGATCAACAGATAAAACAGTAGCAATTATCTGAACATCATTCCGGAAACCATCAGGGAATAATGGCCGAAGAGGCCTATCAATTAGGCGAGCATTTAAAGTTGCAACATCTCGGGGCCGACCTTCCCTGCGGTTCCAACTTCCTGGAATCCGCCCAATCGCATAAACTCTTTCCTCGAAATTTACCATTAGCGGTAAAAAATCAACCCCAGGGCGGGGATCCGACATTGTTGCAGTAACCAGGACAACTGAATCTCCACCCTTAACAACAACCGAGCCATTTGCCTGTTTTGCATAATGACCTGTTTCAAGAGTAATTTTTCTCGAACCAAGTTCAATTTCCCAACTCTGTACCATCATTTTTCCTCCTCACGTCTTCTCCTATTAAAATTAAGAGCGGGGAGGGCCCGCTCCTAAAATTAATAATATTAACCCCTAATTCCAAGATCTGTAATTAACTCGCGATAACGATTCAAGTCTTTTTTCCTAAGATAGCGCAAGAGCCGCCTTCTTTTTCCAACCAGTTTTAACAGTCCCCGCCGGGAGTGGTGATCTTTGGGGTGTTGTTTCAGGTGGTCGGTTAGTTCGAAAATCCGGTGGGTTAAAATGGCGATTTGCACTTCAGGGGACCCGGTATCGTTTTCACTGGTCTGGTACTTGGCAATAATTTCTTGTTTTTTTTCGTTGTTCATAATAAGCCTCCTTTTTTTGGTTACACCCCAATCCAAGAAAAGAGTCGGAGCCTCTCCTATCCTAGAAAGGGGAGCAATTCTTTTTACAAAATTCATTTTATCATAAACGCTCTCCAGTGTAAAGAAAGGGGAAGATTACAACTTCAATATTTGCTTGGTCTCTGCAATATCTTTTGTTATCTGTTGCTGAAGATCCTCTGGATTGGGAAAAAGTTTAACCGGACGAAGGTATTTATGGAACCAGACCGATATTTCTTCCCCATAAATCTGGTCATTTAAACCCAGAAGATGAACCTCAACTCCTTCGCATTCTTTACCAAAAGTAGGGCAGGCCCCCAGATTTAAAACTCCAGGATATTTTTTGCCTTGAACTCTGGCCCAGACCGAATAAACTCCCTGCAGAGGCACTGTCAGCCCGGAGGGGAAATCCAGGTTGGCGGTAGGAAACCCCAGGGAGCTTCCCCTACCCTCTCCTTTTTCCACCCGGCCCCTTATTCCATACGGCCGGCCAAGAAAAGAAGGAACTTCAGCTACCCTACCCGCTTTAATTAGTCTTCTAACCAGTGTACTGCTTACACTGAATCCATTTATCGCAAGGGGTTCGAGCACAACTGGTTCAAAACCAAAATCTTTGCCCGCCTCTTTAATTTTTTCTTTATCTCCTTCCCCTCGTGCCCCAAAACGGAATTTTGCTCCCACAACCAGGCCCCGGATATCGAGCTTTTCCACCAGGTAATCATTGATAAACTTCCGGTAATTCAGGTGGCCAAATTCAGGAGTAAACTGCTGCACCAGGCAAAGGTCAGCACCAAGAGCCCCCATGTAGTAAAGTTTATCTTCCAGAGAAGTTAAAAGGGTGGGAGCCCGGGGGGGATTGAGAACGGAAAGGGGATGAGGCCAAAAAGTAAATATTCCCGCGGGGACCCCAAGTTTTCGGGCTCTTTCAATAGTGGTTTCAATAACCTTTTTGTGGCCGAGATGAACTCCATCAAAAGTTCCCATTGCCAGAAAAAGGCCTCTGATTGAAATTTCCTCAGGTGAGGATATTTGATATACTTCCATGATTAATCTTTCACCTCATAAGAAAACTTTAAAAGGGTGGTAACCTCCATCCTTTTCTCGACAGAGGGCCAAAAAATTTTTTTCATCATCGTAAAGCCTATAAAGATCGCTTTTCTTATCTGGAGTTACTATCAATTCATTTTCATAAATTAACTGCCCGAAATTAACTTTTTCCCGCCCCTCTTGATCAACAATAATAGGGGGCAGATGAGTCAGAGGGGTATCCGGAGAAAGCAGGAACTTATCCGGTCCCATTTTTTCCATTTCTTCAAAAGTAAAACTATCCCGGATCTTAAAGGGTCCTGTGCTGGTCCGGATCAAAAAGTTTAAGTAACCGCCAACACCGAGGGCCTCACCAAGATCTCGTGCTATGGAGCGGATATAAGTTCCCTTGGAACAGTGAATCCAGAATCTAACCCTTGGTAAAGCTATTTCCAGGGGACGCAAGGAAAATATTTCTACTGCTCGAGGAGAGATTGAAAATTCTTCACCTCTACGGCTGCGGCGGTAGGCCCTTTCCCCCTCTATTTTAACCGCGGAAATATTGGGAGGTGTTTGGGTAATCGGGCCGGAGAATTTTGATAATTCCCGTAATACTTCATCTTCAGTACAGTCAAGGGGATAACTGGAAATTATCTTTCCGTAAGCATCGTCAGTATCCCTTTTCTCACCAAGGATCATTTCCCCCCAGTAAGTTTTATCCTCCTGCAGGATAAGACTGGCAACTTTGGTTCCCTTGCCCACGCAAAGGGGAAGAACCCCTGCTGCCAAGGGATCTAGAGTCCCCGTATGGCCAACCTTTTTCCAGTTCCATCTTTTCTTAATTCGATTGATAGCCCGGGCAGAACTAATACCAGGAGGTTTAAGAAAATTAATTATTCCATTCATCTATTTTCTCCTCCACTGTATTAAGGATTTCTGGATACACATCTGCAAAAGGTTTTTCCAGGGTAACTCCTGCAGCCCGAACATGACCGCCTCCTCCCCACCGAGCAGCGATATCATTTACAGGGAAATTCCTGCTGCGGAAACTGATTTTAGTTCTTTGCTCCTGATCTACAAAAACAATAGCAATCTCAACTCCAGCAATACTCCTTATTTCGTCGATAACTTTTTGACTTACTTCCCGGGGTGAAGGTCCTTCTTTTTCTTCTTTTATCACTGTCCAGGCAAGCTGACCATCTCTGGAAAAGCGCAAAGACTGGAGTGCTTTCTGAAAAAGGGCAAAAGAAGGACGGGACTGCCTGCCGAATAATTTCTCCTGGACTATATGTAATTCCATGCCGGTAGCCATCCAGTTGGCTAATAAAGCAAGGGTTTCTTTGCGAGTATTGGGATGCCGAAGTCCCCCGGTGTCATAAAGAATACCGGCAGTCCATGCCTCCATAACCCGAGGGGGAAGATGAATTTTATCCCGGAGATTGAGTCCCAGGATTTCGCAGGCAGAAGAGGCTTTTTCGTCAACCAGGTTAATGTCCCCAAAATATTCATTGTCGGGGTGATGGTCTATATTAATAATTTCCAGGCCCTCAATTATTTCCCCCACCCGTCCCAGGCGCTTTAAGTCCCCGCTATCTACAATAATAGCCAGGTCCGCTTCTATTTCAGGTAATTTTTGTTCGCCACCTTCAATTACAATTATTTCCTCGGGTAACAGAAAAGAGAGCCGGTCGGGAACCGGCCCTTCAATGATACCTGTCACCCGAACATTTTTACCCTGCAATAGGAAAAATAACCCGGCGATTGCCCCCAGGCAATCACCGTCCGGATCAGAGTGACCGGTTAACAGTATTTTTTTATCACCATGCAAAACCGCCAGCAGGGAAGCAGTTTCAATCATTCTTATCTCCTTTTATTTCATTTAATAGATTGTGAATTCTCTGACCCCGCTCCAGGGACTGGTCATAGATAAAACGAAGTTCAGGAGTATGCCTGATTTCAATTCTCTGACCAATTTCTTTCCTTAAATAACCCACTGCTTTCTCCAGCCCTTCCATCATAGCTGCAGGGTCGTTTTTTTCCTGGAGGGTGCTTACATATATCTTCGCCACACTCAGATCTCCGCTTACTTCCACTTCGGTAATTGTCAGGAAATTCAAACGGGGATCTTTTACTTCTTTCTGGAACAAATCACTCAGCTCTTTCTTTAAAACTTCGGCCAAGCGGTTCGCTCTGTAATTCATCGCTCAACACTCCTTATCTATTATTCAGGAGCCCTGGTAATTGCCAGGTATCATTCAGATAATTTTCTCTTGATTTCTTCCAGAACAAAAGCCTCAATAATATCCCCAACTTTTACATCCTGGAAGCCCTCAACATTCAGTCCACATTCATAGTTGGCTTCTACTTCCCGCACATCATCCTGAAAGCGTTTTAACGAACCGATACTTCCCTCGTGAATAACAACGCCATCTCTTAAAACTCTAACCTTGGAATTGCGAGTAATTTTGCCGTCGGTAACATATAGACCAGCAATGGTTCCCGCTTTGGGAACCCGGAAAGTATCACGGACTTCCGCACGTCCAAGAACTTTTTCCCGGATCTCCGGATCCAATAAGCCTTCCAGAGCCTTTTTAACATCATCAATAACCTGATAAATAATCCGGTAGGTGCGGATATCAACTCCTTCCTGGTCAGCAATCCTTTTAGCTCTTGAATCGGGACGAACATTGAACCCAATTATAATAGCCTTGGAGGCTGATGCCAGGATAACATCGTTTTCAGAAATAGCGCCTGCACCAGTATGAATAATGTTGAGGTTTATATCATCACTTTTTATCTGATTCAGGGAATCTTTCAGGGCTTCAACAGAACCCTGAACATCTCCCTTTATAATGATTTTCAACTCCTTAACTTCTTCATCCTGCATTCGGGCAAAAAATTGTTCAAGGTTGGCCGGACGGTCACTGGTCAGCTCCAGTTCTCTTTTTCTTTCCCGTCTTTCTTCGGCTATTTTTTTTGCCTCTTTTTCACTTTTTACCGATTCAAGCAAATCACCGGCGACGGGAACATCGGAAAGACCCAAAACCTCAACAGGCATAGCCGGTCCCGCTTTTTTAACTCTTTCACCCTTATCATTAATCATTGCCCTGACCCGGCCATAAGTCGACCCGGCCATAATAGCATCACCTACTCGCATTGTTCCGTCCTTGATCAGGACAGTGGCAACTGGACCTCTTCCTTTGTCCAGTTGAGCTTCAATAATAACACCTGAGGCTTTTTCCTTGGGATCAGCTTTGATGTCTTCCATTTCTGCCACCAGGAGAATCATCTCCAGGAGTTCTTCAATATTGGTCTTTTGCAGGGCAGAAATTTCAACACAAACAGTTTCCCCACCCCATTCTTCAGGAACCAGGTGATATTCTGTAAGTTGCTGTTTTACCCTTTCGGGGTTTGCATTTTCCTTATCAATCTTGTTTATGGCAATAATTATGGGGATCCCGGCGTCCTGGGCATGGTTAATTGCTTCAACCGTCTGGGGCATGATCCCATCGTCCGCAGCAATGACCAGGATTGCTATATCAGTAACATGGGCCCCCCTTGCTCTCATAGCTGTAAAGGCTTCATGCCCGGGAGTATCGAGGAAAGTAATTTTTCTCCCGTTAATGTCAACCTGGTAAGCACCGATATGCTGGGTAATCCCTCCTGCTTCAGAAGCCACAACATTTGCTTCCCTGATAACATCAAGAAGCTGGGTTTTTCCATGATCAACATGACCCATAATAGTTACCACAGGTGGCCTGTTAACAAGATCCTTTTCTTTCTTTTTCTTTTTACGTTCTTCTTTTTTTGGTTTAACTGGTTGGGCCTTTTTTTCTTCTTCTTTTGCTTCAACTTTAATATCCAGGATTTTTTCAACTTCGGCCAGGGAATCTCCAGTTAAATTCTGGGTTAAATTTACCATTACCCCATTTTCTATCAATTGCTTTATGATTTTATTGGGGTTAACCTCCATAGCTTCGCCAATATTTTTCACATTAACCGGAGGATTAACTACTATTTTTTCTGCAGTTATTTCTTCCTCCTGTTCTTTTTGGGCTTTCCCTTCCCCACCTGCCAGCATTTCTTTTACAAGTTTCGCTGTTTCTTCTTCTAAAGTACTCATATGCGATTTTGCTTCGATACCGAGCTCTTTTAGCATATCAACAAGTTCATTGGATTTAATATCAAGTTCTTTTGCTAACTGGTAGATCCTGATTTTTCCCACTTTAACACCCCCATCAATTAATCATTATGGACCCTCCCTTTCCCGTCTAAGAAAGGTTTTGCTAAATTACTATCCATTATCAAAACTGCTGTCGTTTCCCTTGGAAAAACCCGGGTGAATTCCTCCTTTGTTCCCCATTCAAGGCAAGGAATATTATTATTGGAGCAAATCTCTCTAAGCTTATTTCTGGTATTTTTTCCACTGTCTTCTGCCAATAAGAGCAGCTTACCCCTGCCCTTTTTTAATTTCTGTTCAATATTGGTTGAACCTATTTGCACCTTCCTACCCCTGTAACCGAGCCCGAGCAGGCGTAGTCCTTTAGCTATTTCCATTTATTTTCCCCTCGAGAAATTCTTTTATTTCTTGAGGCAGTTCGATCTGCAGGTCCCGCTCTATTCTCTTATTTTTAAAAGCCTTTTTTAAACAATCTTTTTCAGGACAAAGATAGGCCCCTCGGCCCGGTTTTTTCCCAGTTGTATCAACATCCACTTCTCCTTCGGGGCTGCGGACGATCCTGATTAATTCTTTTTTTTCACGGCGCTGATCACAACCCACACATTTACGAAGAGGTATCTTCTTCTTCCTCTTCATCTCGAATTACCTCCCCTTCTGCAGTGGGTTCAATAAGCTTTGCTTCCTCGTCGGATTGACTTTCGCTCTTAATATCTATCCGCCATCCGGTCAATTTCGCTGCCAGTCGTGCGTTCTGGCCTTCTTTCCCAATGGCCAGGGACAGCTGGTAATCAGGGACAACTACCTTGGCAACTTTTTCTTTTTCATTTATTTCTACCGAAACGACCTTGGCCGGGCTTAAAGAATTAGCCACATAAACCGTCGGATCAGGGCTCCACTCAACAATATCAATTTTTTCTCCGCCAATTTCATCAACTATTGCCTGAACCCGCATTCCTTTTTGCCCCACACAGGCCCCAACAGGATCAACGTTTTCATCGCGGGAAAAAACAGATATTTTTGAGCGATAACCTGCTTCCCGGGTAACAGCTTTTATTTCCACTGTTCCTTCCTGGATCTCAGGAACCTCCAGTTCAAAAAGCCGCTTTAAAAGACCGGGGTGCGTTCTGGAAACAAGGATCCGGGGCCCTTTGGTGGTCTGCTTAACTTCAACTATAAAAAGTTTAATCCGGTCGCCAGGTTTATAATTATCCGTTGGCATCTGCTCTGGTTGAACCAGAATAGCCTCGGTTTTTCCCAGGTCAATCATAATATTATTATTGCTATACCGCTGGACAACACCGGTTATGATATCTCCCTCTCTGTCGCTGAACTCCTCGAATATTATTCCCCTTTCAGCTTCCCGGATCCGCTGCACCACCACCTGTTTAGCAGTTTGGGCAGCAATCCTGCCGAAATTGGCCGGGGTAACTTCGTATTCAACTACATCACCAACCTCGTAATTGGGGTCTATTTTTCTGGCCTCTTCCAGGGATATTTCCAGAGTCTTATCCTCAACTTCTTCTACTACCTCTTTACGAGCAATCACTTCCACTTTTCCGGTGTTCCGATCGATATGGGCTGTAACATTTTGCGAGGAACCAAAGTTTCTTTTGTATGCTGAAATCAGGGCAGCCTCAGCCGCCTCCAGTAATTGTTCTTTGGGGATATTTTTTTCCTTTTCAATTTCTGCTAATGCCTGAAGAAATTCAAAATTCATTTAAACTGCTCCTCCTTTAAAATTCAAAATGGAGCCGGGCTTTGGCAACCTGATCCCGGGGTATAGTTATTTTAGAACCATCTTCTAGTTCCAAACGCAAATCTTTATCTGCAAGACCCAACAAAGTCCCTCTTAGAGTTTTTTGCTTATTTACGAGAGGGCCAAATGTTTTTATCTCCACCTTTTTGCCTCGGGCCCTTTCAAAATCACGATCCCTTTTGAGAGGGCGATCCAGGCCAGGCGAAGAAACCTCCAGAACAAAACCATGGGGAATGGGGTCCTCCTCTTCTAAAACCGGCTCCAGGGCTCTTGTAACACGGACACATTCATCATGGGAAATCCCCTCCGGTCCATCAATAAAGACCCTTAACATCCATCTTTTCCCTTCTTTTTTATATTCCAGGTCAACCAGCTCCAAACCTTCCTTTTCAACAACCGGTCGGGCCAGGGCAAAAAGGGTTTCCTGTTGGCTCACTTTTTTTTCCTCCCGCTAATTTGATTATTATAAGCTAAAGAGTGGGCTGGGAACCCACTCTTAAATCTGCAACACGTTAATCATATCTATCAAAAGTATACCACAACCAAAAAGCGAATGCAAGGAGAATGCCTTCAGAAAAGGGATAGCTGGTTTTTTGCGGGCAGACCTTTCAAAACACCATATTTAACCATTGCTTCAACTACATTTTTGTTGGCTTGAGTCCTATCAGAAAAATCCTCAATTGAAGAAAACTTCTTTTTATCCCGGGCCTTGACCACCCGTTGGGCACAATTCTGCCCTAGATGGGGAATCGAAGTCAGGGGAGGTAAAATCCTTCCTTCCTTTAAAAGAAATTTATGGGAATGGGATTTATAAAGGTCAACGTTCAAAAATTCAACTCCCCTGAGCATGGCTTCCTGGAGAATTTCCAGGAGGGTCAGGGTGGCTTTTTCTTTGGGGCTGGCTTCTCTACCCTTTTCTTTAATCTTCTCCTGGGAACGCTTGACATAGTCCAAACCCTCCAGGGCAAATTTAATCTCAAATTCCCCTCCCTTTGTGGAAAGATAGGTCGCATAAAAAGCTGAGGGATGGTGAACTTTAAAATAAGCAATGCGATAAGACATCAAAACGTAAGCAGCAGCGTGAGCTTTAGGAAACATGTACTTGATTTTCTTGCAGGATTCAATGTACCACTCGGGAACTTTTTTATCCCTGAGCAGTTCTTCCTCCTCGGCTGACATTCCCTTTCCCTTGCGAACTTTTTCCATTATGGGAAAGGCTTTTTCAGGCTCTACTCCCCAGCGGATTAGGTCGTTGAGAATATCATCCCGGGTAGAAATTACCTGTTTAAGAGAAATCTCTCCCGCAGAAATCAGATCCTGGGCATTATTCCTCCAGATATTTTCACCATGAGAAAGCCCACTAATTCTGATTAATTCTCCCATTGTCTCGGGCCGGGTTTCTTCCAGCATCCCCCGCACGAAAGGAGTTCCGTACTCCGGGACTCCCAGGGAACCAACTTTTGTATTCAGACCCCCTCCTTTTAATTCCAGGGCCTCAGTTCCGGAAAAAATACTCATGGTTGGGGGATCATTAAAAGGAATATCCTGGACGTTGATTCCTGTTAGTCCTTCCAGTTGTTTGAGGGCTGTAGGGTCGTCATGCCCCAGCAGATCAAGTTTTAATAATCTGCTGCTAATTGAGCGGTAATCAAAGTGAGTCGTCTGGACTCCCACCGAACTATCATTGGCAGGGTACTGAATTGGGGTGAATTCGTGAATATCTTTATCGGCAGGTAATACCATCAATCCCCCTGGATGCTGGCCAGTTGTTCTCCGCACACCGCTGCAGCCTTTTATCAGGCGTTCAACCTGGGCCCGGTTGGCCTGTAGATGATTTTCTTCCAGATAGCCTTTTACCATCCCGTAGGCAGTCCGGGAAGCAATGGTGGAAATGGTCCCTGCGCGGAAAACATTATCTTTGCCAAAAATTTCTTCAGTATAGGCGTGTATTTTGTTCTGAATTTCCCCGGCAAAGTTCAGGTCGATATCAGGAACTTTTTCTCCCCTGAAACCCAGAAAAACTTCAAAGGGTATGTCAAAGCCATCTCGAAACAGGCTTTCACCGCATTTTGGACATTCTTTTTCACCTAAATCCAGCCCACAATCAATTTCTTTATCGGGTTCAAAATCGGTATAGAAACAACCCGGGCAGCGGTAATGGGCCGGGAGGGGATTGATCTCGGTAATTTCGCACAGAAAAGCAACAAACGAAGAACCGACTGAACCCCTTGATCCAACAAGATAGCCAATTTCAAGAGATTTCCCCACCAGGGTTTGTGAGATAGCATAAATGGGAGCAAAGCCCTGGCCAATAATACTGTGCAATTCTTTGTCGATCCTTTTCTTTACTATTTCCGGCAGCTTTTTCCCGTAAAGTTTTCTTGCTTTTTCAATCGTGCGATTTTTTACCCGGTCTTCAGCCCCGGGAACATGAGGGGGATAAAGTCCTTCGGGAACAGGGGACATTTCGGGAACTTCCTCCGCCAGAAAATTTGGGTTT
>SL_8KL_010_SEDDRAFT_10000739_pt1 | contig 28648 bp, 28 predicted proteins | sample SodLakKL_010_SED_4_FD_11160 | JGI IMG/M metagenome (IMG submission 11160) | reverse complement strand
CTCTCAGGCGACGATTATTATCATATCATTTCTACCGCTTTTCGTCAAGGCCTATTTGAAAGTTTTTTTCGCCTCTTTTACTTTTTTTCAAGCGACATTTATTATACTAACATCATCTTTATTAACTGTCAAGACTTTTTTTAAACTTTTTTAATTAATTTATAGATTTTTCAATTACCCCTCCACCCAGTACTATATCATTATCATAAAATACAGCTGACTGACCTGGTGTAACTGCCTGAGTAGGATCATTAAATAAGGCTTTCACCTTATTCCCATCTTCTATTGGCATTATTTTACCAGGAACAGGCTCCGAATTGTATCTAATCTGAATCAAAATATTATTCAACTCTTCATCAAGCTCAGATATAGATAACCAATTGGGTTTATTAATTATTAAACCATGAGATTCTAAATGATTTCTGGGGCCTACTATTAAAGCATTATTCTCAGAATCAATATCAATAACATAAACAGGATGATTCATAGAAATCCCTAAACCTCTTCTCTGTCCAATAGTATATTTATGAAGACCTTCATGCTCTCCAATTTTTTCTCCATCATAATAATATATCGGACCAGACACACTTAAATCTGGATAATTACTCTCCAGAAACCTTTGGTAATCATCATCAGGAACAAAGCAGATCTCCTGACTATCAGGCTTATTAAACACTTTTAACCCTATCTCTTCTGCAATTTCTCTGACTTGACCTTTTTTATAATCTCCTAAAGGAAATAAAGTTTTTCCCAGTTGATTTTGCTTAAAACCATACAACATATAAGTCTGGTCTTTATCTAAGTCTACAGGTCTTCTTAATATATACCTATCATCTTTCTTCTCTTTAATGGCATAATGGCCTGTAGCTATATAATCACAATCTAACTGCAGTGCTTTGTCAAGTAATGCTTTAAACTTTATTTTTTTATTACAGACAATACAGGGGTTAGGAGTCCTACCTTTGCTGTATTCTTCAACAAAATTATCTATGACTTCTCTCTGAAAAACCTCTTTAAAATTAAGAGTATAATGAGGGATATCTAGCTTGGCCGCCACCCTTTTAGCATCTTCTATTGAAGACAAAGAGCAACAACCTCCTTCTTCCTCAGATCTCTGTTCATAATCTGGAAATACTTCCATCGTAGCACCTATAACTTCATAACCATCTCGTTTTAGCAAAGCGGCAGCAACAGAACTATCAACCCCTCCACTCATTGCCATTAAAACTCTATTCATTATTCTTCATCTTTCTCCTCTGAATCAGATCTATATTTTTCTATAGCATTTTTTATAGCATCAGCAGCAAGATTAGAACAATGCATTTTAGCTGGAGGTAAACCATCAAGTGCCTCAGCAACCTGATCTTTACTAACCTTTTAAAGCATCATCGAGGGACTTACCTTTAACAAGTTCTGTTACCATACTACTTGTAGCAACAGCTGCTCCACAACCAAAAGTAGAAAACTTAATATCTTTAATATGATCATCTTCTATTTTCATATAAACCTTAATAATATCACCACAAGTTGGGTTACCAACTTCACCAATAATATCAGCATCCTCCATCTTACCTACATTTCTAGGATTTTGAAAATGATCCATAACTTTATCTGAATACATAAAAACACACTCCTTAATATCTATTATAATTTATCCATCATATAATGGAGACATATCTCTAATCTTTTGAATTACTCCTGGTAATTTATCTAATAAATAGTCAACCTCTTCTTCTGTTGTATTATAACCCAAAGAAATCCTTAAAGAACCATGAGCCACTTCATGGGACATACCAAGTGAGAGCAACACATGAGAAGGTTCCAATGAGCCTGAAGTACAGGCTGAACCACTTGAAGCAGCAATACCTAAGAAATCTAAGTTTAATAAGATAGACTCACCTTCAATATATCTAAAACAGAAGTTAACATTATTAGGCAGTCTCTTATCTCCTCTAGGNCCATTGAGAATAGCCTTGGAAATATTTTCTTCTATATTGCTAATGATTTTATCTCTTAACTTAATTAGCTTTTTCTGTTTTTCTGGTAGTCTCTTCCTGGCAAGTTCAGCAGCTTTACCAAAACCTACGATTCCTGCCAGATTTTCTGTGCCACCACGACGCTTTCTTTCTTGAGCACCACCATTCATCTGTGGAATTAATTTAACGCCCTTTTTAACATATAGAGCTCCTACACCTTTAGGTCCATTTATTTTATGAGCAGATAGAGTTAATAAATCAACTCCTAGTTCTTGTACATCAACCTCTATCTGGCCTGCTGCCTGCACAGCATCAGTATGAAAATAAACTTCATGATCTTTAGCAATTTCAGCAATTTCTTTTACTGGCTGGATTGTACCAATCTCATTGTTAGCCATCATTATAGTTATTAAAATAGTATCATCTCTAATTGAATTTTCAAGATTTTCAAGATCTATAAACCCATCTCCATCTACCTCTAAATAAGTTACATCAAAACCTAAATGCTTCTCCATAAATTCACAGGTATGAAGCACAGCATGATGCTCTATTTCACTGGTAATAATATGCTTACCTTTGTCTTTTAAAGCCATTGCTACACCTTTAATTGCAAGATTATCAGCTTCAGTACCACTACCAGTAAAAATTATTTCTCTACTATCTTCAGCATTAATCAAATCCTGAACTTTCTCTCTTGCTTCCATTATTGTCTGGTTAGCTTTCTGTCCCTCCTGATATATACTAGAAGGATTACCAAACTCTTCTGTTAAAAAAGGTTCCATTTCCTGAAAAACCTTTTCATCAATTGGTGTTGTTGCAGCATGATCAAAATAATATCTTTTATCCATAAATTTCACCTCATTAACTACAAACTTAGTTTGATTTTATTTTTTCAGCTTTATTTTTCAGATCTTCTAAGGTATGAGAATCTAATACCTCTTCAATCTGATTACTCAAAATATTCCATAATTCATGGGTTGCACACTCTTCGCTCTGTTTGCACTCATAATCTTCCTGAACACAGTTTACTGGACTAACTGGTCCCTCAAGCACCCTGAATATATCTCCTGCAGTAATATCTTTAGGATTTTTATTTAGCAAATAACCTCCGTGGGCACCTCTAACACTTTTGACTAATCCTGACTTCCTTAAGTTGGCAAATAATTGTTCCAGGTATTGCTCTGAAATATTTTCTCTTTCAGCTATTACTCTTAAAGGAATAGCTTTGCCATCTTCATGCAGAGCTAAATCAATCATTGCTCTAAGTCCATATCTTCCCCTTGTAGAAATCTTCATTTTTAATACCACCCCATACTTGAGTTTTATCCTCGGATTTATTCTACCACAGAATAAAATAACTGTCAAATATTTTATTCATTTATAAGTAAAAAGAATCCTCGATATTGATTCTTACTTTGTCAGATGTAATCTCTTTAACCTCTTTAATTAAATTATTAACAATATTATACTTCATAATTGCATTAATAACAAATTGGCCTTCCTCATAACCCTGTTCTTTAATGTCTGCTTTGAATTTTTCTAATTGCCCTAAAACATCTCCTATATTATCATAGGAACCTTTAAATTTTAATCTTTTATATAAAACTAGCCGTTTTATACCTGCTGCTTCTATTGCTAATTTTGCAGTCTCTCCATAGGCCCTTATTAATCCACCAATACCTAATTTAGTACCACCAAAATATCTAGTAACAACTACAACTGTATTTAGCAAATCACCAGTTGAAATCTGTTGTAAAATCGGCTTTCCTGAAGAACCAGCAGGTTCGCCATCATCATCTGCATATTCAATTATATTATTATTATCATAAACCCTATAAGCATTTACATTATGAGTTGCATCTGAATGTTTATCTTTAATATTATCTATAAATTCTTCAGCCATATCAATATTACTACAGTTTTTTGCAATACCATAAAACTTACTATCTTTAACTTTATTAAATATCTCTTCAGAAGAATTCACAGTCTTATATTCTTCGCCCTTATTCAGATGAATCACCGCCATTAGAAAGACTTTTTAAATCATTTAAAAATTTCTTTATTTTTCTCTCACGTCCCAATCCATCAGGATGATATAATTCAATATCTTTATATTTATCTGGCAAATAGTTCTGTTTAACGTAATTATTTTCATAATCATGTGGATATTTATAGCCTTCCCCGTGTTTAAGGTCTTTTGAGCCAGAATAGTGGTTGTCCTTTAAATGATTAGGTACTTCACTATATTCATTATTTTTAACAAACTGTAAAGCTTTATCAATACCTTCAATAACTGAATTACTCTTAGGTGCAGATGCCAAATGAATTGTAGCCTGTGCCAGTGGAATTCTAGCCTCTGGCATACCAAGATATTCAAGGGCTCTAACAGCACTTACTGCAATTTGTAAAGCTCCAGGATCTGCCATTCCAATATCTTCTGAAGCATGAACAATTAACCTCCGGCCAATAAACATCGGATTTTCTCCGGCTTCTAACATTAATGCTAACCAGTATAAAGCAGCATCTGGGTCAGAACCTCTAATACTTTTAATAAAAGCAGATATGACATCATAATGCCTATCTCCATCTTTATCATACTTAACAATTTTTTCTTGTAGACTTTCAGCTATAATTTCTTGATCTAAATCAATTTTACCCTCTTTATCTGTTGGAGTAGAAAAAACAGCAATTTCTAAACCATTTAAGGCAACCCTGGCATCTCCATTAGCTTTGTCAGCTAAAAAATCAATTGCTTTTTCATTAATGTTAATCTTATAATCACCTAAACCATTTTTTTTATCTTTCAATGCCTGTTTTATAATCTTTTTTATATCTTCTTTTTCTAATGGTTCCAACTTAAAAACCCTGCTTCTAGATAATAAAGGTGAGTTAACTTCAAAATAAGGATTCTCAGTTGTAGCTCCAATCATTATTATTATTCCTTCTTCAACAGATGGTAATAAAGCATCCTGTTGAGACTTATTGAATCTATGGATTTCATCTATAAATAAAATTGTCCTTTGATTATATAGCTTAATATTGTTTTCACCTTTTTTAATTACTGCCCTTAAATCTTTAACTCCTGAAGTCACTGCATTAAGTTTCACAAAATCAGAATCAGTACGATCAGCAATAATCTTCGCCAGGCTAGTCTTACCAGTACCAGGAGGGCCATATAATATTAATGATTGCAACCTATCAGACTCAATCATTCTTCTTAATAGTTTGCCTTCACCAATAATATTTTCCTGTCCATAAATCTCCGAAAAATCTTTAGGTCGCATCCTATAAGCCAGTGGTTTATTTTTATCATTATTTTTTTGTTCACCAGAAAATAAATCCATATTAATTTCTCCTATATTCTTTACAATTAATAATTTTCCCCTCAGTTATAATAAAATCAACTGGCAAATCATATTTATTAGTTGGCACTTCATCAATAATAAATTCACTATAAACAAAACTTAACTTTATAGGATTTCCCTCTCTATTATTGGAACGAGCCAAAAACCTATCATAAAAGCCACCACCATATCCAATCCTAAAACCTTTTAAAGAAAAAACAAGTCCAGGAACGATTATTAAATCTAAAAATGAAGGATCAATTTTAGAATTAGAATTAATTGGTTCAAGAATTCCATATGCTCCTTCAGTTAAATCACTAAATTTATCAATCAAAACCGCATCCATTTCTTTTGTGTCAGGGTCTGGGGCTGGCACATAAACATCTCTGTTATCTTCTAACATCTTCTTTATTAAATGATGGGTCTGAACTTCATTTTTATAAGAAACATAAAGAAAGATTTTATCACTATTGCTATAAAAATCTGTTTCCAGGAAATTATTTACTATTCTCTTACTTTTAAATATAACTCTACTATCACTTAAATCCTCTCTTTTATTCATAAATTTTTTTCTTAAATTATTTTTATTCATATTTTTCACCTGAATTTATAATACCAAAAAGGAAGGCTTTATGCAAAATATTCTTGTGAAAATTGCATTATAAACAAAAAAAACTGATTGGTATCCCAATCAGTAGAAATAAAGTCCCGCCATGCCGTGTGGATTTTAAATTTTGATCCCTGTCTGCCAGGTGGGTGCCCTCCTACTCGGTTTGTAAGTCCATCTAAGGCATTTACGCCGCGAGTAGAGTCCAGGCTCCCTGTGTATTAGTGTTGGTCAAAATTTTTAACCATCACGTACATGGCAGAACCAAATATTTCTTTAATCATAATAACACATAAATACCACAAATGCAAGGTTGATAAAGAATATTATATATCCAATTTAAGATTTAATTCATCAAGTTGACTCTTACTCACTTCACCTGGAGCTTTAGTTAATAATGAACCTGCTTTTTGATTTTTGGGGAAAGCAATTACATCTCTTATAGAGTCTTTCCCTGTTAAAATCATTACAATTCTATCAAGTCCAAATGCTACTCCACCATGTGGAGGAGTTCCATAGTCTAAAGCTTTTAATAAGAAGCCAAACTTCTCATCAGCTTCTGCTTTAGAAATCTTCAATAATCTAAATACTTTCTCCTGAAGGCTTCTTCTATGTATTCTTTTACTTCCTCCGCCAATCTCTTCGCCATTTAAAACCATATCATATGCTGCAGCTCTGACATTAAGTGGATCATCATCTAAAAGATCAATATCCTCTACTTTAGGGGCTGTAAATGGATGATGTTCTGATTCAAGTCTATCTTCTTCGTCATTATAATGAAATAGAGGAAAATCAACCACCCATAAAAAGTCAAATCTGTCTTCAGATATTAAGTTAAGTTTTTCTCCTAAATGAAGCCTTAAATGCCCCAGGGAAGTTACTGAAGTTTTATAGTCAGCAGCAACTAATAAAGCTAGATCATTATTTTCTACTTCAAGTTTTTCTTTTAGCTTACTAATTTCTTCTTCAGATAAAAATTTAGCAATTGGAGATTTTACTCCCTCATCAGTAAATGCAAACCAGGCAAGTCCTTTAGCACCATAGGTCTTTACAACATCCTCTAATTTATCTATCTGACCTCTACTAAAGTCAGCTCCACCAGATACTTTTAACCCTCTTACTGTTCCATCATTATTAACAATATTTCTAAATACATTAAACTTACTTTCAGTAAATATTTCAGATAAATCTTTTATTTTCATACCAAATCTAGTATCAGGGCTGTCGCTTCCATAATTATCCATAGCTTCTTTATAAGTAATCCTATCAAAATTCAAATCAACTTCTATATCGCCAATAGCAAAAATATCTTTGATCATTTCTTCCATTTCTAACATGAATTTATCCTGTTCAAAGAAAGATATTTCAATATCAATTTGAGTGAATTCAGGCTGCCTATTAGCTCTTAAGTCTTCATCTCTAAAACACCTGGCAATCTGAAAATACTTCTCCACACCTGAAGACATTAAGAGTTGTTTAAATAACTGAGGAGATTGAGGTAATGCATAAAACTTGCCTTTATTAACCCTGCTAGGAACAAGATAATCTCTTGCACCTTCAGGAGTACTCCTTGTTAAAATAGGCGTTTCAACTTCCCAATAATCTCTTTTAGTTAAAAATTGCCTGGTCTTCTGCATAACAAGATGTTTTGTCTTTAAAGCATCTCTCATCTCTGGTCTTCTCAAATCAAGATATCTATATTCAAGTCTTAAATCTTCACCAACATCAGCATTATCTTCAATTAAAAATGGTGGTGTTTCAGATTCAGCAAGAACTTCAATATCATAACCTTCTAATTCAATCTCCCCTGTTGCCATTTCAGGATTAATATTATCATTAGGCCTTGCTCTTACCTTGCCTTCAATTTTTACAACATATTCTGACCTTAATCTATCAGCAATTTCAAAAGCTTCTTCAGAAATTGATTGATCAAATACAACTTGAACTATTCCACTTCTATCTCTAATATCAATAAATATTAATGAGCCATGATCTCTTCGTTTTTGTACCCAACCACATATTACTACCTTTTCTCCAATAAAATCTTTATTTATTTCAGCATTTTTATTGCTTCTAAGTTTATTAATTACATTTGATTCCATCTTGTCACTCCTAACATATACTAATTATCAAATAAATTACTAATTTTTTCTGTTAATTCATTTAAAACAACAGAAAATTCTTCTCCACTTCTCATATCTCTTAAAGTAGCTTGACCTGACTCTAATTCTTCAGTACCTAATATGATTGTATAGTTACTATTTTTCCTATCAGCATCTTTCATCTGACTTTTAACACTCCGTCCAAAGTAATCTTTATCAGCAGAAATCCCGGCTTCTCTTAACTCATTTAGATATATAAAACCTTTTCTTTCTGCCTCTTCGCCAATAGTTACAATATAAATATCAATTCCTGAACCTATATCTAATTCTTTATCCTCTAATAGAATTTCTAATCTTTCAAGGCCAAGAGCAAAGCCAACGCCAGGAATATCTCTATCTCCAATCTCCTTAACTAACCCATTGTACCGGCCACCAGCAAAAATTGCGTCCTGTGAACCAAGCTCATCTGATTTTATCTCGAAAGCTGTATTGGTATAATAATCTAAACCTCTAACTAAAGTTGGCACTTCTCGATATTCAATCATTAAACTATTCAATCCACTTTTAACTTCTTCAAAATCATCTTTACATTTATCACATAAATTATCCGTTATTTTAGGTGCCTCGCTAATAATCTCCTGACAGCTTTCAACTTTACAATCAAGAACCCTCAATGGATTTGTTTTTATTCTTCTCTTGCAATCATCACACAATTCTTGATCAACACTAGAAAAGTAATCTCTTAACTTATCTAAATAACCTGGTCTACATTCTTTACAACCAACAGAATTAATCTCAACAACAAAATCAGATAAACCAACTTCTTTTAAAAAATCAATACCTAATTTTATTATTTCAACATCAACTAGCGGGTTATCACTACCTAATACCTCAACACCAAACTGATGAAACTGTCTATATCTACCTGCTTGAGGACGCTCATATCTAAACATTGGTCCTGAATAAAAAAACTTAAAAGGTAACGCTTTACCATATAATTTATTTTCAATAAAAGACCTTACTACAGGAGCAGTTCCTTCTGGTCTTAAAGTTATGCTTCTACCACCTTTATCTTCGAAAGTATACATCTCTTTCTCAACAATATCAGTTGATTCTCCTATTCCACGAATAAATAAATCAGTGGATTCAAATATTGGAGTTCTAATCTCTTTATAATTATACTTTCTGCATATTTCTTTCGCTTTCTCTTCTAAATATTGCCATTTAAAAGAATCCGGGGGCAAAATATCATTTGTCCCCCGGGGAGCATTTATAGACATAAATTTTCCATCCTTTCAAAATCAACTATCTTTTTATTATAAATCGCCATCAATCTCTACTTCTTCATCGAGTTCTTCATCAGCCTCTAAATCATCGGTATCTAGCTCTTCAAGTTCCTCAGTATCTAATTCATCAATATCTTCATCAGCAGGAGGTAAAGCATCCCCTGTTCCTATATCCTGCATTTCCTGCTGCAATTCTATAAATTTATTCATTTCATTTGAAGCTCGTTCTTCATCGCCTAATTCATTAAATGCTAGATTCAACTGATATCTTGCCATCAAATTTTCACCGGCATAATCTGAAGCAAGATCATATTTCTCTGTCGCTTTATCAATATTGCCTTCCTCGCTATAAATTTCTCCAAAATGGAAGGCAACTTCCCAGCTTTCAGGATGTTCTTCCATTGCTATATCCATTGTTTCTACAGCATTCTCAAAATCATTATCATAATAATAGCTTTCGGCTAAATAAATATAAAGTGCTGGGTCATTCTGCATTTCAATTGCCTCATAAAAACTTTCTCGAGCATTAGCAAACTCATCATTTTGATAATATCTCATACCTCTTAAGGCAGCATCATAAATTTCGATTTCAGCAGAATCTCTAGCTTCAGATAACCAGGCTTCAAAGTTTTCATCTTCTAATTCAGATATTAAGCTATCTCTAATATCATTCTTTGCAGATTCTTTTTCTTCATCTGTCATCTCATTTATATCTTCTTCAGAATATTCTTGCTCAAATCTTTCTTCAACTAAATCCTCGTCCACTTCTACTGTTCCATGAATATCTTCTATAGTTGCTTCAACTATATTCTGTTGTTGAATTGAAGCTCTAACACTATCCCTGAAATCCTCAATAGTAAATCCTTGATTAGCCATTATTTCTTCAAGCTCTTCCATACTAATCTGATTCTGTTCTAAAATTTGATTTATTGCCTCTTCAACTTCTTCTTCACCTACATCAGCATCTATACCTCGCTCTTGAGCTTCAAGATGGAGTAATCTTTCTTCTATAAGGGAATTTAATATACTTAATCTAAATGGTAACATCTGAGTTCTAGAAAATTGAGCTGTCTGTTGAGCGTAATTCTGTAACATATTAAAATATTGCTGCCTGGAAATTTCATCTCCATTTACTGAAGCAATAGCATCATCAACATCCATTGACTGCTGCTGACCTCCACCACCAGTTCCACCACCCATATAAGCTCCATAACCCATAAAAGCTCCTGTTATGGCAAAAGCTAATACAACTAAATAAACAACAATTTTACTGTTTTTTCTCAATTCATTAAACATTAATATAAATACCTCCTATTAATCAATTAATAATAATATTCTTTAAATTCTTTAATAGTAGTCTCTGGACCATGTCCAGGGAAAACTATAGTCTCTTCTGGAAGTTCAATTAAATTTCTAATAGATTTATTTAAGTCATCCATGTTGCCTCCAGGAAGATCAGTTCTACCTACCCCATTTTTAAAAATTGTATCTCCACTAAATAATAAGCTTTTGTTTTTATTATAAAGACTTACACTTCCTGGACTATGCCCTGGACAGTAAAATATTTCTATTTCAGTATTACCAATAATCAAATAATCTTTTAATTCGAGAAAAAAATCGGCTTCTGGACTTTTAATTTTAGTTCCCATATACTCTGACAGATTCTTTTCTGGATCGGAAAGCTTCTCTGCTTCTTTTCTGCTAATACCTAATTTTACATTGAAATTATTTTTTAAAAATTCATTTCCCCCGATATGATCAAAATGACTATGGGTATTAATAATATATTTTAAATTAAGGCCATATTCTTCAATTTTATCTTTTATTTCTGAAACTTCTTTTGCAGAACCAGGATCAATAATTATAGCTTCATTTGAATCCCAGATCAAATAACCATTTACAGAGTTAATATTAAAAGCAAATCTCAAATAATCTATTCAAATCACCTCCAGAAAAATTAAACTAGAATTCTTTCTTGCTATCTATCAGCAATGTAACTGGACCATCATTATTTAAAGTTAGATTCATATAAGCTTTAAATTCACCATTAGCATATCCTAATCCAGTTTCTTTAATTTTCTTTATAAAATAATCATATAACTTCTCTGCTTTATCTGGCGAAGCGGCCTGACTATACCCTGGTCTTCTACCTGACCTGCAGTCTCCATAGAGAGTGAATTGAGAGACAATCATAATCTCTTTATCCAAATCTTTTACTGATAAGTTCATCTTGCCATCTTCATCATCAAAAATTCTTAAATTAACAATTTTATCAACCAGATAATCTACATCTTCTTTACTGTCTTCGTCTCCCACTCCAAGCAAAATACATAAGCCTTCATCTATTGAACCAATTACCTCATTGTCAACTTCAACTTCCGATTCAAGTACTCTCTGTACAACAGCCCTCATAAACTACCTCCTATATTAACTAGGTTTTGCTCTACTAACAGATAAAACTCCAGAAATATTTTCTATCTTTCTAATTAGATCATACATATGCTCTCTACTACTTAATTGAACAGTTATCTTAACATATGCCTGATTATATTTATTGCTATTAGCTATTACAGAATGCAATTCTATTTTCTCATTAGATATCAAACTTGTAATATCATTTAATAATGCTGATTTATTAACAGCTTTAATGACCAGATCTACCTGGTAAGAGTCAGATCTCTGATTATTCCACTTTACATCAATAAATCTATCCTCGTCATCTAAACTTTTAAGGTTTGGACAATCAGATCTATGAACAGATACTCCTCTCCCCCTTGTGATATAACCAATAATATCATCTCCAGGAACAGGATTACAACACTGAGCTACCCTTACTAATATATCATCCATTTCTTTAACTTGAATCCCTTTATCAGGGCTTTTCTTTTTAGGAGTTGTAATTAGATCCTTTAATTCATCTTTTTGTTTGTACTTATCAGGCAGTTTCTTTAAGGCCTGTTTTACAGCAATCTGATCATACCCAATAGCCTCAAATAATGATTCTGGATTATCTTTTCCTAAATTTTTTGCAAGATCTTTTATAACCTTATTCTTTTCAGAATCAGGAATATCTACTTTTTCTTTATTAAAGTAATCAAATAATGTCTTTTTCCCGTTTGCAACAATCTGTTCTTTCTGCTGTTGTTTAAACCAGCGTTTGATTTTACTCCTGGCTCTCGAAGTCTTAACAAATTTTAACCAATCTCTTGTTGGACCAGTACTACTATTGGATGTTAAAATTTCTACAAAATCACCATTCTCAAGCTTATATTCCAGGGGAACTATTTTGCCATTAACCTTAGCACCTACACAGTTATGACCTACCTCTGTATGAATATTATAAGCAAAATCAACTGGTGTTCCTCCTCTAGGGAGAGAAATTACATCGCCCTGAGGGGTAAATACAAATACTTCATCTTCAAATAAATCAATCTTTAAGGTCTCAATAAATTCATGAGGCTCCTGTAAATCTTTCTGCCATTCAAGCAACTGCCTTAACCAGGATAACTTCTCTTCAAAATCTTCATTATCATTATCCCCTTCTTTATATCTCCAGTGAGCTGCAATACCATATTCTGCTGTTCTATGCATTTCAGGGGTTCTAATTTGAACTTCTAAAGGATCTCCTTTTGGACCAATAACTGTAGTATGAAGTGATTGATACATATTAGATTTAGGCATTGCAATATAATCCTTGAACCTACCTGGCATAGGTTTCCATAAATCATGAATTACTCCTAAAACTTCATAACATTCCCTAACAGAATTAACAATTACTCTAATAGCAGTTAAATCATATACTTCACTAAAATCTACTTCTTTTCTTTCCATCTTCTGATAGATACTATATAAATGTTTCGGCCTCCCATAAATTTCAGCATCTATCTTCTGTTCAGATAATTTATCTTCAATATGAGAAATAGCTTTTTTTATCTCCTGCTCTCTTTCTTTTCTATTAGCAGCAACTTTTCTGGAAATTTCATAATACATATCAGGTCTCAAATATCTAAAACTCAAATCTTCTAACTCCCACTTCAATCTGGACATACCTAACCTGTGAGCAAGTGGTGCATAAATTTCTAAGGTTTCTTGAGCTTTCTCAACCTGTTTATATTTCTTCATATAACCCAATGTTCTCATATTATGAAGCCTATCCGTTAATTTAATCAGTACAACTCGAATATCATCAGCCATAGCAAGAAACATCTTACGCAAACTCTCGGCCTGCTGTTCTTCTTTAGTTTTAAATTCTAATTTAGTAAGCTTAGTAACACCATCAACAAGGAGTGCCACCTCTTCACTAAATTCCTTAACAATATCTTCTCTTTTTATTTCAGTGTCTTCTAAAACATCATGAAGAATAGCACCTATAATAGTTGTTAAATCTAATTCAAGCTCAGATAAAATATAAGCAACACCTAAAGGATGCTCATAGTAAGGTTCCCCAGAAACCCTATATTGTCCTTTGTGAGCAGAATGACAAAGATCGAATGCTTTCTTTAATTTATCTATATCTGGATCTTCCATATAAGTATTTATTTTTTTAATTATTTTATTAAGATCCATATAAACTCTCCTAATTAAAAACAAACAAATTTAATCACTAATTAATGAATAAACTTTATAACCTTCTAGTTCTTCTCTTCCTTCTAATGCTTCTAATTCTAGTAAAAACCCAATACCTATAACTTCACCATCTAGTTGTTCTATTAAGCTAATTGCCGCTCTGGTAGTACCACCGGTAGCTAATAAATCATCTATTAATAGTACTTTATCCCCTGATTTTATTGCATCTTTATGAACTTCAATAGTATTTGTACCATATTCTAACTCATATTCAGCTGAAATAACTTCGGCAGGTAATTTGCCAGGTTTTCTAATAGGTATAAAACCTTTATCTAATCTCATAGCTATCTGAGGTCCAAACAAAAAGCCTCTTGCTTCAATAGCTGCAACATAATCAATCTCAAACTCAGAATAATATTCAACCATTTTATCGATAACATAATTATAAATTTTAGGATCATGCAAAATCGGAGTAATATCTTTAAATAAAATCCCCTCTTTAGGAAAGTCTGGTATCTCTCTGATAAACTCCTTAATATTCATTATAATAAATCCTCCTTTAATTAATTTTCAACATTAATATTATATACTATTAGACGCAATAAGTCCAATTATAAATATTGTTGATAACTAGACTTCTAACAAAAAAACTCTGATAATAAATATCAGAGTTAAAATCTACCTGATCTCAAAATAGAAATAACTAGCCATATTCCCATTATGCCTGCCATTGAGTACCCAATAAACCCTAAAACTGGAACTCCTCTAACAAGAGGTTCTATTTCTGATTGAATTATCATAGAAGATCCAATAATAAGAGATGATATAATCATACTAATTGAAATTCTATTAGATGCAAAATCAATCTCTTTTATCAGTTTGTCCAAATTCATATGTTTAAAATTTATTGACAATCGATCATTTTTAATCATTTTAATTATCTCTGATATATCTGAAGGATAGTTTTTAATATCATTTACCAATCTCCAAAGCTTCAAAGAGACTCTTTTAAAAACATTGTTAGGTTTCAATCTATCAAAGATTAAATCCTGAATAAACTCATTACCAATTTCAACAATATTAAACTCCGGGTCTAAAGTAGAGCCAACTCCTTCATTTAAACTTAAAGCTCTAAATAACAGAAAAAATTCCTGAGGAAGTCTAATATGATGTTTAAATACAATCTTTTGTAAATCCTCAAATAATAATTTAAAATTAATATCTTCTAATCTTCTATTATAATAATTATATATAAATTCTTCTATATCTAATTTGAATTTTCTTGTATTTAAACCAGATGGCATATCCCCAATTTCTAGTATTGTATCAGTAATAACTTCAACATTTCTTCTCAATAATGCAGCAAAAAGAAGAGAAAATAAATCTCTATCTTCGCTTGATATCTGACCCATCATACCAAAATCTATATAGGCTATTTTATTGCCATTTATAATAAAAATATTGCCTGGATGAGGATCGGCATGAAAGAACCCATGAATCATTACCTGCCTCAAAAATGAATGAGCACCAAGTCTTGAAAGCTTTTTGTTTTCAATATCTTCATAAGAATCTATTTCACTTAGTTTCTTACCCTGTATTTCTTCCATTATTAATACTCTTTTAGTAGAATATTTTTCATATGCTTTCGGGCTAATTATTGAATCGTTTTCTGCAAAATTCGCCTGGAATCTTTTAATATTAGATAGTTCCTGTTTAAAATTTAACTCTTTTTTTAAACTCTCTTTAAATTCTTCAACTAACCCTACTGGATCAATAAATTCAGGTAATATATTTCTTTCTACAGCTAATTCAGCCAGATCAGTAATTATTTCTAAATCCACATTTATTTTATCCTGAATATATGGTCTTTGAACTTTTACCATAACCGGTTCTCCATTACTTAAAATTGCCCTGTGAGTCTGGGCAATAGATGCACCGGCTGTAGCCTCTTTATCAAAATCTTCAAATACCTTCTCCTGATAATTCTCACCTAGTTCTTCTTTTAATAAAATATCTATTTGATCAAATCCAACAGGAGGAACTTTATCCTGGAGTTTTTTGAACTCAGATATATATTCAGGTGGAAATATATCAGGTCTGGTACTCAAAATTTGGCCCAACTTTACATAAGTTGGGCCTAGTTCCTGAAAAACCTGTCTTAATCTAACAGGTAAACTAATATCATCTGGAGTATCACTTATTTCAAGTCTTTCTTTAAGCGGAACAAATTTCTTCAAATCAAATCTATCCAGAATAAATCCAAGGCCATTTTTTACAAAAACCTGACTTATCTGTCTATATCTTTGAAGATGCTTATATTTTTTTCTGATATTTAAAGCCATTTTATTATCCCACTTTATAGTTCAGAATTATTTTGAGATGCTTCATTTTTAATTTTACTTAGTTTTGTTTCAAGACGAGCAACCCGCTCCTTTAATTTATCAAACTCTTCGACTCTAACAACCCCGAGTTCATCAAGTTTTTCATCAAAGATATCTTCTAATTTATCTTTTTGCTCATCACCCTTTTGTTGCCAGCGTTTAATTAACTCTTTACCCTGCTTTTTAGTTAACTCTCCCTCTTCAACTAAAGATTGAACTAACTCTTCTAACTTATTAATTGTTAAATCAAGGGAACCAATGCCGCGATATAATAATTCTTCTAACTTACTCATTTTAACTCCCCCTATAATAAATTTTATTGAGCAGCTTCAATTCTATCCTGCCAGCCAACCAAAATAGGACTAGCAACAAATATAGATGAATAAGTTCCAACTGCCATACCAACAAAAAGAGCTAACATAAATGTTTGGATTGCTGCTCCACCGAATAAATAAATTGCCAGAATAGCAACTAAAGTAGTCATCGATGTATTAATTGATCTTGGCAAGGTGTCAACAACTGCTCTATTTGCTAGTTCTTCAAATGGACTCCTCTTGTGGAGTTTCATATTTTCTCTGATTCGATCAAAGATTACAATAGTATCATTAATTGAATAACCTATTATAGTTAATAATGCTGCTATAAACGCAGTATTAATTTCTCTTCCAAGTATTGCAAAAACACCAATTGTAAAGACAACATCATGGGCTAAAGTCATTAAAGCTGCAATTGCAAATTTAAACTCAAATCTAAAGCTTATATATATAACTATTGCTACACCTGCAACTAATAAAGCTAAAATACCCTGTCTTCTTAATTCTTCACCTATAACAGGTCCAACTGATTCACTTCTTAAAAGATCAGTCCCTTCAAATCGATCTTCCATAGCATTATTCACTTCTTGAATTTCTTCCTGACTTAATTCTGATGCTCTAATAATTACTCCATATTCCTCTGCATCACTACTATCTTGCAATTGAGCTTCAGTAGCTATATTAATATCCTGTAAAACTGATCTCACCTGTTCAGTGTCAACAGCTTCAGTAAAAGAATATTCAATTATAGAACCACCCTGAAAGTCTATTCCTAAATTCAATCCATTAATAACCAGAAATAGTAATGCAACTACCATCAATACAATTGATATAGTAAACCATATTTTCTTTTTTGACATTAAATCCAGATTTTCAGTAAACTTCATGAATCATTACCCCTCCCTAACACCAAATGAACTTGCTGATTGTAATAGATTTGTACCAGAACTCAAATCTATGAGAGTTTTAGTTACAAAGAATGCATTAAACATACTAACTACTATACCTATTATTAGTGTTACCGCAAAACCTCTAATCGCTCCACTGGTAAAATAAGCTAAAATAGAAGCAGTTATTAATGTAGTAACATTTGCATCAACTATTGTCATATAAGCTCTTTTAAAACCAGCATCAATTGCTGCTCTTAATGTTTTGCCACTCTTTCTCTCATCTTTTATTCTTTCAAATATAATTATATTAGCATCTACAGCCATACCAATTGATAATATTAGTCCAGCAATACCAGGCAAAGTTAAAACTGCCTGTAACCCTGATAAAGTACCCATAAATATAATTCCATATATAATCAATGAAATAGCTGCTATTAAACCAGGGAACTTATAATAAAACACAATATATGCAGCTACCAAAAGTAAACCAAGTAAGCCAGCTCTGATACTCTGTTGAATAGCTATTGCTCCAAGAGTAGGTCCAACTGTTCTGCTTTCAATCACTTCTACTGGAACAGGTAATGCACCTTCACGAATCAAAATTGCATGTTCCTGGGCTTCTTCAACACTATTATAACCAGTAATCTGACCAGAATCTCTTATTACTGCCTGGATAGTTGGATTAGTAAGCCTTTCTTCATCTAAATATACACCCATCTGTTGTCCCATATGCCTTCTTGTAATATTTTCAAACTCTCTTGCTCCTTCTCTATTTAAACTAAAGGTTACAACAGGCCTTCCATGTTCATCATGACTTGCCCTGGCATCATTAATATTTTCTCCTGACATAACAGTTTCTCCATCAATTCTAAATGTTAACATCGCTGTCCTGCCTATTGTGGATATAGCTTCTGAAGGGTTATCAACTGCTGGTAACTCTACAATAATTCGGTCACTACCTTCTCTCTGAATCACAGGCTCAGAAAGCCCTATTTGATTAACCCTTCTTTCTATTACACTTAAAATGCCTGTCATAACTTCATTATCAATATCTCTATCTTCAGTTGGTTGTGCCTGTAAAACTATATGGGAACCGCCTTCTAGATCAAGACCTAAGTTAATCCCATAATATCCGTAAAGGCCGACAGCCATTGCAATAATTAAAACTATCAAACCAATTTTAATCTTACGTTTCTTCTTATACCTCATATTCATCCTCCCAACAACAAATAATTAATTTAATTGGTATCAATATTATAATCTTCATGTTGAATAAGTCTCATCTCTGTAATAGGCCAGAAAACCCAGGAAGCTTTTCCATGAATTGAATCTTCGTCAACATAACCTACTAGAGACTCAAACCTACTATCAGCACTATGATTTCTATTATCTCCTAAAACAAAATAACTATCTTCAGGAACCTCAAAAGGACCTGAACTTCCAATCTCCCTCATAGGCTCTTTTATATAATCTTCTTCAACTGGTTCGCCATTAATATATAATGTTTCTTCTCTTAAATAAATTTTATCCCCAGGCAGTCCTAAAACTCTTTTAATATACCTTTTATCCTCAGCTCCCTGAGGAGTAAAAACAACAATTTCGCCTCTTTCAGGATCTCTGAAACGATATATTAATTTATTAGCAATTAATCTTTCACCATTTTGTAAAGTGTCTTCCATTGAACTTCCTTCAACAACAAAGGATTGGGCAACAAATGTTATAATTAAAAAAGCTAGAACACCTGCTATTACCAGCGATTGTATAAATTCTTTAATATCACTACTATCCACCAGAATTACCTCCATCCAGGCTTATTAAAATCTTGACAGACATTAATTATTATTTTCTTCATTATCGTAGTCTTCACTTTTATCAAGATGACTTATTGAAGATTTCATTAAATCAATATCTACATTAGAAGAAATTCTTACCCTAACAATATTATCTTTAATTTTAACTATCTTTCCTTTAATACCTCCAGCGGTAACTATTTTATCACCTACCTGAAGATTACTTAACATATTCTGATGTTCTTTCTGCTGCTTCTTCTGTGGCCTAATTAAGAAAAACCAAAAAACTCCAAAAATTAAAATCCACGGTACCAAAGATAAAATCAATTCCATTAAAAAACTCCTCCTTATATTCTGTGTTAATTCTCTAACCATCTTTTCTTATATTCAACAAAAATCTTAATAATCCTTCATTTTAATAAAGATTAATAAAATCCAAGCCAATCAATCAAAGTAATTATTATAAAATTCCTTTGTGAAATCATTAAAATAACCACCAGAAATACTTTTGCGAATTTTAGCCATCAAATCAAGCAAGAAAAATATATTATGATAACTGGTTAAAATCACACCTAAAATTTCATTTCTATTCAGTAGATGCCTTATATAAGCTCTACTATAATTCCTACAAACATAACAGTTACATTCTGGATCAGGGGAACTAAAATCTTCACTAAATGAAGCGTTTCTTATAGTTATCCTCCCCTGAGAAGTGTAAATGCTGCCATGTCTGGCAATTCTTGTAGGCATAACACAATCAAACATATCAATGCCTCTTTTGACCCCTTCTATTAAATCTTCAGGGGTTCCCACTCCCATCAAATATCTCGGCTTTGACTCTGGTAATTCAGGAACAGTAACTTCAAGCATTTCATGCATTAATTCTGTTTCTTCACCGACACTTAAACCACCTATTGCATAACCAGGAAAGTCAAGTTTTACTGTCTCTTTAGCACTAATCTTTCGTAATTCAGGATAAGTCCCTCCCTGAACAATTCCAAATAAATGCTGGCCAGTAACTCCAAGCATTTCTTCTTTACATCTTTCCGCCCAGCGGAGAGTCCTCTCTAAAGATTCTTTAACATAATTCTTTTCAGCCGGATAAGGAGCACATTCATCAAAAGCCATAATAATATCTGCACCTAAATCTTTCTGAATTTGGATAGATTTTTCTGGAGAAATAAAATGTTTTGAGCCATCAAGATGAGATTGAAAATATACCCCTTCTTCTTTAATCTCATTTAAATCAGAGAGGCTAAAAACCTGAAATCCGCCACTATCTGTTAAAATCAATCTATCCCAGTTCATAAAATCATGCAGACCACCTGCATTTGCTATCAGCTCTGATCCTGGTCTTAAATATAGGTGGTAGGTATTAGCCAGAATAATACTTGCTCCACAGGCTTTTAAATCTTCAGATCTAAGAGCTTTAACTGTTGCCTGAGTACCGACAGGCATAAATATAGGGGTATCGATTCTCTCCCCACCTATATCTATTGCGCCCTCTCTTCCTAAAGAGTTGCTATCTTTATTTTTCACTTTAAACTCTAAACTCATATTATCTTCTCCAATATCTAAATAATAATCATTGCATCTCCAAAACTATAAAATCTATAGTTTTTATCAATTGCATATTTATATGCATCCATAACTTCTGCTTTACCAATTAAAGCAGCAACTAACATAATTAAAGTTGACTCTGGAAGATGGAAATTCGTTAAAAGACCATCAATTATTCTAAAGTCATATCCAGGATAAATAAATATATCAGTCCAGTCTTTAGCAGCTTTTCTATTCTTAATTGCGTTAGCTGCAGACTCAAGAGCCCTAACAGAAGTCGTTCCAACAGAAATTATTCTACCACCATTCTTTTTCGTATTCATTATATCATTAGAAGTCTCTTTGTCAATTTCATAATATTCCTCATGCATATCATGTTCTTCAATATCATCTACTTTAACAGGTCTAAATGTTCCTAATCCTACATGAAGGGTTAAATAACTTAAATCAACACCGTAATCTTCAAGTTCCTCAAGAATATCTTCTGTAAAATGTAATCCTGCAGTAGGTGCTGCTGCCGAACCTTCTTTGTCTGCATAAACTGTCTGATACCTATCCGGGTTTTCTGGTTTCTTTTTAATATATGGCGGTAGCGGCATCTCTCCTATTTCATCAAGTTTAGCTTGCAGACTCCCTTCAGGCTTAAACTCTAAAACTCTACCACCAAAATCAGTATATTCAACAGCTTCAGCCACCAATTCGTCATCAAACCTTATCTTTGTACCTATTTTTACTCTCCTACCTGGCTTAACTAATACCTCCCAGCGATCTGAAACAAGCTCTGTTAACAAGAGAATTTCTATCTCTATACCAGAAACTTCCTTCTTGCCATATAATCTTGCTGGAATAACTTTGCTGCTATTAAAAACAAGCCTATCACCTGGTTCTAAATACTTTTTAAGCTGATAAAATTTCAAATCATCAAGTATCTTCCCAGATCTATTTAAAACTAAAAGGTTAGATTGATCCCTCTGGTCTGCAGGTTCTTGAGCAATCAACTCCTCAGGCAAATCATAATCAAAATCAGATGTTCTCATTAACATACCTCCAAACAAAGCTAATCAAACAAAGACTTTTCATCACTTTCTCTATTATTTATATTTAAATGTTTATAAGCCAATTTAGTAGCCTTTCTGCCTCGAGGAGTTCTTTCTAAAAATCCTAATTGTAATAAATATGGTTCATAAACATCCTCAATTGTTTCTGCTTCCTCACTTATAGCTGCAGAAATTGTCTTTAAACCAACAGGGCCACCACCAAATTTATTAATAATAGATTTTAACAATCTATAATCAAGTCTATCTAATCCTAATTCATCTATTTCTAATAATTTAAGAGCCTTACTTACTACAGTAGGGGTAATCACCCCATCGGCCTTAACCTCAGCATAATCCCTTACCCTCCGCAATAAGCGATTAGCTATTCTTGGAGTTCCTCGGGAACGACAGGCAATCTCTTCTGAACCATCATCAGAAATTTCGACTCCAAGAATCCGAGCTGATCTCTGAACAATCTGGCTTAACTCATTCTTATCATAAAATTCCAATCTATTGATAACGCCAAATCTATCCCTTAAAGGAGATGACAACTGGCCTGCTCTTGTTGTAGCCCCAACAAGAGTAAATTCTGGCAAATCAAGTCTTACAGATCTTGCAGATGGCCCCTTGCCTATCATTATATCCAGTCCATAATCCTCCATAGCTGGATATAAAACCTCTTCAACTACTCGATTTAATCTATGAATTTCATCGATAAAAAGAATATCCTTACTATTTAAATTAGTTAAAATACTAGCCAGATCACCAGGCCTCTCTATCGCTGGACCACTGGTCGTATGAATATTGACACTTAACTCGTTTGCAATAATATTAGCCAGTGTCGTTTTTCCAAGTCCTGGAGGACCATATAACATCACATGATCTAGAGCTTCCCCTCTTTGCCTGGCTGCCTGAATAAATATCTTTAATTTTTCTTTTACTTTTTTCTGTCCAACATAATATTTTAACTGTTTAGGCCTTAAAGTTTTATCAAATTCATCATCCTGTTTTTCTTCAGGAGTAACAACTCTTTCCTGATCCATAATTACCTACTCCTTGCCAAGATAATTTAATACCTGCATAATCTTATCTTCCAATTCTCCAGATAATTCACTGCCTAAATCATGAACTGCATTATTAATCTCGCTATCCTGATAACCAAGATTATTTAAAGCAGAATATAATTCGTCATCATGAACTAAAGTTTTTGAACCAGTACCGCTTCCAGAAGCCAGCAAAATATCATCTAATTTATCCTGTAACTCTAAAATCAATCTCTGACCACTCTTTGGCCCGATACCACTTACCTGCTTTAAAACATTTATATCTTCATTAATTACTGCCTGAGCAAACTTTTCAGGAGAAAGTGTTGATATTATACTCAGCGCAACTTTAGGGCCTATGCCAGAAACTGATAATAGCTTAATAAATAATTGTTTGCTTTCCTTTTCCTTAAATCCAAATAATTCTAAGGCATCTTCCCTTACATAAGTGTATATATATAACTCGCAATCATCTCCATTTTGATAATAGCTAAAGGCCGCTGGTAAATTAACCTGATAACCAACGCCATTAACAGATACTATTAATTCCTCTGTTTTAACTTCAACTACCTTCCCATTTAAATATCCAATCAAATCTGGTCACCCCACCTTTTATTAAAACCATGATTGTGACCATGACAGATTGCAACTGCAAGAGCATCAGCTGCATCATCAGGTTCTGGAATTGATTCTAAGTTTAATAAAGCCTTAACCATATGCTGTACCTGATGTTTGCTAGCCCTACCATAACCAACAACAGCCTGTTTAACCTGTAGTGGAGTATATTCAGATACTTTTAAACCAGCATCTGCACCTGCAAGCAGAATAACTCCTCTTGCCTGGCCAACTCTAATTGCTGTTTTTACATTTTTATTAAAAAATAATTCCTCAACAGCCATGCAATCAGGTTGGTTTTCTTCAATCAATCCCTGAAGTCTATCATAAATTATTTTTAATCTTTTAACATCCGTCATGTCAGCCTCTGTTTCAATTACATCATAATTATTTAACTTAAAAGAATTATTATTTTTTTCTACAAAAGCATAACCTAAAGTAGCCAGGCCTGGATCTATCCCCATTATTTTCAAAAAAACACCTCCACCAATAAAACCAAAAGACACTGACGATATCAGTGCCTTAAAAATCAAAGAAACATAAGACTACTACTCATCTTCTATCTCCTCAAGAACTGATTCAGGAATATTGAAATTAGCATATATCTCCTGGACATCATCATGATCTTCTAATTCATCCATTAAATTAAGAATTTTTTTTGCACCTGATTTTTCAAGATCAACAGTATTATTTGGTAACATAACAATATCTGAATCTTTAAATTCATAATCATTTTTCTCTAATTCCTCTTTAACAGAAATAAATTCTTTAGGATCAGTTAAAACCCTAATAATATCTCCTTCAAACTTAACATCTTCAGCACCTGCTTCCAGGGCATCTAGTAAAACTTCATCTTCATCAAAGCTATCATCAGAATTATCTAATACTAATTGTCCTTTCCTATCAAACATCCAGGCAACACAACCTGATTCACCTAGATTACCCCCATTATCAGAAAGGATATGTCGTATCTCAGAAGCTGCACGATTCCTATTATCTGTAGTTATTTCCAGATATAAAGCTACCCCTTCTGGACCATAACCTTCATAATCAAAACTTTCATAATCTACACCCTCTAATTCTCCTGTTCCTCTTTTTATAGCCCTTTCAATATTTTCATTGGGCATATTATTATCTCTTGCTTTATCAATAACCATTCTAAGCTCCGCATTTATTTCAGGATCGCCGCCACCTTCACGAGCAGCAACTGCTATCCTTTTACTTAACTTAGAAAACAATTTAGCTCTTCTTCTATCTTCTTTCTGCTTTTTATGCTTTATATTAGCCCATTTAGAATGGCCAGCCATATCAATCCCTCCTGCATAGATACTAGAGTTAATTTTAACATAAAACAAACAAATTTTCAATCAAATAAACCCATGGCTCTAGCCATGGGAATAAAGTAATGGTAAGTTGGCCTGTAAGCCGGGTTCTGTCTTGAATGGTCATCTATCTGCAGCTATAGTTACCTATAGCTGTCAAGCGTCCTTACCCGGAGGAAAAGCGGGCAGCTTTATTTCCTCTCTATTTGGACTTACTCCAGGTGGGGTTTACCTAGCAGTCCAGTTGCCTGAACTCTGGTGAGCTCTTACCTCACCATTTCACCCTTACTGTTAAAAACAGCGGTATCTTTTCTGTGGCACTTGCCTGGGAGTCGCCTCCACTGGGTATTACCCAGCACCCTGCCCTATGGAGCCCGGACTTTCCTCAGTTTCATTAAGAAACTGCGACCATCTGGCCAACTTACCAATAATTTTTAACCTTTTTAATTATAGCACCATTCATCTTAAATATCAAGTAGAATATAAGTTCCAGATTGAACTCTGTCCTCTTAATTTAATTATATCAGGTTTTTCAGTAGATGAATAATTTAAATCATCTAAATAATCTTTAATCAAATCAGGAAAAACCTTTTCTGTGCCATAATGTCCAGCATTTATCAGAGCCATACCTGATTCAAGTGCAGATTGAGCCTCATGATATTTAACATCTCCGGTTATCAGGACATCTGCTCCCTGTCTGGAGGCGATTTTAATGAAATCTGCTCCACTTCCACATGCAATTGCTACTTTTTTAATTTCTTTATCTTTATTCCCTGCTATCTGTACATAATCTAGATTTAGCTTATCATTAACAAAGTCAGCCAATTCAGTTAACTTCATCTTATTATTTAAAAGCCCAATTCTAGCTGGCAGATATTCCCCCTGTAACTTTTCCGATTGAAAAACATCAAAAACTGGTTCTTCATAAGGATGAACATTATAATAGGTAGAAACCAATTTATCTAAATCTCTTTCATCAACAATAACTTCAAGTCTATATTCTGAAACTTCAGATCTTTCTCCGAGATTACCTTTAGCTGGATTACTGCCCTTTAAGGGTCTAAATGAACCATTTCCCTGAGAAGAATAACTAACCTGATCATAATTACCAAATTTTCCTGCACCAGCATTAAAAAGGGCTATTCTAACATTTTCAAAATCTGGTTCTGGTATATAACCTACAAACTTTTTTAAAGGTAACTGATCACTTAAATTCTTAACATCCATAAGGCCAAATATATTAGCCAAATAATCATTTATGCCATTTTCAGCATGATCAATATTTGTGTGGGCAACAATTATGCTTAACTCAGATTGAATAGCTTTAATAATGATTTTCCCAGTAGTATTACCAGCATGCACATTATTTATTCCCTTAAAAATTAAAGGGTGATGAACTATTAATAATTGACACCCAGTTTCAACTGCTTCATTTACAACCCCTTTTGTAGCATCTAAAGCAACCCCTATCTTGTTTACTGACCAATCAGGGTTCCCAACCTGAATTCCAATATTATCCCAGTCTTCTGCTAAAAATGGTGGTGCCAGTTTATTAATTTTCCCGGCTATCTCACTTACAGTAATCATATTTTACCCCCTTGAATATAAATAAAACCCTGCTCCATTAAAGAACAAGGTTATTAATTACATGGTGGGCCCACCAGGACTCGAACCTGGGACTAATCGGTTATGAGCCGATTGCTCTGACCAACTGAGCTATGGGCCCTATTAAATTTCTCTCAGCACATGTTACATTATAGAATAAAAACTTTAATTCGTCAAGGGTTAATCCAAATAATCTTTTAATTTTTTGCTTCTGGTAGGATGGCGGAGCTTTCTTAAGGCTTTTGACTCTATCTGCCTTATTCTCTCCCTGGTGACTCCAAATTCCTTCCCGACTTCTTCCAGGGTACGGGGTCTGCCATCTTCAATTCCAAATCTTAACTCTAGAACTCTTTTCTCCCTATCAGTTAATGAATCTAAAACCTGGTCAATCTGTTCTTTTAAAAGAGAGTAAGAAGCTGCTTTGGCCGGAGCAGGGGCATCTTCATCTTCAATGAAATCCCCTAAATTGCTATCTTCCTCTTCACCAATTGGAGTTTCAAGGGATACAGGTTCCTGGGAAATCTTCATGATCTCTCTTACTTTATCAGGACTTAAGTCCATTTCTTCACCGATCTCTTCCGGGGTAGGCTCTCTTCCTAATTCCTGAAGAAGTTGCCTGGAAACCCTGATTAACTTATTAATCGTTTCTACCATATGCACAGGAATCCTAATAGTTCTGGCCTGATCAGCAATAGCTCTTGTTATTGCCTGCCTTATCCACCAGGTAGCATAGGTACTAAATTTATAGCCTTTAGTATAATCAAATTTCTCAACAGCTTTCATCAGGCCCATGTTACCTTCCTGAATTAGATCTAAAAATAATAATCCTCTGCCCACATATTTTTTTGCTATACTAACAACTAACCTTAAATTAGCTTCTATTAGTTCCTGCCTGGCTGTTTCATCGCCTTCTTCAATCCTTTTAGCAATACTTACCTCTTCCTCAGCTGTTAAAAGATCAACTTTCCCTATTTCTTTTAAATACATTCTAACAGGATCATCAATTCCCACACCCTGGGGAATTGATAAATCTAAATTTTCATCATCCTCAGGCTCATCTTCGCCTTCTTCAATAACATCTATATCCATTTCATTAAAGATATCATAGACCTGTTCTATATCCTCAGAATCAAGTTCAACATCTTCTAAAGCATCCATGATCTCTTTATATGTCAATTTTCCTTCTTTTTTTCCATAGTTAATCAACTTTTTAACTTCTTTAATCTTACCGGGACTTGCATAATCATCTGACATTATACGTCCCTCCTTTCTAATCTTAATAACCTTTTATAATATAATAATAAATCATTTATATAATTGCGATCATTAGAATTCCTTAATTCATGTAAAATATTACTTATCTCATCCTCTATATTACCGGTTATTACTTCTTTAATCAAATTTTTAAAGCCATTTTTTGATGGAAGTCTATCTTTAGCTAGAAAATATCTGGCTAAATTATCTCTTTTCTCCTCAGGTAGAACAGAAATAACCTCAGTAGCAGTAATCTCAATATCTTCCCAGAGTTGTCTGGCAATTTCAGCTGTATCATCAGAAAAATAAGCTGGGTTAAGTTTATCAATACCTAACTCCCGGTATTCCTGGTCCTGTAACATATAAGCCAAAACCTGCCATTCAGGATCATTAATATCTTGATCAGTCTTCTTTTTTTCTTCTCTATTTTTCTGCTTCCACCGTTTCGATTTCTTTTTCTCTTTCTTAACTTTCTGCATCTTGTTTTTTATTTCTTCATAGCCAATCTCAGTCTTTTCAGCCAGCACCTTTGCATAAGCATCCTGGGTCAGCTCATCTTTGATAGTAGCGAGAAAATCTACACCAGCCTGAGCTGCTTTTAACCTGCTATTAGCTGATTGGTCCTGATATTTTTCCATTATTAAATCAATTCTATACTCAATTAAGTCAGGAGCTTTAGATTCCAGCTCAATGAAAGCATCACTGCCTTTATTTTTAATGTAATCATCAGGATCAAGGTCCTGGGGTAACTCAATAATTGCTACATCAAGCCCTGCCTGACGCAAAATTTCCAGGCCTCTCAAAGTAGCCTTATCACCAGCAGTATCAGCATCATAGGCTATATATACTTTATCACAATATCTTTTTAATAAATTTGCCTGTTCCCTGGTTAAAGCTGTTCCTAAAGAGGCAACAAAATTCGTTAGTCCAAACTTATGGGCAGTCAAAACATCAGT
>SL_8KL_010_SEDDRAFT_10000735_pt1 | contig 28707 bp, 34 predicted proteins | sample SodLakKL_010_SED_4_FD_11160 | JGI IMG/M metagenome (IMG submission 11160) | reverse complement strand
ACAAACTCGACAGCAGGAAGTGAACTCCTGGACAAGAGGGAGTTCGATGTTGTGGTTATAGACGAGGCAACACAGTCTACAGAGCCATCGTGTCTTATCCCTATAACACATGCAAGTAAGGTTATAATGGCAGGAGACCACAAGCAGCTTCCACCTACAATAATAAGTCAGGAGGCAAAGGAAGGACTTGAAAAGACACTGTTCGAAAGGATGTTGGATTTACACGGTTCCGATATAAAGGTTATGCTCGAAAAGCAGTACAGGATGAATACAGATATAATGAACTTCTCCAGCGACGAGTTCTACGACGGAGAGCTCCAGGCCGATGAATCTGTAGCCGATCACAAGCTGGAGATATCAGGTAAACCTTCGAAGAAGATGAAGGAGGCACTGGATCCCGACAACGTGGTTGTCTTCATGGACAGTCACGGCAAGTGGCCTGAAAACACCAGGAAGGGTTCGTCTTCAAAGGAGAACAAAAAGGAGGCTGATCTTGTGAAAAGTATAGTGGAAGAGTGCATAGACCTGGAGGTTCAACCCGAATACATAGGAGTTATATCGCCCTACGACGATCAAGTGGATCTTATCAAGAGCAGACTGGACATAGAAGGACTTGAGGTAAAAACCGTCGATGGATTCCAGGGCAGGCAGAAGGATGTTATAGTAGTTTCCTTCGTCCGTTCCAACGAGGAAGGCAATATAGGATTTTTAGAGGACCTACGAAGGCTGAACGTTTCTATCACAAGGGCAAGAAAGAAGCTTATTATGGTAGGAGATTCCGAGACACTGAAGCAGAACGAAACCTACAGCCGCCTTATAGACTACGTGGAAGACAACGGCGAAGTCGTCGACCTCTGATTCTCATAGTTATAAATTTTACTGGATACTGTATTATTGTTAGAGATGCCAACCCCCAGTTCCTGTAATTTCGATATATTCGCTTCTTGCGGTATCAGTTTTCTCAACATGGATCAAGGAATTCACTGGGCAACCCTTCTTTTCATGTCATCTAGAACGTCCTTCGTAACTCCACCACTTCCCAGTGTGAATCCTGTTCTGTTGTGGAAGTCCGAGCCACCTGTCTTTATCAGACCCAATCTCTCGACTGTCTCCTCTACATCCCTTGGATCAAGTTTGAGTGTCTTTGGACTTGCTCTGTAGGGATAGTTTACCTCACAGCCATCCAGTCCCTGAGAAACAAGTTCCTCGAGAAAAGAGTCTATGTTTTCTATATCCTCGGTGCATGGGTGGGCCAAAGAAGTAAAGGCGCCGGACTTCTTGGCCTTTTCTATCACTTTACTGCTACCGGGCCTATCGATGGAAAAGTAACATTCGCTGCCCTCCTTTGCATATTTATCAAAGGCTTCTCTTGTGGTTTCCGTAAGGCCCTTAAGTGCAATTGCCCTTGAAAAATGAGGTCTTCCCACAGGACCGTCTGCAACTTCCAACACATCCTCCACAGTGAGTTTTACTCCTGTGTCCATCCTGTTGAAACCGTCCACCATCTTCTCCATTCTCCGGATCCTATTTTCTTGTATCTCTTTGAATATTCCATCGAGTTCATTGTCCTTCGGATCCACAAAGTAACACAGGATCTCTATTTTTGTTCCCTTGTGAATTGCCTTTATCTCTGTACCTGTTACAACTTCTACACCGTTTATTGTCTGCCACCTTTCCTTGAGCTTCGGGTTCAGAGAGTCGTGTTCTGTTATACCTAGTACTTCTATCTTCTTTTTCCTAGCCTCTCCCACGACTTCTTCCAGCGTCAGGAGTCCGTCGGAGGCCTTTGTGTGAACGTGAAGGTCTGCATATATCATTTTTTATACCCCAGAAGAGATTTTGGTCTGTCCATGTGTGCATGCTTTGATCTATGTTTACCTAGCCATAGAAACGGATACCGAAGGAATGATGGAAGCCCGTATAACTTTCTTATACGGTTTCCTGTTTTTATCTCCCCCATCAGTTCCTCCCTCCACCCCTCTTCGTACTGTTCCAGTGTTGTTGGCTTTTCGGGATCAACGGTCTCTGCAGCTATTTCTGCTGCTGTTAGTCCGTATATCAACCCACCTCCAGAAAAGGGTTTTGTTTGCCCTGCGGCGTCACCACACAAGAAGACCCTGTTCTTTGTGACTTTTTCCGGCGGCAACATCGGTATCATTCCCGAGTAAACTTGACTTATATTGAAACCCTCCTTTTTTGCGAAATCCTCCAGGTATGTTCTACTGTCCTTGCCCAGTTCGACAGCCAGCCCATACTCGAAGCTTTCTTTCCTGGGTACCTTCCACCCAAAGAAGCCTTCGCTTGTATCGAGGAAGACCTCGACATGGTTTTGTTGTATCGGTCCTACTTCTATCTGGTTTGTAAATATCCCATGCAGAAACAACTCCGGCTTACTCAGTTCTGCTGCAACTCTTACATCGGATAGAGGCCCATCACATCCTGCCAATAGTTTTGTCTCGTACTCCTCCGAGTCTGTCTTTACAGTTACCTTTCCTTTTTTGGTCTTCATGTCGATGAACCTTTCTCTTCTGAAGTCGGCCCCTACTTTCCTTGCCCTTTTGGCCATATATCTATCAAATTCGACCCTATCCAGGACATATGATGTGTGTCGATCCCTTCCAAATGAGAAAGAAGATCCGTTGTTGTGTACAACTGCACCATGTATCTCCTTTTCAACAAACTTATCCTTTTCTGGCACGTGGTCAAAGATATCTTTGGAAACATGGCCTGTTCCCTTCAAAGGTTTTCCTACTTTGCCCTTCTCCAACAGGAGAACCTCATGGCCTTGCTCCGCGAACTTTCTGGCCAGATGGGAACCTATGGGACCGGCACCCACAACAGTAATATCGTACATTGAAAAGACATTTCTTCTAATAAAATTTAAGCTTATCCTGATGAGTTTCTTGTATACAACTATACGGGTAGTTATATGTCGACAATTGGTGAAATTTTAAATAGTTTTCGTTAAAAGGATAAACAGAGATAGATGAAAACAAATGATTCCAAAATGTCAAAGGAAGCAGGCAGAGACATACTCAAGGACCGACTCAAAAAGAAGATATCAGGAGAAATCGTTCTTTCAAAGGACCCCGGAAAGACTATAAAGAAATGGAGAAGCATATTCGAGATATCACAGAGAGAACTTGCAGATAGTATTGATGTAATGCCTTCTGTAATATCAGACTATGAGCTCGGGAGACGGAAGAGTCCGGGCATAAAGATGATAGAGAAAATAGTTACAGGTATAGTTGATGTCGATGAAGGCCGGGGAGGAGAAGTTATACGGAAATTCTCCGAGTTCAGGCCGGGTGACATTGTCTCGGATACTATCTTAGATATACAGGAGTTTTCAAAAGGTGTTGCCATAGAGGACTTTGTAGATGCATGCGACTCCGAGCTCGTTTCCAACGGGGACATGAAGAAAAAAGAGATATATGGTTACTCTATAATCGACTCCCTTAAGGCCATTGTGGAACTTTCTCCTTCTGAGCTTGTTAGACTCTACGGTCTGACGACAGAGAGGGCCCTCATTTTTACCAAGGTAAGCACAGGTCGGAGTCCGATGGTTGCAATAAAGGTAACAAACCTAAAACCAGGTCTTGTAGTACTCCACGGTAACTCAGTAGAGGCAGATGAACTTGCAATAAGGGTAGCAGAGGCAGAAGAGGTTCCACTCGCGATTTCAAAGTCTCCTGATATAGATGAGATGAGAAAAAATCTTACACAGAACTTTGTCTGAGGATTTTTAATGTACGAGAAGATGTTTGTTTATTCCATACTTAGCCTTCTCATAGGATTCAATATATACTTCATACTTACCGGTTTACTTGGCCTTTTCGTTCTTTTGATCAGTGCGGTTTGTTCTTCGCTGCTCTTTGTATACGGTCTTATTAAAGACAAAAGAGAAACCAGGAAGTTAAGGGGCTGGCAGAAGCCTATTTATAAAAAAATTACCGGCGGCAAATAGCGGATTTATACTTAGGAATTTAAGTAGTTGTCCAGAAAGTCATCGAGTTTGGTACCCTTCTCAAGTCTTACGTTCTTAGATTCGCCTGTTAAGAGATCGTCGGCTATGTCCACGTATATGGGAGTTCTGTAAAGGCCATAAACTAAAAGGGGGGTTGCTCCTATTTTTTCGGCCTCCTCTTTGACGCTACGTATATCTTCCTTGCTGACATATAGATGGTCCTTGTCTCTTTGCCCTGTTTTCTTTGCATCTATGATAAACGAAACTCTCCCATCCTTCATGATAATTAGATCGTAGGGTGCCGAAGCCGCCTTTCTTTCAGCAACGAAGCCTTTCTCTCTAAACTTATCTCTAACCCTTATCTCGAAGTTATAACCTCTTTTGTAGTTATGCATCCCGTTGAATAATATCGGGTGAGTTTTTTATAGTTTAATCGCGTATTAAGGAATAAAGATACAATGGGAAAGTACCTAAGAATAGACGACTTTGGGGACGTTGAAGTTAGTCTGAATGCTGAAGATATTCCAGATCCACAGGAGGCATATAACGAAATAATACGTATTCTCCGATTCGAATGCAACATAAGTGTAGATGATATCACAGAGAAGCAGTATCAACACGAAAAGCATGGCGATACGGAGAAGATATTTTCAGAAATACGTGCGTATGAACCAAAGGACAAGTACACACATGTTTTCGTTAAAATAAAGATATTCATAGAGATGACACCTGCGAAACACAATGAATACGACTATGTGGGTGATATAGAGGTCAGCGGTACGGCGAGGGTTAGGACACATTACCCTCAGGAAACCTGGGTTCAGCAGTCTATGTTATGGCATGCCTTCCGAACCTTCTACGAGAAGATGATATATGGTGATATAAAACAGGTATTCATAGATGACTGTAACAAGTATATGAGAAAGGTGAGAGACGGACTGAAGAGCTATTTCAATATGTTGCCTACGATACAGTGAACTCTTTTATAGTTTTCCACTAAACTAGTTTTAGGCCCACCTAGATCAGTCCTGAGGAAGGTTCCGTAAGGACAATATGTTTCAGGATGTTATGGGTGGGCTAAATCTCTCTTCATGGTGGTAGGTATCGAAGATAGTCTAAATAAAGTTCTCAAGGACCTCGAATGTCCTGTCATAGTCGAAGGTAGATCGGACGCTGAGGTTCTAAAGAAATACGGCGTACAAAACATCGTATCACTCGACGGGAGACCCCTTTATATGGTTGCGAAGGAGACTGCAGAATACTGCCGTAAGGCTCTTGTGTTGACGGATTTTGATGCAGAAGGTGAGAAGATAGCAGGTAAGTTGAATGTTTTTCTTGATAAATTTAATGTAGTGCCTAAAAACTCTCTCAGAGGAAAGATAAAAAGAATAGTCACAAAAGAAGGCATATCTCAGATAGAAAATATACCTATACCTTCATAGACCTATCCATGGTTTCAACTATCTCAGCACCGTCCTCCTTTATCACAGCGATGTCCTCAACTCTTATTCCTCCTTTAGGACCATAGAGTCCGGGCTCTATTGCTACGACATTACCTGCCTTTAATCTACAACCACCCGTCTTTGATATAGGGGGTTTCTCATGTACTTCCAGCCCTACTCCATGGCCTGTCGAATGCTTAATCTTTATTTTTCTGGAGTCGGTTTCACCGTTTGAGTGGTAGCCTTTCTCCTCGATAAAATTACGTACAACATTGTCGATTTCTGAGGCCTTTATACCAGGTCTTAAAAGGTCCAAAGCCCTTCTTTGAGCTTCAACTATAGTTCTGTGTATATCACCCAATTCTTTAGAAACGTCTCCTTTTACAAAGGTCCTTGTCATATCACCACAGTATCTGGTTTTTCTGCCTACTGGGAACACATCCACTATTATAGGGACATGGGGTTTGATCACCTTTTCTTCGTCACCAGTTTTGTGGGGGAAGGAGCTCTCTTTTCCAGAAGATACTATAATATCCCTAGATTCGTGGTTTCTTTCTATCAAGCTGTGGTGTACTGTTTTTTTCAGTTTTCCCTGTGTTAGTTCACTGCCTTCGTAATGGAGCTCATTATTTACTATTTCTGAGTCGATTAGAACTTTCTTTACACTACTGATTGCAGATTTAGCTGCGCACTGGGCCTCCTTTATCTTTTCGATCTCCCCATCGCTCTTTATAGATCTTTCCTCGGAGTATGGATTTCTTATTACTTCTACATCTAGTTCTTTTGTGAGCTCCCTGAATATCCCAACAGGAAAACCTTCTGTTACCTTCAGCCTGTTCTGTGCACCTTCCCTTTTCAGCAGATGGATTATTATCTTTGCCTTTTTTTGTGTTCCGTCCAAATCCTTGAGTTTTTTATTGATACCAAGTTTTTTGGGAGTAATTATTTTGTCTACATTGCTTTCATCTTCTGCTCTCATCCTTTCCATGCTGCTTGTTACAAGTATTTTCCTGTTGTTTCGTTGCATGTAGATTACGTTTTCCGATGTAAGAAACCCTGTTTTGTAGTATATATCTGGGTCGTCATAGCTGTTTCCGTATATAATAGTTGATCCGGCTTCTGGATTTTTTTCTTCCATAAAACTAAAGGTGTCTTTCTCGTAAATAAAGGTGAAGAGAAGGAAACTGAAAACTTAAAAGTATAGACAGACAAATAGTGTACAGTATGTCGCAGACAAATAAAACGGATGATCCCGAGACAGGAGTTGTCAGAAAAATAGTCGAGACAGTGGACTTTAAGACAGATAAACTAGAAGAAATCCACACAAAGCTTAACGATCTTGATAGCAAGATGGATAGAATAGAGGATAAACTCGATAAGGTAATAACAGACGACACAAAGAAATCGGATCTAAAAGATGTTCATAAAAGGATTCTCGATCTACTCGGAAGCTGGCTGACCACCAAGAACCTTTCAAAGATAATGAACTATCGTCAGGAATACGTTAGCAGAAAAGTATCGGAACTCAAGAAGATGGGCCTTGTGAAGGAGAAAAGAGAAGGGAAGTCCATATTGTACAAGAGAAAGGGCGGCGTAAAGGAAGCTATGGAAGACAATGATTAAGTTTCTTTTATTTCGAGTTTCGTGGGAATAATCTGTAGTTCACCTTCGTACATATCTATATCTCCCGATACGGTTATTCTATCATTTTCCTCTATAACCTCGGGGTCAAGTCCCATGCCTTCCAGATTGTCAGCGAAAAGAGCAACATCTATCTTATCTCCATTTTTCTTCACGTGAAAGAACATATGGCCATCCTGGGCAACATATTTATCTTCTACAGTACCAGTAACTTCTACTTTGCTTCCTATATCTCCTGGGCCAATTTCAGAAATTTCTTTTACTTCTGGGTTTGTGGTGTATGAGAAAATAAGGAGTACTAGAACTCCTATCACTGATGTCAAAAGTGATATCCTGTAAAGTTTTTCATCCTTCATAGTCTGTATTCCTTTATTTTTTCGTATGTGGGACCGATTGGTCTTAGTTTGCTTTTAAATAATGTTATTCTATCAACTTTCATTTTACCAAAGGATCTATTATGTAATTCTTCTAATGTGTTTTTTATCATGTCTTTATTTTTCCCACTCTTTACCCTGGCTATTGTTGCATGTGGCACAGGACTGTTTTTACTGCTTTCAAAGCCTATTTTTGCTAGACTATCTTCTATATTTTTTATCAGTTCGACAAACATTTCATTTCCTTTGTCTATACCTACCCAGATCGTCTTGATATAGTCCGCTGATGGGAAAACCCCTACGTCTTTTAGTTTTATCATAAATGGATCAAACTCCTCTAGTGTATCGTTTAGTATGTCTATTTTGTGTAAATCTTTTTCGTCTGTTTTACCAAGAAACTTAACCGTGAGGTGTAGGTTTTCATTCTCGACTGTTTTTATATCGGCATCAATTTTTTCGAATTTTTCTCTTGCCTTTGCTACTTCTGAGACTATTTCTTTGCTTAGTTTTACACCGAGAAAGCATCTCATAGTACCATATTTTACATTTTGAGATGATATATAAAAAACGGGGCGTATTATTTATATAACTGGATTTACTGAATATGTATACACTGTTGAACGGTGTTCAATGATAAACCATGACAAACAACAACGACCAAAACGGACCAGATTCAAACAAAGTAGAGACGCTTGTAAGTACATTAAGGAAGTATCCTGACGGTATTTGGTTAAGAAAGCTTTCTAGAGAGTCTTCTGTTCCTTTATCAACTGTTCATTACTATATAGAGGAAGTTATTGATTCTATAGTCGAATCAAAGGGAGCAAGGGACGGAGATGGCAGATATTTTGGAATAAGGCTTATTAAGCTAAAGGATGGTATCCAAGATCAACTTAATTCTGGAAAACCAATTGATTATTTACTTAAGGCTAGAAATATTCTCACAGACAATTGAGAGTTACTCACATCTAAACTAATACTCACATTTATCCTCTTTCTCACGTTAATCTCACAAAAAAAGCCTCACAAACGGTAAAAATGTAGGATAATACAACAAATCTCACATTTCTCGATCTTCTAACACTCAACTAGTTGTCTACAGACCCCCACATGTCTCACATTTCTAACCCATTTTACGTTTTTTGTTGTTTATTCTCTTATTTTTTGTATATTTTACCTCCACAAATCTCACATTTTTACTATCATAGTCCAAAATACGGTTGAGATTCGGTAAATTAGCACAAATATTCGAAGATCACTACATTCACGGTTAAAACTTCATTTAAACTCCAAAACTATGTTGAATTTTTTTACGTGAATGTAAAATTAATGGTATGTGAATACTTAGTGAATGTTTATGAATATCACGTGAATATTATTTCATAGGTAACGTGAAAGTAATACAACATTCATATAAGTGTAATTTGGTTAATTTTAGTGTATTTTTGTTAACGTTACATTCACATGAATCAATGAATTAAACGTGAATGATAGAATGAATATATTAATTTGCGTGAATACAATGTTTAAACAACGTTAAATTAAAAGTTTAAATATGAAGTTAATATTAAGTTAATATTAAGTTCACAAATCTTTCACATGAGTAATGTATAAAATATAAAAGGAGTTGTTAATACTTGAAAACAATATTAAATCAATACAAAGAGGAGGTATCTGGATGGTTAGAGGAAATAGGCCTTGAAAAAAATCCCTTTACTCTGCGTATAGATCCAGAGCTTTTTGTTGGTTACGAGAACGAATTGAAGAAATTAAGCCACCACATACAGGAAGATAGAAAGTTTGCGATGGTTTCTGGAGCCACCGGAGCCGGTAAAACAACATTACTTAGGTTAATTGGGGAGAAGTTTTGTGATGATTTTGAAATTCTTTATTTATCAAAACCGCCAGAATACGGGGAAATTGTAGATATTTTCACTGATAAAGTGAGACCGTCGATATTAAAGAGGATCTTTGGTTTTAATGTGAGTATTCACGAGTTGCCTCACTATCTGGATGGAAGATTGGATGAAAATCTTCTGCTGCTTGTCGATGAAGCACATGAATCCGACGTGAAGGTCCTCCAATGGTTGCGTACTATAACAGATCAAGTCGACAGAATACAGTTCATATTTGCTGGACTTCCTGCAATAGACAAGAAGCTAAGAGAAAACGTTCAGACATTGAAGAGCAGGGTTACGACAAGAGTAGATCTCACTACACTTGATGAAAAAGAGACCAAGAACCTTATCAGAAGAAGAATAAAAGACGCAGGTGGAGAAGGTATAGATCCTTTCACAGACGAATGTGTGAAACAAATATACGAGAAGACCGGAGGTTTTCCAAGAGAAATATTGAAAATATGTGACAAAATGATAAACTGGGCCCTTGAGAACGATAAAAAGAAGATAGATGAGTTAAAGAACTTCGAGGATGACATGAAGAAAGAGGAGAAGAAAAAAGACAGGGGCAGGGACTTCCTAAAGGATCTTCCATATAAGCAACGGGAAATAGTCAAAATATTGTCAGAAGAGGACAAACTATTCCCGTCGGATGTGGCTGAAAAACTTGGCACAGATAGCTATAAGACAAAGCAACATGCTGTGAGATCCGTTAACAACATACTGAGAAGGCTATTGAAAGAAGGTCTGATAGTAAGAAAGAAGAGAGGAAAGGGTTATGTTTATTCTCTGGACACCAAAACGAAAAATTTATTAGTGGAAACCTGAAATAGACTACTTGATGTTGCAGGTTTTCGCGGGTTGCTTTCTTTTGGCACTCGTTACATGGAAGCTCGACGCCTTGTCAGCTTATGCTAGTGTTACAGCCTTTGTAATAGGTTCGCTTATATGGGCATTAAACGGAGTTTATTGGATATCTATACTCGTTTCATTTCTAGTGATAGGCTATGCAGGAACCAAGTGGAGATTTGAAAATAAGAAAGATATAGGCACAGAAGAGGAAAATAATGGTACTAGGGGAGTTAAAAATATACTTGGAAATGGTACGTCACCTGCCTTTTTTGCTGTGATTTCCAGTCCACCTGCATTTCTCGGTGCAATATCCACTGCAATGGCAGACACACTTGCTTCCGAGATAGGTGTTTTTTCCAAAAGGACAAGACTCATAACAACATGGAAGAAGGTTGAACCCGGCACGAATGGAGCTGTTTCACCGCTTGGAACACTGTTTTCGATCCTCGGGGCTCTTATAATATCATCGCTAGGGTACTTTCTGTTAAATGTGAACCCCATTGTAACTTTTATTGGTGGTTTTGTAGGATGTCAGATCGACTCTTTCCTCGGTGCTACCCTTGAGAGAAGGGGGTATATGACGAAATCCCAGGTAAACTTAGCAGCAACGTTTTCGGGAGGATTAATAAGCTTTCTGATTTTACTTGTTTAAAATTTAAATAGGGTTGATAACAATACTAAATGGTGATACCATGGCAGACATTAGAGGAAAAAAATTATTAGGAAAGGTAGTTGTTTCTGAAGAAGCTGGAAAGAAATTCGGGTCAGTTGGCGATGTTTCATTCATAACGGATTCGGGAGAGCTTATGAATATAGTACTGACAGAGCCATCAAAGCATGTTTCTGATCTCCAGGTAGAAATGGATGAACAGGGAAGACATCTGATTCCGTTTTCGGCAATTAATTCAGTGGGGGACTTTGTAATTGTGTCAGAGAACGACATAATTTAAGAAGTTAAACCACTATTTGTCAACTATGCCCTCTTCAGTTATTTTGAATGGGGCTTCGCCCTCTGGTTTGTAAGGGCTATCAACTAGCTTACATATCCTAGTTTCGCCTTTACCTCTCCTTAAATACATTCTGAAGGCTGCTGCATGGTGAAGAATATGGCCACCTATTGCTTCAGTTGGATCACCAAACATTACATCAGGCTTTGACATTACCTGATTCGATATGAAAACTGCTACGTTGTATACTTCAGCAAGTCTTTGTAGATCATGAAGATGTCTGTTTAGCTTTTGTTGTCTTCTTGCTAGGTCTCCACGCCCTGTATAATCGGCTCTAAACTGTCCTGTAAGAGAATCAACTATAACCAGGCCTACACCTTCGGTCTCCAGTATTTCATCGGATTCATTAGTAAGAACCATTTGATGGTCCGAATTATATGCTCTAGCAACGTATATATTGTCAAGTATCTCCTCCGGATCCATGCCCTCTGCTTCTGCTATCTCCTTTACTCTTTCTGGTCTGAAGGTGTTCTCAGTATCTATAAAAACACAACCTTTATTGAGACCGCCTTCGCCCATTTCCTTCTGGACATTTACTGCGAGCTGGAAAGCTAGCTGTGTTTTCCCTGAGCCATAGCTTCCATATACTTCTGTTATTGACTGTGTCTCAACACCACCTCCTATTAGACTGTCTATCTCTTCGGATCCCGTGCTTATCTGTGTGACATCTTCTTTGTCTTCATAAACTTTCTTAGCAGTTTCGAAACCCATTTCAAGTTCTTTTCTAGCACCGTTTATTATCTTCTTCGCTGTTGCTTCGCCTATAGATGTCTTTCCAACTATCTCTCCAGAAGAAGCAGCTGCCAATGACATAAGGTCTTTGTAACCCTCTTCTATTAGCTTCTCTGCGGTTTTCTCACCAACACCTGGCAGATCTTTTAAATCTATTTCATCAGACATTAGACCACTAAGCAATTACGTTTGGCTTCTTAAATACTTTAGACCGACTTCAAAACCATTTCGATTTCTTTTGATGTATCCACCTCTCCGATGGAGTTTACGAGCAGTTCAGGCATACCAAAGAAGTCGTTCATCTTCACACGCCCCTCCACAATAAGTTCTCTTCCCAAAAGTTCATCACATTTTTCTATAAAACCGTCCATCTTTTCTCCGTTTTCTGTCATGTCCCAGGCCTCATCTGTATCTATTCCCGTGACCTCTTCTGCCTGATCTCTGAAGAAAACACATCTTATGGACCCACTTCCATCATCTAATACTATTGAAAGTGCCATGTTTATTTTTACTTCTCCACACTCCTCGCATTCGTCTCCCTCGACCCTTTCCTCACATTCGGGACATGTTTTGTAGAAGGGACTTTTGCTAAATATATTTACAACAGTTCCTCTTATTTCGCCGTTTTGTCCTGGAACTAGGTTACTTATTTTTACTCTTCCCTGGTTGTTCCCACTGGACTTCGATTCTATCTCAATATCAAGTTCTTCTTCTGGTTCCTTTACCTTTCCTGATCTCCCAAGTCTGATTTCAGGTTCTCCTCTATTGTCTTCAGTTACATAACCGTTTTCTACCCGTATCGTATCTCCTACCCCTACCCTTTCTTCCTCCACAAGCCTTTCGGCCTCTTCGTTCCATAGAGAGAACCTTATTGTACCTGTCCTATCCCTTAAAACAAGATTAGCAACCTTTCCTTTTCCATCGTCTTTCTCAAACTCTCTCGGGCCAAATATATTTTGAATCTTTCCTGTTATGGTTGCACTGTTCATTCCTGACACAACGTTTTTTATCTCAAGCTCGCCGCTACTTTCTTCATCCATTAACTCAATACCTTCTTCCTTTGCTACTATATGCGCAGCTCCTTCCTTAGAAATAAGTCCGCTGTATTCCTGTTCCTTTTTTTCTATTTTTTCTACAACTTTGTCTATTTCTATATTCTTCTCTTCAGCTATCTTCTCGGCTAATTTTTTCACATCTTCGTTCATAGGACCACGTAAAAATAAAAAAAGAAGTTAGAAGCCTTTTCTACTTGCTAGTCTGACGTCCTGTCCCTTTACTGTTTTTCTACCTGCGTGCTCTGCTAATGCTGCGGACTCTGCTGCCAGATCAGCTGCAATTTCCTCAAGCACTTCTGAGAATTCTTTTGCGGCTTCCTCTGAAACTCTTTTTGCTCCTTGGCTCCTTAGAATCCTGTCTACAGGAGCTAATGGTAATTCACCCATTTTAACACCCACAGAGAAAAAGCGAGCTGCATGTATTTAAAATTTATGTAGACAACGTTACTCTTTTATTTTTACTTAATCTAATATAGGTTATGTCCGAAAAGATACTTGTTCTGGCCGTGGACAGAGATGACGATGTAGGAAGAAAAACAGATTTCAACGGTCCTGTTGTGGGCAGAGAAAAGAATCTCGAAGTTGCACAGGCTCTGGGTCTGTCGGACCCTGAGGATTCTGATACAAATGCTATTTTACAGGCTGTGAAGATACACGACGAAAGGGAAGATTCGGAGGTAGCCACCATAACAGGAAATAGCCACGTGGGGGTGAAAAGTGATGAGATACTTAACGATCAGCTCGTGGAGGTGCTTGACAATACGGGCTGTGATAGAGTGGTTCTTGTGGTTGACGGCACAGAGGATGAGCAGATACTTCCTATAGTTCAGAACCACGCGGATATAGTTTCGGTTAAAAGGGTCATAATGAAACAGAGTGAAAGACTGGAGGGTATGTATTATCAGATAAACGAGTTTTTCAAAGAAGTTTTATCCGATCCAAAGATGGGGAAGATATTCTTTGGAGTTCCTGCGATATTTCTTATATTCTATTCCATACTTGGTGTTAGAGGCTGGAGATTAACACTGGGAATACTTGGTGCCTATCTTTTAATGAGGGGGTTCCACCTCGAGGAGCCACTTAAAAGAGTATATGATGAGATCCAGACTTCTTTCACGGCAAGAAGAGTCACATTCTTCTTCTATGTGGTTTCTTTAGCCATAGCAGTCATATCCTTCAATAGTGGATATAACGCCATACAGGTTGAAGCAACGTCAGATCTTATAGAATCCAGTGCAGCCTTCCTTCAGGGATCAGTCTATCTTTTGTTTGTTGCTTTTCTTGTTTCGATGTTAGGTAAGTCTGTGCTTGCATTTCCCGACAAGTCCAAGATATTAAGACATTCTACTTACACGGCGTTTTTCTTAGGCTTTACGTTAGTTGCATCAGAAGCGAGTAGAGTAATACTTAGCCCCGAAGGAGGCCTCGCAAGGTTCGGGTTTTCCATTGTAATAGGCCTCATGTTTGTCTCAGTAACTCTCACATTAGAAAAGATTTTCCAGTAGTATAACATATATTTTATATTATATGTTTTTATAACTATACTATGATTAATATATTCACTTTATTATATTTTATATTATATCTTTATCCAAACATGTTATAAGAAATATTTTTCTTGAAACATAAAATTAAATATTTAAATACTTCTATTGATTAATTATATCCAGGTGTGGTAAGTGCCCATCAAAGAAATTTTCAAAGATTTGTTTTTACAAGAGAAACCAGCTGAGATGCTTGTTTTTCTTAAGAAAGGAGATGAACCTAACTATGCAACGGAGGTCAGTAAAGGGGTAGACTGCACGTATTCTCATACAATAAAGGTTTTGGATCAGTTCGAGGAACTTGAATTGGTTACATTCCGGAAGGAAGGGAGAATAAAGTTGATAGAGCTTACCGAGGATGGCGAGGAGATAGCCCACGATCTTGAAGGGCTGGTGAGAAAGTTTGAGAGAAAGGCCCAAGAAAACCAAAAAGAATCTGATAAAAAATCTGAAGAAAGCTCCGAAGAAAAAGACGATGAAAGTTCAGGAAATGAAAGTTCAGGAAATGAAAGTTCAGGAAATGAAAGTTCAGAAAAAGACTGATTTTCTTCTGCACAACGTTTTGATAAACTGATTTTGGTGGATCGGTGTTTGTGGGTTTATTTTGGTAAGTTCCCTGGGGGTTTCAATCAGTATTTTATTCCTCAATAACGATATGTTGTAAACTTTTATTTACTAGAATAACAATATTTATAACGAAATGTTGTGTAGATCAAAAAAACCAATGATGTGATATTATGCCGAAGGGAAATAAAAAACCTGTTCCAGTCAAAGGCGAGACACTCAAAAGTAAAGAAAGTCTTTACTTTCCTTCTGTTCAAAGCAGTAAATGGCCCTCTGTGGATGGGGATATAAGATGGGATATTGAGGATGTAATAAACCATATATTTCCCGAGAGTTATCAAGAAAGAAGTAACAAATATGCTACGAAGCTTATTGATTATGTTCTTTCTAATCCTGATGGGGTCGAGAAAAGTATGCTTTCTGAATTTCTCAAAAAGGAGGGTATACCATCTTCAACGGCTTACAATGTGGTAATACCGAAGCTAGTGAAGTTTGGACTTTTGAGGAGGGAGAGAGAATCGAATGAATCCGACCCCGGAAGGGGGTGGTTTATGGTGCTTAAGCCTTCAAGGTCCTTTTCATCGCACCTTGAGAAGCTGTCGAACGAGTGGAAAAGTATATATAAGACTGCACTAAAAGACAAATAATCTTATATATAGATCATTAAAAATTTGTTTAAATAGATTTTTTACATAAACTATTTTAAAATATATATTTCTTTAAATGTTCTTTGTAAAAAATATATTACAAAATATATTATTTAGTAAACTTTTGGAAAACTCACGAAAATGTGAGAGTTGTGAATAATACTCACGGGATTTAAGAGGATTAAATACCAAAATAGTAATTCTAATGGATTTAAATAAAAAAAGAATACTTAAAACAGATTTAAATTAAAAATAAAAGAGTTATGGGGGTTTATCCTATGTATCGAGCACTATCAGACTTCTTTTTTGCCTTGGGGAACCTAATTGGGGGTGGAATTTGCAAAGACTCGGATAAGTCTATGGCTTTGGTCAATGACTTCCTCATTATACTGTTTATTGTTGGGATTACTAGTTCTTCGGGCAAATCTTTGTTTTCTTCCCAATTTTCCACTATTCCCTTGGGGTCATCTGTCATGAAAAGCACCTCTCCTCCTATCTCTATCTCTGCTGCGGGTTCATCATCTTCTTCCTTTTTGTACTTGCAGGAATACTCAAAGTCTACAGACAAAGCTTCTTTGTCCAGACTTCCTACCTTTTTCAACTCAACATCCTTTATTTTAGGAGTATTGTTGACTTTGAGATTACCTCCTATGTCTTTTTCTCTTTTGGAGTTGATGCTTTTGAGATTGACGCCTATTACTGGCATGAATAACACCTCCTTGAAACAAAAAGAACTTTTATATTGAAGTTTATAAAAGTGAGTTTCAACTAAATATACGACAAGTAAGCTAAGCCCCGTAGTCTAGCGGTCAAATCTGTGGCTAAGGATGTGAGGTTCTGGACCTCATGACCCAGGTTCGAATCCTGGCGGGGCTATCAGAATTCCGGGTGAGTTAACAAAAATGGCTTTGACCAAACAACAGATAGGTGCAATAATAGTAGTCCTTCTTTTTGGAGGATCTGCAGTAGTTTATGCTATTTCAGCGGCTTTCCCTGGTGCAGAAGATGTTACTGGTCCTGAGGGCCACATGATTTTAGAAGTTAGAATATGTAATGAGGATAAGGATCTTCCTACAACTGAGTCTGAAATAAACGGGGGGTATATAACCATATCCGATGACAGTACTGTCACATTTCCTACGGATTCAACGGTAACCCTTGGTGATGTTTTTGATACAATGAATGTAACTTTTTCAGAGACTGAGCTCATGGGGTACGAAAATAATAATATGTGTGATACAGGCCACAGTAACGAAGTAATTGTTTATAGGGGAAGGGTCATTGAAGGCATGGAGGAGGAACTTCGAAGGATAGAGCAGTATAGAGGATATCAACTAGAACATGGGGATCATATAAGGGTTATGTACAACTAATCATTTTAGATCGAATCCTTTTAACAGACCGTTTTCTTCTTTGACTACATCTGCTTCCTTTTCCATCTCCTTTCTGATGTCGTGATCCGAACTACTCCCCTTGGATGCGACAGCAGCCCGTTTTCCACGGATAAGGACAGCCTTTTTGTTTTGTTTTTGTGTTACCTCTTCGACAGCTTTAATCAACCTGCCAAGGTTTTCTACAGGAACATCCTCCTTTACGAAGTCTTTTTTTGATTTCCTAATCCTATTTTTTGCTTTTTCTATGATAGCTCCTTCGAGTTTGTCTAGGTCCTTGTCTCCTTGCTTCCATTCTTTGAACAGTTTTTCCGGGTCCCGGGGCTTTTCCCCATATGTTGGACCTTTCCCATCGAGAATTTCTTTTAGATTTTCTATTTTCTCTATTTTTTCTTCCCGTTCTTCTGAGAACCTGTTTACTACGTCTATAAGTCTGTTCACAGGAACATCAAATATATTCCCCAATTCTTCTAAGTCATAATCTTCTACGTCTATCGTTTTATCAAGTTCTTTTCTTATAGCCTCTCTTTCCTTTCTGTACGTATTCGCCGCCTTTCCTGACTTATACTCTAGACGTATCACACCGTCCTGTATCTTTGTATTGTTTATAAGTACAATATCTTCTATTTCGGATGTATTGTCAACATGGGTGCCTCCACATGCCTCGACATCAAGCCCATCTCCTATATTTATTATTCGAAGCTCGTTTCCCGGGGGAACTCCTCCTTGATATATCTTAAATCCGTAGAGTTTCTCGGCATCGGATTTTTTTAGTACAGATTTGTTGACCTTGTAACCTTCTTCTATCCATTTTTTTGCAACGGTTTCTATACGCTCTAACTCATCTTTACTTAGTTTTTCGTAGTGTGTTATGTCTAGACGTGCCTTGTTTTCGGTTTTCTTTGCACCTGCCTGTGATACGTGATCTCCAAGCACCTCTGTTGCCGCTCCATTGATTATATGTGTAGAAGTGTGATGCTGCATAAGTTGTTTTCTCCTCTCCCAATCTATTCTGCCTTTTACAATGTCACCCTTTTCGAGATCAATGTCGTCTACTTTATGGAGGATTATACCGCCTTTATTTACGGTATCTATTACTTCTGAGCCGTTTATCGTTCCGGTGTCGTTCATCTGTCCACCCTGTGTAGGGTAAAAGCAGGTCTGGTCTAGTATCACATATTTTTGACTGTTTTTTTCAAGTATATCCACAACTTTCGCACTGAAACTGATCTTTTTTTCGTCTTCCAGGTACAGTTTTTTGGTACTGGGTAGGTTTTCGAGGTTGAACCCATTTTCTTCTATCCTCTCTTCTCTTTCTTCATCATGTCTTTCCGATATCTTTGAGTAGAAATCTTTGGGTTTGGTCACCTCTACTCCGAACCTCTCCAAAAGCTCTGGGGAAATGCCATACGTATCGTAAAGTTCTATGAGCTTTTTTTCGTCTAGTATTTCGTCGCCTAGGTTTTTTATTATGTTTTTGGCCTTGTTCCTTGCTTTTTTGTATTTTCTTTCTTCGTGTTTCATTATCATTTTTGCTTGGCCTAAATTTTCTTTTAGTTCTGGGAAAAGACCTTTTAATTCTTCAGCATGCCACTCCATGATTTCTTTGAGATCTAGATCCCAGTTGTTTTTGTCTACTATATCAAGGGCACGCCTTGTTATTACACGCAAAGAATGTTTTTCTCCTGTATTTGATGGTAGTGCACCGTCGACGAATGCAAACAGCAAAGCTCTTGTATGATCGGCTACTGAGTATATATCTGCCGATGTCTGTATTTCATTTTTCAGCTTGTTCTTATCAATATTTATTTTTTTCGATATCTCCTGCCATTTTGCCTCTGTGTCCTCTACATCGTCTGTATTTAGCAGTCCAGAATATGGTAGGAACCTTTTTCTTATATCTTCATCAGGCTTGACTCCTGTTTTTTTGTAGAGCCTTTCCACGACCATAGGCATATTTGCTTCATAAGAGGTTTTATCACCTTTGCTTAACCACACAATTCTTTCGTGGCCCATGCCCATGTCTAGTACTTTTATATCCAGTTCTGAATACCCTTGTTCTGAACTATCTATCTCGTAGAACATGTATACCTGATTTAGGAGTTCGAGGCCTCCTACAAAAAATTCCATGGAAGTGCCCAAATTACCTCCGCCTCCCCAAGCATCTTCGTGTATAATTATCTTTTCTTCGGGTACTCCCATTCCATCCTTTAACCACTCGAGTATGTCTGTAAAATATCTTTCCTGGTCGTAGTCGTCAGACTCTTCGAAGGCATGCTGTCCTATGTGATCGTGTAATACATAATGCCCGCCCGTTATTCCTACATTGTCTATGTCATTGAACCGCAAGGAAGGTTGTGGTATTATAAGAGGATTTGCAGGAGGATCTACCTCACCGGAAACTACATATGGTTGAAAGTCGTATATGGACGCTCTTACGAACTCTGTGTCTTTTCTCCATCTTGCAAGTACAGGATACCTATTTATTGCCGTGTAGCCCCTTTTTTCCATAAATTTTTTGAACTGATTCCATGCAGAAGTATAGCTGAAGCTTTTTTGCGTCGGTGGACTGTCTATAAAGGTATATCCTCCCGAACACCTAGCTTCTCCGCATACTTCTCTACTTTCGTCTGTGGACCAGAAATACTTTTCACAGGCTTTACATCTGCTTCTTTCGAACCCTCTTTCCCTTAAACTTTTTACAGGGAAGAACCTTTCAGGTCTACTGGACGCTTCCTCTAGTATCTGGGCCTTTAGCTCCTCGACTTCTCCCATAGCAACCAACTATAATTACAAATAAGAGAAAAATAAATCTTCTGGTTTTTATCCTTCGAAAAGGCTTCCTAACCCTTCTGCAGCTTCTTCCTCATCTTCTTCATCGTCTTCCTCTTCTTCCTCTTCTGCTTCTTCCTCTTCCTGTACTTCTGCTGTCGGTGCTGGTGCGCCTGCTGCTGGTAGAGCTGCACTTTCGATTGCTTCCTCTATGTCAACGTCTTCGAGCGCGGCTATTAATGACTTTACTCTTGCTTCATCTACTTCTACACCTGCTGCTTCCAGTACACTCGTTATACTTTCCTCTGTGATATCCTTTCCTGCAGAGTGAAGGAGCATTGCAGACTGTATGTACTCCATCTTAAGACACCTCCTCTACCTTCGATTTCAGTGATTTTGTTTTTTCTTGAGTCATTCTCAATAAATCCCCTATATTTTCCTTGGTCGGGTAACCACTTTCCAAGGCCAGTGCTTTGGACTCAGACCAGGCCTTCGAAATAAGTAGCTTTATATTTTCTTCTGTAACGTATCCTGCGTTTATTGACAGATTCAAAGCTCTCTGGTATGATAACTTTATATCTTCTTTGTATTCGTCTACATCTATATCCAAATCGTCTGGATTAAAGACATTTCCATCTTCCCATACTACCTTGAGGCTTAGACCTATTTCCATCGGCTCCATTCCGAGCATCTTTAAAGCACCCGCAACTTCCTTGGATATTGTTTCGCCTTGTTCGACGACCTTACTTTCCTTTACTATTTTTATTTCACCGTCGTCTATCGATGTCTTTAGGCCGGCATTCTGAAGCTTTCCTATGGCAGGTCCTGGGTCTATTCCTGTTCCACCTTCTTTGATGACTATATCATTTGGAGCTATATCACCTGCTTTGGCAGGTGCAGAGCTTTTGTTTTCCTTGAGGTACGAATAAAGTTTGAATGGGTTCATATCGGTAAATACGAATGCAGCCTCTCCTTCTAACTTGTCCTTTAACTTATCTATCCCATTTCTATCAGCTTCTTCTATCGCCCTCATCATCAATGTTTTTCTTGACATTCGTATGTCGGCCTTTCCGTGCAGATCTTTTCTCATATCCTGTAGCTGTGGTCCTGGGATCTTATACATGCTAGTTATCCCTATGACAGGTTTCTCTTCTAGAAGTTCCGTGAGTTCTTTGACGTCCTTCTTTTTCCATTCTCTTATCATTATATCAACCTCACGGGTTTTGACATAGTTAGTTTTAGATATACAGAGCCTATTTGTTTGGGTCCCTTGGGAAGGTTCGATTCTATTTCATCTATAACTGCCCTTACATTTTCCTCGATCATTTCCGAGTCCATGTCCTCTGTACCTATGGGAAAGTGAAGGGTTTTATTTTCGCTTATCTTAACAGCCAGCGAGTTCTTTTTCTTCTTGAGGATTTTTTCCAGGTTTTCGTCTGGTTGGAAGGGACCGGGCATCTTTCCTCTTGGCCCTAAAACAGGCCCAAGAACCTTACCTATCTTTGGCATAAGAGGAGCTTCTCCCAGGAATGTGTCGTTTTCTTCAGCTATTTTTTTGGCCTCACTTCTATCGCCCTCGAGCTCATCTAGATCATCCTTTGTGATTAGATTTACTTCGAGCTTCTTTGCCTCGCTAATTTTTGAATCGGCTATAACACAGACCTTTATGTCCTTACCTCTTCCATTTGGAAGTATTATATTAGTAGAAAATCTATTTTTTGGGTCCGAGAGATCTATGTCGTTAAGATTGATTATAAGATCAACTGTCTGAACGAAGTTTCTTTCTTCACTTTCATCCTTGAGCCTGTCAACCTTTTCAACAGCTTCTTGCGAGTCCATAATTTCACCTCCTACCACCAGAATCGATGGTAGTAACGGTATCTGTCCAATCTAGTTTAAACTATTTAAATTTAACCCTCTTCTTCCTCGACCTTCTCCTCCTCGCCACCTTCTTCTTCGTCTTCTTCCTCCGGTAGGTATTCAACTATTATTTCATATGGTATTTCCTCTGCTTCGAGTCTACTGACCTTATCATCTCTATCAAGTTCTTCCTCTTCCCCTTCCATCTCTTTGAGTAACTGTTCAGCCTTGTTTCTGAACTCTTCTTCTCTTTCCTCCATTTTTTCCTGTAGTTCCTTTCTTTTCTGTATAAGTTCTTCTTTCTCCTCTTCAGTTAGTTCCGTCTTCTCGTTTTCTATTTCTTCATCATATTTGCCGTTGTCTATTTCCTTTAAAACTTCTTTTGGATCTTTGTCTTCTACCATTATACCAGAGGAGACACATGTACCAACTACTTGCTTGACGGCTGATTTCATTTCTGAGCAGTTTAAATCAGGAAGTTTGGATTTGGCTATCTTTATGCATTGTTCTATGAATAGGTCTGCTACTTTCTCTTTTTTTGGATGGGGGGATAAGCTATCGAGATCGACCTCATCCCTTATCAAGGCAGCCGTAGGTGGAGTACCTATTTCAATTTCAAAGTCCTTGGTATCTTCATCTATTTTTATAGTAACAGGGATTTCCATTCCTTTGAAATCCTTTGTTTTCTCATTTATCTCCGAAACTATCTTTCCTATATTAACTCCAAGTGGTCCTAGCTGGGGTCCTAAAGGCGGACCTGCGGAAACGTCTCCTGCATCAACAAGTGCGTTTATTTCAGCCATTTTAATCACCGCTACTTTCCTGAACCTTTACGGAACCTACGCCTACGGTTACTGGTATTGGGACCGTAGCTTCAAGTAGTTCGAGCGTAACTTCGGAGTTTGCCTCATCTACTCTTGTTACTTTGCCTTTTTCACCTTTAAATGGACCACCTATAACCTCTACTATATCGTCCCTCTCAACTTCTATCTCTATTTCCTGTGATTCAAGGAACTGGCTTATATCTTCTATGTCCACATCCCCTGATATTATACCCTTGGCATGTCTTGTATTTCTGACAATCTTTCTTATATCTCCTTCCTCTCCTTCTAATATCACATAGCCATCTAATTCTCCTGGATGTACCATTGCCTTTATGCCATAACCCTTAGATCTTACTCTTTCTCTTATGTCATTCATGACTGTCGATTCACGTCCTATAGTTGTCTTTAGTGTCATAAGTACCATATTATCACCATACAAGCCCCGGCAACTGGAAAAGGAGGAATATACTGAATCCTATCGCTCCTATTAACAGTATGCCTATTGCTGTAATCTTTGCAGTCTGGAAAAACTCCTCTGATGAAGGCTTTGTTGCAACCTTCAAAACCCTACTGCAGCTTTTTAAAAAAGACTTTATTGACATGTCTATCACTCTGTGTCCAATTCTTAATATAACCCAACCTTTAAAAAATTGTCTATTGTTTTAGACAAAAAAATAAATAAAAATAGATGAGAAGGAGGGTTTTGTCCTTCTTTTACCCCACAACCGGAAGGACTACTCTACGAACTCGATTCCGAGGATCTTCTCGATCTCACGTTGTTTTTCCTCTGTGTATTTCTTCTTTGGTCCGTATATCTGTGATGACTTTACTCCTGTAACTATGAGCATCGTCCTGATTGATTCACCAAGCTCCTCCACGATCTGTGATCCCCAGATTACCTTTGCTTCGTCGTGTAGTTTGTTCGATACTGCTTCAACAATCTCCTGTGCTTCACTGATCGTACTGTCTGGTCCTCCTGTTACATTGATCAATGCACCGTCTGCGCCTTCTATATCTACATCTAGAAGCGGGTTCGTCAGTGCCTTTTCAACAGCTTCGAGAGATCTGTTTTCTGTGTCAGATTCTCCCATACCTATCATTGCTAGACCACCGCTCTTCATAACTGCCTTTATGTCTGCGAAATCCAGGTTTACCAGACCAGGCTTTGTAACGAGCTCAGCTATTCCCTTGACTGCGTTCACTAGGATTTCATCAGCTACCTTGAATGCCGTTGTAACCGAAACATCCGGTACGATCTCAAGCAACTTGTCGTTAGGTATAACTATCAGAGTGTCTACTGCATTTTCAAGTCTTTCGAGCCCTCTCCTTGCATTTGCTCTTCTCTGCTTACCTTCCATTGTAAATGGAAGCGTTACAATCCCCACTGTTAATGCTCCAATCTTCTGTGCTGTTTCTGCAACAACAGGAGCGGCACCCGTTCCGGTTCCACCTCCAAGACCGCAGGTAACAAATACCATATCGCTACTCCCAAGCTTTTCCTTTATGTCCTGCTTGGACTCTTCGGCTGCTTCACCCCCAATCTCGGGATCGGCACCTGCACCTAGTCCTTGTGTAATCTCTCTTCCAATGAGAAGTTTTTCGTCAGCGTCTGTGTAAAGAAGGTCCTGTGCGTCTGTGTTTACAGCTATCGACTCTGCACCCACGATTCCTACCTGTGTCATCCTTGAGATTGTGTTGCCTCCTGCACCCCCGACTCCTATTACCTTTATTTCTGCTTTTCTCGTTTCAAGAATTTCCTTCAGGTCTTCATCAGCTTCGTGGTCAAGTTCTGTACTTCTCTGGCTCATGTTTTCGCCTTGCGCTTGAATTTCATTTGATTCTGCCATGTTTGTCACCTCCACATATTTTGCCTTTAAACCAATGTTTAAGCTTAAAATGATACATTTGATGTCAAACGAGTCAAATAAAGCCTCTCCAAGCCCCTTTGACATTTTTAAGGCTCCCAGTGGCTTTATACACAAAATAAGAAACTTAAAGGTATTTAAAGTTTTTGCTTGATTTGTCTTGGGTCTACAGATCTGTTATATTATATGTCACGCAGCCGCAGACCTCCTTTGGCGAGTTGTAGGACAAACCATCTATAAGTTCGTAAAGCCTTCTTCCGGATTCCATTTCTCTCATTTCATCTTCTTCCATATAACATCCGTTTTTTCTTGTAAACTCTGCGCAGTTCTCCTCCAGTTCGGTTCTGGGTACTCTGAGCGAATAGAAAGTTAATGAAGCAATTAGGACTATCCAGAAACCTACTATGGCCTTGTCTCTTCTACTCAGATTTTTCATCCTTTTCTTCAGGTTCATCTTCTTCTACCTCCTCGAAGGATATTTCGTTTATATCTAGGAACTCCTCGACCTTTTCCTCTATTCTTTCAAGGATCTTTTCATTGGCCTCTCTCGGAACCTTTATGATCGTTTTATCGTTTTTTATATCGACATCAGGTTCCTCGCCAAGGTAGTATCCTGCAACGGCCTTTAATTTGTCTTCCTTTCCTTCGATCTTTTCCTTGATTTCAATATCGTACTTGAGGGTTCTGCCGGCAAGGGGGTGGTTCATGTCTACCCTGACACGACCTGAGTTTACTGATAGGACTCTTCCTACCTGTTGATCTACAGTGACACGCATACCGGGATAGGGGTTCATGTCCTGATTTTTGAACTTGCTTTCCGAGAAAGTTTTTATAAGTTCTCCTCTTCTCTTTCCGAAGGCCTTTTCAGGAGAAATTTCCACCTCTTTTTTTTCTCCTACATCCATCTTTTTGAGTTCTTTGTCGAGGCCTTCAACTACCATATCGGCACCGACTATGATTTTAATCGGTTCGTACTTTGCTCTATCATTTACAGCGTTTTCTTCTTCTGCTACTTCTAGTATTGTGGTGTCGAATAGTTCATCGGATTCCTTCACTCTGCCTGTATAGTCTATAGAAACTACATTGCCTTCTTCCATAATACCAACCAAGTTTAATCAGTACTAACTTATAAAAGCTTTTCAGTTTTTCAGAACTATTGCAGGTTTTTCAGGCCTTGATTTTACCGCCTTGTCTTCTTTACTTTCGGATTCTTTTTCTATAATTACGTCGGCTTGGAATAGTTTTTCGAAATGACCCTTCATTTCTCCCAGAGCCTTTAGTTCTTCTTTGCCGCTTATTACCCTTTCTTTCTCATGTTCTTTCTTCAGCTCCTGAAAGTATCGTACTGCACTGTTTCCCTGTTTTCGGAACTTGTTTTTCTTCATGAGTTCTGAAAGCTCTTTGTTCTTCTGGACAGCGGTTTTCATATCTCGTTTCCAATCATCCGACACGATTATTTTGATCTCCTTTGGCTTATCCAGGCCTGTTATGTCTTTGATTTCTCTGACGTCCTCTTCTATCGTGTCCCCCAGTTCTTTTCCTTTCTCTGCTGTCTCGTCTATCAATTCTTCCTCTACTTTCGGCCACTCTGCTTCGGAAACAAAACCATCGCCACCGGTTTTTTCCCATAACTCTTCACAGAGATGTGGTGTGAATGGAGCAAGTATCCTTATCCATGTTCGGATTACATCTTTGAAAACATCATGGTTAAGGTTTTCCTTCTTGTTTACATAGTCCTTGATATCGTTGAATGCGGAATAAAAGGCATGGTTGACAGCTTCCATCAGCTCCAGTTTATCGAGTGCATCCTCCGTGTTTTTGATATGTCTTTGCATCTTCGAAAGTATCCAGCGGTCAAGAACATCTCTTGTTTCCTTTGATGCCTCATCGATCAGATCTACATATTTGAACAGCTTCTGGAACCGCGACGAGACATTTTCTATAGTTTTATCGACTTCTTTCTTTCCGAACTTTATATCGTCCCAGGGGCTGGATTTGGCGTACATTCCAAGTCTCATGGCGTCGACCATCCCACCTTTGGCAATTTCTTTCATATTATATCCGTTGCCCTTTGAGGCCGAAACCTTGTTGCCGTTTTCGTCCAGGACCATGCCGTGGATTGTAACACCCTTCGGCCATTCCACTTCGTTGAAGAGTGCTGCATGATGGAAGATCATAAATGATAGGTGGTTGGATAGATGTTCGGTGCCGGCAATCCGCATGTCCAGTGGATACCAGTATAGGAACTCCTTGCGCATATCTTCTAGGACCCCAGTTTTCACTTTACAGTTTTCCGGATTTCCTTTACCCCAGAATATATAATCGAATACAGAGCTGTCTAGCTTTTCTCCGTCGATATTTTCCTGGTTGATGGTCTTGGATATTGTATAGTAAGCCATGTAGATTGTCGAGTCCGAAAGTGGTTCAACCATCCAGTTTTTATCAAAAGGAAGTTCTGTTCCCAGTGTTTTTTTACGGGCACATGGCTTATCGCCCATCCATTCATCCAGATAGTAGTTCAACTCCTTCCGATACTTTTTCGGTATGACTTTAACTCTTTCTAGTAGATCCAATGATTTGTTCTTCCATTCACGGTCCGAGTACTTGAGGAACCATTGGTCATCGACCAGTTTTATTACACCTGATGCACCACATTTGCAAAGGACAGGTTTGCTTGTATCATAGTATATTTCAGCCAGACCTCTGGCCAGCATATCTTCTTTCACCTTTTTCTTAATTTTGTCTACCCTTTTCCCTGGATAAGCAGTGTTTTCTTTGAGAGTACCTTGATGAAATTCCTTGCGATAAACCTCCTTGGTTGCCTCTTCCAGTCTTTCTTCATCCAGTTCTTTGATATCCATTTCTTCTGCGACCTCAACTGCAGGGTATTTTCCATATCCTTCCAGATCGATGAGGCTGATATAATCGAAGTCAAGCTCTTCCATCCCAATCCCATATTTTTTCAGAACGTCCTTCTGTTTTCTGAGCTCCTCTATGGCAATATGATCGTATGGTGCATGGGCAGGAACCGACATCACAACTCCGGTTGCTGAGCTGCCCTTGACGAAATCGGCAGGAAGTATTATAACATCCTTTTCTGTGACAGGATTTTCGCAGTAGCTGCCGATGATATCCTCGGAGGAAAACTCTTTGACAAATGATACATCCTCCCTTTGGTATTTCACTTTCTCGTATGCGTCATGGCTGAGCAACCACTTTTCGTTTCCTAGTTTAGCTATGACGTAGTCCAGATTGGGATTCAGAAACATGTTTGTCACTCCGTATATAGTTTCCGGTCTTAGTGTTGCCGCCGGAAGCAGTATTTTTTCGTTGTCTATTTCTATCCGGAACTTGTAGGCTATGTATTCCTCGGATTCTGCTCCCTGTGATTCGTCCTCGACATCGTTGTCGCCCAGAGGCATTTCCTGTTCCGGGCACCATATGACAGGGTATTCTTTTTGCTGTACGTATCCAAGTTCCTTGAGGCGGGAGTACTGCCATTGGATGAACTTCTTGTAAGTCTCGTCGATGGTCATAAACTCGCGTCGCCAGTCGATGGAACAGCCTACCGTTTCGAGACAACTCTTGTAGCTTAGATCGGATTCGGTGGCAAAGAAACGGACATATTTATGGGGGTCCTTCAACTTTTTGACTTCTTCTTCAGGTACACCGGCTTCTTTAAGTTTCTCAATGGTATCCTCATCCCCGTTTCTAATTTTTTCGGCCTTGATCATTGCTGGGTTACCTGTACAGTGCCATCCCATGGGGTAGAGAACATTGAATCCCTTCATCCTTTTGTAACGGGCTATGGCATCGTCGAACAGATAGGCCCTTGCATGGCCATGGTGTGTGGGTCCAGACGGATAAGGATATGCATGCGCAAGAAAAAATTTCTCCTTGTTCTTATCAACATCGGCTTCAAATATACCTGCTTCTTTCCATTTTTTCTGCCATTTTTTTTCTATTCCTTTTAGTTTTTCGATGTCCATCGTATCCAACTCTTTACAGTTGTGGTTTAGAGTTAAAAAGAATTAAGAAAGTAGAAAGACTTACTGGTTTCAAACCAGTAGTACCAGCAGAAGAAGTGCCATGCCGGTCGAAAGGCAGATTGCTTCTTCCTTACCGAATTTCCTCTTTTCCATGTTACCGTCCATAGGTATTGTAGGACGCATTTATAAAACTTTACCGATAATACAGGAAAGGTAAAAGATATAAGTCATCCAGCCACAACTTTAGTCCTATGGGCGCGTAGCTCAGTCTGGACAGAGCACT
>SL_8KL_010_SEDDRAFT_10000734_pt1 | contig 28724 bp, 32 predicted proteins | sample SodLakKL_010_SED_4_FD_11160 | JGI IMG/M metagenome (IMG submission 11160) | reverse complement strand
CCCCAAATAGAAACATAGCCATTGTATTTTCCCTCAGGCCAAAAGTGACCCTTAAAAATACGGGAAGTTTCTTTTAGAAAATCACCCCTGTGATCTTTCCATCTCTTTTTGGTTTCTTTTAAGCCGGCATCAATTTCATCCTCTTTTTTTTCATAAATATCTTTTACAAAATTGAAGACCTCCTTTTCGGGCATGTCTTCTCCGTTTTTTTCTTTCAATATATCCTTTAACTTGGGATACGGCTCATAAAAACCCAGTTTTATTTCCCTTTCGACATCCAAAACCTTCACAGTTTGTAAAAATGATTTAAACACTTCAAAATCCCTTTCCTTGCTCTTTATCAAATTCAAGTTTGGTTCCCGGGACATAAAACACTAAAAATATATTAATGAAAAAGTTAATTAATTTTATCTTACTCAACTTTTAAAAGCTCTACTATTTTTAACCTTTCCAATTTATCTCCTCTCCAAGCAAGAAACCCTCCTTTCCCTTTTCATTTCTGTTGTGAGCAAAAAGGATCATACAATCCCTGTCGGTCCTTACCTCTCCGTCCCCATCCTTGCCGATAAGTTGTCCTTTCTCCAACCTTTCAAAATTTTCGAAGGATTTTTAAAAAACTTATAGCAACAATGGAACAAAGACGACATTCCATTATGAGGAATAAAATTAAATCCGAAAGCGCCACTCTCCTTCAGTTCATCTAAAATAATCTCCAAAGCTTTATACCGCTTGGGAGATTCTTTTTTACTCTTTTTTAGATGAATGTCGGCAGTTATTCCAATTTTCATATTTTAGAGATTTTTATCTTTACCGTAGTTAAATTTTTCTTCCAGTCATGTTTTTGGATTATACCATAATAAAATCATCTTTTAATGTCTTTTACTTTCCAAGTCATATCCCAGCTTGCCGAGGGCTTTAAAAACCTTATCACTCTTCCCTCTCAAGTTTGTTATTTCTTTCACTAAAGCCGGATCAATATCTCCTTTCAACAGCTTTAAATCATTAATGTCTTTTTCTCTGTTAAGAATCGCCTTTTGTACCAGGACCCCTTCTTTGGGCATTAAAAAAATATCTTTTCCGAAAAGCTGTTTCTTCTTTCGGTTGGCAAATTCCTTTTCAAAAATTTTTATCTCATTGTCTCTGTTCGATAATATGCCAATCGCTTCTATGTCTTGACCCTTATAGTTTGTTTCCAGAAAATAATCTTCCGTAATGAAGTCTCCCTTATTAATCTTTCTTTTTCTAAAGGTCTCCCCTACTCTGTCAGCGAATTTTTTAAAATCCTGATGCTTAAAAAGAATGTCGATGTCTTGAAAGCTTCTTTTTCCTTCGGTGTAAAGATAAACGGCGAATCCCGCAAAAATCAAGTAATCCAAGCCCTTCAGCTTGTCTATTATTTCCAATATCGCTTGCTTGTTTTTTATTTTTTCAATCTCCACCATTAAGCTTTTTTCTAATTTTTACAATTCAAACAGCTCTCAATCACTCACCTTCTTTCTGTTTATTAATTTTCTTTTGTACCGCTCGAAATATTATTTCGTATCCCTTTCTATTGGGATGAATTCCGTCGGTAGTGAGTGAGTTTTCGTGCTCTTCCCAAGCGGGCAACAGATTCACGAAACCGACGTCTTCTTTTTTTGCCACTTCTTTAATTTCTTCATTATATTTTTTCCTACTTCTTTTCAAAAAAACAGACTAATTCTTTTTTGGATTTCGATTTTTTTCTTTTTCTTTAAAAAAATCAAGTCAGAGCTTTTAACCTGAATTAACAAAAGAATATTAATTTAATCATTGACTTACTCCGATAACCTTAACTGTCGAGCAATAATTTTTTAACTTTTTCAATATCTCATCAGGCTTGTCAGAAGAATAAGGATAATCTATTTCTAAAAAGAAAAAATAGTCCCAAGCCTTTAAATGAGAAGGTATGGAATGAAGAGAAGTTAAGTTTATATTATTTTCTGCAAAAACGTCTAAAATATCTCTTAATGCCCCTACCCGATCATGTATGGAAAGTAAGATTAAAGTTTTATCCAGTTCTTTCTCTTTTCTAATATCTTCATCAATAAAATGAGAAATTAAATAAAATTTTGTAAAGTTATCTTTATCTTCAATATTTCTTTTTAAAATATTCAGATTGTAATGTTCTCCAGCAATTTTTGAACCGATAAAACCAATTTTTTCACTATTGGATTCAGTAATTGGAGCAACTGTGCTGGAAGTGGTTTCTAATTTTACTTTTGGAAGATTTTTTTGAATCCAATTTTGACACTGGAAAAAAGCTTCTTTTTTAGTTTTAATAATTTTTAATTTACTTATATCATCAGTTCTCGCTAAAAGATTTTGCTCAATTTTTAAATTAAAAGAAGCGGTAACTTTTAAAGAACTTTTAATTAACCCGTTAACTGTCTCTGAAACAATACCGATATTACTATTTTCTATCGGAACAATTCCTAAATTAGTCTCCTTGTTGTCTGTCGCTCTAAAAATATCTTTTATTGTTTCGAAAGGAACAAATTCTTTTTTTTCAGAAAAAGCTTTTTGAGCAGCTTGATGAGTGAAAGTTCCGGGAGGGCCCAGGAAACCGACTTTTCTTTTTTTATTCATCTTGTTTTTAGTTTTTGTTCTTATCTCTAATTTTTTAAGTTTTCTATTTTTACCCTTAACTCAAATTTCTTTGGTTATTTTTAAACTTTTAAATAAACAAAAAGAGGTTTTTCCTCCTATTAAATAAAAAGGTTGCTTGGATTTTTGCCCGTGTGTCATGTTTTTAGATTATACCAGACAGACTCCCTTTTTCCTAATTTATTTTAATTATTTTCTTTCAACTCTTTGTAGATTTGGGGAGAAGCTTCTTTAATCAGCTCCTTGTGTTTTTTAATGAATTCAATTTCTTCTTCCAGATGTTCCTTTGACAATCTGAAATTAACAAAATTTTCCAAGCCAGCCTCTTTTTCCCGCAATATTTCTTTATCTTTTTCGGGGTCAATCAACCCCCCTCTCTTAGCGTAAGTTTCTACAGCCGTCGGTGGATATCCGTAGAGTTTTCCCGCCTCTCTTTCGTTTTCAGTTTTAGTGGGGTTTTTATTTATTTCTTTTATTCTTTCTATACTCTCTTGATTCTTGCCTATTAAAATATCGACTCGTCTTCCGGTTTGCTTATCTTCTTTTTTTACCTGCGTCTCCATTACTTCCGAAGGAAGGTCGAGCTCTTTTATCACTTTTTTAATTTCTTTTATTTCATGTTCAATTCGCTGTCGTCGTTTTTCAGCTTTTTCACTTTTACTTTCCAAATCTATAGCTCCACCTATCCGGGTAACTGACTTTTCTTCCAGCAATATCAATAAAATATCTCGTTTGGTTTCGGAACTGAGATTGGCTTTCTCCAAAGCTTCTATCTTTGGATCACCCTCTTTAATTTCATTCTTATTCTCGGGATTTTTATCTTTTTCAGTCTCTCCCTTTTCTTTCTTTTCTCTTTTATCCGGATTAAATGTTGGTTCGAATTCCATATTTTAAAAATTAATTAATAAAACAAAAGGTCTTTTAATTGCCAAGCAGCTCTCAATCACTCACCTTCTTTCTGTTTATTAATTTCCCTTTGCACCGCTCGAAATATTATTTCGTGTCCCTTTTTATTGGGATGGATTCCGTCGGTAGTAAGTGAGTTTTCGTGTTTTTCCCAAGCGGGCAACAGATTCACGAAACCGACGTCTTCTTTTTTTGCCACTTCTTTAATTTCTTCATTATATTTTTTCCTACTTCTTTTCAAAAAAGCAGACTGATTCTTTTTCGGAGGAATGATGCCGACTAAAAAAATATTATCGGTAAAGTTTTTACTTTTACCCACTAAAGAAATAAGGTTTTTTCTAAACCGATCAACCGAAACCTTAAAGTTTTCCGCCCTGTCATTATAACGGGAGTCATTCATTCCGATATTTATTATTATAACATCCGGTTTTATTTCTTTGGCCTCTCTTTCAATTCTTTTTAACAGATCCTTACTCGTGTCGCCGTCTTCTCCCAAGTTATAAACCTTAATCTTGTCGTCGTATTGTTTTTGAAGTGAGGACTTTAATTTTTCAACCCATCTCATTGATTTGGGTTGTTTGGAGGCTCTAACTATACTGTCACCGAAAGCAGCTATTTTTATCATTTTAATAAAAAGTGAGATAATATTTCCAAGGGATATCTTTTTCCCTCCTTGTAATCTTCAAGCTGGTCAACCAGTTCCGGATGCCACAGCATTTCCTTTTCTTTCAGCTCTTTAACTTCGGCAAGGGTGAATTTATTTTTCTCTAAATTTTCCGACTGTTTCTCGCTTTCTGCCTTTTCATTAGAAATAAAAACAAGCTTCACCATGTGAAGAGTTTTTCTCTTTTTTCTTTTCACCACGTTGTAGATTCCCAAAAAGCTTTTCACTTTGACAATAAGTCCGGTTTCTTCTCGGGCTTCTCTTTCAGCGGCTGAAATAAGATTCTCGCCCAGCTCCACCCAGCCCATGGGCAAGTTCCACTTTCCGTTTTCTTTGACAAGTAGAAATTTATTATCTTTTTCAATTATCGATCCGACCAATACGAAAGGTTGTGTGGCGCAACGCTTTTCTTTGGGAATTTTTGTCAGATCACTCATAATATCCTTGATTTAAATTTAATCGCTCTTATTTTGAAGATAGAATTCAAATTCTTCCTCGTCACCTATCCCATGTTCTAAAACGGCTTTATATACATCAACAGCCGTTATTCCATCTTTATAACCACCATCATCTTTCAACCAAGCTTTTTTTATTTTTAAAACTGTAACCTTTTGCTTTTCGGTAATATTTGAAAAATTAGTTATGTCGTAGAAGCCGGAAAATGCCTCTCTTTTCCCGAACCAGATATCTATTTTCCACTCTCCGGAAGGTTGAATGGTGCGTAAGCCAACATAATACCCTTGAGGAAGGTGTCTTCTACTTTCCAAATGGTCTCGTCGCAACTCTTTAAAATTACTGAATTGCACCTTTTGAATAGATGGTAGCTGACCAAAGTTCTTGAGTAGATCCAAGATAACATCTCTGTCAATTTCTTCTGAGTAAGCATGAAGATCTATGTCTCGCCAAACCATGAGTCCGTTTTGAACGCTTCCTACAAATTGAGTGTCGGAAATTTCATTCAAAACAGAAATAATGTCCAATTTATCAATAATCTCTTTAGCTTCCTTTTGAAGTTCTTCTGCAGAATTTAATAATTGATTATCGGACATATTAAAATAATAAAATTAAGCTTATCTTCATCTGATTATTCAAAAAATAAATTACAGATAGGCTTCTTGGGTATATTCTCGCAGCATTCTTTCGGAATTGAAAAAGGAAGCATTGATGGCAATCGTCTGGCGCATAATTTGACGCCAAATCTCCGGTTTTTGGTAATAACAAGGTAAAATTTTATTCTCCAATTTATCATAAAGATCGGCGGCGTCTTTTTCAATCAGTTCTTCAGGATCGGTTGCATTATGCTTTTCTCCGATTGCCCAGCCGGTCTTTCCCTCAACACAGCCCTCCAGCCACCAGCCATCCAAAGTACTAAAATGAGGCACTCCGTTATGCGCGGCCTTCATCCCACTGGTTCCCGAAGCTTCGTTGGGTGGCAGCGGGGTATTCAACCAAATATCAACACCCGGAATGAGAAGCTTGGCCAGTTCCATGTCGTAATCTTCCAAAAATACGATTTTTATTTTATCTTCGTACTTCCTCGCCGTCTCGTTTATTTTTTTTATCATCTCTTTCCCTCCCCAGTCAGAAGGATGTGCCTTTCCGGCATAAATGATTTGTATTTTTCCCACTTTATCGTGGATTTCAAGCAATTTTCCCATGTCATGGAGTAGCAGTGTCGAGCGTTTGTAGCCGGTAAAGCGACGAGCGAAACCGATCGTAAAAATATCTTTAGAAAGTTTTAAACTTTTTTCTTCCTCGACATGATTTATAAGCTTTTCTTTGGCTTTTTGATGGGCCCGCCAAATTTTATCAGGAGAAATATTCAAGGCGTTCCGCAAAGACATGCTACAATGACGCCAATTGGGAATATCTTCGTCGAATAATTTTTTAAACTCCGGAGAGATCCAAGTTCGGGAGTGAACTCCGTTGGTAATTGAAGAAACTTCACGACCGGGAAACATTTCAGTTGATATCTTTTGATGGCTCAAAGCGACTCCGTTGACATAGGAGCTTGAATAAAGAGCCAGCCGACTCATGTTCAATCGATTCTCGGTTATAATTTCCAAAAATTCAGAAGGGAAATCGGGCTGCAGTCTTTTAACCGTATCCATGCGAAAAACATCGTGGCCGGCTTTAATCGGCGTATGGGTGGTGAAAACACACTTGTCCCTTACTTTACTTATCAGCTTTCCCTTATCTTCTTCAGCGGAAGATTCTCGCTTGTATTTCAAAAACAACTCCACACCCACTAAAGCGGCATGTCCTTCGTTGAGATGATATTTTTCAATATTGTCATGACCCAGGATAGGCAGCAATTTGGCTCCACCTCTTCCCAAAACGATTTCCTGCATCAAGCGATACTCCTCATTTCCTCCGTAAAGCTTTCCCGTCAGCTTTCGATACTTCTCTTTGTTGCCCTCGACATCGGTATCCAGAAAATAAATTGGGATTGAATGCCCGCTTGAACCTTCTACCTTGTACTCCCAGGCATGGACTTTCACCTTATCTTCCTTAATATTTATAAAGGACTCCCCTACCATCTCTTTGAACTTTGAATAGTCGTATTCGTCGGGCTCTTCCTTTTGCTCCCCCTTTTCGTTAATTACCTGCTTGAAGTATCCCCTGTCGTTGAGAAGAGTCACTCCCAGCATCGGGGTGTTCAAATCCGCTGCTGCCTTCAAAGTGTCACCGGCCAAAACTCCCAAACCACCGCTATAGCTTTTAATGTGGTTTTTTATGGCAATTTCCATGCTGAAGTAAGCAATTTTTATCTCCTTTTTATTTTTTTTCACCATATGAAAAAGATTAACTTGTGGAAGTATACCAAAATAATCCATAATTCGAAATATCAAATTTAAAAAAGAAGGATGCCTCTTCCAAGGCAGCCCTTTTAAATTATTCCCCCGTTTCTATTTTGTGGTTTTTTCCGTCGAAACTGTGAAGCAGACTTTTTTGTCCGATCGGTTCTCCGTCTTTGCTTCTTTCTATCTCTACCGTTTCCAAATGGACCGGCCTTCTCCATAAATAATACAAGTTTTCAAGAGCTCCGTTCTCGAACATGGGATTCAGTTCAAAACCGTTGAACTCATGTCTTAAGTAGAGATCTCTTCTTCCTCTGTAGTTTTCGTTGTTTATTGTGATAATCGGCGTACCGTACAAACTGAATCTACTTTTCAATAATTTATTTCATCCGCTTCCCTACCGGAAAGATATAAATCGGTTCCTTCTCAATGCCCAAAATATCTTTCATTTCGTCATCATTAAAAGCTCCTATGGCCACCGTACCCAAACCGAGAGTCGTAGTTTGCAGATATATGTTTTGTCCTGCGTGGCCGGCTTCCATGTGAACGTATCTCTCTGCCCTATCATCGTATCTTGCTTCAGTTATTTCATAGTCAGCAGCAATTATCAAGGTCACGCCACTTTCTTTTATTGAAGATTGTTGAAGGGCGGCGTTATAAATTTTATCTTTGAGATTGTTTTCGGTTTTTAAGCTTAACTTATGGTCGTCAACCAGATATTGGTACAAGCCGGAATCCAAACCCTCAACGTTACTTGCATTAATATAAATCGAAAGTGGATAAAGAGCGCCCGCCGAGGGAACCGCCCTGAAATTGGAGGCCGGATCCGTTATTCCCTGGGCCGCCCAAAGAATTTGAGAAACTTCTTTTAAAGTGAGTGGTTCGTCTTGATAATTTCTTATTGATCTTCTTTCTGAAATAACTTCCTCAAGAGATTCCTCCCCTTCTTTAACCAGAGACGGTAACTCGATTAATAATTCATCGTTATTTTCTGGGATTTTGTTTTCGTCGGTTGGTTTTTGAGACATAAAAAAAGTTGTTATTAATAGTAAAATAAAAATTATAAATATTACCTTTTTTGCGGACATATTTATTTTTGATTTCGTCCTTTTATTTAAGATCTCGAATTTCAGATCAAGATTTTTGCTTTATTTGGATTTGCTTCTTTCCGCTTTTCTTTTCTTGAACTCTTCAAGCACCTCCCGAGAGGTTTCTGCAGCCAGCTTTTCATAATTATCTATTTTTTCAGTTAAAAATTCTTTCATCTCTTTCGGGTCATCTTGATCCAAAAGCTTAGAATACTTTTCTTTGTCTTCGTCCGAAAGTTTCTTGATTACCTTTCCGGTAAGTTTAATTGCGATTATTTCCTGTAATTTCATCATAATCTTTTCTTGCTTTTCTTTCGGTAAGTCTTCCAGATTGAGATTTTTTATTATATTTTTTTTCATTTTTTTATATTTTAAAATTTAAACTTAAAACGGTGTTCCAATTATCGGATTCTCCGTTGCTTTATCCAAATTCTCATGAGCCTGATCCACTTCGTCTTGAGTCGCTTCCTCATCCTCCAAAACCTCCTTGGCTTCTTCCAGAGCTTCTTTAATTTCGTTTTTTGATTTTGAAGCATAACTTTCCATGTTGGTATCTTCAGAGCTCTTCACAAGCTCTTTCAAGGCTGACTTATCCGTCACCTTCTCTTCTTCAAGATCACTTATTTCCGAGGATTTATTTTCCTCTTGAACCTCTTTATTTTCTTTATCCGCTTCTTCAATATTCACCGAGTTCGCTTCTTTATATTTTTCTCCGGAGCTCTCTCGAACTAACCCTCGAGTAAGAAAAAAGTCTTTTTCCGAAGAAGAAGTTTCATCTATGCGAAAGCCCGAAATGTTACCATCCCAGTCTAAAGTAACTGAAACGTCTTTTTTATCCGGGCCTACTGATTCTATAACATTCTCATAAAAGCCACGCTTAAAACGGTCAACGGAATTCTGCCCGGCCTCTTTTGGAGTTCGCCCTCTTTCTACCACTCTTTTATGCCATTCATTTATTTTCAGCTGAAGCAATCGTCTTTTAAATTCAGGCATATCCTCTTTGTTTATTTCATAATGGTTTCCCTCGGAAGTTTCTACCAAAAAAATATTTTTCCCCTCTCTCCATTCTCCTATTGAATCTATTGCCAGCTCCACATATGTTCCTATTGCCTCCATGAATTGTTCTTCGGTTCCCCCGACTTTTTCAACGAGTTCCTTTATGAGCTCCTCTGTTCTTTCCTCAATTTGCTTTTGGTCTATCACTTGTTCTTGTTTTGTCTCCGAAGTAGTAGTTTCAGAACCTCTCGGCTCTTCCGCCTCACATCCCATAGAAACCAAGGTAAGGCCTACCAAACCGACTGCGGCGGCCATTTTCCCTTTTTTCTTAACCTTTTCCAAAAGTGTTATATCATCTTCACTTTCTAACATTTCTCTTGCTTCTTTATTTACTTCCTCTCTCAATTCATCACAAATGTTTTCCTCAAGTTCGTGTTTTACTTCCGGTTTTTCCCTCTCCTTTTCTGTTTTCGGGCCTTGTTCTTTGTTTGCATATATGTTTGGCCCTTTTTCAATGCTCATGGTTTAAAAACAATTTAACTAAAAAATAAAGTGACTTTAAATAATTATACAAAAAGTAGCTAAAAGTACAATTGTTATATGGAAATTTTTTATAGATTTTTAAAATGAGTTTTATTAACGATAAAATTTTTATTTTTAATTTCTTTATGATAATATTTAATAATATGGCAGAAAAAGAACCGACAATAGAATACGAACCCCAGCCGGAAAAAGACAAGGAAACTCCCGAATCAAAATCCCCGGAAAAAGAATCCCGGCCGGATTCCGAATATCGTCAAAAGAAAAAAGATTCGGATAAGAAAAAAGAAAAGGAAATTGAAGAGAAAAAGACGGCATACAAAGAGGAAATAAATCAATTGATAGACCTTGCCAAGCAGGAAGGTTTTTCCGAAGCTTATAAAAAGGCTAAGAAAATGAGTAAAGAAAAAGATGACTCGATAATAATTGATCTTTTCCACGATCGCCTGTCACAAGAAAATCTCGATGATTGATTTTATTCTTACAACCCACATCTATCTTCTTTTACTTTTAATTCCAATAGCTATTTTGGGATTTTTTATTTTGAAAAAGATCAGAATAAAAAGTCTGAGAAAAGGTTTGAACATGCATCTTTTTTCAATAAGGCTTCCGAAATACGGAAAGGACGAAAAAAGACTAACGACAGAAGAAATGAGATCTCTGGTCGGAAAAATGGAGCAATTCTACTCCAAGTTTTTAAATCTCAAGGGAGGAGACTTATTCGGAGGACCACCGGAAGTAGCTCTTGAGATATCGTCACAGGTCGGTGGGCCGGATATTTCTTTTTTTGTTGCCGTTCCCGAAAAGTTAAAGGACTCCTTGAATAAATACGTGCAGGGCGTTTTCCCCGGGGCAGTGGTAAACGAGGTGCAGGAAGATTACACCATCTTTGAGCCGGGGGGTGCGGAAGCCGTATCCCACCTGAAGCTGCAAAGTCATTTTTCTCTACCGCTTAGAACCTACAAAGATTTAGAGCACGACCCGCTGGAAAGCATCACCAACTCATTAACAAAAATAACGGAAGACGAAGGCTCTTCCGTTCAGATAATCATCAAGTCGGCCGGAACAACTTACAAAAGAAAATTAAGAAAAATTAAGCGCTTGATAGAAAATGAAGGGCATACCCGAGAGCAAGCAATAAAGAAAACGGAGGGTAGGTTTATAACAGAAGTTCTAAAAGAAATGGCATACATTTTTTCTACAGGGCAACAGGAGGAAGAAAAAACGGAAATGAAAGAAAGTCGAGACCTGATTGAAGCCATAAATAAGAAAGCCAACAAACCCTTGTTTCAAGTGAATATCCGCCTGATAGCCGCCGCTAAAGAAAAAAGTAAAGCGGAAAGGGTTTTGAATAATTTAGAAAGTGGCTTTTCTCAATTTTCCTCGAATTTAAATAGTTTTTATTCTAAAAAGGAAACGGGGAGAGGGTTTAAAAGGCTAATAGAAAATTACAGTTTCAGAAGATTCAACAGCAAGGAAGCGATCATTCTAAATCTTGAAGAATTAACGAGCATCTTTCACTTTCCCCTCTCCCATATGGAAACCCCTTACATAAACTGGGTACAAACGAAAGAATCCGCACCTCCCTCGGAATTACCCCGGAAAGGTCCCGTTTATATGGGAGAAGCTAAATTCAGAGGAGAAGGAAAAAAGGTCTACATGGCCAGTGATGAAGACAGAAGACGTCACAGTTACATAATAGGACAAACCGGTGTAGGTAAAACCTCATTAATGGGAGAGATGATAAGGCAAGATATGGAAAACGGTAAAGGAGTGGGAGTTATTGATCCTCACGGCGATTTAATAGAAGACACCCTGGCCAACCTGCCGAAAGAAAGAAAAGATGACGTAGTTTTGTTTGAGCCGTTCGACACCCGTAGACCTTGTGGACTTAACATGCTGGAGTGGGATATTCCGGAGCAAAAGGATTTCGCCGTTTCCGAAATGATCTCCATATTTGAACAACTCTTCCCTCCGGAAATGATCGGGCCGATGTTCGAGCACTACATGAGAAACGCAATGTTGGCACTTATGGCGGACAAGGAAAATCCCGGCACTTTAGTTGAAATTCCGAGAATTTTTACCGATGACGAATTTATGGAAAAACAGCTCAAAAAAGTTTCCGACCCGATGGTTAGAAACTTTTGGGAAAGAGAATGGCAACAAACCGTAGGAGAAGACAAGTCAAAAATGCTCGGCTACGTGGTTTCCAAAGTCGGTAGATTCGTAGAAAACGAAATGATGCGCAATATAATAGGTCAAAAACACTCCAGCTTCAACTTGAGTGAGATTATGGATGAGGGTAAGATATTTTTAGTCAACTTGGCCAAGGGGCTGACCGGAGAAGTAAACAGCTCCCTCTTGGGGCTCATACTGGTATCCAAACTGGAAATGGCGGCAATGAAGAGGGTCAACATTCCCCAAGAGCAAAGAAAAGATTTCTATTTGTACGTTGATGAATTTCAAAACTTTACAACCGACAGTATTGCCACCATTCTTTCCGAAGCGAGAAAATACAGACTGAATTTAATTTTGGCTAATCAATATATGCCTCAATTAAAAGAGGAAATAAGAGACGCCGTAATTGGAAACGTGGGCACCGTAATCTCTTACAGAGTCGGTGAGGATGACGCCGAATTTTTAGAAAGTAAATTTTCTCCCGAGTTTTCCAAGCTTGACTTGGCTAATATCAACAACTACCACTACATTATCAAAATGATAATCAACGGAAACGTAACGGCGCCTTTCAAGGTCAAAGCCCCCTATCCCAAAAAGGGAAAAAGAAAGCAAATCGAAGAGATAAAAAGAATCTCAAAGCAAAAACACGGAAGAGATAAAAAAAGAGTAGAAGAAGACATTAAAAAAAGAAGCATTTCTTAGCTTCCGGATAACACTTTGGTTTTTTATTTCTTGCCCCTTTTAAAAGGGGTTTTTATAATTAGGGTTTGCTAATTGAGAAGCTCCGAAACTTTTACCAATCTTACCCCCCTATTTTGCATTTTCGGCAATTCTTCTTGTAGGACATTCAAAGTGTTTTCTTTATGATGGCCTATGGCTATTGCCGATCCGTTTTCCATAGCCAGCTCCTCCAACTCATGTAGCTTAATCCTTATTTCGTCCGGATCGTCAACAAAATCCAAAAAGATATCTCGCTTGGCAGTGGGAGCATTCATCTCTTTTGCCAGCTCAAATCCGACGGAGGTGTTTATGGTAAAGCTGTCTACGAAAAATAAATTATTCTCTTTAACTACTTCTAAAAACTGTCGCATCTTTTCTCTATCCGAGGTAAACTTGGAACCCTTGTGGTTGTTTATACCCTCCACTTCACTTTTTATTTCGGAAAGAGCTTGGTTTAAGAGACTTCTGATTTCTTCTTGGGAGTGATCGGTCATTATCATTTTTTCTTCTATATGCTCCTCACCCATCGGTTCGAGGGGCATATGCAAAATCAACTCGAAATTATCAATACCTTTAAAATCATCAACCGCCTTTTCGGTATTTTTCAAAAAAGGCATAATCGCTACGGTGAGCGGCTCCTCCATCTTTAAAAGCTCTTTATTCAAGTCGGGATTATAACCCAAATCATCAATGATAATGGCAATTTCAGCCTTTTCTTCCGGCTCATTCTCAAAATTTTCGTCATCAATAACTTCTCCATTCCCCACTCCGTTGTCACCGTTTTCTATAGTCGAATAATCCAATCCCGAATAGATCAGAAATAAGGCCAATATAATTATTCCGATTAAAATCAACTTTTTCATTTCGTAAAATTTTATCTTTATAAAAAATTAAAAGGAGAGTTCGGATTGTTTTTCCGCCCACTTTAAGCATTGATCACAAAGCTCATGGGGGCTCTCCCTTTTCGGATAAAAGCGTCCGCATCTCTTACATTTTCCGGCGCCGTCCTTTTTTATCCTATTTAAAAATCTTTCTTTACGATCATCTTTTTCAAACCACTCCTGGATCTCTCTTATTACCCTTTGCCGTCCCTTGTCCTCAATTTGGCTTAAATCTTCTTCCAGCGCTTCACTGACGGCTTCATAAGCGCCGTATGTCCAGGTTCGGCTTTTGCCCAAGATATCGGCCGCCTCTTTCCGGCTCAGATCTTCCTCCAAGAAACTCTTGGCGGTTATGAAAGCCCGCTCTAATCTTGAGCCCATGAATTTTTTATAATCTTCCATGGAAATATAAATAAGATTATAGAGTCACTCTACCTCAATTATCCTTTTATATTATACCAAATATATCTAAAAATAACTAATTATAATTAGAAGGAAAATCAAATTAACAAGATAAAAAATAATAATTTTTTATGTTGCAGCAATTTAAAATTAATCATAACAACTATTTGCTTGACATTAAAAGTAATTAATTTTATAATAAAGTAGTTCATTACAATTATTTTACTCAAGGAGGGGTAAAATGAAAACTTTTTACGACGGTGAGCAAATTCCAAATAAGGTGATGAGTCCTCTGGTTAGAAAATACATCGAAATTTTCTCAAGAGAGCCATGGAATGAAAGCTGGACTCCGGAAGAAGCCCGGCAGAAAATTGAAAAAGACTTTTGCGGAAACGGTGCTTTTCTGGCAGTCTCGTTCAAAAATGATGAAGTCCTGGGCTTCGCCTGGGGAAAGCTTCTAAAGGTTGGAGAGATTTATGATCGTATAAAACGAAGTTTACCGATAGACAAAGAGATTAATTTCTCGCTCCCTCGAAAAATGATGGTTATTTACTTCGATGAAACGGCAGTGGACCGAGAGAAGAGAAGAGGGCTACTGTCTTTTCGTCACCTCATTAATGTTGGACTTGACTACGGAAAAGAAAATGGAGCAGAAAAGGTTATATTCTGGAGCACTCCCCAGTCAAGCATTGTCCCAATAACAAAAAAATTCGGGTATGAGGAAATTGAAAGATTAAGCTTGCCGGAAAATGAAATAGTTTTCTTGCTGGGAGAAATAATAAGAAGCAAAGCCGAAGCTTGATAGAAAGCTTCGGTTTTTTTATAAATTACTTTATGGTATAATGAAAAAAATTATGTACTACACTACTAAAGAAATAAAAGAAATATTGTCCTCGGTGGAAAGTCCGTACGATAATTATTGTGCCGGTCATCAAGGACAAAGCTCATATGTTGCCGGAGTTGTAATAGGTTCCGCTGCAACTTCAAAGAAATTAGGGCACGGAAAATCACGTGTTTTAGATCACATCAATACTTTTGATATGGCGGAGGTTGATAATGCTTATCTGGGACAAATCAATATGATAAGAGTATCGTCCTTTTGCGGACCCAGCGGACTTCTCTGGGGACATGACTTAGCAAAAGAGGAATCATTCAAAATCACCGACCTTTTAACGAAGCAGGATTTAAGCGAGTTTAAAAACATAAAAATAGCTCACGGAAAAAACTTAAGGAAAGCCGCAAAAGAACTTTTCGGAACAAGAGATAAAAAGGTTTTCCCCTTCCGTCCGGGAGAGCATGTTTTCGCCGCTAAAAAGATGGTTTCCGCTCCGGGTCCGATAATCGCTTATGGAGCAATAGCTGTGGGGATTCCGGAAAAAAGAAGGGAGGACGCGGTTCTTTTTATGGAAAATGTAGGTTTTATGACGGAAGGAACCGAAAAAGAAAAAAGAGGGGTCTTGAAAAAAACGATTGAAAGCGTTATGACAATCGGCAAAAACCAAAAGGTTTCTTATGAGATGGTTTATGCCGATATAGTTTCTCAAAAAATAAAGGAAGGAGAATATGGAGGTGCTCTGGTAGCGGCTCCCTATTTTTTACTGCCAAAAAATGCCTATACTTCTCCTTCCGAATTCGAAAATCTTAAAAAGTGGAAAAAATCAATTAACTTATGATTTTTGGGGAAATATTATTTTATCTGTTGATATTGGCACTCAATATTCTTCTCGCCTTTTTTGTTATCTATAAAAAGAAAAAGGACAAGGTGAGCACCGCTTTTTTTGTTCTTTTGCTTTATACGATCGGCTGGATCGCCTCCCTGTTTTTGTTTTACTTCTTAGAAGACCCACAACTGGTCTTATGGTTCGGACGGCTTAATTTTGCCATAACCCTACCCCTGGTTTTTTCAGCTTTTCGTTTTTCTTCTCTTTTTCCTCAGGAGATCTCTCTTTTTAAAAAAAGAGTGTTTATAAGTGGTATTAAAATTTTGACCTTTCTGATTGCCGGAATAACCCTCTTTACCCCCTACGTAATTGAAGAGGAAATTATCACCGGCCCCGCAGAAAGAATTACCATCTACGGTCCATTGTATATGCTTTGGGGTTTTTTCTTTACCTTTATAATGATAATGGCTTTCTTGCAACTAAGGAAACAATACAAAAAGGCAAAAGAGGGAGTGGAAAAAAAGCAGGCTCAATATATATTTATCGGGCTGGGGATTGCTCTCTTTTCAGGGTTTATCACTAATTTTATCTTGTACACTATCGGCATAAAAGAGGTGGCCAAGTTCGGAGGCCCCTTTGCTTTGGTCATCTTTTTCTCTTTTATCGCCTACGCAATTTTTAAAAAGCGTTTTATGGACATCAGGGTGGCTACCGGAAAAATACTGATTTACTTTTTAAGCTTTCTTTCCATAGCCGGAATATCATATTTATTTTATTTTTTAATAAAAGATTGGGATCTACCCCTCGAGTTTAAGATTATCGGTGTAGCTCTTTTGGGTGCAATTCTGTTTAACTCTCTCCAAAAAATCTTTGAAGCATTCGCTGCCGAACATTTATATTACTCTTTCCATACATCTCAACAAACCCTAAACAAGCTGGGAAAGAAACTAACTCGAATTTTAAACTTGGAAGAGCTGACCGACTTAATCACCTCCACCTTGGTTGAGGCTATGAAATTGAATCGAGCTGTTGTTCTTCTCAGAGATAAAGAAACAGGTGAATTCAATATAAAAAGAAATATCGGTTTCCGAGAAGAGAACGGAATTTCGTTGGTTCAGGATAATTTTTTAACCGATTGGTTGGAAAAAAATGAAAAAATACTGGTTTATGATGAACTAGCTCTTCTTCAAAAAGAGGCTACAAAAAGGGAAGAAAAAAGAAAGTTAGAAAAGCTACACCGAAACATGGAAAGAATAGAAGCCAAGCTTTGTTTGCCTCTTCTTTCAGAGGGTAAAATAATAGGAATTATCGTTTTGGGAGAAAAAAATTCCGGTGATCCCTATACGGAGCAAGACATACAGCTTCTTTCCAATCTATCCAATCAATTTTCCGTATCGCTTGAAAACGCCAAGCTCTATTCAGAAGTCGAAGACCTCTCGGAAAACCTTGAAGAAAAGGTTGAAGAGCAAACTAAACAGCTACAAGAGGCCTATGAAGAACTGAAGGCGGCCAACCGAGTAAAAACGGAGTTCATCGCCATGTCTTCTCATCAACTGAGAACCCCCCTGGCCGCTATGAAAGGATACATCTCGATGATTAAAGAAGAGAGATACGGAGAAATCACCGAAGAGGCAAAAGAAAAATTAAAAGACGTACTAACTTCCACCGAAAGACTCATAAACATAGTAAATCAACTTCTTGATATCTCTCAGATCGAACTGGGAGAAATGCAAGTGGAAACCGAAGAAGAAGATTTAAACGACATTGTGGAGGCTACCTTCCGAGAGATGAAAGAGGAAGGGAAAGAGAACGGTCTGGAAATGAATCTAAAATTGCCCTCAGAGAAAATTAAGGCGAATATTGACCGAAAAAAGATCGAAGAAGCAATAATAAACCTGATTGACAACTCCATTAAATACACTGATGGAGGAAGTGTGGAGGTGGGTCTCGAAAAGAATGAGGAAGAGGCGGTTATTTACGTAAAAGATACCGGAGAAGGTCTTTCCGAAAAAGAAAAGGAAGACATATTCGAAAGCTTCACCAGAGGTGAGTCCGGAAAAAAGAGAGCCGGAAAGGGAGCCGGCCTGGGACTTCATATGGCACAAAAATACATTACTCTTCACAACGGAGAGCTACATGTCGAAAGTGAAGGGAAAGATAAAGGGGCTACCTTTTTCATTCGGCTTCCCCTATCTTCAATCTAACTCCCAAAACAACCCTTTTCTTCCGAAGTGTCCGTTTCTTGCCAAATCTTCAAAAATAGGCCTTTTCAGACTTAGGTTCTTAATAATCCCCCGCGGTGTTAAATCATACCCCTCGATATTTAAAACTCTCCCGTCCACTGCCGCTATTTTCATAACCGGCTCCCGCATACCTATTACGTAACCCAATTTAACGATAACCTCCTCAGCTTCAAAAGAATTAAGATAATCCAAAGCAATTTTCCGAGCCATATAGGCTCCACTCCTATCCACTTTAGTTGGATCTTTCCCGGAAAAGCATCCTCCGCCGACAGGTACTCGAGGGCCGTAAGAATCAACTACTATCTTCCTTCCGGTTAGCCCGGTATCGGCCTCGAATCCGCTCATAGACCAGTTTCCGGCCGGATTGGCCATTACTTCTACGTTTTTGAAATTCATTCGCTCTACGAAGGGCTTATCGGAATCAATCCAAGAGTAAGTCAAGTCTTCTAAATCTTCTTTTAGTATCCCGGCGGCACTAATTACGATTACACCCACACTTTCACCGGAAACGGTTACCTGGGTTTTGGCGTCCGTTTTTTTAAATTCATAAATAAACTCAATTAAATCTCTGGCTAATAAATGCTCCTCCGGAATTTTAAATTCGTTTTCATTACATGCATAGCCGATCATAATTCCTTGATCTCCGGCCCCGCCGCTGTCTACTCCTTTTGATATCTCCCTGCTTTGAGCTTTTATATTAACCTCAATGTCAATCCCTTTTTCATACCCGCAGCTTACATAAACCTCTTCGGCTATTTTCTTATAATCCAAATCGGCTTTCGTGGTAATCTCTCCCATAATTTGTATTTTACCGTGGCCCCCCATGACTTCCACGGCCACCCTACTTTTTTTATGCCCTTTCAAACACTCGTCCAAAATTTTATCCGAAATCTGATCACAAACTTTGTCCGGATGAGACGGGCTGACGTATTCGGCTGTCTTAATATTTTTCATTTTTTTTTATTTAAAAAATCTTCCCTGCATAGGAAGATAAAGACCAACTTATCTCCCCCTTGCGGGTTGGATTTGGCACCTTGCTTCAAAAAGAAGGGTTGCCGGGTGGGTCACAGAGCCAATTCTCTAACCACCGCTCTTGATAATTTATTTAATTTTACCTTTTGTTTTCTGCAATTAGTCAACCGAACAATCAAAGCAAATGAAGGCAACTTGAAAACTCTTCTCACCCGAACTTAGATCACGAATTAAATTCAATGTTTTTTTCTTCCCACAATTGGAGCATTTATAGTTTTCGGATAAGTCTTCCGCCATTTCCTTAACGGCTTCTTTCGACTCCATCGGATAATTAAAATAATAACTTTTCTCTTTTCCGAGATGCGTTTTTACTTTTAAGACCATTTGCTTGAGAGGCATGGAAATTCCGCTAATAAAGTCAGTTACTTCCCATTCAATGGCCTTTTCTTTGTGATTGCTGGTTCCCGAGCGAGAATAAACAATTATCGGAATTTTTCTTTCCTTTTCTCTTTTTTTAAGTTTTTCTATCAATTGAAGTTTTTCAATTTTCGGGAGACTGATATCGATAATTATCAAATCAGGATTTTCTTTTTCGGCCATTTCCACAACCTCTTTTGCCTTATCCGTAGAAAACGTTTCAAACCCGTTTTTTCGAAGGCTTGATTCGTACGCCTCTCGAACCGTATTATTTTTAATCGCGACCAATATTTTTTCCATATCTTTCTTGTTATTTATTACAAAACACTTTTTAAATAACGAGTAAAGGGCTTGAAATAACTCACTAAATTATACGATTTACTCATTTAATAAATTAACTTATTAAGAAATTATACCAAAAAAAGAAGTTTAGACAAACCGGTATCTTTATTACTTAAAATTAAAATAAATGCAAGGCGTTGTTCAGTTCAGTTTGTCTTCCGCCTTTTCAAACAGGTATCCTATTCTGGAATCTCTGGCTCCCGGACCCCACTCATCTTCCACTTCCATAAAGCACCGAGCCGCCTCTTCGGAAAGAACCCAGTTGCATTCTTCTTCTACGAGTCGGCAGTCGGCTTGACGCAAACATTCGGCTCCGGGCAAGTGTTCACATGTACTTTCCATAGTTTCCGTCTCGCAAAGTTCACTACTGCAGCCGCTCACTACGCATCGATCCTCAATGGCAAGTAAATCTTCATCTATATCAATTGTTGAAACTATTTCTTCCACCTTTTCCAAATAGCCTTCGTCATTAGGATCCATTACACTTCGAAAAGTGACTATACCTTTGTCATTAATTCGGTATATAAAATAATCGATTTCATTACCCAGGCCTCCTTCGAGTGTAAAACCATACCCTTCTTTACCGGCAAATCTTTTATCCTCCACTCCGGAAATAACTTCTAAAATTTCCGAATCTTCTTCAAGCTTTTCAGTGGCAAGCTCTTCTAATGAATTAGTCATTTGCACTGTATCAACAAAAAGAGTGAAGCCATCGGTTATTTCCGTCATATGACTGTCGGGACCGACGTAAGTTACTTTTAGTTTTTCTTGCTCATAGTCGGCAATCGCCTCTCGGGGTATTTTTAACGACATTCCTAATCGGTTACTTTCATAAGTTTTCATAGCTTCCGTTTTTTCAATCACCTCTATCTTTGCCGCCTCTCCCTGCATAGGATAGCTTTCCATAAGCGGACCCTCAACCCAAACGTAGACCTTGTTTTCAATTTCCAGATTTTCAAAATCCGTCGGCTCTCCGTTAATATCAACAATTTCGGTTTCTTCAGTAACGGTGACGTAGGCCGCATCCCCTTGCAGGTCTCCGGGGTCTTGATATTCTTCGGAAAAAATCCCTTCGGCCATCAAAAAACGATCTTCCTCTAATTCATATATGATACCCTCCAAAGTGGAGCCTTCCCTATCAGGATCAATAACTTCATCCGAGCTGTAGAAACCGTAAGCCAGAAAGAGCCCCACAAGCAAAACGATTATTATATATTTTATATTCTTTTTAAACATATTCCGATTTAAAACTTTAAATTAATATTCTACTCCTCAAGACGTTTCTTTTTAAATTTTAACACATTATTTAAAAAAATCACCTCAGTTAGCCAAAAACTTTCTGTTTTAATCAAAAATACAAAAAAGACACCGACAGAAATCGGCGCCTTTTTCTGTAGTTTTGAGTCGACTTAAGCTTTTTTAAATCTTTGTTCAACTTTATCCCAATCGACTATATTCCAAAAGTTTTCAATATAGTCTCCTCGCCTATTTTGATACTTTAAATAATAGGCGTGTTCCCAGACATCCAAATTCAAGAGTGGTTCATATCCATTCGTAACGGGACTGTCGTGTCCGCGAGTTGAATAAACTTCCACTCCATTGCCGGCTTTTACAAGCCAGGCCCATCCGGATCCGAAATGAGATCCGGCCACTTTTTCAAACTCAGCTTTAAATTCTTCAAAACCCCCGAAATTATCTTTCAGGGCTTCCAAAAGCTCTCCTCCAGGTTTATCTTTACTGCTGGGACTCATTCCACTGAAAAAAAGAATATGGTTGGCGTGTCCTCCTCCGTTGTTCCTGACCGAGGTTTTGACTTTATCGGGAAGCTCTTCCAATCCCTTAAGTAGCTTGTTCAATTCCCAATCTTTAAAAGCGGTTCCCTGCAAGGTTTTGTTTAATTTGTTAATGTATCCTTGATGATGCTTCGTGTGATGAATCTTCATAGTTTTTTCATCTATGAAGGGTTCCAGCCCATCATAAGAATACGAAAGTTCGGGTAGTTTATGCATAATATTTTTTTAATTATTAATAATCATTACTAATAGAATAACATATACTAACAAAAAGACAAGCCCCCGTTCTTTTTTAATTTTTACCCAACTGCCCGCAAGCTCCCTTGATATCCTCACCGAAACTCTGCCTCTCCCCCACTTTCACTCCTTCGTTTTCTAAAATTTTCTTGAAACTTTCCTTTTTTTCTTCCGAAGAAGCTTGAAATTCACCGGTCGGGTTGTAGTTTATCAGATTTACAAAGTGGAGCCTTCCCTTCATAAGATTAGCCAGTCTACGTGCATCGTTTTTACTGTCGTTTATATCTTTCAGCAAGATGTATTCAAACATTACTTTTCGGTTGGTTTTTTCCAAATAATAATCTATAGCTTCGAATAATTCTTCCAGGGGATATTTCCGATTTACGGGTATCAGAGAAGATCTGAGTTCATTCGTCGGAGCATGCAAAGAAACGGCCAAGTTTATCTGCAAATCTGCGTCGGCGAGTTTTTTTATCCCTTCAACTACTCCCACCGTCGAAACGGAGATATTCCTGGCTCCGATATTGAAAGTCTTTTCATCATTAAAAAACTCAGCCGCGCAAACAAACTCTTCATAATTTAGAAACGGCTCCCCCATTCCCATAAAAACAATATTATCGATTTTTCCGATTTCACGAGCAAAGAAGAGAGCTTGAACTATCATTTCCCAATACTCCAGATTTCGAACAAGACCCATTTTTCCGGTCATGCAAAACTTGCAATTCAAGGAACATCCCACTTGAGTAGAAACACATACGGTGTTTCTGGTTTTATGAGGCATTAAAACCGTCTCAACCTCCGATCCGTCTTCAAGCTTTATTACCGCTTTACGAGTTTCGTCTTGTAAAGAAACGACTTCTTTTGCATTTATGCCTAAAGAGGCCTCCTCAGCGAGCTCGGTGCGTAAATCCACCGGTAAGGCGGTAGCCTCCTCCCAGCTTGTAATTAATTCTTGAAAAACGGCCCTCTTTACTTGGTCCCACCTGTAATCGGGATAATTTGCAAGTAATTTTTTGAGCTTTCCTAAATTCATTATTTTAATTTTAACAAACCAAAAGAAAAAGCGCCACTTTTTTAAAATAAGTGACGCCGTTTAATCGGCTGAAGTCTGACTATTTTGCTTAGTCCGGAGATGTTCATATTTTTCCGGAAGCAGTAAGCTGCAATACTGGCAATAAATCCAGCATCGAATTCTTTTTTTTCCCACTCGAACATATGTCTGTAGAGTGGTTCTTTTTTTAAAAAAGAAACTGCATCCAGTATTTTCTGTGTGGCAATGTCGTTTACTGTCAGATCCATCCAGGGCTTAAACATTTTAACCCCTTCGGATTGAAACCGGCACCTTGTTTCATAAGCAATGATGCCGATTATTTTTTCCTCTTTACCCGCCGGCTCACAATTAACTCTTTCTTCATACAGGGGGAATTGAACTTCCCCTATCTGTCTTTTCAAATCAACTACCGCTACTTCATATCCTCCTCGAGAATTGTATTTTAGCCCCTTTCCGCTTACTGATTCTTTCTTATAACATATGTTAGATGGGTTCTTACTTTCAGAAGCAAGAGAATTTATCCTTTCCACTTTCTCACCAAACTCAACTGCATTGCGGGCACACCCTTCCTCTACTCCCAACTTATTAACAAGCTTGTTAATGATCACTTGAGTCAACTTTACCACCTCCTTTGTATTTTATATAATAAATATTGAAGCTTGTAAAGGGAAGAGGTTGACTATCCGTCTTTTTTAAGGTATTATGATCCATCACTGAAAGGAGGAATAAAAAATGAAAAAGCTCATAACCGTATTGGTTTTGATGGTTCTATTTACAACTTTAACCGGTGTGAGTATAAACGCCCAGGATCAGCTGATGATTCGAATCGAGGGAGAAAACTATTTAGCAGAAGAGATTGAACAGATAAAAGAATTACTTTTCATAGAAAGAATAGAAATAGCTTTTCTTATGAACGAAGAAAAGTTCGCCGAAGGATTGGTGGGGCTTTCAGAAGACGGAATCGCTTTCATATGGGTTCCACATAAGGTCAACAATCACAGAGCGAGATACGTCAGAGCTTATAATGAGATAAGGAGAAGCATTTACGGATTGGAGTTCTAAGAAAAAAAGCCGGCTCTCAAAGAGTCGGCTTAAATTTTAATATCAGTCTATCTACCTTATAAATTTTGACTGCCTTTGATTAAAAAGTCGAGGAGTTTTCTGTCGGACAGAATTCCTTTTTGCAGGCTTGATTTTTCTCTGAACTCAGTCATGGTTTCTTTTATCTTTTCCCGATTGGAAAGTGCGCGATGATAACTCTTCAACTTTTCATAGATCTCCATTGAGGAATCAATTTTTTCTTCTATGGTTCCCTTGGCAAGCGTTAGATTAAAAACACGTCCAACCATTGAGTTGTATAGCGGTAGATCGTTGTCAACAAAATGAATTATTTTGGTAGCGAAAGCCAATTGGACCGATTTTTTACCGTTTTTATTTTTTATTTCGGAAAGCTCCTTTAATATTTTTCTCAAATCGGTTTCCGCCTCCTCTAAAAATTGGAAGTATTTATTATAAAACTCCCGAGTAAAGCCGAAGAGCTGCATGCTGTAGAATTTTCTATATTCCTTCTGAAACTTTTCACTCTTTACGTTCCCCTTTTCATATTCCACCTTGAGATAAAAATATCCTTCTAAATTTTCTTCTTCATCTATTTTTTTAAAAATCTCTTCTCTGTTTTTATAAATGTTGTCCACGAGTCCATCCAGCCAACTGATTTTAGTTGACTCTTTTTTTCGAACAATTTTACCTCCCAGCCAAAAAATAAGATAAATAAAAAATAAAGAGACGGAAAAGAAGGCTAAGTCATTAGGAAGTAATTCAACTCCCATATTAAAAAGAAAAAGTCCCATTACTGTAACCGAAAGGAAAGTTAAAAAAATTATAAACTCCAAAGAGATGTTCTCAAATATATTTCGGTACAATAAAAAGACCAAAAAAGTAATTAAAAATATTATTATGAACGAACCTATAGTAGCCATATACTTTGGTCTAAAAAAGCGGGAAACACCCACAAATTAAACAAATTTATTTTTTATGTGCGATCATATTATTAATATTATACCATAAATAATCTTGAGAGCAATCAAGGCGCCATTGTCCAGCCGGCTTTCTTAAAAACCTTTCTTGCCTCCTCTTTTAAAATCCCGGATATTACCTCCGGTGGTTTAGCGAATATGGGGGTGAATTTCAAAAGATCTTCATCCTTCAATATATTCCATTTGTTATAGCCGCCCATATAAGGAGAATCAAGAGAAAAAACCACTCTTCCGAATTTCAGTTCCCGGATCATAAAAGAACACATTGGACACGGCTCACAGTTGGAATAGATTGTGAAACCGGAAAAGTCATCAGTCTTTTTTATCTTTTGCGCTTTTCTCATTGCCATTATTTCGGCATGATTGGTGACGTCATTTTCTTTAATTCTGTTTCTGGTTTTAACCAAAACGTTTTTACCCTCGGCAATAACGGCTCCGAAAGGGTTATCTCCCTTCTTTACTGCTTTGCGGGAAAGTTCAATACACGTTTTAATGTGTTTTTCATCAATATTCATAATTCATATGTTTCCAAACATTTATTTTTTTCTTCCACTTGAGCATTGTAATCTTCAACCAAAGCCTTCAGGTTTTCGGCAATGGCGTTATACTCTTCAACCAATTGATTATACTCTTCAATCTTTTCATTATAATCATCATCTCTTCGGCTCATCTCCGAAATCAGCTCTTCATAATATTCAATCTCTTCTTTCAGCTCATCAAGCTGTGAGTGCTTTTCTTCGATACGAGCTAAAAGTTGACTATCGATTTCGGGACAAGCCGTAATTGGTGTCCCGAAAATTTGAACCGCCATCCAGATTTCATTTCCTTCATAATCGTCCTTACCCACTCCAATACCAATTTCCTGATAGCCTTCCGTAAGAATGCTTTTTCTATGATCCGGGCTGTTCATCCAGCCCTCGACAAGATCTTCATTATTTTCGAATAAACCCATAGCCAAATTTTCTCCCACTAAAATATATTCATAGCCGGCTTCGCCCACTAAATCCTCAGCCCCTTTTCCATCCGGCGATTGATGTGCGAAATATTGATTTTCAAACATGTCCCGTGCTTTTTCCATGGCGGCTTGATTTAATTTTTCATTTTCTTCTAAAGATGGTAAGCCGTAATCCTCTCGCTGTTTATTAGTGTGTTGTATAATTCCTTGCCTTGTAATAATTCCTCTTTCTCCATGCTCTTTTACAATCGGAGTTTTTTCCGGTCCGTCTACATCCTCTTTTATATCTACTGGTTCGGTTAGCTCTTCTTTCGGTCTTTCAAATTTAGGAATTTCAATATTAATTTCCTTAAATTCAACCGGTTCAAAATCCAAAAAATAAAAATCCAAAAAAAGGATGGCTACAAATCCTGTAAAAATAATTACCACTACTGCTATGAATATTTTTTTAAAAAAATAAAAAATGTTATAGGTGTTAATTATTTAAATAAATAAATTGATTACAAATCATTCAGTTGATTTTATTTCCCGAATCTTCGTTCACGAGATTCATAGTCATCGATAATTTTTTCAAATTCTTCTTTTGAAAAATCGGGCCACAGTGTATCGGAAAAATAAAGCTCCGAATACGCCGCTTGCCACAAAAGAAAGTTGGAAAGTCTTTTTTCCTTACCCGTTCTTATTATTAAATCCGGATAATTTTCGATATGGAGATTTTTCTTAAGGCTTTCTTCGGTGAGTCGCTCCCCTTTTTCCGTTACTTTTTTAGCAGCGGCAACTATTTCACTTCTACCTCCGTAATTAAAAGCCAAATTAATGGTCAAATCGGAAAACTCTTCGGTTGCGGACTCGATTTTTTCAAAACTTCTCCTGAGATCTTCAGATACCTTTTCATCTTTTCTTCCGGCAATCCGAATTCTGACTTTTTTATCACGAAAATCTTTAATGCTTTCCTCGGAACTCAATTCGGAAAACATATCCATCAAATAATTCACCTCCTCATTTGATCTCCCCCAATTTTCCGTTGAAAAAATATATAGCGTCAACTCANAAACNCTTCTTTCTTTNCACCACTCNCCTACTTCTTTTACTTTTTTCATGCCTTTCTCNTGTCCTTCCAANGTGGGAAGATTCTTGCTTTTAGCCCATCTTCTGTTTCCGTCGGGTATAACNCCNATCCNTATCAATTGTTTGGTTTCTTTTGACATTCACTTATTTAGTTTACTTATATTTTTGATTTCTGTTACATTATACATAAAAACGAGNAATGCAAAAAGAAGCCCCGAATTTTTACTCAGGGCTATGAGTTGCTCTACTATTTTGAATTTTTTCTACGTCTTTTTTGACGTAGGTGTACATTCTCAGCCCTATTTCCCTGCACTGCATTTTTCTTTTTTGAGGGAAAAGAGGTAAAACTTTTCTTTCCACTCCGATTAAAAAATCTTCGGGTATAATAAATAATAAAGGACGGTCCGGCCGGTATGAAAAGGTTTTGAACAAATTACAAAAACAAGCCTCATAACCGCCGACGAATTTATTCACTCGTCTTTCGTAGTCCGAAAAATAAATCAAGGTTTTTTCTATTGCCGAGTCCAGCTTTTTAGCTTTATTTCCCAACAAGCCTTTAAACTTCTCGTGGATATTGCTTTCCCAATCCTCAACTACTCCATAATGAAAAAAAGATTTCTGACCTGTTAAATATTCCNCAGTTCCGGAAATTATTGCCGATAAAATGTACTTTTCGTTCGCCGGTAAAAGTTTTTGATTTTCAGATCCGAAATAGATTATAGCCTCCATTATTTCTCGGCGAACTTTTCTCCTCCTGGCACGAGCTCTGGCCCTTTTAGAGATCCTTCTGAATTCGGCCATTTTTTCCACCTCCTTAGTTTATTATGACATAAATTTTTTATAAAAAAAAGAACCCGTTTTCACGGGTTCACTAATAAATTAGAACTTTTGTTCCTACCCGGCTTATTTCATGAAGCCAGTCCATGTGTCTGGGTTGTACTCTGATACAACCCAAACTGGCCGGATAACCGGGGACATTTTTCGATCCGTGAATATAATAAGGGCCGAAAAATTTCAAAGGCTTGTACATCTGCCCTTGGGGCCGACCATCTCGGCCGATGGCGGTTACCCACCCCGAATCAACTTTTTCATAAATCCGGAACGGCTCTTCTCTTACAGGCGTTTTATCGTTTTTACCCGTGGAAACGTTGAGGGTCACCTGAACCTCCCGATCCTCAATCATAGACAATATCTGCTTGGAGGTATCAATTTCAAAATACAATCCTTCAAAGTTTCCCTCCGGTTTCAATGGAGGTGTTGCCGAAGGTACCTCCAAGGCAACTTTCGTCTCTTCACACAACTCACCACTTACGGGCAAGTCATATGACTTCTGAAAAGCCGTGAGTGAATCTCTTGTTTTCGGGCCCATCTTTCCGTCTATGGGCCCGGGCCGAAAACTGAGTGCTTCCAGGCGTCTCTGATAAAAAGAAACGTCCGAGTTTTGGGCCTGAGCAGTTCCAGAAATAATAACAAAAATTAAAATTAAAAGAACAAATCCTTTCACCTTCACTTGAACCCCCTCCTTAATAGAGACACTATACAATAAAATCTATAAAAAAACAAACTATTCGGTTTTAGGTACTATTGACATAATTATAAATAAGCAGTATAATATAATAGTTCATTAAAAATAAAACTACTTCTATAGGGGTTCCATCTCTATGGAAATAAGGAGGAAAAAAATGAAAAAAAGAATGATTCTGACTATAGTTGTGATGATTGTGATGGTTTTGGCGTCTCCGACAACCATCTCTCAGGCAGCTCCAAGAGTTGCTATCGCTGAATTCGAACTCTCAAGAGAATATAGAGAGTTCAGGGATGATCTGGATAATATTTTCTTAGATTCATTTCTGGATTATTTCTCCGGGGAGCAAGTTGTTTTAAAAGAGAGGTTGAGATACACTGACTTGTTTAGAGATAAGCAAATCAGCGGTTCCGATCTGGAAAGATTGAGATCCGATTTGGAGGCCGATTATTTAATCCTCCCTCGGTTAGTTTACTTTGAAGCTGAGGAGGTTGCTTCATTTAAGGTTAGTATCTTTTCCGATTCCAATGTGAATGTCGGAGTCGGAATAAATAAAGCACTTCTGGAAATAGAAGTGGCAGCCAGAATTGTCAGCCTGGAAACCGGAACCATTCATTCCGGTA
>SL_8KL_010_SEDDRAFT_10000733_pt1 | contig 28725 bp, 28 predicted proteins | sample SodLakKL_010_SED_4_FD_11160 | JGI IMG/M metagenome (IMG submission 11160) | reverse complement strand
AATGTCCTTAACCTAACCCGGACAAGCCGGTACCATAAAAGTTGGATTTCAAAATGACCCCTTATAAACATAGTGTACATCGGCGTTTGCGGGATCGCTCAAAAAAGTCTTGCCAAAAATGTGCAGCCCTTCAGGATTAAGGGCCTAAAAATATATTACCACAAAATTCCCACCAGGCAAATTTGCCCCAAATAACCAGGACGAGAGAACGGCTCGATGACTCCACAGCGACCTGTGAAAAAAGTAAGGTGCTAATACCATCAAAGCAAAAGATGCTTTGGATGGTACGACGGCTGTTAATCCCTATTGTCCTAAAAGGCGAAGAGTGGATTAACACTCCTGTTAAGTGGCATTTAATCATCAGGTGGATTCCGGCAGTTTTTGGTGCAAAAGATATGCCCGGAAATATCAGAACTGAAGAAGAAGCTATTTATTATACTGTAGGAGTAGCTAAAGAATTAAAAAGTATGGTCTGGTTGGTTTTGTCTAGAAAAAATATTCATGTTGATTCGGATGGGAATATTAAGTTGAGGAATAAAGTAACAAAGAAGTAACAATGAAGCATTCTTGGCTGCCGTTTATAGGGAAAACAGGGATTCCCGATTCTATTCTACTTAAACCAGGTAAGTTAAATAAAGGAGAATGGGAGGCAATGAAAAGGCACCCTGTTTATGCTTATAATATGCTCGATCCTATTGATTATCTAAAGCCGGCTTTAGATATACCATACTGCCACCATGAAAGATGGGATGGAAGTGGCTATCCCCGCGGATTAAAGGGTAACGACATACCTCTCCCAGCGTGTATCTTTGCTGTGGCCGATGTCTATGATGCTCTCACCAGTAACCGCCCCTACTGTAAAGCATGGAGCAAAGAAAGTGCATAAAATTATATCAAAAAGGAAAGAGGCAAACACTTTGATCCGCAAATAGTGGATATTTTTATGGAGGAACTAAAGTTAGACGCTAATTATTAAGACAAGCAAACTGTATTATGTTTGATAACATACTCAGCTATACTCCACCATTTATCCCCGGGGTTTAGAATATGTTATGTAGTAATGATTGCAGTTAATAATTATTTATCCTCTGGCATGGCAAAAAGCAACCTTTGTTAAAATCTCTGCTAGATCAGATTTGACAAGTATAGAAGCGATCACTACAGAGTTTAAATAAAGGACCCTTAAAAAATATTTTAAGGGTCAATGAGAGCAAGGTTTAATCTAATTTTACCGGCTGGCAGCTACTAGCGTGCCGAAATACTCGATTGACACAGGCTTAAGGACTATTAATAGCAAAGAAAGAGGGCACAGTGTTTAACTGTGCCCAACGAATATATTTAAAAAGAGGGGGTCAACTCACTTTCTATTATATAATCTGAACTTTACATGGATTATATAATCTGAACTTTACATTAGTATTACAAACAGGTTGTTTTTTCATTACATTCTTCTTACGAGTTGATTAAAAGCACAAATTCATTATTATTTTAACTTGAAAGGAGAGGCATAATGCTATTGTTCGACTGGCTTCATGATGAAACTGGCTTCATGATGAAACCATAGGTAAAGATATTATGAGACCAAAGTTTACCTGGGCTTTGATAATCATGGTGGTTGTTGGTATATTATGGAGCCTGTGGAATTATTATCTTTATTCGCTACTATAAAAGGTACAAGAAAAATACTGTAACGTATAACCAGTAGATCTAGGTTATTGAAAAATCCAAAATGCTGGATCAGAAATATATACTTTTAGATGCTAATGAACTACCCCAAAACAATTTATAAGCAAAACTCCCCAGATAATAAATGTGTGAATACTTAAATGTCTGAAAATAATATCATTGATAGCAGGAATTCTTAAGGATGAGTAGAAGTAAGAGTTTAGAGTAAACAGATTGTATTATATTGCCGGACACTTTAATTTTGCAGGCAGGTCTACGATAGGTTGTCAATAGCTGAACAGACTGCGACGGGATTGTTGCCTAAAAAGACGGTCGGAGCGATTGTTCAGGCTTATAGAAAATGATTAGATTAAGATGGGCAGTCTAGTTTTAAGAGGGGAGATGATCAGGTGAGTTTTACTGGCGGCCCGACAATACCTGAGCTCTGTAATGCTTTGGACAAAGCGGGGAAAAGATATGTCGAGATGCTGGGACAGGTTAATGATCCCTCTCTGCCGGCTATAGGCACCTGGAATGTTGGAGAAACGGCGGCACACCTGTCCTCAAGCAGTATATCCTTTCTCGCGGTAGCCCGCGGTGAGTCCGATCCGCCAGCCGTCGATTCCGACCATACCTCCGTCCTTAACGCAAACCCGGAGCGTGACCCCAAAATCTTAGCAGATAGCTTTACAGCCGGTGAAAAAGACTTTTTAACCTACGTTAGGAGCCTTGACGGCAATCCTGAAATGGAAATTTTCCAGGGCATAAAAGTGCCCACTTCCACGCTTCTGGCCGTGGAATTGTCGGAAGTGCTGGTTCATGGCTATGATATTGCCAAAGCATCGGGATTAACTTGGCAGATTCCGAAAGATGAAGCCACCATTGCCCTGGGAGGCATACTGCCGCTTTTAACCTACATGGTTGACGAGCGGTCCGCGGCAGGACTCCAGGCCCGGTTCGATCTGAGGCTTCGGGGCGGTGCGCGCGCGGTCTTTGCATTTGACGATGGCCGGTTAAATATTGAGGATCCAGCGGAGGACCCGGTCGACTGCTGCCTGTCCATTGACCCGGTGACCATGCTGTTGTTGAGCTTTAACCGTATTCAGCCCTGGAGGCCCCTGCTACAGGGTAAGATGGGCGCCTGGGGGCGCCGCTTCTGGCTGGCAGGAAAATTTCCGCACTTGTTCAAGTCCGTCTAACGGTGGCGACTGCTTATTCTGCTGAATTGCTGCACTGAATTAGGAACAGGCCCGGTTTTACATTCCCGCAGTTCTCCAGTGTTAATATTTTACATACAAAGAAGATGAATTCGTATGAAGTTTCTAATCTACGGAGAAGTGCAAAAATTATGCTTTCTGTTATCTATGATTAATTTTATTGCCGTCCTCTCTTCCCCGTCAATTTCAATATCAACAAAAGCGGGGATACAGACAAGATCCACACCACTGGAAGCTACAAAACCTCTGGCAATGGCTACTGCTTTAATTGCCTGATTTAAAGCTCCTGCACCGATTGTTTGTACTTCAGCTTTTCCTTCTTCTCTAATTTTTCCTGCTATTGCACCTGCCAAAGCATTTGGCTTTGACTTTGTTGATACTTTTAAAATGGTCATGAATAGCTGGTTCCTCCTTTATTGTGAGTACCTATTTAACAGCTGTGATGATATCACTACAGATAAGAAAAAGATTGCCCGGTGTTAGAATTTTTACTTTATCTTAAGTTTGTTTATACTATGGCATTGGTGAATGGCTGCCTCAAGGAAGCTACCAGCACATTTATTCTTTTACCAGCCTGTTAATACAATCAATAAAAAGATAGCCTGTTGTGCGGCTACTATACCAGCAAATGGTAGTAAAAGTCAATATTTACGTCGTCAATTACATAAATATTCTATAATATTGAAGGTGTGATTTCTTTTTCAAACGGTTTATAGATGCTGTTTTTATGATAAAGTGAAAATAAAGATTTAGGCTAAGGCTGCCCTTTGTTCTGGCCTTGTTCATTTTCAGCTAAGACAGCAAAATTACAGCCCGGCGAAAACCCTTCTTGCCCTGCTACCCTACATTTTGGGGATAGTTTTGCTGTCTATGGGGGATCGGATGGAACTGTTCTTCTGATTAAGGAAGAGGAGGTTGTTGGGAAAGGATGCTTTATAAAATATGGTATTGACTGCAGTAACTGTGTTAATGTGCCTCTTGCTGTGTTAGAAAGGCTCTAAGCTGAGCGCGAGGCATGGTGCGCCAATCCTTATGGTTTGTGGGAGGTTGATAGTGGTAATGGAAGAAAAAACGCAATCAATATCGGGGTGGGAAACGGGCTTGGTATTCACCTTGTGGCAGAGCCGTTATAGATGTGTTTTCGTGTCGCCCTGCTGGACCTGCAGAGGGAAAGCTCGCTCCGTTACAGTAGGCGGAGAAGCTCATTTTTATCAACTGTGATGTGACCGATCGATGCATTCTTTACTGCTGCAGTCCGGCAGTTTATTGATACAGGAAGGTTTACTGTCAACTATTGTTGAAAGAAAAGCAACGAAGTAGGCTAGTTGCCAGCATAAAGGTGTTTGAATGTAAACTAATAAGAGGTGAATGCGAGTGAATTGGATGGCTTATAATGAATTTGCCTGGACCGATGATATTCTGGCCCCTCCTGAAACTTATGAAGAAGAGGCACTTATCTATGTTGACGCTATAAAAAACCGTATTACTGCCCAAACATTAACAATGCTACACCTGGGCTGTGGTGCGGGTGGGCATGATTTTCATTTCAAAGAGCATTTTTCGGTTACAGGGGCGGACATAAGCGAAGGGATGCTTGCTCTGGCGAAGAAAAGAAACCCCGAAGTAACCTATATAACGGGTGATATGAGAAACATCGATTTAAACAAAAAATTTGATGTAGTTATTATTCCAGATTCCATCATGTACATGACCACCATTGAGGATTTGAAAAAAACGATCATAAATGCCTCCTGCCACTTGAAACCCGGAGGCATATTGCTTGTGGTTGCCCAAATGGAAGAGGATTTCAGAGAGAATAATTTTGCCTACTCCGGTGAAAAAGAAAACATACACATTACAGCGTTTGAAAACAACCATATCGTATCTGACAGCACCTATGAAGCCACCATTATCTATTTGGTCCGCCAGGATGGTGAGTTGAGCGTCCATCACGAGGTCCATATACTTGGTTTGTTCCCTTATGATCAATGGATGGCTATTTTCGAGGAGTGCCAATTGAAAGCCGATGAGTTAAATTTAGATCATCTTTATGATCAATATCTTCTTGAAGATGGTGGATATAAGCTTAAAGTGTTTATTGGCACTTCAATGCTTTAAAGAATGGATGGTGTTTATGAATTGGAATGAAATCTTTGAAGCTGATCATGCACAAGAAAGGAAGAAGATGAGAGTTGAAGCAGTATGAGGATAAGTGCATTTTTATTTTGGGCCCGGAGAGGCTGCGGCCAGGAGACAATACGAAAACGGCCGGGAAGGCTGGGAACTTGTTGAGGTTTTTTGGTGCTGGTATTGTTTCAAGACAGATGCCTCAAAATAGCCGAAGTGTGGCTGAATTTAGGTTATAAAAAGCTTATCCCATTTAAAGTTTCCTGGGTTATTTGGCAGGTAAAAACAGGGTGAAGGGCTCACTTTTTATCCCCGTTGTGATGAGAAACAATATTGTTCCTGGATGGCAGCTATGTTGAGCAAGGAAATGACTACCTGGGGATCCAATAAAATGAGTTTATGCCGGATTATTATGGTAAAATTTTTAAAGCTATGCTTTCCAGTTTAAAGATGCGACTGTCTCCAGTTGCCGTTTAAATTGATTATTAAAAAAAGGGTTTGTTCAGGAAACCCTTATTAAGTATATTTCTTATCAGGTAACCCGCAGGACCGCTTATTACAAGCTCATTTACTAAATCCTGCAGGCCAGGGCTTCGATATCCTCCGGGTGAACGACAAAAACGAATTTGGAGAGTAAAAAATGGGAGAATATCAGTATGTAATGTTGCTGGAAAACACAAGCAAAGAAGATCTGCCCGGGGTGGGAGGTAAAGGGGCCAACCTGGGTGAGATGATTAAAGCCGGCCTTTCCGTGCCCGGTGGCTTTGTTGTCTTGACCGGAGCTTATAAACAATTCATAGCTGAAAACAGCCTGGAGAAAAAGATTAGTGAGCTGCTAACCGGCCTGGAGGACCATAATATTGAGCAGATAGAAGAGGCTTCAAAAAGAATAAAAGAGTTATTTGTAGCTGGAGAAATCCCAGGTGACGTACTTGCAGAAATAAAAGACATATACCGGGCTTTAGATAGCCCGACAGTAGCTGTACGTTCCTCGGCCACAGCAGAGGACCTGCCTGGCACCTCCTTTGCAGGGCAGTATGACACCTATTTAAACATAACTGGGCATGAAGAGCTTTATCAAAGCATCAAAAAGTGCTGGGCCTCTCTCTGGAACAGCAGGGCCCTTTCCTACAGGTTAAAGCAGGGGATTGAGAGCAAGGAACTGGCCCACGGGGTGGTGGTGCAAGAGCTCATTAATGCCGAGAAGTCGGGTATTTTATTCACAGCCAACCCGGTTAACGGCAGAAGAGACCGGATGTTGCTAAACTCTTCCTGGGGTTTGGGTGAGGCAATTGTCGGAGGAGAAGTAAACCCCGATCAATGGCTCATCGATAAGGTTAACGGGAATGTAATAGAGGAGAATATTGCAAGTAAAGCAGTGATGGTGATAAGAAAGCAAAAGGGCACTGAGCTTGTCGATGTCCCTGAAAAAAAACAAGGACAGGCTACACTAACCAAACATGAAGTAGCGATTTTACTGGAACTGGGTCAAAAGGCAGATAACTATTTCAAGGCACCGCAAGATATAGAGTGGGCTTACTCAGGCGGCCGATTTTATCTTGTCCAGACCAGGCCGGTCACCTCTTTATTTCCCCTGCCAGAGCCCCTAGATGAAGACAAGGGTTTTAGGGTTTACCTCAACTTCAACCTCTATACACAGGCAATGCAGGAACCTTTTACTCCAATCGGAGAAGCGATGCTAAAAGAAATGCTGAGCAGTATGGCCAAGCGGATCTACCGGGGCTACAGAAACAAAGAGGTGCCCTGGATTAAAAGCGCAGCAAGACGGGTGTTCGTTGATTTTACAGGACTGCTTAGAAACCAAAGGTTTATCCAAAAATTACAGGGCAGCCCCAACGATAAAGATCCGGTCACCACAAAAGCGTTATTACAAGTTTTTGAAAGAAATAAACAGGATATTCTGGAAGGCAAGCAAGGTTCAGGTTCAGCTTTTAAACTGCTTACAAAAATTGACCCCTGGGTCATAAAATTTATCATAACCACACTGCATAAAGTTATGTACGGCAAGATATTTTCCCGAAAGGCCAGGGCTAAAGCGATAGAATACGGTGAAAACAAGATCAAAGCCATTGCAGAAGAAAGCAGAAATCTTAAAACCGCGGAAGACAAACTAAACTTCATTGAAAGGCAGGCGCTAAATCTATTTATTAGCCTGTGGGAAGTGGTCTTTTACGTAGTGGTTTCTTCCACCTATATGAAGCAGGCTGAAACTATCATGAGAAAATACCTGGATGATGTCTCCGAATTATATAAAGTAGAAAAAGCTTTACCCTACAACGTGACCACGGATATGGGCATGGAGTTGCTTGGAATAGCTAAAACCCTGGCCGAAAAAGGGGTTAAGCCCGGTTCCGGCAATAAAGAAATCCAGAAATTTTTGCAAAAATACGGACACCGCTCCTCTGTTGAAATAGACCTGGGAGTTCCCAAATGGGAAGAAAACCCGACTTATATAGTAGATCTCATCCAGTCCTATATCGACTATCAAAGCTATGATGAAGGGCTGGAGAGCTTTTTCAAAGCCAGGGAAGAAGCTGAACAAGCAATCGTGAGCATAGCCGACCGGCTAAAGCAAAAAGGGGCGGGTAAGCAAGCCCGGCAAGTAGAGAAGCTTTTAAGGGATTACCGGGAAATGTTTGGTGTAAGGGAGTTGCCCAAGTATTATTTGACCCGGGCCTTCAGCATTCTCCGGGGTGTATTAAAGGAGATTGGAGACGAGTTAACAACCCGGGACCGGCTGGAGGATGAAATGGATGTATTCTTCGTCAGTTTTGCAGATATAAGGACTGGTGAAAAACTGCATGATTTAGTGCGGAAGAACAAAGAAGAGTACGCCAGGGAGTTGAAAAGAACAGCACCCCGCATCATAACCAGCACTGGAGAAAGCATCTATTCAACCCTGGAAGAAGAGGAGAAAGAAGACACATTAATTGGGATACCGGTATCTCCGGGGGTTTATGAAGGCAAAGTGCGGTTATTAATGCATCCCGAAGAAGGGGTTAAACTGGGTAAAGGCGAAATCCTGGCCACAAAAGCCACCAATCCGGCATGGACACCACTATTCCTGAAGATAGGCGGTTTAATCATGGAAACAGGAGGGCCAATATCGCATGGTTCTGTAGTAGCGAGGGAGTACGGAGTCCCGGCGGTAGCAGGGGTTACAAATCTTACCACCAGGCTTAAAGACGGACAAAAAATCAGGATCAACGGTGAAACGGGAAGGGTGCAGATATTGAGCCCGGAACAGTAACAAATATTTTGCTTTTATGCCAAGAAAATAATACCATAGTTTATCGCAGTAGGGTTCAGGTCTTGACATATAATTTTAGCTATCTGGTCCCGGCTGCAGCCGGGACTTCATGGTGCCCGGTCAGGGTTATGGCTTCCTTGGCGCAGTGCGCGCGGCAGACCCCGCAGCCATAACAGAACCGGGGCTCTATGGCAACCTTTTTGCGGTCCAGGCTGTATTTAATCGCTCCGAACTGGCAGGCGCTGATACAGTTCCGGCAGCCGTTACAGAGCTCCGGTTCAACCTGGGCCACGTAGTCGGCTTTTGCCATCACCGGCAGCGCCTTCATCACAGTAGCCTTAAAGGCCATGCAGTCACGGTCGCAGTTGCAGATCCCGCCGATGAAAGGGGTAAGAAAGGTCCAGACGGAATGAATCAGGCCTTTGTTTTCCAGCTCCCTGAAACACTGTAAAGCCTCTTCCTTTGGGACGGTCTCTAAGCCCTTTACATCGGGCCCGGTCAGGTAATCGGCCCCGACTGCCTCCACGATTTCTTTTAACTTTGAATGCTCCGAAGGAACCAGGCTTAAGCCGTAACAGTAGCGCTTCTCGGTCCCCAGGGAAGCCTGGCGGCAGATGCAGGGCAGGCGAACTACCGTATTAACGAAGCCAAAAATCTCTTCCACATCCTCGATTGGCAACACCTGACCGTAATGCATTTTTCTCATCCGCCCGATGATCACAGGCTTAATAACCGCCTGGACAAAACCCGGCATCCGGTTCAAGGTATCAAGCAGCTCAATTCTATTCCTTAAGCGCTGCGGGTCTTTAAAAAAATGCTCGATATATTTACTGCGCCTGATGTCGCTCAGTAAATGCTCGGCATAGTTTTCGGCCTTGAGGTACCATTTCTTTCCCTCGCCGTGCTGGTGGCAGTACTGACACATTGATAGCAATCCCCCGATTCTTAACTGGTCGGCCAATCCAGTTGTGAAAGTGATGAATTATATAGGAAAATGAGGTTTAAACTAGTTGAGACTTCCAGGTCTGGATCAGCTTATACGGTTATTTAACTCTTCGAGTAAAAGTTTCATCATTTTTTTGTGAATCTATTTAATTATAACATTTATCCGGACAGGACCTCTCAAGCATTGCCTGCTGGCAGAGTAAAGAATCATTACCTTACTTTTCCGCAACATTGACAGTTCTTTTCGCTAAAGGATGATCATGCCCTAATCATCCTCATTTAACCTGCCCTGTTGAGGCTTGACACAAACACCCATATAGCCTGTCTTTTAGTAAGGGATAAATTCCTTACAAGAAGGCAAGAAATTATGGCCAGGGCAAAAGCTACCGCCAAAGGGCAGTTAACCATTCCCAAAACTATAAAAGACAAGCCTGGCATCAAAACCGGTGATTATATTATTATCAAAGAAACCAGCACCGGTTATATGCTCGAAAAAAAACAGGATGATGACAGGTTTAACAAATATGTCGGCTTTTTAAATCGGGAAGCAAAGAGCGATGATTTGATCAGGGAGTTACGTGGTCAATGACAATCACCGTTGATACAAATATTCTTTTTATATTCTTCTTCCAGACCCGCAAAACATGGAGCAATCACTGTTACAGTTAAATTTGCAAGGCAAAAGACACCGCCTGATTGTATCCGAAACTGTGTATGCCGAACTTGCTTCGCAGTTTAACGATAAGAGAAGTCTAACTGAATTCCTCTCAGATATTGTTACCTGCAATATCCTCCAACCGGTAAGGGTAAAACATTGCCCCTCGTCGAAATAGATTTACTTAAGCTTATCTTTCAACACCAGGCTTACCAGGAAAATGGCCAGGAACAGCACGGCCCCGCTGATGTAGGGCAGGTTGAGGTTGACATCAAGCATGTACCCGGCCCACAGGGGGCCGATCATCCGGCCCAGGCTCATGTAGGCTTCGGCGATACCCATGGCCGAGCCCTGGGCAATGTTGGTCTTCTTTGATATGAGGGCCATGGTAGAGGGCTTAAGCAGGGCATTGAACAGATTGAACAGCCCCACTGTGACCAGCATGCTGATATAGTCGACCGCCAGCAGCATCAGGTAAAAACCGGCCGCACTGCCGGCCAGGGACAGCTTGATTACGCCCCCTTCGCCTATTTTTTTGGTCAGCGGGCCGACCACAATTCCCTGGGCCAGGGCGTAAATCAGGCCTGTCACCATCAAGATGGTACCCACTTCTTCGGTGCCAAAACCGAACCTGCCTGCGGCAAAAAGGGCGTAAGCCCCGGTAAAATTTGATTTGCCAAAATTGATGGCAAAGGCGATCACAAGGGCCAGGGCAATCGGGGTATAGAGGGCCTTGCCCATGCCCCTCACTTCCATCAAGCTGATCTTTTCCACTTTTTCTGACCGGTTATCCGGGGGCAGGGACTCAGGGAGCAGGAGAAGGATGGTGATACAGGTCAGCAGGCAGGACCCGGCGGCAACAAAAAAGGGAAAGGTAAGCGATACCCCTGCCAGGATGCCGGCAAAACCGGGCCCGATTATTACCCCGAGCCCGGCTGCGGCCCCGATCTTGCCCATGGCTCCGCTCCTTGTATCCTCGCCGCTGCTGTCGCTGATGTAGGCCATTGATACCGGCAGCATGGCGCTCGATAATATCCCTGAGCCGACCTGGGCCACGTAAAGCATCCAGATTTCAGTGGCAAAACCGAAGAAAACCATGGCGCTGCCCAGGCCGATCATGCCGATCAGCAAGATCGATTTGCGACCGTACTTGTCGGAAACTTTCCCCCATACCGGGGCAAAAAGTAGTTGCATCAGCCCGAACAGGAACAGCAGGGTCCCGAACTGGGCCCCTCCTCCTCCCATTTCCTCGATGAAAAAAGGCAGGACTGTATAGGCTATCCCGTAGCCGAACATGGCGATGACGATACTGATGAATAAAATGGCGACATTTTTATGGTTCATATCCAATCCCTTTCCCTGCATATATTACTTTGTGTACCCTTACTGAGCTTGATATATAACCGGCTCGTGCTCCCGGCCCGCCAGGCTGCTTGCTGGATCAAGCCAGCTAAATAATGCCTTCCTTTTTGCTCAATCCAGGATTTCTACGATACCTGTTTCTCCGTTCACCCTTAGCTTCTGGCCGTCTTCGAGTTCGGTGGTAATGTTGGCAACCCCGGCCACCGCCGGCAAACCGTACTCCCGCGACACAATCGAGCCGTGGGACATGGTTCCTCCCGTTTCCATAACCAGGGCCCCTATTCGCAAGAAAAGCGGAGTCCAGGCCGGGTTGGTGGCTACCGTGACTAATATATCGCCACTTTCAAGTTTATCCCCTTCGGCAGGATCGGCAAGAATTTTAACTCTGCCCTCGTAAACTCCCGGCGAAACAGCTATACCCCGGTAAGCATTCTCGGCCACCTGGTCCATTACGGCATAGACGCTTTCCCCGGTACTGGTTAGAACCCTGGGAGCAGGACGGTTTAAATCCCTGAAGTACTCAGGCTTTTTCTGCTCCACCAGGGACTTTAGATCGTGGTGGGTGCGAATCTCCTCCCGGGTCAGAAAAAATATGTCCATCTTATCTTCCAGCCGGCCTGCTCCGGCCAGTTCTTCACCGGCTTCAACCATTACTGCCCGGAAGATGCCGAAAGCCTTAGAACCGTAGAACTTGGGCACTTCCCGCAGGCCGAAAAGCTGCCGGTAAGCCCGGAGCATTTTTCCGGCCCGTCGGGCAACCCTCCTGCCGGCTGCCGTTTTCAGTTTTTCTGTGATCCGCTCTATGGCCTCATCCGCTTCCTGCTGCTCCCGGTAAAACCGTTCAATGCGCTGATCATAATCTTTGTTGTCGATATAGAAATTGAGCAGGTCCAGGATATATCCCGGTGCTTCTTCCCAGGTTGCTGTCCCCACATCGAGTTCAAATGAAGACTTGTGGCCATACTTGTTGAGGAAAGCGATCACCTCTTCCTCACCGGGAGCAGCTCTTTTTCTTCTCTCATCGAGATTTTTCGCCGCTTTAAGCAGGTCCATTCCCATCTCCGTAGTTACATTGTAGGGGAGAGCCTTGCCTACTAAATCCAGCTCGGCAGGGTCAAGCTTATATCTTTCCAGGATTTCCTTGGCCCGGTTCATGTAACGAAATGACGCAGCACCGTAAGCAAAACCCATGGTTACCCCCATGAAAGCGGACCCGGTATGATTTTCGATAAATCTAAGCCGCTCTTCAACCGTCTTCAGGTAACGGCTTTGTTCTTCAAGGTTTGCTATCGTATCTTCAGCCATTTTTAGCGCCTTTTCCCTGCCCTTTACAGGGTTGAAAGCACCGTACATAGCCTTGCCCACAGCTTTAAGCATCAGTCCCACCAATCCAGGATGAATCAACTTTCTCAAGTTTGGTTTTCCCCTGTTGCCGGCCATCAATTCGTCCTTGTATTGCTCCGCNACCTGCACCAGTGCCTTTGTCGTCATCGGCTCCCTGTCAAGCGGGTCAACCGATTTTTGTCTTAATCTATTCTGAATCCGCTCTACCTTTAGTAGATCGGTCATGTCGGCAAACATCCTACCGGCCAGGTTATGGAACCACCACAGTTTAAGCTCTTCTTTTTTGGGCCTGCCCTTGCTGAGCCTGGTTACCAGGTCCCTGGTCAGCTCTTCAAAAAGATCGATCCCGAACGGGGTAAAGGGATCCTTGACCGCCTGCCAGGCCATGTTAATGTTGACATAGATCCGCAGGTCATCATCGCCGCGGAACTCGGGGACGGGGAAAAGAGCGGTAATCGGCCTGGTCTGGACCAGGTAAAACCTGCCCCCTTCATAAGCCCACTCGATATCCTGGGGAGAACCAAAGTATTCTTCCACGTCCAGGGCGAGCTTGAGCAGTTCATTTCTTTCCGCTTCATTAAGAGTAACTCCGGTTTGCCTGTGTTCCTCAACACCGGCAAGCTCGCTGCCCCCTTCTTTTCTTACCGTCATTACTTTTTTGACAGCGATATATTCGCTGATCACCCGGCCGCTTTTTTTGTCGATTACCCACTGGTCCGGCTCGACTTCGCCGGAAACAACCGCTTCGCCGAGGCCCCAGGATGAACTGAGCGAGATCTGGTCCCTGCGGCCGTTAACCGGGTTGGCTGTAAACATGATCCCCGATTTTTCCGAGTCAACCAGCTTCTGAACCACCACCCCGTGGGCCAGGTCTTTGCTGCCAATGCCCTGACGGGCCCGGTAAGAAACGGCCCGCTCATTCCACAGGGAAGCCCAGCATTTTTTTACGGCTTCATAAAGCTCCTCTTCCCCCCTGATATTTAAATAGGTGCTGTACTGGCCGGCAAAAGAAGCCCCCGGCAGGTCTTCAGCCGTGGCCGAAGAACGAACGGCCACCTCGGGGCGGCCCAGCGCTTCATAAGCATGGTCGATATCTTCCCTGAGTCTTTCCGAAATTTTGCCCACGGCAAACAGGCTTTTGATCTCCTCCGTGGTTTCCTTAAGAATTTGCGCTCCTTCAGCTGAAACAGCGCGGTCACTGCTTTCATTTGCTCCTTCCGCCAGCCCGGCTAAAAGCTTTTCGATGTGCTTTTCCAGTCCATTGGCCTCAACAAACTCACGGTATGAATCAACCAGCAGCACAAACCCGTCCGGAACAGGCAGGCTGGCCCTAATCATCTCGCCCAGGTTGGCGCCCTTGCCTCCGGCAGCAGGTAAATCTTCACTTCCGACTTCCTTAAGCAGCTTTACAAACCCGACTTTTTCCATGAATATCCGCTCCCTTCCCTGTGCCTTGTGTGACAGGGTGTGGTCCTGTCACATTAAGCATTATTTACCAAACATTTTATTCTTAAACATACCGACCGTAGGTATGTATTGGGGTAAATTTTTTTACTCCATCATCCGGACCCGTTTCATTACCGGACCGCGCAGGTCAATTTTCCCTTCCCTGACCTGTAACATCCTTTCCAGGATTACTTCATAAAAATAGACTTTCCGGTCCAGCCTTTCCAGGAACTCCTCGTAACTGATACCTTGTTTCCGGTCATAGTAGCTGTTTTGCAAGTCATGCAGCGCCCCGGTCAGGCTAAAGCCAATATCAAGCAGAAATTCGGCCATGTCCATAGTTTCAACGGGATCGCCAAACACCCCTTCTTTGACCCCGGCTTCGATCAGCCCGGCATAGAGGCCGTTTAACTCCCGCTTCATTGAATTGATGATCATATTCTGCAGCTTCAGGTTTTCATCATTCTGGATTGCTCCCTTAAACTTGGTGCGCCATTCAGATTCCCTGATCTTATATTCATTGAGCGATTCGAAAGCAAGGTTCATTTTTTCCACCGCCGTCAGGCCGGGACGCTCAAAAATCTCCTTTACAATGCCGCCCGCCCGGCGGGTAAATTCGGTGGCGATGGCAATAATTATATCTTCCTTGGACTCGAAGTAGTGGTAAAAAGCGCCCTTGGAAACACCCAGTTCATCGATGATATCCTTGATCGTCGTATTTTCATAGCCTTTCCAATAAAAAAGTTCCAGGGCTGCAGTCATAAACTCATGCTTCCGGTTGTCTTTTCTCAGTGTTTCAGCCATTTTAGCGGCCTCCGTTCTCATAGTAATCCCTGACCACTTAAAATACCGACCGCCGGTATGCTTATATTAACCTGCTTCTGCCCCGCTGTCAACCCCTCTTAATAATCCTCACTGGTATTACTCCTTTAACAGTTTTCCAGGTATGCACTTAAACTTCGCAGTGCTCACACTTTAATAATTATATTGGAGCCAAACTTTGATTGCATATTTTCCAGTAACTTCGTTATTTTTCTCCAATAATCGTGGTTTGGCGAAAAGGCTACTTCCCTGATCTTCCCTAAAAGATGAGGATAATAAAGATCAATAACAGAACTAAATTTTTGCCAGTTTGGATCTGTGACAGTATTCATCTCCATTTTATAAACCCAGATTTCATCAGAACATGGTGCCACCAGCTCAAGTAATGATTCCACATCAGTAATATAAGGGATAACCGGACATATCAAAGTATATGTCTTGATTCCCGCTTCTTTCATCTTTTTAAGAGCATGTATCCTGTCCACCGTGGAGGGAGCGTTCTTTTCAAAACACTTCCTCGTACTTTCGTCTGTGAAAGCCACCGATATGCCGGCTGCCGGTGAAGGCATGGCTTTGAACAGAGCAGTATCACGGGTAATAAGCCCTGCTTTTGTCAACACTGAGGCGGAAAAACCTTGAGCGGCTAAAAGCTGCAGCGCCGTTCTTGTTTGATATAAAACAGCTTCAGATTGCTGGTAGGGATCGCTGTTCATCCCAAGATAGACCACCTGGGGCTCTAAACCTGCAAGTTCACCAGGAAGCCGCTCTTCCAGGTTTGTGTGAATCAACACCGCATTTTCCCAGTCCGTCTCCGCTTGGTTCAAAGCGTAGCAGTAGCAGCACAGGTGCTCGCAGCCAACATAAGGGTCTAACTGGTAGGTAAAACCCTTTAAGCTGCACGGCTCCAGGATGCTGCTTCTCATAAGACTGCTTACCTCCACCTGCTGTCACCCCGCTAAAACATCTATAAGCCGGCACGTGCCCTTAGTATAATCCCTAGAAGTTGCTCTGTGAAGGTAAACAGGAATCAGGCCTTGCAAAAGGTGATAATTCAAGGCCTAATTTCCTGCATGCCTAAAAGAAGGCAGCACAGTTCACAGGCTACACCGGTACCGGTTTATAAAAAACTTTAATCTCTTATCACTTACCCTTCCTCGCTAGCATACGGTTTACAGCATGCCTGTGGGGAACACCGCTTGAGTTGCAATCAAAGATTTCTTCAGTACACCACTCTATTTTCCAGTCGTAGTAAAAGGTAAAAAGCTCGCCCGTCAGCCACACCCTGGCGGTTTCCTCCTGTTCCGGCGCCGGGGAAATGAAGGGTTTCTTGACGAAGACGGAAAACATGTTTAGACTGTCTTTGCGGGTATGCTGTTTGTAATTACGAAATATTTCTTCTCTGCGATCTTCTAGCAGGTAGTGAAGTACTCCTGTGGAAAACAATATGTCGTATTCTGCAGTAAGACGAAACTCATTTACGTCTGCCTGGAAGAGGCTCAGGTGATTTTCTACACCAACATTACGGGCCAGACGGTGAGTCTTTTCCAATCCCTGTTCCTCCAGGTCAAAGGCAGTCACCCGGTACCCGTTACGAGCGAAAAACACCGCGTTGCGTCCCTCCCCGCAGCCGATATCTAAAAGCCTGTAAGGCTTTACCGGGGGCATGTGCTTGAGAACTTCAAAGCAAGACAATGACGGGCTAATTCCCCAGTATTACTCTTCTCCGGCATAACGTTCTGCAGTGGCCTGCAAAACACCTACTATTTTATTATTTTTGCATTAGCGCTGTATTTGTCTACAATAATGACAGACTATATATTGTTTTAGATATTAATTAAACAAAAATCGGAGGCTCATAATGGAGGCATCTCCCGGTTTATTCCCCAAGTATCTTAACTAAAACCCTTTTTTCTCGCTTGCCATCGAATTCACCATAAAATATCTGCTCCCAGGGACCAAAATCCAACCTGCCCTCGGTCACAGCTACCACAACTTCCCTGCCCATCACCGTGCGTTTAAGATGTGCATCGCCATTATCCTCAGACACGTTGTGTCGATACTGCGAATGAGGTTTCTCCGGCGCCAGTTTCTCCAGCCAAACTTCCATATCATGATGCAGTCCCGCTTCATCATCGTTTATGAAAACACTGGCCGTAATATGCATGGCGTTGCACAACAGCAACCCTTCCTGAATACTGCTCTCTTGAAGGGCCTGCTGGACCTGGGGAGTAATATTGACAAACTCTCTTCTTTCTCTGGTCTGAAACCACAGTTCTTTTTTAAAGGATTTCACGTCTGCTGCACCTCCTTACTTCAAGCAATAACTTGACAACTTTTTAACTTTCTACACAGTTTTGTTAGAAGTTCATCGCCCAGACAGCCAGGCTGGAAAAGACAATCGCCTGGGTAAAGCTTAACAAAGTCCCGATAATAACATATTCAGCAACCAATTGAACTTTGGATTCTTCAAAGCGCAGAATTGATTTTGCTGCCACTAAAAATCCTATCCCCAGAGGTTGCCCGATTATAATAAGGATTAAGATCAACAACCTTTCGAGCTGACCAATCAATTTACCCCCATTTTTTAAACCCTCGACTGGCATATCGTTTTCTTCAAAAATCTCTTTCATGTATCTTCCAATAAAATGCCCGGAACCAAGCACTACTATACTAAAAGTAGCCAGTGTGATTATTGCCTTGTAGCCAATACCCGTAAAAGCAATAATCGGCAAATTTAGTTTTGCAAACAAAACAATAAACAGCAGGCTGGCTATATGAGCTGCCTGATCTACCAACATGACCCTTGCAGAATCTGCGCCTCCTGTTTTAACCTGCTTTATATAATCAATTACAATGTGAAAAACAAACACCAGCAGGGGAAGCAGCCATTCTGTCCAGTTCTGAAGCAATATATAGATTACCAGAGCATGAATGACAGCATGAATGATTAAATAGAAAGGATTACTCTTTTTATTAACCAGGCTATCAGGCTGAAGCAGGAAGTCAGCGATAAAATGAGCTGCAAATAATACCGCAATATATTTTTCCATTTAACCCACCTAACAACAATCGCCCCACAGGGCGAATTTTAGCAATTATCGCCTCATGAGGCGATATTCTATACAACCGAGATATTGACTAAGGTTGTTCCAACCTGCTCCATTTAATCTTTTATTTACTGTTGATTGAACTATACTTAGTTCAGCTGCTATTGTTTTCTGCTTAACTCCAAGCAAAGCGGAAACAATTGCTTCTGCCTGCTTTTCAGTCCAGCGATTGGAAATCTCTTCAAGTAATAATATAGTGTCTGGCAATAAGGAATAAGCACTTTCTTTATTTTGGATTAAAGTATCAGGCAGTTTCATAACCAGTCGTCTTGATTTATCCATTTCAGCTAAAGCCCTGCCTGAGAGAGTGAAAGCTTCTCCTGTTGATTCAGATATGCGTTCCGGATTAACAGCACTTTCATCTATTTTACCCCAGGCCAAAGCAATACGGGTATCAGCATTTAAGCCTTTAACCGCTTTTACCAAGGCTTTAAAATAAAGTACCGCTCTAATAGACAAATGCTCATGTCCCATAAGCACCTGCCAACTATCACCGCTAAAAATGTCTGGTAGTCCAATCATCGCACCAGGATATACTTGGCCAAAACTTGCCTGCCCCTCTTTGATGCTCTGAATAACCATTTTAAGATTAACGGGATCAAGCTTAGCTGATTTTACTATATCGCCTGTCAGAACTGCATAGATACCGCCTTTATTCTCTATTATCATCAAAGCATCCCCCTATCGCTATCCCTTTACAGCAACAGTAATAAATAAGTAATTTCTTAAAATAAGCAAAAAATCCTTCTTCAATCCTAAAGATGGCCAGGGCTAGTATCGTTCCCGAGCTGCTCATCAACCAGCAGGGCAAATACATCAGGACAGGCGTAACGCCCGCATACATCGAAATCAAAGCAGGCTTCGATAACGGCAGCCAGGTCAAGGTCGGCAACCAGGACGCTGTTTTCCCTTTTCAACTCATTTCCACTCTGAAGGTTGATCAGCAGGGGCAATAGTTCATTTTTCAATGTCACATCATCCGTTTTATTTTACTGATTGCGGATCCCACTGCCTGCCAGAATTGCGATTAAAAAGCTAAATCAGACCTAAAATAATAACTCTATTTCATGAAGATGGCATAACTTGATAGCTTAATGCACAGTGTTGATAGGCTGCATTTTTGATTACCTCTTGTCAATTCTGTAAAATCGTCATGTCCAGAATTGAATCTGAAATAGGCAACTACATCAAGTTTACTGCCCAATCAACGGCTCACATATCAACCCCGTTGACTTTAAATTATTTCAAGCCCGATAGCAGTGCAGCCGTATGTATTACAGGCACTTTCCTCTACAGAGCAGGCAGTAACTGCTACAAGTAGGTCGGTTTCCGCTTGCAATACTATATAATCGCCCGCCTTGGAAAGCGGTGTTTTAACTTCAACCCGACCATCAACATTTATCCTGGTATTCATAAATATGTTAAATGGCGTCACAACATCTTTCTCTTCCAGGCCATACTTGTTTAAAACACTGATGAAGCTTGTAAAACAATTGGCATGCTCCCCTTCAATTACATACTGCGCCCTGTACATCTCCGGACTGCAAGGCGGATGCAGCAGATCATGCGCACCCACAGTATCTTCAACAATCAACAATAAAGGATTATACCTGTTTGAGAAAAGATAATCACCTTTGCCGATATAAAGTGATCCATTGTTATCTATAGTAGCCCCGGTAGATAAAATTTCTTTATAGTCACTTGACCGGTAAGCCAGCAAATCGGCAACCTGCCCTCCTTCCAAATCAATTACTTTTAATAGCTGTCCCCTTTTCAACTTAAGGGCAACACCTTCCCTTGGCGAAACAGTTATTTTTTGAACCATATCAGCTGCCCACTACCAGGTATAGATCTTTTGAACTAAACATAAAAGAATTGACAAAACTACTACCAGTGATGCTTAAAAAAGAGATAGTTAAGCGGCGCGATTTAAAGTTATATGATTTTGCTCAACTGCTATGCGGATAAGCTGCTATGCGGATAAACTTCCTCAGTCGTTCTTCAGTAAAATAACTACGGGACATCGACTCCGGTTCATTCCTGCGTGAGCTTTCAGGAGATTGCAAATAAAGATCAGCCGAAATAGATTCAGGTTCTGAAGTATAACTTACGTGTGCTTGTCACCCAGAAAGGTTTTACAGTCCTAATCACTTTGATATATTATTCCCTGCGTTACTGTGAACCCATGCCCTTCTCTCTTACGGGGCGTACACTTTTACTGTATCAACCCTGGTAAAGGCTTGGTCTGTAGTGGCAATCGTATCAATACCATTGTTTATCATAACAGCAAGATGAATAAAATCACATGGCGACAAGCCTGCAGCCGATTCAGATTCAGCAAAATACCTGGCCTGATTCACATCCCGGTGGGTAACAGGCAGAACATTACCACTCATTATTGTCGAAAAAAGATCAAAAACCAGAAAACCCATATCAATCTGGCTTATATGATAGTAGCGATAAAGAATTTCCTGGAATACTTCGGTATCAGTATACGCTTCCAAATCACCGGACGCTACCGCACTCAGAATCTTAACACACCCGTCTTTTAGGGGGTGCTCTTTACCTGCGGCATATATTGGTATATTTGTATCGATAAATATATTCATCAACCTGGTTTATACTCCTCTTCAATTTCCTTCTTCATCTTATCCCAGGCTGTCACAGGCGCCTTAAGCTCAGCAAGCTTACTCACTGCTGCCAGTTTTTCTTCAGCAGAAACAGCGCAATAATTGTCTATTGCCTCTCGCACTATTCCGCCAACTGAAGTATTCTTTTTCACCGCTTCATCCTTTAGCATTTGTAATTTTTCAGGATGAATTCGAATCTCAAGCCTAGCGTCTAAGCGATTTTCAGTCATAAATACCATCCTTACGTAATTTTTATACGCAAATTATACCGTAAGGCAAAACTACAATCAAGCTCTCATTTTAATATTGTACCTTCAACTCCCACCACTTTTTCCTGGTGTTTTGCTTAAAAGTGGACTGTTTTTATTGTAGCATTTATAATTTAGAAAAGTATCAAACCATTGGGCCGCTTATAATTACTAAAAACACTCTAGCTACCAGGGGAGTTATTATGAAAGGAGAGTAACAATGGAAATTGAACTGAATAAAACAGCTCCAGATTTCACTATTTTGGATTGGCAGGAAAAGGAATTTACTCTTTCCAGTTACCGGGGTCAAAAAAATATATTTTTAGTCTTTAACCGGGGTTTTGTTTGACCTTATTGCCGAAAGCATATGGTGCAGTTGCGTCAAGCTTACTCATTATTTCAAGAAAGAGAGACAATTGTTGTTGCAGTAGGGCCCGAGGAAAAAGAGGCCTTTGCTAAGTACTGGAAAGATAATCACATGCCTTTTATTGGCATTCCAGATCCTGAGCATAAAGTAGCAGATTTATATGGGCAAAAAGTCAGTATGGTTAAACTTGGCCGTATGCCGGCACAAATGATCATTGATAAACAAGGATAAACAAGGCATTTTACGCTATGTGTATTACGGAAACTCAATGAAGGATATCCCGAGTAATGAAGAAATAATAAGGCAACTATAGCCCTATGCTTTCAACGCAAAAGAACTGTCACCCTGTGTTTTGTTACTGTGGGCTGCGAAGCATTAACCACATAGGCAGATCAAGTTTTGGCAAATTGATTTTTTCAAGCACAGTAAAGCCATGCTTTTCGTAAAAACGTAGATTCTCTTCTTTTTCCGTTTCCAGGTATAAAGTAAGACCTTGATTATCACATTCTTGCTTAATTGTATCCATGAGTTTGCTTCCAAAACCTTTATCCTGGCTCGATGAAAAAACTCCAATAATTGCTAAGTATGTGTAGACCTTGTTTCTCATCAGCTTTTTACGCTTATGGCCGGTTTGCTTGGAAACGATGGCAAGATTTTGTACGGCTTGCCTACCCATCTTCATTCCGTAAAAAAGAGCCCCACTGCGCAGCATGCCCCATATGCTCATGTCAGCATACTTGCCCGGAACCCAAACAGCTACTCCCTCTGCTGACGGAGATGTTGCGCAGGCTTTTCCAAACTTCATACCATATAGCAAAGGACAGGTAAAAAATGCGGTCAAGGTCTGATTCTTATCAGGATCACCTTTAAAAACCTCCTCCCACAGGGGGTCATTACTAAAAGCATCTTTTAAGGTTTCGACGGCTTTGGGTATATCCTCTCTTGTAAGGCTGTAAAGGGTAGAGCCACTCATTCAATCAATCCTCCCGGACCCCTTCTTTTCAGCTGTGCCGGAAACCGCACTATTCTTCCTCTTCCCGGTCCCGCTCATCTGCCTGTTCTTCTATAGCCTTGTCTTCTGCGGCTTCCCTGCCGAGCTGCTTCATTTTCTGGAAATTTTCGCGAAGGAATTGCTCAACCCTGTAGTTGATGGTTTTTTCTTCGAAGGTGCCGTCTTCCTGACGCCTGCCGGCCTTCATACCCGTTAACAGCTCAATGCCTTCTTCAACCGTGCTGACGGAATAGATGTGGAACTTGCCTTCGCGGGCCGCTTCGACTACATTTTCTTTTAGCATCAAGTTTTTCTCGTTGCTCTTGGGGATAATCACGCCCTGGTTCCCGGTCAGGCCCCTGGCCTTGCAAAGATCGAAAAAGCCTTCAACTTTCTCGTTTACGCCCCCGATGGCCTGGACTTCGCCCATTTGATTGACTGAACCGGTTACAGCCAGGTTCTGTTTCAGCGGCACATCAGCCAGTGATGATAACAAGGTATAAAGTTCTGTGCTAGAAGCGCTGTCGCCTTCGACCTCGGAGTAGCTTTGTTCAAAAACAAGCCGGGCCGAGAGGGTTAGCGGCATCTCCCTGGCATACATGTTTGTCAGGTAGCCGTTCAGGATCATGACTCCCTTGGTGTGCAGGCGGCCTCCGAGGCGGGCTTCCCTTTCGATGTCGATTATCCCGCCCCTTCCCAGGCCAAGGCTGCAGGTAATCCGGGTCGGCTTGCCAAAGGAGTAATCACCCATCTGCATTACCGAAAGGCCGTTGATCTGGCCCACCTTTTCTCCTTCTGTGTCGATGAACAGGAAATCCCTTTCAATCGCTTCCTGGAGCTTTTTCTGAACCAGGTTGGATCGGTAAATCTTAGACTCTATGGCCTGGGTGATATGTTCATCGCGGACACACTCTTCATTATTGCTCTCAGCATAATAACAGGCTTCCCTGACGATATCCGCTATTTCCGAAAATCGAGTGGAGAGTTTAAGCTGGTCTTCGGCCAGCCGCGAACCATACTCCACAATTTTAGCCGTAGCGCTGTTGTCGAGGTGCTTTATGTTTTCCTTCTGGCAGAATGATTCGAGAAAACCGTAATAACTGCGGATGTTTTCTTCAGTGCGGGACATAATGGTGTCAAAATCCGCCTTAACTTTGAACAGTTCCCTGAATTCTATGTCCAGGTTGTAAAGTAGGTGATAAAACAAGGGCGAGCCGATAATAACCACTTTTACGTTGAGGTCCACCGGTTCGGGCCGCAGTGTTTTGGTGGCCATGAACCCAAGTTTTTCACCCGGTTCTTCAATTTCCAACTGGTTGCTCTTGATGACCCGCTTCAAGCTTTCCCAGGTAAAGGGGTTTTTCAGAAGCTCTTCCACTTTGACCACGAAAAAGCCACCGTTAGCTTCGTGCAGCGAACCACCGCGGACCATGGTGAAGTCGGTAACCAGGCCGCCAAACTGGGTCTCTTTCTCGATCCGGCCGAATATGTTGTTGTAAGTGGGGTTTAACTCCCGCACCACCGGCGCCCCTTCAAGATCGGAGTTGTCGACGATGACATTGACCTGGTATTTCTTGAAACTCGATTCCTGGTCAAAAGGCATGGGAAAAGGCATCGCCTGTTGCTGCTGCTGTTGATCCTGCCGGAACAGATGGATGTTTTCCATCATGTCTTCCTGCATTTCCTTGAGGTAATTAATTACCTTGGATGAATTTTTAAACTTTTCCAGGAGCTCCTGGAAAAGGTGCTCAACGGCGAAAAGCGCTACCTTGCGGTCTATTTCTTCAATCTCTTCCGCCATCTTCTTGTCCAGGTTTCTCGCTTCCCTGACGGTACTTTTCAGTTCCTCTTCCAGCTCACTTTTCTTTTCAAAAATCTTTTTCCGCTCATCTTCGGAAAGAGCCTGCAGATCTTGATCCTGGAGCGGTTGTCCGTCCTTATGAGGCACTAAAAGAAATCCACCGGGAGTGCTCTGGATCACAAATCCGCTCTCGGTGGCTTTCTGGTTCAGTTGATTAAATAATTCCTGCTTCTTTTCGTTGTATTGCTTGGATATATTATCTTTCTGGGCAATATATTCATCGCTCTCTAAAGCCCGCGGAATTTCATGGCGGGCTGTATCCACCAGTTTTTTAATGTCTTTGGCCAGCGCTGAACCCTGTCCCGGCGGCAGGACAAGGTTGTGTGGGTGATAGGGGTTCTTGAAGTTGTTGACGTAGCACAGGTCGGACGGTGTGGGGGCACCTGCAGCAATTTTATCAATGTGGTTCTTAACTGCCGTCTCTTTCCCGGTCCCGGGCATCCCCGAAGCGTAAATGTTAAAACCCTGGCTCTTTATACTTAAACCAAACTCCAGGGCCTGGAGGGCCCGGTCCTGTCCGACAATGGTATCTTCGGTCTCATCTTTACCATAATCAGCGGGAATCTCTTCTCCCGGCCTATAAACCAATCTCAAATTTTCTGCGGGCACCTTCATATCTGCCATTAATACCTGCCTCCTTATGGTATATTGCCCAATTCGGTAGTAGATATGCTAATCATATCAAAGAAGGCGATGTCAAGTCAAAAAACTGCCGCTACAAGCCTTTCTACCGGTGCCCAGGTTATCCTGCCACTTTCAGTGATCCACCCCGCAAAATATTTATAAACCAGGGAAGAGAAAAAAAGATAGGGAAGAGGCAATTTTCTTCCGTCAAAAAATGCCTCCTTCTTATCTTTGACATCACTTTTTCCTGCCCCGGTTATAACAGGTTCACGTAAAGCATCAGCCATGCTATCCCCAGGCTGCTCAGGGCAAGGACAGTGTAATGAATCCGTGCTCCCGCGGTCCAGTATTTCTTGATCCAGGCCAGGATTGTAAAGACAAACATGGCTGCCGCCGCTGCAGCTATAATATAGGGCAGGGTTAAAACAGTTTCCAGGCCGGCCGGTTCCTCCAGGAAGATCCGGGGCACGCCAAAAGCAGGGTCAATGTCCGCCACTATGCCCACCAGGCCGGCGAAAAAGATCAGCAAAAACAGCCCGTAAATAGCAGTAACCAGGCGGGCCGCCAGGGCAGGTTTCGGTGCGCTGCGCTTTTCTTTCCGGATCACCCGTCCGGCTGAAGCATAAATCCAGCCGGCAATCGCTGTTAACACCAGGAGCAGGTTGCTTCCGGCCAAAAGGCCTGCTGTTATCCCGCTTCCATACCACGGGGCCCTGGTATAGGTAAAAACCGGCCCTTCGGCGCACATCATCATCCTGCCTGCGCTGTCTTCGACAAACACGATTTTCTTGGCCAGATCGGTCCCCTGGTCATAGCGCCTTTCGTAAACCCCCGGTTCTACTTCGACAAAATGCTGGTTGTAACCGAGCAGGTTAACGAGCAGGTAACCATCCTGGTCTACATCGACCCTGGCTCCCGACAGGAGGCCAAACAGCTTTTCCATCGAGGTAAAGTTGGCCCGGTTAGGGTGATATTCTCCCATAAAAGCTGCAGCCCGTTCTCTGCTACCTTCAGGGGGAACAAGTTCATCTGCTTCATGGGCCGGGTAATAGCGGTCCATAAAAGCGGTGAACAAAAATTCCCTTTCCCAACCAAGCCCGCCGCTGTAAGAGATAAAGAGGCCGACATTTTCTTCAGGAACCAGGTAGCAGCCGGTAGCAAATAAAAAAGTATTGCCCCCGTGATTGATTACCCGCCTGCTGTTAATACTCTGCTCGATAAAACCAAAAGTCATCCCGTCCTGCTGAGGGTGCTGGCTAAATTGCCGGCTGTGCATCTCCCGGGCAGTGGATTCTTCCAGGATGCGTGCTTCCTCGTAACGGCCTTCCTGCAAATGGGCAATCATGAAATTGGCCATGTCTTCGGCGGTGCTGCTCATGCTGCCGGCAGGCAGGGCGCTGATATATTCGAAGCTGCCCTGATAGTATGTACCGTTGAAAAAGTTATAGCCTTCAGCCATGTAGGGTTCCAGGTCATCCGGCAGCGGCTGCCGGAAAGTGCTGCGTTCCATTTCCAGCGGTTCATATATATTTCTATCCACGTATTCATCAAAAGATATTCCGGATACCCGTTCTACGATGTAACCGGCCAGGGTGGTGCCGTAGTTGGAATAAGCCATCACCTCACCGGGAGGGAAAACCCGGGCCGGAATACTATTTTTAAGGTAGCTTTCCAGGGATTCCATCTCTTCGGGGTCGAGAACAAAAAGGCCTTCACCCCTGTCTTCAAACCCGGGAGTATGTGTTAATAGGTGGCGCATAGTCACCGGGCCGGGGTCTCCGAAATCACCCCGCCCGTAAAGCCGGTCCGGAATTTTAAAGTCGAGATATTCATTGACATCGGCATCAAGATCGATCACGTCCTGCTCAACCAGTTGCATCACCGCCGTCCAGGTTAAAAGCTTTGAAGTTGAGCCAGGCCGGAAAAGGGTTTCTGCCGGATCAACGGGGATCCGGTTTTCCCGGTCGGCATAACCGTAACCCTTGCTCAGGATTATTTCCCCATCCTGGACTACAGCCAGGGTGACACCAACAATATTATTATCATCCATCTGGCTGTAGATAACCCCGTCCATGAAAGCTTCAAGTTTTGCGGGATCATCTGCCAGTGAGGCCGCAGCTTCTGTGCTGTTTACAAGCAGTAAAATAAACGGAAGCAGGGCCATCAAAAAAAAAGTTTTTAATAAAATCTTCATTAAAAATTCTCCTTCTCCGGTTTAACCCGGGTATATTCTGTCATATTATAACCCGATTTTTAACTTTATAGTAGCTTCCGTAAAAATATTTTCAACTTTGGGTATGTATTAATCAGGAAATGTGGACAACAAAACTTATCCGATATATTATTTAATCAAAGGAGTGATTACATTGAGCGACAATGCCAAGCTCGGGATTATTTTGATTATTGCAGGTGTAGTACTGTTACTCAGCCAGATCGGCCTTTTCCCGGATCTGTCAATACTTTATTTAATCTCACTGATTTTCTTTGCTATTTATGCTTACAGAGGAGGTGCAAAATATTACGGCAATATTGGTTTCCTAATTCCAGCAACTGTCATCCTGGCAGTCGCAATTTACGCCTCCTATGCCAATTTACATCCGGCTTACTTTTTTATTGGGTTGGGTTTGAGCTTCTTGGCTATATTTGTTATTCATACCTTCTGGTTCAGGGAAATGGATCGGGGAGAACGTTACTGGCCTGTTTTCCCTGCGGCGGGTTTGCTATTGTTTTCAACTATTGTTGTGCTGCCGGAAAGGCGGCTCGCGCTTTTCAGTTTCTTGAACTATCTCTGGATTATTGGCCTGATCGGGTTAGGGGCATGGTTGATTTACAAAAGCACTCGGAAATGATAGGAACAAAGGAAAGTCATCACAGGCCACTTCGGCGGGTTCCCCGGCACAGGCCCTTTTAATCAGCGCGTGTGCTTGTGAAAGCCGCTTACCAGGGCCTGCTGCGGCAGCTTTTCGAGCAGCTCCTTGGATATCTTTCCTGGGGGCCAAGCATGTAGTTCCGTGTGGACGCAGTTATTTAAGGTAAGGAAAGGAAAATAACATGAAGCGACTTCATCTAAAAATTTATGGCCTGGTCCAGGGTGTATATTTCAGATCAACCGCCCGGGACAAAGCTCGTGAGCTGGGGTTGTCCGGCTGGGTGAAAAACATGCCTGACGGGACAGTGGAAACAGTTGCAGAAGGAGAAGAAAAAAAATTACATGAATACAAAAAGTGGTGTAAAAAAGGCCCCCCTTCGGCCCGGGTCGAGACAGTTCAGGAAAAATGGGAAGAACCCACAGGCGAATTTAAGGGGTTTGGTATTAAATAATGAGCGAGGGCCAGGTCATTAATAATTGCTTTTCTCACTTATCTTACGAATCCCTTTCAGAGTTACTTTTGCTCTTGCCCTGGTAGTTTTCTTTTTTTTAGTAACGCAGATCGGTTGTTCAGATGAGTTAAGCTTTAACTTTATTGTTGCTTGCAGCGTATTCTCATCCCTCCGGTTCTGGTGGTGAAATAATTGCCGGGTAAATCTAACGATCAACCATGCTTTTCACCTCGATAATGCATTTGCAATTCCTTACCACTTCCATCCTGCTTGCCTGTAAATGCTTATTAGCTTATCACCGCAAATATTTGCTTTGGGATGCTGCTAAGGAGCCGCGCGGTATTAGTATCACACCTATTCGATAAATCACCAAAAACCCGATTGACATCTTCCCTCATACCTCGGTATCAACAATCTCTCTTTGACATCAAAGCTAACAACAGGAGCTAGGATGAAGAACTTTGCAAAATATTAAAGCCCAATGCCTGGACAACTAAAAAACGTTTTGAAGTATTACTGGATGTGCATAAGGCTGGCACACCAGCTGTAGTTTGGTTAACACCGATAAAAGAGCCCTGTCTTTTATATGACAGGGCTCTAGTAAATTGAGGGGGAACCCGCAATTAATCCACGACATCCATGATTTTACCACAGCAGATAGGGATTACCTCACCTGCTTTTAGATTTATCAACTTATTACAGGTTTTACAATAAACGCTTTC
>SL_8KL_010_SEDDRAFT_10000731_pt1 | contig 28780 bp, 24 predicted proteins | sample SodLakKL_010_SED_4_FD_11160 | JGI IMG/M metagenome (IMG submission 11160) | reverse complement strand
GCTTCATTCCTGGGCAATTTAATCTGGTTGGAGCTGAGTATCCTAATATTTCGCTTTGCTTCACTGTAGGCGTCAATGATTCCTTTGATCAATTCATCGTAATGATCCTGCAACCTTCTCATTTCAGCCTGGTAAGTGGCGCCATCCATATCTTCCTGCACTCTTCGCGCATTAAGATTTTGGATAGCCCGTTCACGTTCGCTTTGCACCTCGGCCAGGGCCTGTTCTTCCATCCTCAAGATCTGATCTGAGGCAGCGGCGGGATCGGTCCTTCCCCTGATGTACATGCTGATATTAACTTTGCTATCTTTAACTGTGATAAAATCGTTGTTATCATTATTTTCATCGTTGTTTTCTTCGTCGTTGTCGTTTTCATCATTTTGCGGTCTTCTTACCTGAGTCTCACCATATTTTACTGTGTGCACATCATGGCTGCCGCTAACTTCACCGTATCCACGGATATAAAAGCTGCCTGCTCCGTGGTGGTAATTAATCTGTTTTTCATGGAAGATTTCCCCGATATACCTGAAACCGGTGCTGGTTCTTTTGTATTCATCGGCGGCTGCAGGCAGGGACAGGGCTAAGATCATTACCAGGATCAGCGCTATACCTATAATAACCTTTCTTTGCATAATGCGGGCACGTCCCTTCCTTTCCTAAGCTTTATAAGCTGTTGTGATAGTTTATTTTCCCACATCACCTCCGCAACAGGTTATAAAAAAATGGTCGGAGCGAAAGGATTTGAACCTTCGACCTCTTGACCCCCAGTCAAGCGCGCTACCAAACTGCGCCACGCCCCGATGTTAATTAAGATACTATTAAGTTCACAACTAATTGTAATGCAAGGTTTTCAAAAAGTCAACAATCGGTATATACTTTAAGAGCGGATAAGAACGTTATGGGAGGTGTAAAAAATCTCAGGAGAAAAAGTGATCGTAATTGGAGCTGGTTTGGCGGGCTCGGAAGCAGCCTGGCAGATAGCCCGCCGGGGCATTAATGTAGAACTTTATGAAATGAGGCCGGGAAAAATGACTCCTGCTCATCACAGCGGCTATTTTGGAGAACTGGTATGCAGCAACTCACTGCGGGCCGCTTCTCTGAATAATGCCGTGGGCCTGCTGAAAGAGGAAATGCGCCTGTTCAACTCTTTAATAATGGAAGCTGCCGATGCTACACAGGTTCCGGCCGGAGGGGCCCTGGCTGTCGATAGAGAAGAATTTGCCCGCCATATCACCCGCTCCCTGCAGGAACACCATTTGATAGAAATCATTAACCAGGAAGTAACAGATTTGCCCCGGGAACGCCCGGTTATCATTGCCACAGGGCCCCTTACATCAGAGTCATTGTCGGAAACCCTGGAGCATTTGACCGGAAGCGGGCGGCTCTATTTTTATGATGCCGCCGCTCCGATAGTTACATACGAATCTCTGGAGATGAATAAAGCTTTTTTTGCTTCCCGCTACAGTAAAGGCGGAGATGATTACCTTAATTGCCCCATGGACGAAGAAGATTATAACCGGTTTGTGGACGAGTTGGCCGCGGGGGAAGTCTACCTCGGAAAAGAGTTTGAAAAAGAAATTTATTTTGAAGCCTGCATGCCCGTGGAAGAGCTGGCCAGAAGGGGAAAAGACACTTTACGGTTTGGTCCTTTGAAACCGGTGGGCATCAAATTGCCGAATAGCAGCATACAACCTCATGCCGTGGTCCAGCTCCGCAAAGATAACAAGGAAGGCACGCTTTACAACATGGTCGGCTTTCAAACCAGGTTGAAACACCCGGAGCAGAAGAGAATTTTCAGGCTCATTCCCGGCCTGGAAAACGCTGAATTCGTCCGCTACGGAGCCATGCACAGGAACACTTTTATCAACGCCCCCACTGTTCTTAAACAGAGCCTGGAGTTAATCCGGGAAAATAGCGTCTTCATGGCCGGCCAAATTACCGGAGTTGAAGGATACGTGGAATCTACCGCTTCTGGCATCATTGCCGCCCTCAACGCCATCTGCCGCCTGGAAAACAAGGAACCCCTGTTGTTCCCGCCTGAAACGGCCATGGGGGCCCTGATGCAATATATCAATACGGCCGATCCCAACAATTTTCAACCTATGAATGTAAACTTTGGGCTTTTCCCTCCTTTGCAGGAAAAAGCCCCCAAAAGAAAGAAAAGGGAGTTGTATGCCCGAAGAAGCCTGGAGCGCCTGGCGCAGTTTAAGGACGAGCATCCTCAACTGCTAAGCTAAACCATAACCGCTTAACGCTGCAAACAAAAAAGTATAAAGCAGGCAGGAGGTCAAATCGAAACAATGAATGTTATTTTATCGACAGTACTTGCTTACTTGCTCGGCTCCATCCCCACAGCGTACCTGTTGGGGCGGCTGCTCAGAAAAATAGACATCCGCGAAACAGGATCCGGCAATGTTGGGGGTATGAACGTTTACCGGGCAGCCGGTATTTTGCCCGGCCTTTTAACTGTTTTGATCGATATCGGTAAAGGAGCTCTCGCCGTTACAGCGGCCTTAAACTGGAGCGGTGAGCCCCTGGCGGGCCTTCTCGCCGGCCTGCTGGTAGTCTTCGGGCATAACTACAGCCTGTTCTTGAAATTCAAGGGTGGTAAAGGTTTGGCCACTAGCCTCGGCGTTTTTATAGTTTTATCCCCTGCCACCATTCCCTTTGTTATTTTGGCGGCGGCTGGCTTGACCCTGGCATTAAAAGACACAAATACTGCGTTTGGCGCTTCAACTCTAACTATCCCGGCTATCCTCTTTTTTCAATATCATGATCTAACAATGGTTTTATTCGGCCTGCTTTTAGCCGCCATTATAATGACCAGGCACATTCGGGATTTTCAGGCCTACAGGGAAGGACGCCGGAAAATAGCTTAGTTAGGCCGCAAACCACCTGGCCACCGGCGCGGGGGCTAGATCTTAAAATAGCTGAAGAGGTGGCCAAAGTCTATCCCTGAGACTACCTGGTTACTGTAGCGCTCGTAAAGCTGGCGATTGCCCTCTTCTAAGTGGGACGACTTAATGCCGTGAGAAATGGATAAAAAAGTTTCAATATAAGCGGCCAGTTGATCGCAGGCCTTGATCATCTCCCCGTCCAGGGGAGAATAATGATCGTAATTAAAGTTTTTATTTATTTCTTCGGAGCTGACCAGCCTGGTCCGGTTGTTTTCAATAATTTTGCAGGCAAATTCATCTTCCGTGAAGTACCTTATTTCATCATGCCACTCCACGGGCAGCAGAGGAAATATCCTTTCTTCAAGCTGCCTGTGCTCTATTTCCTTAATTATTTTTTCAATCCCGGCCACCGATCTTTTTACGGGAGATACAATATCCCTGGTTAACACTTCGGGCAGGTCGTGAAATAGAGCCGCAAAGTAGTTGTTATAGAGGCGCCTGGGGCAGGCCCCCAGTTCAAGCGAACAGAAGTAACTCATCATCGCCACGATCAGCATATGGCCCATGACCGAGGTTTTGGGGACCCGGGGTGACTGGGCCCAGCGCTGCTGGAAGCGGAGCTGTCCTACCAGGTCTAAGAAGTTGCTTGTTTTTTTGCCCAGGGCCAGCTTTTGGACCCCGGCCAGGTCGTAATGTTCCTCGATCTGGTTGGCAATAGCCGCTTTGGTTTCTTCCAGTCCGTAGAGACCTTCATTAAGGCGGTAAATTATCTTAAACTCCCAGTTGGTAGCCAGGTAATGGGCGGCCTGAAGAATTCGCTTTTCCAGGCTGGACCTGCCGGATAATTTAAAATACTCTTCCATCATCTGCAGGATATCAACCTGCATATCGGCAAGGCCCGGCACTTTTCTTTTTAGATTTTCCAGCACCCAGCTGTTCAGCTGCTCTCCCTTTTCGGCCATCAGTTTGTAATAAACAGGAGGTTTGATATCGGTCAGGACAATCCGGTGCAAAAATTCGAACAGCCCTCCTTCAATCAGGCGCTGCCAGTTAAGATCGCTGTCGCGATCTGCTTCTTCGATCTTGCCCAGCACGTATGCATAGACCATTTTATGAGACTGTTTATCCAGCTCCGTGAAATGCTCAGGCCGGATATGATCATTCCAGCGTTGAATACTGGCCGCTTCAAACAACAGTTCCAGCAGTTCTTTTCTTAGCACCGGTTATCAACCTTTCCGTCCCAATTTTGATTCCGTTCCTTTTAACAGGCGGCCGATATTTTCATGGTGGCGAACTATGACCAGGAGCGCTGTGGCCAGCCCGAAAAGCGCGTAAGGCAGGCTAAACCCGAGAACCGGGAAAATAAGGGGCAAAATAAGCATTGATATAATCGAGCCGAGCGAGACATAGCGGGTAAAATAAACCACGGCCAGGAAGCAGGCAAGCACGATCAGGGTAACCCAACCGGATAAAGCCAGCAGCACCCCGATTGAGGTGGCCACGGCTTTGCCTCCCTTGAATTTGAGGTAGAGGGGAAAACTGTGCCCGAACATAGCCAGGAAACCGGCTGCGAGATAAACAGCCGGAAGGTCAGCAGCCGCCCTGGCCAGGAAGACGGCAACCAGCCCTTTAGCCAGGTCGAGAATAAAAACGGGCAGGGCGGAACGCCAGCCATAAACCCGCAGGACATTAGTAGCGCCAATGTTGCCGCTCCCGTAAAGCCTGATATCGGTCTTGTGGACAACTTTAGTCAGGATGTATCCAAAGGGAATCGAGCCCAGCAGGTAAGCGGCGACCAGGGTAAAATAAACCACTATCACTCACCTCTCCTCTCTCTTCTTTTAAATTTCACTTCGATCGGTGTCCCCGCGAAGCTGAAGGCTTCTCGGATGCGGTTTTCCAGGTAGCGCCGGTAAGAAAAATGAATCAGTTCCGGTTCATTAGCAAAAAAAACAAACCTGGGCGGCTTGACCTCCGGCTGGGTGGCGTAATATATCCTTACCCGCTTTCCTTTGACGGGAGGGGGCGGGTTTACAGTCAGGGCATCTTCCAGGAGTTCATTCAACAGGGCGGTGGATATCCTCTTATGCTGCTCCTGCCAGATTTGCATCACCAGCGGAAATAACCGGTCCAGCCTCCACCCGCTCAGGGCGGAAACAAAAATATGCGGCGCGTAGGAAGCGAAGCTAAATTTACGTTTCAGCTCATTTAATATAGAGAGGCGGCTGTTTTCATCTCCTTTGAACAGGTCCCACTTATTGACAACCAGGATCAGGCCCTTTCCGGTTTCAACCACGTAACCGGCCAGTTTTTGATCCTGTTCTGTAATACCGCTTTCTCCATCAAGGATTAAAAGGGCTACATCGGCCCGCTGGACGGCCTTAAGCGAACGCAAAACACTGTAATACTCGACAGCGTCCTTAACTTTGCTTTTCCGGCGGATACCGGCTGTATCGATTATCAGGCAGGGTTGATCGTTATAGCTAAGATAGGTATCGACCGCTTCCCTGGTCGTGCCGGGTTCCCGGCTGACAACAACCCTTTCTTTTCCCAAAAGGGAGTTGATCAGGGAAGATTTTCCCACATTGGGCCGACCAATTACCGCTATTTTAACCAGCCCCTCCGGGTCGGGCCGGCCTTCCTCCGCTCCGGGCGGCAAATTATCAAAGATCAGGTCCAACAAATCGCCAATCCCCCGTCCGTGCGCTGCCGATACAGCCAGGGGTTCGTTGAAACCGAGGCCGAAAAAACCGTAACGCTCGTCTTCCCTGGCCAGGGTATCAAGTTTATTGATCACCGGAATAACGGTCTTTCCGCTGCGCCTTAACATCTCCGCTATTTCCTCATCCAGGGCGGTCAGGCCTTCCCGACCGTCCAGTAAAAATATTATAATCTGCGCTTCTTCCACAGCCAGGTTAACCTGTTTTTGCACCTGGGTAGTGATTTGATCGTCACCGCCAAAAGTGATTCCCCCGGTATCGATAACAACCATGTTTCGCCCCCGCCAGTCGAACAAACCGTACAGGCGATCCCTGGTTACACCGGGCATCTTTTCTTCAATTGCCGTCCTGGCGCTGGTCAGCCGGTTAAACAGGGTCGATTTCCCCACATTGGGGCGCCCTACTATGGCAATAATGTTTTCACTCAATTATCCGCTCTCCTTTTCGCCCCCGGCCTGATGCCGCCCGGTCGTTTCCAGGATAATGTCAAACAGCTCCCCGGGTCCTTGAACGGCCCTAACAGGAACCTGCAAAGCTTTTTCCAGGTCAGAAAGCTGGAGGTCATCAAGAAATGAGCTGCTCTTATCTTTTAACAATACTGCAGGTACAAATACTACATCGCCGACCTGTTTTCCTTCCAGGGCTGATAACAGGTCGCTTCCGGTCAACAGGCCGCTAACTGTAACCTCTTCTCCAAAAAACTGGTTTGTTACGAAAACCGGCTTTACTGTCAGGTTTCCAACCTGGTTTAAGGTCTCAACCATTTTCAGCACCTGGGGCCTGGCAGCCAGGCCGGAAACCACCGTGACAGAAAGGGGGCGGATTAGCCTTTTTATTCCCGCATTCTGAACGTTTTTCAATTGTTCCATAAACTGACGGGCCAGTCCGACCCCATTTTCCAGCTGGGGATAATTTTCATATTCATCTTCTTCCGGCAGGGGCCAGCCGGCCAGGTTGTAGAATTCATCAGCCGCATAAATAAAGCGGGTTCCTTTTTGTTCCAAAAAAACATTTTGCATTGCCGTGACCTGCCCGAGCAGTTGATCCGCTTCCTTTTTAGAAAACTTTTTTAGGGCGGGAAGACCGGAGCGGTGCCCGGTGAGGCCGACCGGGACAACAGCAATGCTGAGGATTCCCGGCCCCATTTGGTCCAGGTCCTTTATCGTCCTCTCCATTTCCGCACCGGTGTTATAACCCGGGCAGAGCACTACCTGAGCATGGATGCGGATTCCTGCTGAAACCAGTTTTCTCAGGTTTTCTACTCCCCTCCAGGCCTGTTTGGAATTGAACATGATTTTTCTTAGTTCCGGATTTGTCGTATGCACGGAAACATAAAGCGGGCTCAGCTGTAATTTCTTAATCCTTTCAATTTCTGCAGCGGTAATCCGGTTTAAGGTGATAAAGTTCCCGTAGAGGAAGGAGAGCCTGTAATCATCGTCCTTGATGTATAGAGGGTCCCTCAAGCCGGGCGGGTTTTGTTCGACAAAACAGAAAATACACCTGTTTCTGCAGCGCTGCAGCCGGTCCATGGTTGGCGGTTCGAATCGCAACCCCAGGGGAATACCCGCCGGTTTATGGATATTAATCCGGCGTAAAATGCCCCGGTCAGTTTTCATTAACAGGCGCAGGCTGGTATCAGACTCCATGATTTTAAAATCGATGATATCCTCGACTTCCTGGTTGTCGATCCGCAGCAGCTCCCAGCCGGCTTCAATGCCGGCTTTTGCAGCGGGCGAATTAGCGGCGACGTAATCCACTAAATGACCTTTGATAGCTTTCAAATCCTTTCTACTGCGTGTTCCTTGTGGTCCTCAGGCTTCTAATTATCCCATAAAACGGGCGAATTAAAAAGGACGAACGAAAAGTCCGCCCTTTTAGCCTTCACATGGCTGGTATATTGCGCTCCTAACTGAAAAATCTGGAGCAGCCGGCATCAATCAGGGTTAATCATTATCTTCTTCTTTTTCTTCCTGTTCTTCTTCCGGCTCTGGCCCGGTTTCAGCAGGACTTTCCGGCTCTTCTGCTTCGGCCCCTTTTTCTTCCTCTCCGTCTTCCGGTTCTTCAGCTCCAGTTTCAGCTGCATGATCAGCTGCTGCGGCAGGGCCTTCTTCGTCTTCTTTTTCCCGGTCCTCTGCTGCTTTTTGATCTGCTTCCAGCTTTTCCTGGTCAAAGAGATTGCCAAATACATCGCCAAGGGTCACGCTTCCATCTTCTGTGTCTTCTTCGGCTGACTGGGGCTCTACGGCTGCGCCTCTCGCTTCTTTAACGCTCAGGCTGATCCGCTTTGCCTTGGCCTTAACTTCGAGGACTTTTACCTCCAGCTCCTCGCCTTCACTCAACACCTCGGAAGGATGGTTGACATGATAATCTGCAAGCTGAGAAATATGAGCCAGGCCTTCTACCCCCGGCCTTATTTCGATAAAAGCCCCAAAATTAACCAGGCGGGTTACTTTGCCGGTTACGACCTGACCGTCCTCCAGTTCTTCGACCGCCCTGCTCCAGGGATCGGGTTGTGTTTTCCTGATACTGAGGCTGATGCGCTCTTTTTCCGGTATAACCTCGAGCACTTTTACTTCAACCTGGTCACCGTTTTTTAAAACTTCGCTGGGGTGGCCCACTCTTTCCCAGGCCAGTTCGGAAATATGGACCAGCCCGTCGATATTGCCGACATCCACGAAAGCGCCAAAATTAGTCAGCCTCTTGACGGTGCCTGTAATAATGGAGCCTACTTCCAGTGATTCCAGGGTCTCCTGTTTTTTCTTGTTGGCTTCTTCTTCCAGGATTTTTTTGCGGCTTAAGATTATTTTCCCTTTTTCCCGGTCAAATTCGATCACCTTAAACTGCATGGTTTGATCTTTGAATACATTGAAATCAGGGATAAATTTAATATCTACCAGGGAACCGGGCATAAAACCCTCCACCCCCGAGCCGATATCGATAACCAGCCCGGCCGGGACAACTTGCTTGACCTTCCCTTCCAGGGTTGTTTCATCTTGTTGAGCCTGCTCGACTTCTTTTAAGCGTTTATCCCTGGCCAATCTTTTATGAGAGACGACTACTTTGCCCTCCTGTTCGTCCGTCTCCAGCACGGTTACCTCAACCTCATCTTCGGGGGCAAAGACATCAGATAATCCTTGTCCTTGATCAAGATGAACCTCATCCAAAGGCAGAATTGCTTCGGTTTTAGCGCCGATGTCGACGTAAACCTCCTCATCGGTAACCCGGGCTACTTTACCCGTAACCTGCTCGCCCACCTGGGCGACTTTGACCTCTACGTCGAAGTCAAATTGTTCCTCGTTCTTTACTTCCAAGTGCTCATTCTCCATGCTCTCCACGACCTCCTTAATCGTCCACGGGGGAGTCGACGCTCCTGCTGTGACGGCAACTATTCTGTAGCGCTGCAGGAAATATTGAGGCAACTCCCTTGCATTATTAATCCGGCAGGATGGTTTTAACTGCCGGCAGCAATCATAAAGGGCTTTTGTATTGGCGCTGCTTTCGCTGCCTACAACAATCAGCGCCTCAACCCTTTTAGCCAAATCTGTTATTTCTCCCTGCCTTAGCCTGGTTTCCGGGCAAAGCGTATCGTAAACCTGTCCTTCGGGATTTTTTTCGCTAAAAACTTGCTTTACCTGCTCATATAAGTCCGGATCGCTCGTGGTCTGGGCGATCAAGCCGGCAGGCTGTTCGATGACCAGGTTTTCCAGTTCCTCAAGAGATGATACAACCCTGGCCTGACCACCGGCCCAGCCGATCAAACCTTTCACTTCCGGGTGCTCGGCGTTGCCAAAGATAACAATGTTTACGCCCTGCTTGCGAAGCTGGGCTGCCTTTTTCTGGACCCTCTGCACCCGGGGGCAGGTCAAGTCAATTATAGCAATGCCGCTCAGCTGGTTAAGTCTTTCCAGCATCTCCGGGGTAACTCCATGGGTCCGGATAGCCAGGAAAGACCCCCCCGCTTCTGCAGGCTCGTCAACTGAGGTTATCGACCTTTGCTTTAAATAATCGACAACTTCTTCATTATGGACCAGAGGCCCCAGGGTCGAACCGCTCCCGTGCTGAGCAACCTGCCCCAGTAAATGGTCTATCGCCCTGTTAACGCCGGAGCAAAACCCGGCTTTTTCGGCAAGGATAACCTGCAAACGATCACTCCGCTTAATTGACTGCGCTCTAAACGCAGCCATCTCTATGATTAATTAACCCTATCTTCAGGGAGCAAATTGCCGATATGCTCCATAATATGATAACTCATCGCTTTAAGCTGGGCCTTTTTATCCTCTTTGTGCTCATAGTTGAGGGGAGGCAATACAAAGGGCGGTCCTATAAACAGGTGAAGTGGTTTGAAGGGGCGATAAGGGCCGGAGATGGCCACCGGCAATACTGGCACCCCGCTGCGCACTGCAATTAAAGCCGCGCCATTATAGGGTTTTTGTAGTTTACCGCTCTTGCTTCGTGAACCCTCCGGAAAAAGTCCCAACACCTTTCCGTCCTCTAGTAGTTGATAAGCTTTCCTGATTGCGGCATAGTCGGCATCTTTGCGTTTGAGTGGAAAAGCGCCTACTTTAAGCAGCAAGTATGAAAATATAAAGTTGCTGAAAAGCTCTTTTTTGGCCATGAAATGAACCTGGTACGAACCGGGAAATGCCGTTCCGATAATTACCGGGTCCAGCCAGTTTATATGATTTGAACAGATGATGAAAGGTTTGCGCCCCGGTATATTTTCTCTGCCGTGCACTCTCACCCGGTACAGCGTTTTCACAAAACACATTAATAACAAACGGACACTCTGATAAAGCACAATTCTCACCTGGCTTTTTTCAGGACACTTTGCTCTTGACTATACTGACAATTTCTTCTACTACCGCTTCTAAGGACATGTCGGTGGTATCGATCACAATCGCATCAGCCACCATGGTAAGCGGGGAATCTTTTCTACCTGAGTCAATCATATCCCGGTTTTTTATTTCTGCAATGACTTCGGCTTCGGTCATGGCAATGCCCTTTTCCAGCTGTTCTTTACGGCGCCGCCGCGCCCTTTCTTCAATCGATGCGTCCAGGTAAAACTTAAAGTCGGCATCGGGCATAACCCTGGAAGCTATATCCCGCCCTTCCATGACGATCCCTTGTGACTCCCTGGCCACCGCTTTTTGCATTTCTACCAGGCGTCGCCGGACAAGGGAAATCGCGGATACCGGAGAAACCAGCCGGTTTACCTCGGCGCCGCGGATATTATCGGTTATGTCCATGCCGTCAAGAAAAACCCTCTGTTTTTCATTAAAGGTGATTTTGGTGCGATTGAGGGTTTTTTCAATAAGATCTAAGTCGTTTAAATCAATGTTCTCATTAATTAATTTTAAAGTAATGGCCCTGTACATGGCTCCGGTGTCGAGATGTTTTAATTCCAGACGCCGGGATACTTCCCGGGTTACGGTGCTTTTTCCAGCGCCGGCAGGGCCGTCTATCGCAATTTTTGGAAATTCCTTTGGTTCTGGCATTTTATGACTTATTCGCTCTTCCCTGTAAAATACCTTTTTTATACTTTAATTTGATTAAAAATTATTGCTGACGCAGGGTGATCGTTTCTTTCAGGTAGATATGGTTTACCTGATCCTGTTCCAGGGTGGTATTAACGAGCATCATAATCCTGATGCATTTTTGCAGGGACTCCGGCACGTCTATTTCAACCATGCAGAATAAAGGGACATCGACCCAGCCCATTTCCCGGGCTGCCCTGGCCGGGAAAGCGCTGTTCAGGTCGGGCGTAGCTGAAAAGAATACAGCGGCAATATCGCCGGTATCGATTGCGTTTTCTTTTACCATTCTCGTCAACAGTACCCGGGTTGCAGTAATTATTTCTTCCGCAGTATTATCTGTTGCGGTGGTGGCGCCCCTGAGACCACGGGTTTGCATCCTCTTATTTTCCAATCCCATATCTCCCGACATTATAGTTTATTAGCCTGGCGAAAGCGGGCTAAAACAGTTATATTTTCTCATTAACACTGGCAGTTTGCAAGGTTACTCAATATTTATGCCGGGCTCTGTTATGATTCAACCCGGCGATAGAGTTCCCTCACTTCCTCCTCCGTCAGGCGGCGGTAAGAGCCTTCGGGCAGGCGCCCGGCCCGCAGCCCGGCAAATTCCTGGCGATGCAGCCTTATAACGGGGTGATTTACAGCTCCGCACATTTTTTTAACCTGTCTTTTCCGACCTTCGATCAGGGTAAGCTCCAGGAGGGCTTCATTATCGCCGGCAAAAACCCTGGCAATTTTCACTCCGGCCGGCGCCGTTTTTTTCCCCTCGATATCCACCCCGGCTCTAAGCTGCTCTAGAGCTTTCTTGTCGGGAATTCCCGCTACCCGAGCCAGGTAAACCTTTCTAACCCCGTAGCGGGGATGGGTTAAAAGGTTAGCCAGTTCACCGTCGTTGGTCATTAGAAGAACACCGCTTGTATCCGCATCAAGCCTTCCCACCGGGTAAAGGCGCTTGCCTGTTTCTTTTACCAGGTCCATTACTGTCGGGCGGTGGTGGGTATCATCAACTGTAGAAATATAACCGGGCGGCTTATGGAGAAGAAAATGCGCTTTTTCTTCAAACCCCTTTACAGGCCTGTCGTCCACCGTTACGGTATCGCTGTCCTGGACGCGGTACTGGGGCCGATCGGTTACCGTTCCGTTAACACAGACCCGGCCGGCCGTGATTAATTTTTCAGCCCGGCGCCTGGAAGCAACTCCGGCCCGGGCCAGGTATTTTGCCAGCCGCAATTTTAATAACCACCTCTGGTGATTTGCCATCCAATTTATCAACCGCAAGGGCTGTCATTGTGCTGTGCCATTTTCAGGTTCGCCGGCTTCCTCTTCCTCTTTCTCTACCTCTTCCACTTCCAGTTCCGGAAGATCCCCGAGGTCCTTTAACCCAAAATATTTCAAGAAATCAGGGGTAGTGCCGTACAAAAGCGGCCTGCCCGGCCCCTCTTTCCGGCCGCTTACTTTAATCAGCTTGCGTTTCAATAAATTGTCGAGCACATGTTCGCTCCTGACCCCGCGAATAGATTCAATTTCAATCCTGGTTACCGGCTGTTTATAGGCAATTATGGCCAGCACTTCAAGGGCGGCGTTGGTCAGGTTGCTGGAAACCTCTTCGCTAAAAGCTTCTTCCAGAAAGGAGGCCAGTTCCGGATGAGTTCCCATCTGGTAGCCGCCCGCAGCTTCAAAGATTTGCAGGCCCCGGCCCTGGGATAAATGCTCTTCCTGCAGCTCCCTGATCCTTCTTCCCGCCTCTTCGGCAGTAGTGGAAAGAATTGCCGCCAGCTTATCTAGCTTTACCGGTTCTTCACTGAGAAATAAGAGGGCTTCAATCGCTCTTTTCTGCTGTTCCTTCTCCACTTTCACCCTCCTCGGGCGGATTTTCCCCGGCTAAAACCAGGATCGGGCCAAAAGGTTTGTCCTGCAAAAGTTTGACCTTTTTCTGCCTTGACATCTCCAGCAGGGCAATAAAAGTAATAATTAATTCCCAGATGTTCGAATCGGTGACAAAATCTTTCATCGGCAGGGGCCGCTTCTTTTTTTCCAGGACAGACTGGATATACTCGGCTTTCCGGGCAATCACGAAATCCTCAACGGCGCTGAAAGCCGGCACATATTCCCGCTGGGCGGCGATTTTGGCAAACCGCTGCATAATATCGCTTAAATGGTGGGCCCCTTCCCAGATGGTGTAAACCGACTCCTGCCTTGTGAAAACCATTACCTTCTGGCCCCCGGTGGTCCTCAGGAATACTTTTTTTTGATCTTCCTCCATTTGCCGCAGGTAATGGGCCGCTTTTTTAAAGGCGCGGTACTCTTCCAGGCGTTGGAACAACTCTTCGGCAGTATTAATTTCAAACAGTTCTTCTTCCTCGTCCTGCTCCTGGAACTTCGGAGAACGGGGCAGGAGCAATTTCGATTTCAGGCGCAGCAGCGTGGCGGCCATAACCAGGAACTCGCTGGCAATTTCTAAGTTTAACTCTTTCATTGACTGCAAGTAGGCCAGGTACTGCTCGGTTATATCGGCTATCGATATTTGCCAGATATCAACCTCCGCTTTTTTGACCAGGTGAAATAATAGGTCAAAAGGGCCTTCAAAAGCAGGCAACTTGATTGTATATTCGGCCTCTTCTACCATTAAAACCCCTTATTTAAGCCCTATACTTTCATTAACCTGGGCCATTTTCTTTTCGGCCTGTTCACCGGCCCTGGCCGCTCCTCTTTCCAGCATGCCGTCCAGGTAACCTTTCTCGCCGGTCAATTCATAATAGCGCTGCTGGAGCGGTTTCAGGCTTTCAATCACCACTTCGGCCACCTGTTCTTTCAGGTCTTTGTAGGACTTGCCGGCAAAATGATCTTCAATTTCTTCCCTGCTCTTTTCAGTCAGCAGTTGATAGATGGTGAGCAGGTTGTAAATTCCGGCTCGTTTTTCATCAAAGGCAATCTCCCGCAGGGAGTCGGTGGTAGCTTTCTTTACTTTCTTAACGATCTGATCCGGAGTGTCGAGCAGGAATATTGAGTCCTCTTGTTTTTCTTCGCTCTTGCTCATTTTCTTTTCCGGGTTGGAGAGCCCCATAACCCTGCCCCCGACTGGGGGAATATGGGCTTCCGGGAGAACGAATACGTCCCCGTAACGGTAATTAAAACGCTGGGCAATATCGCGGCACAATTCCACGTGCTGTTTCTGGTCTTCTCCTACCGGGACCATGTGGGTATCGTATAAAAGGATATCGGCCGCCTGCAGGACGGGGTAATCGAAAAGCCCTACGCTGACCTCTTCCTTTTGTTTTTCCGATTTTTCCTTAAACTGGGTCATGCGGTGCAGCCAGCCCATAGGAGTAATGCAGTTTAGGAGCCAGGCCAGTTCAGAATGGGCTTTGACATCGGACTGGATGAAAACCACCGAATTTTCCGCTTCAATGCCGGCGGCAAAAAGCAGGCCCGCTACCTCTTTTATTTTAGCCCGCAGGGTGGCGGGATCCTGGGGAACGGTAATTGTATGCAGGTCAACCACGCAGAAATAGTTATTGTACTCGTATTGCATTGCCGCCCAGTTGCGGATTGCTCCCAGGTAGTTTCCCAGGTGCAGGGAACCGGAAGCCTGGATTCCTGAAAAAACGGTCTTTTTTTCCATCTATACTGTCCTCCCTGTTATAATGGCTGGTTACAAGCCCGGTATAAATTGAATTATTGTTTCGTAAATATAGAGCACAAACTGGGCCAGCGGGAAAATAATCGATCCCAGGACCCCGGTAATGATCAGGCCGATTAAAATCAGCGGCGCATAACGCTCCAGCTGACGATAGATGCCGAGATTGGCATCTGATAGAAACGACATCAAAATTTTTGACCCATCCAGAGGCGGAATAGGCAGCAGGTTAAACAGGGCCAGGTAAATATTGATCATGATTAACTGCTGGAAAAATTGCAGGGCCAGGGCGGCAAATTCCGATCCGCCTGTAGCGAACACTCCCGAAACCAGCAGGATCCTGAAAAGCAAAAGACTGAAAAAGCCGAAAATCAGGTTGCTCATCGGGCCGGCAAAAGAGACCCAGCGCAGCCCCTGGCGGTACTGGTTAAAATTTAGCGGGTTAATCGGCACCGGCTTGGCCCAACCAAATCCAACCAGCAAGATCATCAACGAGCCGATAGGGTCGAGGTGATTTATGGGGTTAAGGTTCATCCTGCCCTGCCTTTGCGCGGTGGCATCTCCGTAATGAAAGGCCATCCGGGCATGGGCGAATTCATGAACCGTGATCACAATTAATAATATCGGTATCCTTAAAGCAATGGTAACCGGATCTAAACCGATCAATTCTTACTCCTCCTTTATTTTTTCAGCCTCCAGGTAGTTTATAACGTAATCGAGCTCTTCCTGCGGGGTCTTGACTTCTCCGTCTAAAACCGCCTGCTTGAGGCTGTCAATAATTTGTTGATAACGGGCCCCGGGTTCCAGGCCCATTCTTTTTAAATCGCTGCCTTTCATCCGGGGGTGAATATATTTAAAGGCTTCCATGTAAACCTTCAGGTGACCCTGAACTACTTTATCTTCAGCCATGGCATAGGCCAGCAAAATCGCTTCCACGGGGAGCGGCTCCAGGCAGCTGACCACGGCGCTCGGGTTCAGGGACTCCTCTTTTAATTCTTCCAGCACGCCGGGAACCAGCCGGCAGGCAGTCAGGACAATCGCAGCCCGCTCCTTTGATAATTGCAACTTCCTTATTATAGCAGACCTATCGACAGATTCCAAACCGATTAGCAGGCCGCTGAGATAGGCCAGTTCGCTATCCGGCTTTTCCTTCCAGCCCCTGTCCCGGGCCCACTGCAGGATTTCTTCCACCCGGGCTAAGAGACGCCATTTTTTTTGATCAGGCCGGGCCCGCGGGTACAGGCAGGGCAGCACCTTCAACTGGTCCAATCTTTTTAATATCTCAAGCGGCGAAGGCTCTTTATAGATTAATTTCAGTTCCTGGTTCAACCGCTGGCGGCTGACTTTATCAAGCACTTTACGTTCCACAGCCTTTTTAATCAGGCCCAGGGTTTCCGGTTCTATGGAAAAATCATAGCGTTTTTCAAAACGGACTGCCCGGAGGATGCGTAAAGGATCATCGACAAAGCTCAGGTTATAGAGAACCCTGATACTTTTATTTTTTATATCTCGGCGACCGTTGTAGTAATCGTAAAGGCGGCCATAATCATCAGCCCCGACTGAGCAGGCCATGGTATTGATGGTAAAATCGCGCCGGAACAGGTCGTTTTTTAAGCTGGAACTTTCAACCTGCGGCGGGGCGGCCGGGAAAGGATAATATTCTTTGCGGGCGGTTACCAAATCCAGTCTCAGTCCGTTGTCGAGGTTAAGGGAAGCTGTGCCAAACTGGTCAAAATACCTGACCTTGCCGCCGATCATTTTTTGCAGGCTGAAAGCAAAGGGGATGGCATCACCGATGACTACAAAATCGAAATCTTTCTCCGGAGGTTGGTCGAGGAGCAGGTCCCTGATTGTCCCGCCGACCAGGTAAATTTGGGTTTTATCCCGGTAAGCAAGCTGCCGGATTTGCAGAAGCAATTTTTTGACCCGCCCCGGCAATTTCCGGTTTAAGAGCCTGCTCAGGTTGGCTTCCCCATTATCAGTGAAAGCGGCGGTCAGTTCCGGATCCTCATCTGCTGCTTCCCGGGCGGGCGCTCCGGCCTGGTGCTCATGCCGGTTTTTGAGCGATCTGCCTTTCTGATCCAGGTAATTTAAGTAGCGCAGGATATCAGATCGGGTAATAATACCTTCCAGTTTTCCCTCACGGTTGACTATAGGCACGCGGCCAATGTTGTGTTCAACCATGATCCGCCGCAGCTCAGTTAAAGAGTCCTCGGGCGAAGCCGTAACCAGGGTCCTGGTCATAAATCCTTTTACCGGGGCATGCCCGAGGTCGCTGCGCAGGCCTTTTTGCAGGTCCCGGCGCGAGATCATACCGGCAAGCTTTCCTTCTTCCAGGACCGGACAGCCCTTGATTCCTTTCTCAGCCATAAAAGTTTCCGCTTCATCAAGGCTGGTTTCGCTGCTGATGGTATAAACAGGCTTGGAAGCGGCTTCCCCGGCGCTGATTACCGGGGGCAGGTAATTCCGCAAAAATTCGATAATGATTTTCTTGAGCTCTTCCGCTTTAATTCCTTTAAAGTGGGCGGTTACCGCTGCCGGATAGCCCCGGACATCAAAAGGAGCCAGGAGTTCCAGCAAATCAAGGTCGTTTTCGCGGGTCCGGGCGGCAAAGTATAAGTTTCCGGTCATCTGGACAATCATTATGCTTAGCGCGGTATCTTCGATATCATCCAGGAGCTGCAGCATTATTGAAGCGCCGGTCACATATTCGCTCAGCTTGCTGGTGCTGATCATAACCCGGCGCTGGTTGAGTTCATAGAGTTCGCTGTTTTGGATTAATTTTTCAAGGAGTGTTTTCTGAGAATCAGTCAACGGGGTCCGCAGGTATTCCTGGAGCAGGGAAGTGTTAAGGCCTTTTTCCCAGAGATAAGCCAGGGCCCGGGCATCCCGGCTGGTGGTAATTTCAAAGGTCAGGCATCCCGTATCCTCGTAAATGCCCAGGGCCAGCAGGGTCGCTTCAAATTCGGTTAACTCGATATTGTTGCTGATCAATTCCTCCAGCAGAATGGTGGTAGTAGCGCCGACCGCTTCGATCCGGGCATAATCCGCGCCCAGGTCTTCCTCTCCCGGGTGATGATCAAAAACCCGAACCTGTCCCGCTCTTTCAAGAAGGTCACCCCATTTTCCAAGCCGCTCTTTGCGGTTGGTGTCTACAACGTAAAGGGTATCAATTTTGTCCGCTATATCTTTAGGGTCGCCCAGGGGCAGCAGATCCCGGTACAGGTTTACAAAAGGCCGGACATTGGCCTGCAGGGTTTCAGGTAAAATTACTGTAGCTTCTGGAAATAGCCTGGATGCGGCAACCACCGCAGCCAGGGCATCAAAATCTCCATTTTTATGGGTAATTATTAAATTCACGTCATTACTCCCGCATCCGTTTACAGCAGAGCACGTTAAATAACCCTGCCAAACTTATTGTTGCAGAGATAAGCATTTTATGCAACTGCTGTTAAGGCCGGGGCATCAGGCCCGGGGGTGGGATTTATCATAGACTTCCCTGATCTTTTTCCTGGTGATCTGCGTATAGACCTGGGTAGTGGCAATATCGGAATGCCCGAGCATCTCCTGGACGGAGCGAAGATCCGCGCCATTTTCGAGCAGGTGGGTAGCAAACGAATGGCGAATGGTATGCGGGGTAATATCACCATCAATATTAGAGGTCATGGCATACTTTTTTAATATTTTCCAAAACCCCTGCCTGGTCATACGGTTGCCGTGCTGATTGACGAACAGGGCAGTTTCGTGGTTATTCCGGCACAGATGGGACCTGGCTTTAGCCATGTATTCACTGACGGTGTTTATCGCTACCGAACCGATAGGGACGATCCTTTCCTTCTGCCCCTTTCCCCTGCAGCGCAGATAGCCTACCCGGGGGTCAAAATCGCTTAAATTTAGATCGATCAGCTCAGAAACCCTGATCCCGGAAGCATAGAGCAGCTCCAGCATCGCCTTATCCCGCACCCCTTTATAATCTCTCGACTTCGGTTGGCCCAGCAGCCGTTCTACTTCAGAAGTAGTGAGAACCCGGGGCAGTTTCTTTTCGATTCTCGGCGATTCCAGTTCGAGGGCGGGGTTGTTCTCGATAAAACCTTCTTCCATCAAAAAATTAAAGAAAGACCTTATGGAAGCTATAGTTCGCGAAAGCGTTGAGGTGGCGCATTTATTGCTTTTCAATTCGCCCAGGAAACAATTTATATCTTCGCTGTCAACCAGCTCCGGCCTCACTATCTCTCGTTTATTTAAAAAGGCTATTAATTTATTTAGATCGCGACGGTATGATTCCAGGGTGTTTTTTGAAAGGCCCTTTTCAACGGCCAGGTAATCAGTATATTCCTGTAATTGTTTTTGCATTCAACCATAAACCTCACTACGATAGATGTTTTATACTTCAACGAGAAAGCCAAAATACCTGCTGCCAAAAATAATTTGCAAAAATATTATCATTTATCCGTAAGTATATTTTTTAAGCAGCATGGCGTATTGCAGGGCGACTATAGTTTTTCCGTCCCTGATCCGGCCGTCTGCTATCATTTCCCCGGCGCGGCTGAGCGGCACCGCTTCTTCCCTGATGTTTTCTTCCGGATCAGCTGTCGATGCTGTTCCTTTCGACAAATTTTCGGCCAGGAACAGGTAAATTTTCTCATCACAGAAGCCGGGCGAAGTATAGAAGCAGTTAATTTCCTGCCATGCGGCGGCTTTTAAACCGGTTTCTTCTATCAGTTCGCGGCGGGCGCAGGCAAGGGGCTCTTCGCCCGGCTCCAGTTTGCCGGCAGGAATCTCCAGCAGCACCTCTCCGGCCGGCTGCCGGTGCTGGCGGACCAGCACGGCCTCATCGCTCTCATTGACAGCCAGCACAGCCACCGCTCCAGGGTGCTCTACCACTTCGCGAAAAGCATCTTTGCCCCGGGCATCTTTGACCCGGTCCTGGCGGACATTGATAATTTTTCCCCGGTAGAGGTAACTGGTTGAGATTGTTTTTTCTTTCAATTCTTCGTAAATAATAAACACCTCACTTGATCAGTTGTCCGGAAGCAATATAAAGTATTAAATACCGAAACGGTTCATTTTTTCATAAAGCCAGGAGCGGCTAATGCCCAGGAAACGGGCCGCCTTGCTCTTGTTGCCCCCGGCTTCCCGCAGAGCCCTGATGATGGTTTCACGTTCAGACTCCTCCCTCTGCCAGCGGTAAGCGGGGACGGCTTTATCGTCCTTATGCAGGCCGCCCCTGTTTTGGGGGCCGGCCTCTCTTTTTTCCTGCGGGCCTTGGCTTCCATTTTCCTCCAGGGGCCGGTAGCCCGGCACTTGTTTGCGCAAATGGGGAGGCAAATGAGAGACGCGGATTACATTTTCGTTGGCAAAATTTAATGCCCTTTCGACAACGTTTTCCAGCTCCCTGATGTTTCCGGGCCACGGGTAGGCCCGGAAGGCGGCCAGCGCTTCCGGGTCGATATCGCTGACCTGCATACCGAAGATGTCGTTGTATTTGCGCAGGAAGGCGTTAACCAGGGGCAGTATGTCTTCGGGCCTGTCCCTTAAAGGCGGGATATGTACTGGAATGACGTTGAGGCGGTAATACAAATCTTCGCGGAATTGGCCTTCCTTCACTTTTTGTCCCAGATCCTGGTTGGTGACGGCGATAAAACGAATATCCACCTTGATGGTCGATGTCCCCCCGACGCGTTCAAAGGTCTGATCCTGAAGAACGCGCAGAAGTTTACCCTGGATAGAAAGGGGCATGTCCCCTATTTCGTCTAAAAAGAGGGTCCCTCCGTCTGCCATATCGAGCCGGCCCTGTTTGCCGCCGGGCTGGGCACCGGTAAAAGCGCCCTGGACGTAACCGAAAAACTCGGATTCAAGCAGATTTTCCGGTATAGCAGCGCAATTGACCTTGACAAAAGGAGCATTGCAGCGGGGACCGGCCTGATGAATGGCCTGGGCCATCAGCTCTTTGCCGACTCCGCTTTCGCCGCTGATCAATACGGTGGAGTGCCCTAAGGCGGCCTGCCGCGCTTCCTGGATCAGCTCCCGCATGCCGGGGTTNAGGGTAATAATATCTTCAAACTGGTAAGGACGATCCCTGAACCGGGCCTTCTTNAGCTCTTGCTGAAAATGGGTCAGCCTGTTATCCATGGCCTCGAGCCTTCCGGCCAGATCGCGCAGTTCATCAACCCGCCTGAAGCTAATTTTTCCCACTCCGCCCATCACCCGGCCCTCCCTGATAATGGGCAGGTTGGAAACCACATATGGTTTGCCTTCAATAAACTGGATATCGTTCAACTCCGGAACCCCGGTTTTTGCAACAACCTGAAGGCGGCTGTTTTCCAGGATCTGATCGACGGGCCTTCTAATAACGGCCTCTTCCTTCTGGCGGACAAAATCTAAAAATACCCTGTTGACCAGCTCAATCCGGCCTTTTTCGTCAACAACAACCAGGGCGTCATATCCAATATCGAGGACTGCTCTTAAAGTCTGGTTTAACTTTTTAACCGTCTCCATCTCCTCGGCTATGGACTCCAGGTCGGTTATATCCTGGAAAATGGCTAAAGCGCCGGCCACCCTGCCGTTATCAACAAGAGGCGTTTTGTTAACCACGGTTACAAGTTGCGCGGTGGCATAATTAACCCCGATCTCCACTCTACCTTCGGCAAGGACCGGCCCCATATCAAAGCCAGGCAGAACTTCTTCCAGGGGCCTGTTCTCAACAGCGCGGTTTTCAATATCAAACAGCTGCTCGGCGGCGCGGTTGACGAAATTAACCCGGCCGGCCTGATCAACGGAAACCAGGGCATTGTGCATAGCCTGGTACATTGCTTTTAACCTGGTATTAAGCATTCGTTCTTCTTTAAACAGGGAAGTGATCAACTCAACCTTTGTAAAAAGACCCACCACTACCTGGTTACAATCTACCACCACACCGGTCCCCACTGGTATACGGTGCACGGCGTCGATTACCTGGTCGTAGCTTAGATCTTTATTAATTTTAACCACGTTGCGGTTATAATAAGGTTCTACGGGCCGGGCCAGGTTAGTCTCCTGAAGCAGGGCATCATAAAGGTTGGTCTTGGTAAATATTCCGGCCGCTGTCCCGTCTTCGTTCAAGACAGGCAGGCCGTCGCGCCTGCTGTTTCGAAAACGCTGAACGGCCGTCTTTAAGCTTTCCCCGGGCTTAAGGGTGGCAAAACTGGTGGTCATCATATCTTCCAACCGCATCATGTACCCTCCCGGAACTGGATCAACCGGCAGATTGCTCCTTAAAGCGGCGGGCCCTCTCCAGGACACTGTCAACATGCTTAAGGCTGACCTGGTCAATTCCGGCCCCATCAAGCATCCGGGCCAGTTCTTCCCGCCTTTGCCCGTCATCAAGCAGGGCCGCCCTGGTCAGAGTTCTTTCATCAACCGTCTCCTTGAAAAGGCTGAAGTGATAATCGGCCATGGCGGCAATTTGCGGGCTGTGGGTGACACATAGAACCTGGTGGTGGCCGGAAAGATGGGCCAGCTTTTCCGCTACTGCCTGCACGGTAACACCGCCGATACCGGCATCGACTTCGTCAAAAACCAGGGTAGGCACAAGGTCCTGCCTGGCCAGGATTGTCTTCAGGGCCAGCATCACCCTGGAAACTTCTCCGCCGGATATAATCTTGGTCAGGGGCTTGACCTCTTCGCCCCTGTTGGCGCTGAACATAAATTCGACCTGGTCCGTTCCCCTGGCGCTCAGGCTGCTTTTTTCAAAAAACCTGACCGCAAAGCGGGCATTGGGCAGGGCCAGTTCTTGCAGGCATTCCTCGAGCAGGGCTTCGAGGTTACCAGCAGTTTCCCGGCGCAGCCGGTGCAGGTGGCTGCTTTCTTCAATGATCTGGTTTTCCAGTTCCTTAATTTCCTGCTCCAGCCTGGAAGCAGTTTCTTCGCTGTTCCGCAAACGCTCCATTTCCGCTTCCGTCCGGGCGGCAAAATCTAAAATATCTTCAATTGTGGCCCCGTATTTGCGTTTTAAGTCCCGGACCAGGTTCTGGCGCTCCTGGATCATTTGCAGTTCGGCCGGATCGAATTCAAAGCGGGACTGGTAATCGCGCAATTCATGAGATGCTTCTTCCAGCTGGGCCGCAGCGCTTTCCACCAGTTCGGCAAGCGGGCTCAAGTTTTGATCAATGCCTGCCGCTTCGCCAAGCAAATGCCTGGCCCGGTTAAGGCGGTCAACTACAGCCTCAACCCTCTCCTCATTGCTGCCGGAGTATAGATCGGCATATGCTTCGGAGGCCAGGTTAAAGAGCTTTTCGGCATTGGCAAGCACCTTTTCCCGGGCAGCCAGCTCTTCATCTTCGCCGGGCTGCAGTTCGGCATTATTGATCTCGTTCAGTTGATATTCATAAACATCAAGGCGCCTTTCTCTTTCAGCGCTGCTGCTGCCAAGGGCGGCAAGCTGTTGCTGCAGTTCGTGTCTTTCGCGGTAGAGTTCCTCCACCCGGCGCCGGGAAGCGTTAAGTTCTTCGCCGCCAAAGGCATCAAGCAGTTCCAGGTGCTCTTCCGGGCGCAGCAGGGATTGATGCTGGTGCTGACCATGCAAGTCAACCAGGTATTTGCCCATCTCCTTTAAAAAGGACACCGGGACTGCCCGTCCGTTTACCCGCGCCACACTGCGTCCGCTGCTCTGGACCTCCCGGCCTACAATCAGCTCCTCAGAGTTTTCAATCCCGGCCTGCTCAAGGAGGGCCTCAATTTTTTCCCGGCTCTCCCCGGCGCAGCTAACCACACCTTCCACATGAGCATTCTTTTCACCCTGGCGTATTTGTTCTACGGTGGCCCGTTCGCCGAGCAAAAGATTAATAGCCCCGATCACTATAGATTTACCGGCTCCGGTTTCTCCGCTTAAAACATTTAAACCGGGGCTGAAGTTAAAGCTGAGATCTTCTATCAATGCGAAGTTAGAAACCCGCAGCTCTATAAGCATCAAGCTGTTCCTCCTTAAAATTATGCCTTCAACTTTTGATGCAGTAACCGGTAAAAGGAGTTTTCATGGAAACAAACCAGTTTTACTTTTTGTTTTGCCCGGCAAACCAGGATCCGGTCGTCATCTTCCAGGGCGAAACGGACCTGGCCGTCTACGGTTAAAACTACCTGGACCTGGCGGGAATCTACCTTTAAACTGGTTGTATCCGAACTGTCTACTATAACCGAGCGGTTGTAGAGGCTGTGGGGGCAGATTGGCGTAATAATAAAAAGCTCCATGGCCGGGTTGACTATCGGCCCGCCCGCAGACAGGGAGTAGGCCGTCGAGCCCGTCGGGGTGGCAATAATAATGCCGTCTCCGGAGTAACTTTCCATAAAATCATTGTTGATAAAAGCATCTACTTTAATGTTGCGGGAAAAAGGCCCGCGGGCCACAACAATATCGTTTAAGGCCAGGTAATAGCCCAGTTCCTCATCGCCGCGGTAAAGACGGGCTTCAAGCATCATCCGCTCCTGGAAATCATACTGCCCGCCGGCAATATACTGCAGGAAGCGTTCCATTTGCTCCACTTCGATTTCGGCCAGGAAGCCTTTATGGCCCAGGTTAATCCCCAGGACCGGGACATCCCAGTCGGCCATATCCCGGGCTACCCTGAGGATGGTCCCGTCCCCGCCGACGACGATAATCATTTCCAGCTTGCTGTAAAGATCGGAGAGCTGTTCGGCAAGAGAAACGCTGCTGTAAAAATCAGCCTGATCGCTTCCTACCACCTGCAGAGGAATCCGGCGCGGCTCGAAAAATTCTTTTATTTTATCTACCACCAGGGTGGTGTTGTTTTTATGCCAGTTAGGGATGATGCCGATCTCTTTCATGCGGTTGTTTAGCCTCCTTTATAACAAACCGGGGCCTGTTTGTCATAAAATTCTTCGCGCCGGACTTAATATCCTTCCAAATCTTAATTGTTCTTGCCGGTCAATCACTTTCTTTGCCAAGCTCTAAATGAGCTTTTTCAACGGTCTTTAAAACCGCCTCGGGATAATCATTGCGACAGGAACAGGTCCCATCCTGGCGGCCGGTGAAATAAACAAAATACTCCAGGTTACCCTTGGGGCCGGGAAACCTGGAAAATGTTATGCCCTGGCAGCAATAACCGATGGCGCAGGCTTTTTCTATAATTTCCCTTAAAACACGGCCATGTAAATCCGGATCTCTGATCACGCCTTTACCCCTGCCCGCATCAACCCGGCCCACTTCAAATTGCGGCTTTACCAGGGCCAACAGGCGCGGTATATTTAACTCAACCAGGACAGGCAGGACTTTTGCCAGCGATATAAAGGAAACGTCAACAACGGCCAGGTCGAGTTTATCCTTTATGGCGTCCGGTTTTAAGGACCGGATATTGACGCGTTCCATCACCACCACGGCGGGGTTAAGGCGGAGGCTGTAATCAAGCTGGCCGTAACCGACATCGAGGGCATAAACCCGGCGGGCTCCTTTTTGCAGGAGGCAGTCGGTAAAACCGCCGGTAGAAGCGCCGACATCGAGGACAACCAGATCTGAAACATCTAAGGATAACTCCTGGAGCGCTCTTTCCAGTTTCAGGCCGCCCCGGCTTACGTAAGGATTATCCGGTTCAAGAAGCTTTATCTCTGAACGCTCGTCCACCCGGGTGCCCGGCTTGTCGCATACCCTGCCGTTAACAAGCACTTTTCCGGCCATGATTTCCGACTGCACCCGGCTGCGGCTTAAATCGGGCCGTTTTTTTTGCAAAAGCTGGTCCAGGCGATCTTTTTTGCCCCCGTTTTTCAACTTTACCCCTTCACGGCCCTGTGGCCGATAAAGGCCAGGGCTTCTTTGTAAATACCATCGGCATCAAGATTGAAATGTGACAGCAGCCTGCCCCGGGACCCGTGTTCGACAAAATGGTCATCTATGCCGATTCTTTTAAGTGGGATAAGCTGACCTTTCTGTTCAAACAGTTCCAAAACGGCGCTGCCGAAACCGCCGGGAAGGACATTTTCTTCAACCGTAATGACCCGGCCGCATTTGGCGCTCCATGCGCTGATTAATTGTTGATCCAGGGGTTTGACAAAACGGGCATTGATCACCGCCGCTTCCAGTCCCTGCCGGGCCAGTTTGTCGGCTGCCAGCAGAGCCTGGTTGACCGTTGTGCCGACGGCCAGGATTAACAGGTCCCTTCCTTCGCGGAGCAGTTCGCCCCGGCCCCAGGGTATAAGATGCGGTTCTTCGAGATCGACGCCCTCCACCTTGTCGCGGGGATAGCGCAGGGCCACCGGGCCATCCGGGTAATTTAAAGCGGTATAGAGCATATGCTGGAGTTCATTTTCATTGGCCGGAGCCATGATCGACATATTGGGAATATTCCGCAGAAAACTGAGATCAAAAAGGCCCTGGTGGGTTTCTCCGTCTTCACCGGTAATGCCGGCCCGGTCGACGGCAAAAACAACGGGCAGGTTTTGCATGCACACATCATGCAAAATCTGATCGTAAGCCCTCTGTAAAAAGGTGCTGTAAATGGCCACCACCGGCTGCATACCCCCGGCAGCCAGGGCTCCGGACATGGTAACCGCATGCTGTTCCGCTATGCCCACGTCATAAAAACGCTCCGGGAATTCCCGGGCAAAATTCCGCAGGCCGGTGCCGGAAGTCATGGCGGCTGTAACTGCCGTAATCCTGGGGTTGTCGCGGCTCATTCGGACCAGGGTTTGACCGAAAATTTCCGTGTATGAAGCGCTCTTCTTTTTTTTGGCCAGGCCGTTGTTTAAATCAAAGGGGCCAATGCCATGAAAAACTTCCGGAGACTGTTCAGCATAATGATAGCCCTTGCCCTTTTCCGTAACGACGTGAATCATGACCGGCCCTTTCATCTGGTTGGCGTGCTTCAAAGCATTCTTAATGGCCCCGATATTATGGCCGTCGATGGGGCCAAAATAAGTGAAGCCGAGCTCTTCAAAAATCATGCCGGGCACGATCAGGTATTTTAAGCCACCCTTAATTCTCTCGGCATAATCCAGAGTTTTTTGGCCTATGGTCGGAATCCTGCCCACAAAGCTTTCGAAATCATCTTTAAGTCTGGAATATTTGGGATCGGAACGGATCCGGCCCAGGTAGGCGGAAAGGCTGCCCACATTTGAACCGATCGACATTTTATTATCATTCAAGACCACCGTCATGTCGGCCTTGATATGGCCGGCATGGTTCAGGGCTTCAAAAGACATCCCCCCGGTCAGGGCGCCGTCCCCGATGACGGCAATAACCTTGTAATCGTCATTGTTATAGTCCCGGGCCTGGGCCAAACCCAGGGCGGCAGAAATAGAGGTGCTGCTGTGGCCGGTCAGGAAAGGATCGTGCTCGCTTTCGGCAGGCTTGGGAAACCCGCACAACCCGTCAAACTGGCGCAGGGTGGGAAATAGTTCCCACCGGCCGGTTAGCAATTTATGGGGATAACTCTGGTGGCCCACATCCCAAATAATCCGATCGATGGGGCTGTTGTAGGTGCTGTGCAGAGCCAGGGCCAGTTCCACCACACCGAGGCTGGCCGCCAGATGTCCGCCGTTATCGGCCACGGTCCTGATCATGTATTCCCGTATTTCAGAAGCTGCTGCGTCCAGCTCTTTTCCGGTCAGGTTTTTTAGATCTTTAGGCAGGTTTATATTACCCAGCACACCGTCCATCAAACTCACCTCTGGTTAACGCCGCCTCTATGAAACCAGTTCAGCGGCCGTTGCAGTTTCGTAATCAGCAGACCGACAAGCATAATTACTTCGGTCGAATAATTGATGGCAATTATTTTCCCCCAGGCTTTACCGCCCACAGTAAGGGCGGCAATAAGTGCGGTCAGCAGGATCGCTATATAAAACTCAACCTGGTCATAGGAAAGGGCCACTACCAGCTTGAGCACAATAACGGTAACCAGGGTCCCGCTGATTATTCCGCTGATATCACCGCCAACATCGTTACAAAAAGTAGCCACTTTTTCAGCATTTTTAACCAGGCTGACACCGCATCTGGCCCCGTCGACCCTGCGGGCTGCCTTGGCATTTAACGGGCCGATGTCGGCTGCTGCTGCCGCCGTCCCGATCAAGTCGAATATAATGCCCAGCAATACTACCAGCAGCAGGATCAAAAACGACAGGACAATAGATTGCAGCTGGTTCAAAAAATAATGCGTCACAAAGCTAAGGGCTATGGCCAGGAAGAAAGTCCACACTGATATAACAAAAATCCAGCGAATTCGCTCACGGTTTTTTTGATTCGACAATAGCCATCACCTTTGTACAAAGAAACATAAGTGGTAGTAAACCAGATAAACTTTGCGGCTTAGGTCCAGCAGGTTTTCCCGGATAGTCACCCGCAGTTGCCTGGCGGGCAGTTCCCTTTTAAGACTATCCCCGTCGTGTTGCCACAAACGGAGCTGGATTACCACTTAGCTCACACTTTAATCCCTGGTTTACCTCTCTTGCGAGAGCAGTCTAGGAGATTTCCTCACTGGCGCCTGATCTTTCCTAGCCTCTTTTGCAGAAAGGGTTTCAGGGTTTGACCTCTCCTCCACCCTTTCCACTCAAGGCAGGCTACACTGCACACAGCTTCTTACCGCATACAGGTTCTTCCCAAGCCGTAACCTTTTGTTTTTCAACAATCCGCCACGGACATTGGGTCTCCACGAAGGCAGGGTCAACGCCTACATGCCTTTGTAGATCGCCCCGTCCTTCTTAACTCCCAGCAGCAGCTCCCGACTGGGCTTCGGCAGCCGCCACCAGGAACTTCATCGATGTGCCCTTAACGGATTTTTAGGCCCGTTTTCGGAAAGGGGCGCCAACTAGAATACTGCACCACTTATGCCTTCCTTGGTACTATATCATAGCATAACCTCCGTATGCAGACAACGGGTCAGGTTGGCCTTAAAATAAGGCCCTGTTTACTTAATCCTGTAAACAAGCTTATGAGCAAGCCCGCTTAAAAGCTCAACCGGCCGGTCCAGATCTTTTAGGGCTGCAATCGCCTCGCTGTAGAGCGTCTCCGCTTTT